>Ga0306920_100004009_pt1 | contig 18799 bp, 17 predicted proteins | sample flu12Cox44000170_FD_204666 | JGI IMG/M metagenome (GOLD analysis project Ga0306920, IMG submission 204666) | Lab enrichment of tropical soil microbial communities from Luquillo Experimental Forest, Puerto Rico - flux4day.12C.oxic.44.000.170 (v2)... | ecosystem: Environmental > Terrestrial >... | reverse complement strand
ATGGCCGGGGTATTCGTGTTCATGGCCATCTACTACACGACCTTCGGGCTGGTGGCGGACCTGGTGCTGCTCGCCAACGTGGTGCTGCTCACCGCGCTGCTCTCGATGATGCGCGCCTCGCTGTCGCTGCCCGGCATCGCCGGCATCATCCTCACCGTCGGCATGGCGGTGGACGCCAACGTGCTGATCTACGAGCGCATCCGCGAGGAGCTGCGCAAGGGAGTGACGCCGCAGGCGGCGATCCGCGCCGGCTTCGACAAGGCGCTGTCCGCGATCACCGATTCCAACATCACCACGCTGATCGCCGGGGTGGTGCTGTGGGTGCTCGGCACCGGCCCGATCCGCGGCTTCGCCATCGTGCTCACCCTCGGCATCCTGACCTCGATGTTCACCTCGCTCATGGGCAGCCGCGCGCTGCTCACCCTCATGTACGGCGGCCAGCGCAAGATCGCGCGCCTGTCGATCTGAGCGCCGCGCCGGTTGCGACAAAGGACCAGTAAGTGGAATTCTTCAGCCACCAGACCAACTTCCCGTTCATGGCCACCCGCAAGGTGTGGTATGGGCTCTCCGCCGTGCTGCTGATCGTGTCGTTCGGCTCGCTGTTTTTCCGCGGCCTGAATTACGGCATCGACTTCACCGGCGGCGTCAGCGCCGAAGTCAGCTTCCCGCGCGCGGCCAACGTCGATGCGGTGCGCACCCGGCTCGCCGCCGGCGGCTTCCGCGAGCCGCAGGTGCAGAGCTTCGGCTCCTCGCGCGACATCGACATCCGCCTGCCGCCGGATGCGCAGCAGAATCCGGGCGAAGTGCGCGCGCGTCTCGAAACGGCGCTGCGGGCCGTCGATCCCGGCGTGCAGGTGACGCAGCTCGATGTGGTCGGCCCACAGGTGGGGAGCGAGCTCAAGGTGAGCGCCATGTGGGCGCTGTTCTTCACGCTGCTGGGGATATTCCTCTACATCGCCTTCCGCTTCCACACCTGGCGCCTGTCGGTCGGGGCGATCTTCGCCGTGCTGCACGATCCGATCCTGGTGGTGGGCTTCTTCTCGCTGACGCAGATGTCGTTCGACCTCGCCGTGGTGGCGGCGATCCTCGCCGTCATCGGCTACTCGCTGAACGACACCGTGGTGGTGTTCGACCGTATCCGCGAGCGCTTCGAGAGCAATCGCCGCTCGCCCTCCGATGTGATACTCGATCAGTCGATCAACCAGACGCTCTCCCGCACCATCATGACCAAGGTGGTGACCTCGATCGTGGTGGTGGCGCTGCTGGTGCTCGGCGGCCCGGTGCTGCGCGGCTTCTCCGCGGCGCTGCTGATCGGCATCATTGCCGGTACCTATTCTTCGATCTACATCTCCAGTGCCATCGCGCTCGACTTCGGTCTGACCGCCGAGCACGTGTTCCCGTCGGTCAAGAAGGCGGCGCTCGACCATCTGCCGTAACGGAGAGCCCGTGCCCTGAGCGCCGCTCCGCATCTCTGGCTCGCGTTCCTGGCGCTGTCGCTGCTCGAGATCGTTCTCGGCATCGACAACATCATCTTCATCTCGATCCTGGTCGAGCGGCTGCCGCCGCCGCGGCGCTCGGCCGCACGGGTGAGCGGGCTGACGCTGGCGATGCTGACGCGCATCGCGCTGCTCTTCTCGGTGGTGTGGCTGACGCGGCTGACGCAGCCGTGGCTGCAGATCGCGGCGCGCAGCTTTTCCGGGCGCGACCTGGTGCTGCTCGCCGGCGGGCTGTTCCTGCTCGGCAAGAGCGTGCTCGAGATCCACCAGGCGCTCGAGGGTCAGCCGCCGGCCGCCGAGCGGCGCTTGCGCGGCGGCTTCGCCGCCGTGGTGGGGCAGATCGCAGTCATCGACATCGTGTTCTCGCTCGACTCGGTGTTCACCGCCGTCGGACTGGTGCGGGAGCTGCCGGTGATGGTGGCCGCGATCGTGGCGGCGATCCTGGTGATGATGTGGGTGTCACGCTCGATCGGCGCGTTCATCGCGCGCCATCCGACCATCAAGGTGCTGGCGCTGTCGTTCCTGCTGCTGATCGGGGTGGCGCTGGTGGGGGAGGGGTTGCACTTCGAGATTCCGAAGGGCTATCTGTATTTCGCCATGGCGTTCGCCTTCGGCGTGGAGCTGATCAACATGCGGCTGCGGCCGCGGCGGTAGCGGCGCTCAGGCGGTGCGCGGGCTCACCGGGGCGCCGCTGGCAGCCTTGCGCAGGCAGCTGTGCTGGTAGCCATAGAAGGCATAGATCAGCACGCCGATGCCGGTCCAGACCACCAGCCGCATCCAGGTGGCAGGTCCGAGCGAGATCATCATCGCGCCGCACACGACGGCGCCGGCGATGCACACGAACCAGGGCCACGGGGTGCGGAACGGGCGCGGCAGGTCGGGCCGTGAGCGGCGCAGGATCAACACGCCGATGCACACCGTCACGAAGGCGGCCAGCGTGCCGATCGACACCAGCTCGCCGAGGATTTTCACCGGGAACAGCCCGCCGACGATGGCGGCCGCGGTCCCGGTCACCACGGTGCCGGTCGAGGGCGTGCGGAAGCGCGGGTGGACGCGTCCGAACCACGGCGGCAACAGCCCATCGCGCGCCATGGCGAAGAAGATGCGCGCCTGCGCGATGGTCATCACCAGCATCACCGAAGTCATGCCGCACACCGCGCCGAGCTTCACCGGGATTCCGAGCCAGTGGAGCGGGGGATACTTGTCGAGCGCGAGCGCGACGGGAGCCGCCACATCCAGCTCGGTGTAATGCACCATGCCGGTGAGGACGGCCGACACCACCACGTAGAGAATGGTGCAGATCACCAGGCTCGCCAGGATCCCGATGGGCATGTCGCGCTGCGGGTTTTTGGTCTCCTGGGCCGCGGTCGACACGGCATCGAAACCGATGTAGGCGAAGAAGATGACGCCCGAGGCGGCCATCACGCCGCTCCAGCCGAACACGCCCGTCTGCCCGGTGTTCGGCGGGATGAACGGGTGCAGGTTGGCAGGGTTGATGTAACTGACTCCGAACAGGATGAACAGCATGATCACGGTCACCTTGATGGCGACGATGACCGAGTTGAAGGCCGCTGACTGCTTGATGCCGATGTAACAGATGGTGGCGATGAGGCCGACGATCAGCATCGCCGGCACGTTGATGATGGCGCCGGTGGTCACGATCTCGAACGACTCCCTGCCCGAAGGCGTGCCGAATGGGGCGTTGGAGAGCGCCGCCGGAAGGTGCACGTGCAGCTGATCGAGCAGGCTCACCGCGTAGCCCGACCAGCCGACCGAGACGGTCGCCACCGCGAACAGGTACTCCAGCACCAGGTTCCAGCCGATGAACCATGCGACGCCCTCGCCGAGCGTCGCGTACGAGTAGGAGTAGGCGCTGCCGGACACGGGGATCATGGCGGAGAACTCGGCGTAGCAGAGTCCGGCGAAGGTGCAGCCGAGCCCCGCGACGATGAACGACAGCGGCAGCGCCGGGCCCGCGTGGTTGGCGGCGGCGGTGCCGGTGAGCACGAAGATGCCCGTGCCGATGATGCCGCCGATGCCGAGCAGTGTCAGGTGTGTGGCGTTCAACGCACGGCGCAGCTGGTTGCCCGAGGATTCCTGCTCGTGCAGCTCGGCAATGGACTTGGTCGCAAGAAGCTGGCGCGCTGCCATGGGGCCCCCGTTTTTGTGCCGAGGACTCTACACAAGCACCCTGTGGAAAGCGAGCCAGCGCGCGCCGCCTGTGCCGTGCGCGCGCTCAGCTCGTCCGCAGCTCCGCCGGCACGTACGGCGCGAGCAGCTCGATCAGCGCCGCGTAAACTTTGGGCGTGCCGCCGACGATGTTTCCTCCCTGAGTGTACTGCGCGCCATCGAGCGTGCCGATGTGTCCGCCCGCCTCCTGGATGAGCAGCGTGCCCGCGGCCGTGTCCCACGCGCTCAGGCCGATCTCCCAGAACGCATCGACCCGGCCGGCGGCGACGTAGGCGAGGTCGAGGGCCGCCGCGCCGGGACGCCGCACGCCCGCGGCCTGCAGGCTCACCGCGCGCAGCATGTTGAGATAAGCCTCGAGATGCCGTGTGTTGGCGCGGTAGGGGAAGCCGGTGGCGATCAGCGCGCCCTCGAGCCCGCGCGCCTTGCTGACACGCATGCGGTGGTTGTCCAGATGCGCGCCGGCGCCGCGGCTGGCGGTGAACAGCTCCTGACGCATGGGATCGTACACCACCGCGTGCTCGAGCCGACCGCGTACCTGGCAGGCGATCGACACCGCGAACACCGGAAAGCCGTGCAGGAAGTTGGTGGTGCCATCGAGCGGATCGATGATCCACAGCGTGTCGTTCTCGCCGCTGCGGCCGCTTTCCTCGGCGAGAAAAGCGTGCTGCGGATAATGGCGGCGGATGCTGGCGATGATCTCCTGCTCGGCCGCGCGGTCGACCTCGGTGACGAAGTCGTTGCGTCCCTTGGAGGCGATGGTCAGCGACTCCAGGCGGTTCATGCTGCGGACGATGAGCTCGCCGGCGCGGCGCGCGGCCCGTACGGCAATGTTGAGGAGCGGCTGCATGATGGGCGCGCATCATAGCGTGCCGCCGTGTTGCACGAGAGTATTGCCGGCGTCCCGATCCGGTAAGATCGCAGGCGAGATGGACTCCTGCGATATACGCATCGTGCTGGTGGCGCCCTCGCACCCCGGCAACATCGGCGCCGCGGCGCGCGCCATGAAGAACATGGCGCTCGAGTCGCTGGTGCTGGTGAATCCCCGGCAGTTCCCGCACCCGGAGGCGGACGCGCGCGCCTCGGGCGCTGACGACGTGCTCGCGGCCGCACGCGTTGTGCCCTCGCTGGCTGCGGCACTCGAGGGCTGCGGCTACGTCGCGGCCACCACCGCGCGCGATCGCGAGCAGTACTTCCGCGTCGTCGACGTGCGCGAGGCGGCGGCCCGGCTCGTGGCCGAGGCGCGCCGCGCGCCCGCCGCGGTCGTATTCGGACCCGAGCGCAGCGGGCTCAGCAACGAGGAGCTGGAGACGGCGCACGCGCTGATCCGCATCCCGGCGAGCTCGGCTTATGCCGCGCTCAATCTCGCCATGGCGGTGCAGCTCGTCGCTTACGAGATACTGCGCGCCCGCGGCGCCGCTGCGCCGCTGTCGGCGCCGCTTGATGCCCCGCTCGCGAGTGCGCGCGAGCTGGAGCGTCTCTACGGGCACTTCGCCGAGGTGCTGGCAGAGATCGACTTTCGCGACCGCACGCACAGCGGCACGCATCTCATGGCGCGCATTCGCCGGCTGCTGCAGCGCGCGGAGCTCGATCAGAACGAGGTCAACATCCTGCGCGGCATACTCACGGCCGTGCAGAACCGACGCCGCACCGCCGGAGGCGCGCGGTGAAGAATCCCCTCTATCTCGACTATGCCGCGACGACCCCGGTCGACCCGCTCGTCGCGGCCGCGATGAGCGAGTGCCTCACCGCGGAGGGGGACTTCGGCAATCCCTCCTCCGCGCACCCCTATGGGCGCGCGGCTGCGGGGCGCATCGCCCGGGCACGCGCGCAGGTGGCGGAGCTGGTCGGCGTCCAGCCCGAAGAGATCGTATTCACCTCCGGCGCCACCGAGTCCAATAATCTCGCGATTCTCGGGTGCGCGCGCCGCAATGCCGACCGCGGGCGACACCTGATCACCTCGCGCACCGAGCACAAGTCCGTGATCGATGCCTTCCACCGCCTGGAGAAGGAGGGCTTCAGCGTGAGCTGGCTCACACCTGCCGCGGGCGGACGCATCGATCCGCAGGCGTTCGCCGCGGCGCTGCGGCCGGACACGATCCTGGCGGCGCTCATGTACGCGAACAACGAGAGCGGGGTGCTCGAGGACGTAGCGGCCATCGGCGGCCTGTGCGGCGAGCGCGGCGTCGCCTTGCATTGCGACTGCGCGCAGGCGGCCGGCAAGGTGCCGCTGGCGCTCGGCGAGTTGCCGGTCGATTTCGCGGCTTTCACCGCCCACAAGCTCTACGGGCCGAAGGGCATCGGGGCGCTCTATGTGCGCGAGCCGGCGCGCTCGCTGCTGCAGCCGCTGCTCTTCGGTGGCGGGCAGGAGCGCAGCTTGCGGCCCGGTACTCTCGCGACGCACCAGATCGTCGGATTCGGCGCCGCATGCGAGCTGGCCGCGCGCGAGCTGGCGGCGGAAGGTCCACGCCTCGAGCAGCTGCGCGAACGCCTCTGGCAGGGACTCGCGGCGCTCGGCGGGACGCATCCGAATGGCGCCGCGGCGCCGCGCCTGCCCGGCATACTGAACGTCTCCTTCGAAGGCGTTCACGGCGAGAGCCTGGTCGCGGCGCTTGCCACCCTGGCCGTTTCCACCGGCTCCGCCTGCAGCTCCGAGTCCGCGGATCCCTCCTACGTGCTGCGGGCGCTCGGTCGCAGTACGCAGCTCGCCCAGAGCTCGCTGCGCTTCAGTCTTGGGCGCCCAACGCGCGCGGCCGATGTGGACTTCGCCATCGATGCCGTGCGCGCGGCCGTTTCGCGGCTGCGTACGCTCTCCTCGCCGGCTCCGGCGCCATTCGCGCGCAGCAACGCTAGCGCCATCGTCAGCGGTGAGGCGGCAGGCGCCGGGCAGGAGACCTGGGTGCGTTTCCAGCTCCTGGTGGCCGGTGACACTGTGAGGGAGGCACGTTTTCAGGCCTTTGCCTGCCCCCATACTACGGAGGTGGCTGCGTGGCTGTGCGAGGCGCTGCGCGGCCGCACGCGCGCGGCGCTCATTCCCGGCACACCGGCCGAGTGGGCCCGGGAGCGTGGCATTCCCGAGGAGAAGCTCGGTCGGCTGCTCGTGGTTGAGGACGCCCTGCGCGTATGCCTCGCACACTGGACGTAAGGCGGTAAAATACGGAGAGCGATGAGCATTTCACTTACTGAATCTGCAGCCAATCGCGTCAAGAGCTTTCTGGCGGCGCGCGGCACGGGCACGGGCCTGCGGCTCGGGGTGCGCAAAACCGGCTGCTCGGGCTTTGCGTACGTGATCAACTACGCGGACGGCCCGCAGCCCGGCGATGCGATCTTCGAGGATCGTGGGGTGCGGGTGTTCGTGGACGCCGCGAGCCTCGCGCTGATCGATGGAACGGTCGTGGACTTCGTGAAACAAGGCCTGAACGAGGCCTTTCGCTTCAGGAATCCGAACGTCAAAGGCGAATGCGGTTGCGGGGAGAGCTTCTCCGTCTGATCCCCCGGGGCGGGAGCGCCCGGCAACGGCGCGGCGGGCGCCGTGGCTGCGGAAAAAACTCCTTACCAAACGAGCACTTCCACCCGGCGGCAAATTGCCGCCGGCGCTCGAGCCAAGGTACACTGCGCCGCTTGCCCGGCCCCCGCGCGCAATTTCGTGGGGTGGTGAGCCGGGGGGCGGCGCGTCCGCCGCCGGAATATCTCCCACTTCACTTCACCGCTACAAAGGTCAAAGCGAATGGCGCTCGAGCGCACTCTGTCCATCGTCAAGCCCGACGGCGTGAGCGGCAATCTCATCGGCGAGGTCTATCGCCGCTTCGAGACCGCGGGCCTCTCGATCATCGCGGCCCGCATGCTGCGCCTGTCGCAGCGCGAAGCCGAAGGTTTCTACGCGGTGCATCGCGAGCGCCCCTTCTTCAAGGACCTGGTGCGTTACATGACGTCCGGTCCGGTCGTGGTGCAGGTGTTGGAAGGCGAGAACGCCATCGCGCGTAACCGCGACATCATGGGGGCCACCGATCCGAAGAAGGCCGCGCCCGGCACGATCCGCGCCGATCTGGCGCAGAGCATCGAGCAGAACGTGGTGCACGGCTCCGATGCGCCCGACACCGCCGCACGCGAGATCGCCTACTTCTTCAGCACCACCGAGCTGCACCCGCGCGGCTGAGCCGAGGGCAGAAGCGAACAGCGTCATGAACTCCGCCACGGAACGCATCAATCTGCTCGGGCTGCCGCGGCGCGAGCTCACCGCGTTCGTGGAGCAGCTCGGCAGTCAGCCCTTCCGCGCGCGCCAGCTCATGGGCTGGATCTACAAGCGCGGTACCGGCTCTTTCTCCGAGATGAGCGATCTCGCCAAGGATTTCCGCGTCCGCCTGGCGCTCGCGGCCGAGGTGCGCGCGCCGGAGATCGTGAGCGCGCAGCGCTCGGGCGATGGCACCCGCAAGTGGCTGCTGCAGGCGGACGCAAGCCAGGCGTTCGAGATGGTGTTCATTCCGGAAGCGGACCGCGGCACGCTGTGCATCTCCTCCCAGGTCGGCTGCGCGCTCGACTGCTCCTTCTGCGCTACGGCGCAGCAGGGCTACAACCGCAACCTCAGCGCCGCGGAGATCGTCGGACAGGTGTGGCTCGCGGTGCGTGAGCTCGAGCAGGAGCAGCGGGCGCGCCTCGCGGCCTGTGCGCCGGGGTCCGCGGGCGCTTGCGCCTCGTATCCGCCGCCGCCGGCTCAGTGGTCGGCGCCGGCGCAATTGCGCAGTGTGGCCCAGGTCACCAACGTGGTGCTGATGGGCATGGGCGAGCCGCTCGCCAATTTCCGCAACGTGGTACCGGCGCTCGATATACTGCTCGATGATTTCGGCTTCGACCTGTCGCGCCGCCGCGTGACGCTCTCGACCTCGGGCCTGGTGCCCCAGATCTATCGGCTCGCGGAGCAAACCAACGTCGCGCTGGCGGTGTCGCTGCATGCGCCCGATGACGCGCTACGCAACGAGCTCGTGCCGATCAACCGCAAGCACCCGATCGCCGAGCTGCTGCAGGCCTGCTGGCATTACCTCGATGAGCAAAACGGCCGCAGTGTCACCTTCGAGTACGTGATGCTCGATGGCGTCAACGACTCACCGGCGCAGGCGCGGGCGCTCGCACGCCTGCTCAAGGGCCACCCCGCCAAGGTGAATCTCATCCCCTTCAACCCGTTTCCCGGCACCCGCTATCGCCGCTCGCCCGCGCCGGTCATCCAGCGCTTCCGCGACGAGCTGCTGCAGCGGGGCGTGCTGGCCACCATCCGGCGCACACGCGGCGATGACATCGATGCCGCCTGCGGACAGCTCGCCGGACGGGTCATCGATCGCACCACGGTACGGCTCGGCAACAAGGTCATCGGCGTCGCGGTTCAACCATGAGCAAGCACATCAATTTTTCCGTCTGGGCTCGCAGCCTGGCGCTGCGCGGCTGCTGTGGCGTGCTGGCGCTGCTGCTCGCCGCATGTGCCAGTAATTCGCAGCACAAGGACAAGCCGCACGAGGCGGCCGTCTACAACGTGCAGCTCGGTCTCGCCTACATGAATCAGGGGGAGCTGGAGCGCGCCAAGGAAAAGCTCGATCGCGCGCTCACCCAGGACCCGAACAGCGCCGATGTGCACAGCGCGCGTGCGACGCTGTTCGCGCGGCTCGGCGAGAAGGACAAGGCGGACGCGGAGTTCCGCACAGCCCTGCGGCTCGATCCCCAGGATCCGCGCATGGTCAACAACTATGCCGTGTACCTGTGCCAGAACGGCCGTACCGATGAGGGCGTCAAGCGCTTCCTCGAGGCGGCGCGTAATCCGATGTACCCGACGCCCGAGGCGGCGTACACCAACGCCGGAGTGTGCCTGCGCTCCGCCAAGCGCGACGATGAGGCGCGCGCCAACTTCATGCATGCGCTGCAGCTGCGGCCGAACTTTGCCGAGGCGCAATTCCAGCTCGCCAACCTGCAGTTCGATCATGGCGAGTTCGCGGGAGCGCGCGCCGGCATCGACGGCTTCATCGGCACCTACAACGCCACGGCCGATCTGCTGCTGCTCGCGGTGCGCGTGGCACGCGCGCAGGGCGATCGCCTCGCCGCGCAGCGCTACGCCCGCCAGCTGCAGCTGGATTTCCCCGGCACGGACCAGGCGCGCGCGCTGGCCGCGCTCGAGCGCAACCCGGGCTGACTCGCATGACGGTCGAGGCGGGCGGCGGTGAGCCGCGCGGCATCGGCGCACGGCTACGCACCGCGCGCGAAAAGCGCGCACTCACGCTGCTGCAGGCCGCCGAGCGACTGCATCTCGATACGCGCGTGGTCGAAGCGCTCGAGGCCGAGGATTTCGCCGCCCTCGGCGCGGATGTCTATGTCCGTGGACACCTGCGGCGTTACGCCGAGGCGGTCGGAGAATCACCCGCACAGCTGCTGGAGCTGTACTCGAGCGCCCCGCACGCGGCACGCCCCGATCTGACGCGCATTCCACACCGCGAGTCCGACGAGCGCGGCGCGCGGCTGCTGCTGCCGGCCCTGCTGCTGGTGGTCGGCTTTGCGCTCGCAGGATCGCTGTGGTGGCTGCTGACGCTACCGGGAGAGAAGGCGCGGCCGTTGCCGGCCGAGCGCACGCCCTCTGCGGCCGAAGTGCCCGCTGCGCAGGCTGCTGCCGGCGGCGCGACCGCCGGGGAGCCGGCGGCGGTACCGGCTGCGGCGCAGGGCAGGGCGGCAACCCCGACCACGATGCGCGGGCCCGCGCCTGCGGGAGCCGCCCGCGCGGCACGTCTCGAGCTGACATTCTCGGCCGCGAGCTGGGTCGAGATCGCCGATGCGTCGGGCCGGCACCTGCTGCAAGGACTCATCGATGGCGGCAGCATGCGCACGCTGAGCGGCAGCGCGCCGCTGCGGGTGGTGCTCGGCAACGCGCCGGCGGTGGCGCTGCGGTTCAACGGCCAGCCCGTGCTGCCCGGCGCACTGGTGCGTCGCGACGGCAGCGCGCACCTGTTGATCGACAACGACGGGCGTGTGAGCGCCGCTGCACCGCGCCTCGCGCACGGGAACTGAAGTGGCCGAGCAGATCCAGCCCATCCGCGGGATGAACGACCTACTGCCCGAGGCGATCGGCGCCTGGCAGTATTTCGAGGGCTGCACGCGCGAGTTGCTCGGCGCCTACGGCTACCAGGAGATCCGTGTGCCGCTGCTCGAGCACACCGAGCTGTTCAAGCGCGCCATCGGCGAGCACACCGACGTGGTCGGCAAGGAGATGTATACCTTCATCGATCGCGGCGGCGACAGCCTGACGCTACGGCCCGAGGCGACCGCGGGGATCGTGCGGGCGCTGATCTCCAACGGCATGTTGCGCGGACAGCGGCACAAGTTGTGGTGCCTCGGCCCGATGTTCCGCCACGAGGCGCCGCAGGCCGGGCGTTATCGGCAGTTCTGGCAGGTCGATGTGGAGGCGGTCGGCTGCCCGGGTCCCGATGTGGACGCGGAGCTGATCGCGATGAGCGCGCGGCTGTGGCGGCGGCTCGGGATCCCGGGTCTGAGGCTGCAGCTCAATTCGCTCGGCACCCCCGAGTCCCGCCGTGCCTATCGTGCGCGGCTCATCGAGTATCTCACGGCGCACGAGTCGCAACTCGATGCCGACAGCCGCCGGCGCCTGCTCGGCAACCCGCTGCGCGTGCTCGACAGCAAAAACCCCGACATGCAGCAGCTGATCGGCGGCGCGCCGCTCCTCACCGAGCACCTCGACGAGGAGTCGCGCGCGCATTTCGAGGCGCTGTGCGCCATGTTGGACGCAGTCGGGGTGCCGTACGAGATCAACCCGCGCCTCGTGAGGGGACTCGATTATTACAGCCGCACGGTATTCGAATGGATCACCGCGTCCACCGGCGCACAGAATGCCGTATGCTCCGGCGGTCGCTACGACGGGCTGATCGCGCAGCTCGGCGGCGATGCGACCTCGGCGATCGGCTTTGCCATGGGCGTGGAGCGGCTGGTGACGCTGCTCGTGGCCGCGGGCGGTGCTCCCGCGCCCGCGCCCCCGGATGTGTACGTACTCGTCGGGGGGCCGCAGGCCTTTCCCGTGGCGCTGCAAATAGTGGAGAGCCTCCGCGATGAGCGCCCGAGGATGCGTTTCGAGCTGAATGTCGGCGGCGGCAACCTCAAGGCGCAGTTCCGCCGCGCCGACCGGAGCGGCGCGGCGCTGGCGCTCATTCTGGGTGAGGACGAGCTCGCACGCGGTGTGGCTGCCTTGAAACCTTTGCGCGATTCATCCGGTCAGAGCGAGTGCGCGATCGCGCAGCTGCCGGCTGGGCTCGATGCGGCGCTCGCGGCGGCCCGCGGCGCCATCGCGGCGACCTGAAGGTTCGGGAGGATGCGTGGACGACTATCTGTCTGAAAAAGAGCAATGGGAGTGGGTCAAGACGCAGGTGCGCGAGAACGCGCCCGCCGTGCTGCTCGCGATCGTGCTGGCCGTCGCCGCAGTCTTCGGCTGGCGCTGGTGGCAGGGGCGCCAGGACGCGCGCGACCTCGAGGCTGGCGGCCGGTATATGCGCATGGTCCAGTCGCTCGAGCACGGCGACAGCACCCAGACACTGGTGCTGCTCGGGGAGCTCGAGCGCGATTACGCCGGCTCGCCCTACACCGACCAGGCGCGGCTGCTTGCCGCACGCATGTACGTCGATGAGGCACAGCTCGATCACGCCGCCGCGGCGCTCGCCGCGGTGGCAGAGCACTCGAAGGATCGTGAGCTCGCCCAGGTTGCGCGGCTGCGGTTGGCGCGCGTGCAGATCGCGCAGGGCAAGCCCGACAGCGCGCTCGCGACTCTCGGCGCGCAGGCTGCCGCCGGCGCGTTCGCTGCCCGCTACCACGAAGTGCGCGGCGACGCCTACTACGCCAAGGGCGATAAGGCGGCGGCGCTCACCGAGTACCGCAGTGCGCAAACTGGCGGCGCCGAGGGCACCGATACCGCGCTCCTGCAGCTGAAGATCGCCGATCTCGACAGCGGCACGCCGCCGAGCGCCGCGGCTGGCGCCAGCTCCGCGCCTGCAGCGCGCGCCGCGGCCAACACCGCAGCCACCGCCGGCGCCGCACCGGCCGCCGGCAAGTAACGCCATGCAACTAGTGCAACGCGCCCGCAAGACTCCCCACGGCCTGCTGCTCCTCGCCCTGACGGCGCTCTTGGCTGTCGCCGCCTGCTCCAAGGACAAGAATATCGATGAGCCCGCGAAGCTGACGCCGCTTCCGCACCCGAGCGTGCAGGTGAAGCACCTCTGGGGCCATAACATGGGCGACAAGAAGGCCGCCGTCCTGAGGCTCGGGCAGGGCGTCTCGATTGCCGCCAACCGCGTCTATGCCGCAGGTCACAAGGGCGAGGTCGTCGCTATCGATCTCAACGACGGTCGCGTCCTTTGGCATGTGAAAACCGGCGCGCCGCTCTCCGGCGGCACTGCCTCGAGCCCCGAGCTGGTCGTGGTCGGTGCAAGCGATGGGCAGCTGCTCGCCCTCGACCCGGGCAACGGTCACGGCCGCTGGAAAGTGCGGCTCAACGGCGAGGTGCTGGCGCCGGCGGCGATCTCGGCGCGGCTCGTCGCCGTGCGCACGGTCGATGGCAAGTTGCACGCGCTCAGTGCCGAGGACGGCCACGAGCTCTGGGTCACCGAGCAACAGGTGCCGCGGCTGTCGCTGCGCGGCACCGCAAGCCCGGTGATCACCGGCGACCTGGTGCTGTGCGGGTTCGATAACGGCAAGGTGGTCGCCGTCAGCGCCACCGACGGCTCGGTGCAGTGGGAAGCCACCGTCACCCCGCCGCACGGACGCACCGAGCTCGAGCGCCTCGATGACATCGACTCTCCGGTACGCGTCGCGGGTCGCGATGTGTATGCCGTCGGCTTCCAGGGCAAGGTGGCCATGCTGGCGCTCGACACGGGACAGATCTGGTGGTCACACGAGGATTCCAGCTACCGCGGGCTCTCGCTCGATGAGGACACCCTCTACCTCGCGGACTCCGACGGGATCGTGGCAGCGCTCAAGGCACGCACCGGTGCGGAGGTTTGGCGGCAGAATATTCTGCTGCATCGCGGCCTCTCGCCGATCGCGGTCATGGACGATACGGTGGTCGTCGGCGACTTTCAGGGGTACCTCCACTGGCTCGACAAGGCGAGCGGCGCGCTCGCGGCGCGCATCGGGACCGGCGGCGCCCGCATCAGCACCCAGCCGCTGGTGATCGGCGACACATTGGTGGTGGTCAACGACCGCGGTCAGATCAACGCCTATCGCGTCAAGCCGCTCGCGGTGGCCGCGAACCGCAAACCCGCGGCGCAGTAACGGCGCGACGCGCGTGCCGGCGCCGCTATGTTGCCCGTCATCGCCCTGGTAGGCCGGCCGAACGTCGGCAAGTCGACGCTCTTCAACGTACTCACCGGTACGCGCGATGCCATCGTCGCGGATGTCCCGGGACTCACGCGCGACCGCCAGTACGGCTTCGGCCGGCTCGGTCCGCTCCCCTACGTGGTCATCGACACCGGCGGGCTCATCGAGAATCCGCGCGGCATCGAAGCGCAGATGCGCGCCCAGACCCAGCGGGCGGTGGAGGAGGCGGATCGGCTGATCTTCCTGGCCGATGCTCGCGCAGGCCTTTCGGGGCAGGACCAGTTCGTCGCGCGTGAGCTGCGCCGCTCGGGCAAGCCCGTCACCCTCGCGCTCAACAAGGCCGAAGGGCTCGACGCCGACACGGTGGCCGCGGAGTTCCACGCGTTGGGCTTCGGCGAGCCGTTCGCCATCTCCGCGAGCCACGGCAGGGGCTGCGAGGAGCTGATGGCGCAAGTGCTCGCGGGCTTCACGCCTGCGCCGCTGGAGCCCGAGGAAAGCGGCGCCATCCGCATTGCCATCATCGGCCGGCCGAACGTCGGCAAGTCGACCCTGGTGAACCGCCTGCTGGGCGAGGAGCGCGTGATCGCGAGCGAGGAGCCGGGCACGACGCGCGACAGTATCTTCGTGCCGTTCGAGCGTGACGGGCGCCGCTTTCTGCTCATCGATACGGCGGGCGTGCGGCGCCGCGCGCGGGTGGCGGATGCCGTCGAGCGTGCCAGCGTCGCGAAGACATTGCAGGCGATCGACGAGGCGCACGTGGTGATTTTGGTGCTCGATGCGCACGATACCGTGGCGGAACAGGACGCCAGCGTGCTCGGGCTCGCCCTCGAGCGCGGGCGCGCCCTCATCATCGCGGTCAACAAGTGGGACGGCATCCCCGAGGAGCAGCGCGAGCAGATTCACCGGCAGCTGGCGCTCAAGCTCGACTTCGTGCCGTTCGCGCCGCTGCACTTCATCTCCGCGCGCCACGGCAGCGGGGTGGGCGAGCTGATGCACTCCACCGTGCGCGCCTACGAATCGGCGATGCGCGCCATGCCGACGCGCGATCTCACCCGCACGCTCGAGCACGCGCTCAGTGTCCATCAGCCGCCGCTGGTGCGCGGCCGGCGCATCAAGCTGCGCTACGCGCACCAGGGGGGGCGCAATCCCCCGCGCATCGTCATTCACGGCAACCAGACCGACTCGGTCCCCGCCGCCTACACGCGCTATCTGGCCAACATCTTCCGCAAGACCTACGACCTGTTCGCGACGCCCGTCGTCATCGAGTACCGCACGGATGCGAACCCTTACCAGGGCGAGCGGCGGGTGAAGCCGGCACGGCCGCGGCGCGAGCGGGCGGGCGGCGCCAGAAGACGCTGACCGCCGGCCGAACCCCCTGCCGGCTCATCGCGGCCGGCCGGCGTCCGCATGGCTCCGGCGATGCCCCAAAGGGCAGTAGTCGAGCTCGGGCAGCGCGTCACAGACTCCCGCGGATGGCGGCAGCTCGAAGTTCGCCGGGCTACATCGTCCTGCTGGTTGTGCTGCTGTGCGCCGCTCGCGGTGTGCCGGCGCAGGAGCTGAATCCGCGCGCCTATCTGATCACCCCGGTCGGGACCAATGCGCTCAACCTCGCGTATTCGCACCTCGAGGGTAACCCGGACCTGAGCGGCGCCGCGCCCATCACCGATGCGCATGGCCGCGTCGATCTCGCGGCACTCGGCTACTACCGCGCCCTCGATTTCTTCGGCCGCTCGGCCAATCTCGCCGTGGCGATTCCCTACGCCGTGGCGGACTTCTCCGGCACGGTGGCCGAGGCGCCCAAGCATGCGACGCGCTCGGGATTTCTGGACTCCTCCCTGCGGCTTGCGGTGAACCTGATCGGTGGCCCGGCGCTGCAGCCCGGGGAGTTCGTCAGCTGGCGGCAGCACATCCTGCTGGGTGTCAGCCTGAAGATCGTGGCGCCCACCGGACAGTACGAGCCGACGGAGTTGGTCAACCTCGGCACCAATCGCTGGGCGTTCAAGCCCGAGGTCGGCTATTCGCAACGCTGGGACCACTGGGTGCTGGATGGCTACGCGGCCGTCTGGTTCTTCACGACGAATCCCGAGTTCTTCTCGCACAACCAGTTCGTCCCCGGGGTGCAAAGCAAGGCGCAAAGTCCGGTCGCGGCCTTCGAGACGCATCTCAGCTACGACGTACGGCCGCGCCTGTGGATCTCGCTCGATGCGAACTTCTGGTCGGGCGGTGAGGCGCGCGTCAACGGCGTGGCGAACCGCGGGACCTACCAAAGGAACTCGCGTGTCGGGCTCACTGCCTCCATCCCGATCAGTGCCCGCAACTCCATCAAGCTCAGCTTCAGCGACGGCGCCTACGTGCAGCACGGCGGCAACTACCGCGCCATCTCCGCCTCCTGGCAGTACGGCTGGGTCGGCGCGCCGTTCCACTGAAGCGCAGAGTTGCGACCACGCGCACAAACCGCCGCGGAGCTGCCGCGCATAATCTGTGCGGCACCCGCGATGCGCAGAGGTTCTCGTGAGCGACCAAAAGGTCATCCCGTTTCGCCGACGGCCACCCTCGCCGAGGGAGCTCGAGGTCTACCAGCGGATGACCCGACACTGGAGTCCGACGCTCCGGCAGATGATGTTTCCGGAGCACTTCCGGCGCGAGCAGGAGAAGGAGCGCGACGCGCCACCCCGCTGAAGGGCTGAGCGCGTAGAGCCCGGCCGGGGCGGCCATCCGCTCGGCGTGGGCGGACCCCGGCAGCCGCCGGGGTTGTCTGTTGCAGGAACGTTCGTCATCCTCCCATGGCTGGCCCTCAGGCCCCAGGGTGGAAGATGAGACCGCGCCTGCGTGTCGTCCCCGATGAGCTCGTGACGCCGATTCTCGCGGAGGCCAAGCGGATCCTCGCCGAGATCGGCATCGAGGTGCGCGGCGCGCCGCTGCGGCAGCGCCTGCTCGAGCAGGGCCTCAAGCTCGCGCGCACCGCCGATGATGCGGAGCGGGTTCTGTTCCCGGCGGAATATGTCGAGCGCGCCATCGAGACCGCGCCCAAGGCGATCGCGCTCCACGACCGCGACGGCGCCCCTTACACCGAGCTGAGCGGCGACCGGGTGCATTTCGTGCCCGGCTCGAGCGGCCTGCAGGTGCTCGATCACCGCACCGGCGAGACGCGCCATTCGCACACCCGCGACTTCATCGAGTACGTGCGCGTCGCCGATGGACTCAAGAACCTCGGCTACCTGGCCACCGCCTTCTCGACCAACGACATCGAGCCGCAGGTCTCCGACGCCTGGCGGCTGTACCTGGTGTTGACCAACTCGCTCAAGCCCGTGGTCTCGGGCGCCTTCACCGAGCACGGCGTGCCGCGCATGGCGGAGATGATGCAGCTGTTCCGCCGCGACAAAGCCGATCTGATCGCGCGGCCGATGTCGATATTCACCGTGACCGCCACCGGGTTCTACCGCTACAGCGAGGACTCCTGTCAGAACCTGCTCGATTGCGCCGAATTCGGCATCCCGGTGGAGATCGTGCCCGTCACGCTCATGGGTCTCATCGCGCCGGTGACGCTGGTAGGTGCCACCGTGATGCACGTGGCGGATGTGCTTGCCGGGCTGACCATGGCACAGATGGTGAGACCCGGAACGCCGGTGCTGTTCGGGGGCGCACCGGCCACCTTTCACATGAAGACGGCCATGTCACCCATGGCCGCGATCGAGACGCTGCACCTGAACGCGGCGTACGTGGAGATTGCCAAACACCTGCAGCTGCCGACACAGAGCTACATGGCGCTGAGCGAAGGCAAGTTCCTGGACGCGCAGGCGGGAGCCGAGACCTTCGCCGGAGCGCTGCTCGCGGCGGTCAGCGGCGTGAACTCCGTGTCGGGGCCGGGGATGCTCGACTACGTGCTGACCTTCAGCCTCGAAAAACTGGTGTTCGACGACGAGCTGTGCGGGCAGGCGCTGCATTTCTGCCGTGATTTCGCGGTGCTGGAGGATCTGCCCACCGTGGAGCTGGTGCGCCAGCTGCTGCACGAGAAGCATCTGCTCACGGCCCCGCACACCCTCAGCTACTGGCCGCGGGAGCTGTACCTCCCCGGGACGGTGTTCGATCGCGTCAACCGCGAAACCTGGATGCAGGAAGGCGGCCGCAGTCTCGATCAGCGCGTGAAGGGGGAGGTGGAGCGGCTGCTCGCGACGTACGCATCGCCTCAGACCGATCCGCTGCTCGAAGCCGAGCTCCTCCGCATGATCAAGGCGGGGCTCACGACGGATCAGCCGCTGCCGGAAGTCCTGCCGCCGGTGCTGCAGCCGGCCGTCCGGGCCGGGGGCGTACGCGAGCGGCGCGGCCGAGGCAGGCGAGGGCCGTAAGCGGCGCGGGCGTCCCTGCCCGCGCCGGCAGCCTCACCGCGCGCGCAGCGCGCGGCGCTGAACACTAACGCTGTGCGGTCTTCTCCCCTTCGCGCGGCGCGGCCTTCGGATGCGGTTTCGCATTCGATTTCGGCGCGGGCGGCTTGCCGTTTCCCTGCGCCGCCGCCGCGCCGTGACCGGCCGCGGCACCGTTGTGGTTGGAATAGGCGGCCGGATGAACCGGTGCCGGCGGCGCACCGTGCGCACCGACGACGCCGGGCGCGTTGAACGCGCCGGGGTGCGGAGTCGCGGCGATCGCGGGACGGCCGCCGTTGTTCTTCGCCAGCAGCGCCGGATTGCCGGAGGCCTGCTGCACGTGCTGCCGCTGTGCCTGCGTGGCCGGCACATGCTGTTCCTGCGAAGCCATGCGTTCCACTGCGGTGG
>Ga0306920_100004007_pt1 | contig 18803 bp, 14 predicted proteins | sample flu12Cox44000170_FD_204666 | JGI IMG/M metagenome (GOLD analysis project Ga0306920, IMG submission 204666) | Lab enrichment of tropical soil microbial communities from Luquillo Experimental Forest, Puerto Rico - flux4day.12C.oxic.44.000.170 (v2)... | ecosystem: Environmental > Terrestrial >... | reverse complement strand
ATGGGGAGGCGGGTGGGGGGCCGGCGCATCCGTGGCTGAGCCAGGCCACCGAGCTGCTCTGGTCCCGGATCGACGCGCTGGCCGACGTGGGGCCCTATGACATGCGCGCGTTGTTCTGGTTCCTCGACCACGTGCCGGACCGGGACCGGGCCCGCGCGGCGATGGAGAAGATCGGGCCGATGATCTTCGACGGCGGCATGGTGGCGCTGGACCCGGAAACCCCAGGCGAGGTGCACTTCCCGCTGGACTTCGCGCCGCTGCCCGGCTCGCTGGCCCGGAGCCTGTTCGACCAGCAGGTGATCGACGCCGGCCTGGACCACCTGGCCACGGCGCAGCAGCCCGACGGCGGCTGGACGTTCAACTGGATGGCCTGGTCGCCAGCGGCGGAGCGGGAGTGGCGCGGATGCAGGACCGTGGAGGCCCTCCACATCCTGCGAGCCAACGGCCGCTGCTGACCCGGCCCGGGTTACCGGGGGCCGCTCCCCCCAGGGCCAGCACATCCTTCATCATGGGTGCCATGACCTGGCAGGAACTGGCCGACCTTCCGTTCGCCGCGGCGCTGCAGGCCCATCGGGGCAGGTTGCAGCCGCGCGGCGACTACGACTGTGAACACTTCGACAACGAGGCGTTCGCCGATGCCAGCGCCCCGGACAGTCGCTTCCTTGAGTGCGCCTTCACCGGCGTGACGTTCACCGGCGGCGGGCTCCGGCAGGCCAGGTTCGCCTCGTCCTGGCTGCGCGACGTCGCCTTCACCGGGACCAGCCTGGCCGAGACCGAATGGGCGGACACGACGCTGATCAGCAGCGCATGGGCCGGGATCGAGGCATTCGGCGCGCGGCTGCAGCGGGTGACCCTGCACGGATGCAAGCTCGATGCGGTCAACTTCCGCGACGCCGAACTGGCTGAGGTGGTATTCGACACCTGCCTGCTGCGGGAGGTGGACTTCACCGGCGCTACTCTCACCCGCACCTCGTTCACCGGCTGCCGGCTGGCCGCGACCACGTTCACGCGAACCACGCTGGACAAGGCCGACCTGCGCGGGGCGGAGCTGGGGATCACCACCGACGGGATTTCCCTGCGCGGCGCCATCGTGACGTCCGCGCAGCTCACGGCCATGGCCCCGGTTCTCGCCGGGAGCCTGGGCATCGTCGTGGACGACGGCTGAGGAGTTCGCTCGCAGCGCAACTACTTTGACCCCAAATGATTTGACTACAAAGTAGCTGTCCCGGCATGCTGGCCTCATGATCGCTGAAGGAACCAGCCAGGCGGCCGGGCGGGCGGCACCGGGCACCGGGCCGCAGGCAGCCGGCCAGGGTGGCATCCTGGACCGGCCCGAGGTGCAGCAGGCGGGCTGGGTATGGGGGGATACCGGCGCGCAGCCGCCTGAGGACGCACCGCTGCCCGCGCTGGTCATGGTCGCGATCCGGCTGGTTGGCGCGTTCGTCGGGTCCACGGCGCAGTGCACCGGGATCAGCCCGGCCGGCCTGGGCGTGATGCGGCTGCTGGCGGCCCGGGACGGCCTGAAATCCAGCGAGGTCGCGGCGTGGGGCTTCTGGACTCCCGGCACCGTGACCTCGGTCGTGGACACCCTCGCCCGCGACGGTTACGTCGAGCGCCGCCGGGAGCCCACCGACCGCCGGGTCGTCCGGCTGCATCTCACCGACGCCGGGCGACGGAAGGTCGAGGAAGCGATATCGCTGATCGGACCGAGGTGGCAGGAGGCCTTCGGCTACGTGGACCCGGCCGACGAGCCGGTCATACGGAACTTCCTGATCCAGACCATCGACCGGTTCGGCACGCTGATACGAGAGGAGCGCGGTCAGTGACCGACGGTGCCATGCAGGCACGGCAGCCAGTGGGGACCGCGATCCGCACCGAGGACCTGCGCAAGACGTACAAGACCCAGCGCGGCGACGTGCCCGCGGTCCGTGGCATCGACCTGAACGTGCCCTCGGGGGAACTGTTCGGCCTGCTCGGGCCGAACGGCGCCGGCAAGTCCACCACGATCGGAATGCTCACCACGCTGGTGCTGCCCACCGGGGGCCGTGCCTGGGTGGCCGGCATCGACGTGGTGGCCGACCCGGTCGGGGTGAAGCGCAGGATCGGGGTGGTGACCCAGAACAACACCCTGGACATGCAGCTCACGGTCACCGAGAACCTGGAGTTCCGCAGCCGGTTCTTCGGCCTGGGGCCGCGCGAGGCCACCCGGCGGGCGGAGCAGCTCATCGACGCGTTCGGGCTCGGCGACCGGCGCAAGGCGATGGCCACCGACCTGTCCGGCGGGCAGGCCAGGCGGCTGCTGATCGCCCGTGCCCTGGTGCACCGGCCAGAGGTGCTGTTCCTCGACGAACCGACCGCCGGGCTCGACCCGCAGACCAGGGTGAACCTCTGGGACATCCTGCGGGTGCTGCACGACCAGGGCCAGAGCATCCTGCTTACCACCCATTACATGGAGGAAGCCGAGGCGCTGTGCGACCGGATCGCCGTGGTGGACCACGGCGAGGTGCTGGCCGCCGGCACGGTGGACGAACTGAAGGATGGCACCGGGGCGGACACGGTGATCACCGTCAGGTACGAGGGCGAGGTGCCCGAAGGCCTGGCCGCGGACTCCGGCCTGACCGGGCGGCCCGGCGTGGGGAAGGTGGAAACCGATCACGACCGGATCCGGGTGTTCGCCTCCGAGCCCGAGGGCGTGCTCGGCGAGCTGGTGGCGGCCGGGACCAGGGCCGGCCTGACCGTGCGTGACGCGGCACAGCTCAAGCCCAGCCTGGAGACGGTCTTTCTTAACCTGACCGGACGGGAGTACCGGGAATGACATCGACGACATCCACGATGACGCCCCCGGCCGGTGACGCCGGGCAGGCCGCGGCCGCCGGGGCGGGTACCGGGCCGGCCATTGCCGCCCTGATCACCGAGGCGCCGGTACCGCAGCCGACCCTGGCCAAGACCTTCGCGGCGATGATGGCGCGGGAGTTCCGGGTGCTGCGGCGCAACGCGGTCGGGACGTTCACCAGGGCGGTCATGCAGCCGCTGCTGTTCGTCTTCGTGTTCACCTACGTGATGCCCAAGATCGGCGGCGGCTTCATGTTCGGCGGCGGGGCGGGCGCGTCTGCCGCCGGCAGCGTGAACTTCGCGACGATCCTGGTGCCCGGGCTCATGGCCTCCATGCTGCTCATGCAAGGGATCATGGCGGTGACTTTCCCGCTGGTCATGGAGTTCTCCTGGCAGCGCACGATCGAGGACCGGGCGCTGGCCCCGGTGCCCATCGGCGTCCTGGCCACGCAAAAGATCACGGCCGGCGCGGCGCAGGCGTTCATCGGCGCGCTGATCGTCTTCCCGATCGTGCTGGTGGTTCACGCGGCGGGCCAGGCACCGCACGTGCACGTCACCAACTGGCCGCTGCTCGTGGTCATCCTGGTCACCGCTTCGCTGCTCACTGCCTCCCTCGGGCTGCTGCTCGGCACGGTCATGGACCCGCGCAAGATGCAGATGCTGTTCGCGGTGATCCTGCTGCCAGCGACGATGCTGGGCTGCGTGTACTACCCGTGGGCGGCGCTGCACCAGATCCGGTGGCTGCAGTACCTGGTCCTGGTCAACCCGATGGTGTACATGTCCGAGGGCCTGCGCGCGGTGCTCACACCGGGGTCCCCGCACATGGCGATGTGGGCCATCCTGACCGTCCTGGTCGGCGGGACCGTGATCTTCGGGTACCTCGGCGCAAGGACCTTCACCCGGCGCGTACTCAATTAGTGCCGTGACCACTAACGTTCGGCATCCGGCGTGGATAGCGATGGCTGCGGACAATCACTGACGGGTGAAGGCCAGGTGGGTGACGCCGCTGGGGCTGGTCACAGCCTCTATTCGGAAGCGCTCTTCGAGCGCGTCGAGGCCATCCCACAACCGTTCACCGCGGCCCAGCACGATGGGCACCACGACGATGTGCAGGTAGTCAATCAGGTCAGCGGCCAGGAAGGCGCGGATGGTAGCTGGGCCGCCGCCAATCCGGACGTCCAGCCCGGCTGCGGCCTGTCGTGCCTGCTGAAGGGCCCCGGTGGGGCCGGCGTCGGTGAAGTGGAACGTGGTGCCGCCCTCCATCTCCAACGGCGGCCGGGGATGGTGGGTGAGGACGAACACCGGGGTGTGAAAAGGCGGATTGTCTCCCCACCAGCCCTGCCACTCGGGGTCTGGCCAGGGGCCGCTCTGCGGCGCGAATTTATTCCGGCCCATGATCTCCGCGCCGATGCCCGGCCCCCAGGCGGCGGCAAACGCGTCGTCCACGCCGCCGCTGCCGCCGGGCTGGCCTTGCATGGCATGGAAGCTACGGGTGGCGAAAAACCATTCGTGCAACCGGGTACCCGCATGCCCGAACGGGGCATCCAGGCTCTGCCCCTCGCCGGTGCCGAACCCGTCCAGCGACACCGAAAAGTTGTGCACCCGCACCCGCGACATGGCGTCCTCCTTCACAACGACGTGCGCCGGTCAGCGGGCTGGCTGCGTGGATACACCGCCCGCATCGGTAAGGACCGTCCGCTGTGGTCAAACTCATCGCGGCGCGGAATGCAGGCCCGGCATCCGCGAGTCCGGCCACCACAGATCGAACTCGTCCGCAACAGCGGCGTTTCGCGCGGTGCTCATGGTTGCTGGTCATGCGCGGTCGTAGGCGCGCTGGAGCCAAGCGATGAGTTGTGGGTCGATATCGGTGGTGCTGGTGAGCCGGACTCGATGGGTGAATAGGGCGTTGAAGCCTTTGGCGGATTCGAGGCGGGCGTCTGGGGGGACGTCGCGGAGGATGAGCCCCAGGTCGATGCGGCCGGCGCCGCTGGGCTGGATCATCGCGAACTGTTTGCGGCGGCGCAGGCTGAGGTACCCCTTCTTGGGAGCAACTTCAATGTCGTCTCCGAACGCCTGGATGGTGTTCATCAGGGCGTCATGGAGGGGGCGGAGGCTGGCCTTCTTGCCCGCATACAGGGCGCTGACGGGATCACGGCCCGGTCCGGCCGCGGCCGTCACTGCGGCTTGCTCCCGGGCCACCAGCGAGACCCGGTGGGCGGCCCCGTGGGTCATGCCGTAGTCCTTCTTGAGCATGCTGACCACATCGGTGTGCTTGGTCAGCCCGCTGGCGGAGATGATGGCAAGCCAGTCGGACATGGGCTTGCCGTAGGTGGCTTCGATGTTGCGGATCTGGGCCTGGAGCCCTTCTTCAACCGTTGCCATCGGCGTGGTCCTTTGCGGTCATCTCGCCCCGGGGGCGGCGGGAAGGGCGGTCGCCGGGCCAGGCCTGCACCGAAGGCCTGGCGGTGCACTCCCGCAGCGGGGACACCGACGGTACCAGCGGCCAGGCGGAGGTGCCTTACGGGGTGTGCCGGAAAGTCCTTGATAAAGAATCTGAGGGGAGTGTCGGATCGGAGCAGGGCCGTTCGTGGCAAGGATGAGCGCGCCGCCCACGAGGGGGCGGCGGTCCCGGCCACAGGAGATGATCCGGATGCAGTCCCTGGTTTGCGTGCCCGGCGACACCGCCCGCCGGTTGCACCGGCTCGTGGAGCCGATCCACCTGGTCACCTACCTCTCTGACGAGCCAACGGATGCGCTCCTGGCGCTCGGCCTGCGGAACTACTGGGACGGCTACTTCGCTGGACGGGCCGCACCGCTGGGCCGGGTGCCGGCCGAGGCGGTCCATGCGATCTTCTACAACTTCGCCGACGGCGAGGTCGCCCGCCACATCCCCCGGGTCTGGAACACGGCCACTCCCGAGGCGGCGCTCGCCGCTCGCGAGCGGGGCAGCGTCGCGGCGCTGCGGCGGATCCTCGGCGACCTCGCCGAGACCCGCGGTCTTGCGCGCGCCGCCGACCTCGCCACCACGGCGGCGACCAGCGCGCCGACGGAGGGACGGATCCTGTACGCCGCGCTGCGGGCGCTCCCGCTACCCCAGGAGCCCGTCGCCCGGCTCTGGCACGCGGCCACATTGCTCCGCGAGCACCGCGGGGACGGTCATATCGCCGCCCTGGTCGCCGCGGGCATTGGCGGGACGCAGGCCCACGTGCTCCACGCGCTCTCTGAAGACATCCCCGCGGAGAAGTTCGGAAGGGTCCACCACCTCGCTGCCGACCGGCTGGCCAGGGTGGTGGACGGGATGCGGGCCCGCGGTCTCATCGACGCCTCCGGCTGGCTCAGTGACGCCGGCCGGACGACCAAAGAGCGGATCGAGTCGCTCACCGACGACCTCGCCGCACCGGCGTACTCCAGCCTGGAGCCGGGCGAACTCGACCAGCTCATCGCAGACCTTGAGCCCATCACCGCAACGCTCGAAGCGGCCGGCTCCCGGTAAGCCCCGGACGTCCCGGCGGGGACGGGCGATCGATGGCTCACCGGCTGCTTCTCGGGTCGAGCGCGTCGCGCAGCCCGTCCCCGAACAGGTTGAAGGCGATGACCGTCAGGAAGATGGCCAGGCCGGGAATGGCCATGGACATCGGGTCGGTGGCGTAGTCCTGATTGCTGACCGCATCGTTGATCATTCCGCCCCAGCTGGGGGTCGGCCGGTTGATGCCCACGCCGAGGTAGGACAGTGCCGCCTCGAACAGGATGTTCACCGGGATCAGCAGCGTGGAGTACACCAGGATCGGCGCGACCAGGTTCGGTAGCAGCTCACGGAACAAGATGTACGGCCCGCGGGCGCCCAGGCTGCGTGCGGCGTCCACGAACTCGCGCTCACGCAGGGACAGCGTCTGGCCACGGATGATCCGGCCGATATAGGGCCAGGCGAAGAACCCGATCACGAAGATGAGCAGGACGATCCGGAGCGAGTTGCCGGACAGGCCGAATGCCGAGTCCGGGACCACCCCGACCAGCGCGATCGCGAACACCAGCAGTGGGAAGGCGAGGAAGACATCCATGGACCGCGCGATGACCGCGTCCACCCAGCCGCCGAAGAAGCCGGCCATGATCCCCATGATCACGCCGAGGCTGACCGCGAGGGCGGTGGCGGGGAGGGCGATGAGCAGGGAGACCTGTGCCCCGTTGACGACCCGGCTGAGCATGTCACGGCCGAAGGGCAGATCGACCCCCAGCGGGTGCGCGAGGCTGATCCCGCCCCAGGGGCCGTAGGGGCGGTTGAAGGTCGTGTTGATCAGGTTCGAGTGCAAGGCGTCCGGGTTTTGCACCAGGTGCGGCCCGATGATCGCGACCAGGACCAGGAAGACGATATAGATGCCGCTGGCCATGGCGACCCGGTCGCGGCGGAGCCGCATCCAGGCGATCCGCCCTAGTGATCGTCCCTCGATGGCGGCGCCGCTGGCTCCCTCGAGGATCGCCTCTGGCTGGGCCTCGGGCGTCATTTCGAGTGGCGCGGCCATGCAGGCACATCTCCCGGGTGTACGGCGGTTAGCTGTCTCACATCCCTGCTATCTGGTCGGAGCCAGGCCCCTCTTTGGCTGATACACCTCAATAGCGCGGCATTCTGGGGCCGCAGAACTTCCTGCCCCCGGCGCGATCAGCCGCTGCCTGTTCTCAGGACGGAAACACCCCGGCCGCCGTCGCGATGACGGCGGCCGGGGTGTTTCGTGCCGGTGGTACGGAGCCGGTGGTTACTGGGCCGGGCCGTTGGTCAGGACCACCGTTGCGGTGTGGTTCTGGCCCACCTGGTCGGTCCAGGTGATGCTCACGTGGTCGCCCGGGTGGAACCGCTCCAGGGCCGACTGCAGCCCGGACGGGGAGGTGACCGTGTGACCGCCGGCGGCGATAATCACGTCGCCCTCGGTGATCCCGGCGGCGGCGGCAGGCGCGTTGGGCACGATCTGCTGGACCACTGCGCCGGAGCCGGCCGAGATCCCGTTGGACGCGGCCTGGTTCGCGGACATGACCCCCACGCCGAGCAGCCCGGTGGGGCCGATGTGGATGGTGTCCGATGCCTGGCCGGCCTCGATCTGGTGGGCCAGCGTGACGGCCTGGTTGATCGGGATCGCGAAAGCCTGGGTGCGGGCGGACTGCTGGAACTGGAACCCGGAGGAGCCGGATGCGGCCGTGTCGATGCCGATCACCTTGCCGGTGTTGCTGACCAGCGGGCCGCCGGAGTCACCCGGCTGGATGGGCGCGTTGTGGTGGATCAGCCCGGTCAGCTGCTCCGAGGTGCCCGCTCCCTCGTCGGACGCCGTGATCGACGCGCCGAGGCCGGCGACATGGCCGACGGCGACCGCCGGGGTGCCGCCCTTGCCGAGCGCGTTGCCGAGCGCGACGACCTTGTCCCCGACCTTCACGGTGGAGGAGTCGCCGAGCGCCGCGGTCTGCAGCCCGGAGGCGCCCACGGCCTGGATGACCGCGATGTCGCGGCTCTGGTCATAGCCGACGACCTTGGCCGCGTACGTGCGCCCGTTCCCAATGTCGCGGACCTTGATCGAGGTGGCGCCCTTGATCACATGGTTGTTGGTGAGGATCTCGCCCGACTGCGTCAGCACCACGCCGGTGCCGGCCGCCTGGGCCTGCTGCAGGCCGAGGTTGGTCATGACGTCCACCAGGCCGGGGTCGGTCTGGGTGGCGATCTGGGCGGTGGTCAGTACTGCGTCGCGGGACGAGGCCGTCGCGGCCATCAGCCCGAAGAAGGTGCCAAGGCCGGCCACGACCGCGACGGCGGCCAGGCCGAAGCGGTGGCGCCAGCGGTGGACCGGACGGCCCGGGCCCTGGCCTCCTCCACCGTACCCGTAGGGTCCGCCGGGACCGCCTGGGCCCTCAGGGCCGTACCACGGCGATCCGGGCGGCATCTGCCCAGAGTCCGCATAGGTCGGCGGTTCGTGGATCATGGTCATGGAATCGGCTCCCTCACAAGGACGGTCTTCGTGGCCTCTCCTTGATAGTCGGATCCAAACCTGCGAGAAAGCTGAACGCCCGCTGACAACCGTCTTGGCCTTTGCTGATTACCTCAGAGCCAGCTCTGAACTTCCCGCCCCCGGCCGGCCTCCAGCCGTTGGCTCCGAAACGTGAGGTGGCGGGCAGCCTAAGGCTGCCCGCCACCGGGTCACCGGGTGCCTTGCGCGGCGGGTTGGCAGCCAGCACCGCGCGTTCCTAGCTGCGCACCGTTTCGGCACGGAGGGGGGCTGCCGCGCCGGTGGCGACCGTGTCCCCCATTCGGCGCCGCCGGCCGACCGGATTGGTACCAGATTGCGCCGGTTCGCCGCCGAGTACGCGGCCAGCGGCGGCCCTGATGAGGACGGCCGCCCAGGTCCGGAAGGGTTTCCAGGTCTCGGCCAGGGCGCGGAGTTCCTCGTCGGAAGCTGGTCCGCGAAGCTCATAGAGCCGCTCCACCAGGGTCAGCAGCTTCGGCTCGCCAGCAGGCAGCACATCGGCGAACCCGGTGCCCCGGATCACGATCAGGGCGCTGTAAAACGGGCCGATGCCGGGGATCTCCTGCAACCGCGTCGTGGCCTCCCCGGGGCCGAGCGCGAGCAGGTGGCCCGCGTCGAGCCGGCCCTCCTGCGCCGCCCTGGCAACGCCGTGCAGCCGCTCCATCCGGTCCGGCGCGATGCCGGGGAACGACTCCACCGCCAGCATCTGCTCCGGCGTGGGCAGCGCCGCGAGCTGCTGGCCCGCCAGATCGAAGACCGCTCCGTGGGCGCGGCTGAACCGTTCCCGCACGGCCATCATCTGCTTCGGCGGCCGCCGGACGCTCAGCACGGCCCAGGCGGCGGCCTCGTACGGGGAGTAGAACAGCGGTGGCCGCAGCCCGGGCGCCGCGTCCTGCAGCGAGCGGAGCACCGGATCACGCTCCCCGGCCTGCAGGAATCCGGCGGCGTCGTAGTCAAGCGAGAGCACCCGGGCGACCTGTTGGCGCACCGCGTCCACGTCAGCGCCGCCCGGCCCGTGGACCGTGCCGTGTACCCCGGCCTCGTCCTGGCGCACCTCCACCCCGGCCTGATGCTGGTAGCCGTCGAGGCAGAACGCCAGGCGCATGACGTCGTCCCCGGCGGCGTCGCGCTGCCCGAACCCGAATCCGATGGCCTCCGCCAGCGAGAACGGGCCGCGCGGCACGATCGTGAACGTCTCAGGCACGGTGCCTCCCGTGGGCCGGCGCCGAGGTGAACGGCGCTGCGTGACCGGTATCTGGTGCCCGGTTCTGCCCGCACTTTCTCACCTGGGTCGGACATTCCGGCCCGCGGCCGGCTAGGCGTGGCCCTAGTGGCGCAGGCTCGCCCGGAGCGCGAGAATCCGCTGCACCGCCGCACGGAACGCCGCCTGGTCCAGGCTCCCGGCCTGGTAGCCCTTGGACAGCGCGATCCTCGCCTGGCCTCCCTGGCCGGGCTGCTGTGCCGAGCAGAGGATCAGGTCCATTCCGGCACCGGCCGCAATGGCGGCCCGGTGCCTGGTGGTGCCGTAGGCCTTCAGCGCGCCGGCCTCCAGCGCGTCGGTGATCGTGACGCCGGTGAAACCGAGCCGCTGCCGCAGTTCGCCGTTGACGATCGCCGGTGATAGCCCGGCCGGCCGCTCCGGGTCCAGCGCCGGGTAGATCGCCCACGACACCATGACCAGCTTGACCCCGGCCCGGATGGCGGCATGGTAGGGGTACTCGTCGGTGCCGCGCAGGGTGGCCAGCGGCACGTTCAGCGTCACCGGCTCCTCGTCGGTGTTCTCCGCGGTCGCGGCGGCGCCCAGCCCGGGGAAGTGCTTCGCGGTGGCCGCAACGCCGGTGGCCTGCTGCGCCTTGACGAAGCTGGCGCCCAGGTAGGAGACCTCATGCGGATTGGTGCTGTACGAGCGCCCGAACTGGTCGTCGAAGTCGCCCGGCGTCCGGTACACGTCGAGCACCGGCGCGAGGTTCACGTTCAGGCCGGCCCCGGTCAGGTTCTGGCCCGCGCCCCGGCCCGCGGCCCTTGCCGCCACCGCGGGATGGACTTCCTCGCCGATCTGCTTCTCCGACTCATCCGGCGCGCCCGGCAGACGGTGGACCAGGCCGCCCTCCTGGTCGGTCATTAGCAGCAGCGGGTAGTGCCGCATCGGGTTGTCCGGGCTCGCGTTGGCCTTGTTCAGTTCGGCCGCGACCGCCGCGAGCTGGGCCTGGCTTGAGATGTTGGAGCCGAAGAAGATGACACCGGCGACCTTGCCTGCCCGGATCCAGCGGAGCAGGTTGGCCGGCGGGATCAGCCCGGTATAGCTGTAGATCACTCGCTGGCCGGCCAGTTGCGTGGCCGACAGCGGCGGCATGGTGGCCTTCGGCGTACTCGGCCGGCCCTTGCCCGAGCCATCGATGCCCGATTTCGATGCGGCCGAGCCTGCCGCGGCCCCATGCCTCGCCGGCGGCCCGGCGCTGGCCGAACGCACCAGGCCAATCCCGGCGATCACGGCCACCGCGGCCGCGCACACCGCGACGGCGACCGTGACGGCGATCCGCAGGCCGCGGCGGCGGCCCCCGCGGGCCGCCGTGTGATCGTTGGCCGCCGATGCTCTGTGCGGCCTTGCCGGGACGGTCATATGTCTCTCATGTCGTAAGCCACGTTCGCAGTCCTGCCCCCTGGCCCGCGACCCCGTCCTGCATTTTCACGGTAGACGGTATCAACCAGGCCAGGGGCCACCATGCTGCACGATGCGTGAGGGAAACAAACGCCTGTGTCACCAAGAACCGGGCACCCGTCACTCGTAGAACAGTGCTTCCATCACCCCCCGGGCCCGGCGCGCCGCCTGACGGTAATCCTGCACCAAATCCTGCGCGGCCCCGGCCTGATAGCCCAGCACCGACGCCACCGCGGCCAGTTCGGCGGCACGGGCGGGCAGCACGTCCGCGGCGCGGCCGCGGACCAGCACCACCGCGTCCCTGATCCGGGAGGCCAGCCGCCAGGCCCGCGCCAGCACGTCGGCGTCCTCCTGCGCCACCAGCCCGGCCCGCGCCGCCGCGTTCAGCCCGGCCAGGGTCCGCGTGGTCCGCAGCTCAGGCACCGCGTAGGCGTGCCTGAGCTGCAGCAACTGCACCACCCACTCGACGTCGGACAGCCCGCCCGGCCCCAGCTTCAGGTGCAGCGCGGGGTCCACACCGCGCGGCATGCGCTCGGCCTCCATCCGTGCCTTGAGGCGCCGGATCTCCAGGACGGAACGCTCGGGGATGCCGCCGTCCGGATAGCGGAACTCGTCCGCCAGGACGGTAAAGCGGGCTCCCAGTTCGCCGTCGCCCGCCACCGGCTCGGCTCGCAGCAGGGCCTGGCTCTCCCAGGCGACCGACCACCGCTCGTAGTAGGCCCGGTAGGAGGCCAGCGTGCGCACCAGCGGCCCCTGCCGCCCCTCCGGGCGCAGCCCGGGATCTATTAGGAGCGGCGGTTCAGGCCCTGGCTGGGCCAGCAGCGCGCGCAACTCCTCGGCCGCGGCGTGCGCCGCCTCGGTCGCCTCCTGCTCGTCCGCCCCGGGCAGCGGGTCGTGCACGAACATCACGTCCGCGTCGCTGCCGTATCCGGACTCGTGGCCGCCGAACCTGCCCATCGCCACCACGCACAGCCGGGTGGGGAACCCTGCCCGCTGCTCCGCCACGGACCGCACCGCCACCTGGAGCGCGGCCTCGATGGTGACCGCGGCCACGGCGGTGAGTGCCTCCCCGGTCTGCTCGGGGCCCGACTGGCCGAGCAGGTCGGCCATGGCGGTCCTGAGCAGTTCCCGGCAGCGCAGGGCGCGCAGCGCCGCCACCGCGGCGGCGGCCTTGCCGTGCCGGCCCACCATCGCCGCGGTCTCCGCGTCCAGCGCCGCGCGCTCGCGCGGGGCAAGCTGGGCGTCGTTGCCGAGCCAGGCGACGGTCTCCGGCTGGCGCAGCAGCAAGCCCGCCGCGTACCTGCTGGAAGCGAGCAGTCGTGCCATACGCTGCGCCACGGTCATGTCGTCCCGCAGCAGCCGCAGATACCACGGGCTGTTACCGAGGGCATCGCTGACCTGATGGAACGCCAGGAGCCCGGCGTCGGGGTCGGCCGCGTCGGCGAACCAGCCGAGCAGCAGGGGCAGCAGGGTGCGCTGGATGGCCGCGCGCCGCGACATCCCGGCGGTCAGCGCCCCGATGTGCCGCAGCGCACCGGCCGGGTCGGCGTAACCCAGCGCTTTGAGCCTGGCCTCGGCGGCCTGCGGGGTGAGCCGCGCCGCCTCGCCGGGCAGGCTGGCCACCGCGTCGAGAAGCGGCCGGTAGAAGAGCTTCTCGTGCAGCCGCTGGACCTGGCTCGCATACTCGCGCCACCGGGCGAGCAGTTCCTCGGCAGGATCGAGCCGCCCGCCGGCGCGGCCCGGAACGCCAAGGCGGCGGTCCGCACTCGTGCGGCCCAGGCCGTCGGGGCCGCGACCGCCGCCGCCCGTGATGTGCGCGCGGCCGTCGCCCGCCTTGCCCTCCCCCGGGGGCCCGGCCGCGGCGGCGTCGCCGTCCTGCGCCGCCTGGCCCGCACCGGCCAGCCGCAGCGCCCGGCCGATCCGGCGCAGCACCTCAGGTTCCTCGGGCATGGTGTGCGTCCGCCGCAGGTGCCTGAGCTGGAGCAGATGCTCGACCCGGCGCAGGAACCGGTAGGCCCCGGCCAGGTCGGCCGCGTCCTGCCTGCCGACGTACCCGCCCGCGGCGAGCATGGCCAGGGCCGGCAAGGTGGCGGGCTCGCGCAGCGACTCATCGACCCTGCCGTGCACCAGCTGGAGGAGCTGGACCGCGAACTCGATGTCCCGCAGCCCGCCGGGGCCCAGCTTGATCTCCCTGCCCGCAGCCGCCGCGGGCAGCGTGCCGATCACCCGGCGCCGCATCGCCTGCACGTCGGAGACGAAGTTCTCCCGCTGGGCGGCCTGCCAGACCATCGGGCTCATCTCGGCCGTGTAAGCGGTGCCGAGTGCGATGTCCCCCGCAACCGGCCTGGCCTTCAGCAGCGCCTGGAACTCCCAGGTCTGCGCCCAGCGCTGGTAGTAGGCGCGGTGACTGACCAGGGTCCGCACGAGCGGGCCATTGCGCCCCTCGGGCCGCAGGTTGGGGTCCACCGGGAACAGCGCGCCCTCCGGGGTGCTCTGCGAGCACACCTGGATCAGCCCGGCGGCGAGCTGGGTCGCGGTGCGCAGCGCCGTCGCCTCCCCCCCGTCCTCGCCGGTCCCGGCGGGCTCCGCGACGAAGATCACGTCCACGTCGCTGGCGTAGTTCAGTTCCCTGGCACCGCACTTGCCCATGGCGATCACCGCCAGCCGGCAGGGCGCGGACCCCGGTGGCAGGTTCGCCCTCGCGATCGCTAGCGCCCCTTCCAGCGCCGCCGCCGCCAGGTCGGCTAGCTCGGCGGCGACCCGGTCGAAGGACGCCTCCCCGGTGAGGTCCCGTGCCGCCAACGGCAGCAGCCGCCGCCGGTACGCCACCCGCAACGCGGCCACCGGATCGGTACTGAGCTGGCCGATGCTGGCCTGGCCGGTCCCGGCGTGGCCAGCGACCGGCTCTGGATCCTCAGCGCGCGCACCGACCGCGGCCAGCAACTCGGCCCGTACCTGCTCCGGCCCTGGCGCGGGAAGATCACCTTCGCCGGCCAGCACCTGCCAGTGATCCGGATGCCGCGCCAGGTGATCCCCGAGCGCCGCGCTGGCCCCGAGCACCGCCGCCAGCCGGGCCCGCAGCCGGAAGTCGGCGCCGAGCGCCTGGATCAGTTCTTCATCGCGGGGCATCCGCGCAAGCGCGGCCAGCGCCAGATCGGGATCCGCCGCGGTGGCGAGCGCGTCAACCAGCCCGTCTCCCGCCTGGCCGACGTCCATGGCGAGATCCCCGGTAAGCAGGAGTTCCGCCCGGGCCGGGTCGGCGAACCCCAGCCGGGCCAGCCGTGCGGCAGCGGTGGTCCTGCGCGGCACGCTCACCCCAGCACCGTAACCGTCCGGTGTACCCCGGCCGACGCCGGTCAGCAGAACGCGTGATCAGTCACAACTCAGCGCACGCCGAGCGCGCCCGAGCCGGTGACCGGCTGACGTGACCGAGCAGTCCCGCTGGGACTAGTTAGCCAGTCCCCGGACGGCGGCCAGTACCGTGTCGTGGACGGTGACCTCGGCGCCGTCGGGGGTGGTCGCGGGCCGGGGACGGGCTTCGCAGGTCCGCACCGTCCACGAGCCGCCGAGCGACGCGGCGATCTCCTCCGGGGTGTAGAACACCTCGGGCATTGGCGGCCTGGGCACACCGGCCTCCAGGTCGGACGGATGATGCCCGACGATCAGCAGCATTCCGTTCTCGCGGACCGCGGCGGCCAGCGCGGCGAACAACGGGACGCGCCGCTCCGGCGGCATCTGGATGAACTGTGCCGAGACCAGGTCGAAGGAATCGAGCTCGGGCGGCTGGGCGAGCAGGTCCGCCTTGCGCCACTCGATGCGCGCCGCGGCGGCCGGGTCGGTGTCGCTCGCATGTTGCGCGGCCCGTTCCAGCGCGACGCCGGAGATGTCGGCCCCGACCACCGTCCACCCGGCCTGGGCCAGCCAGATGGCGTCGGCGCCCTCGCCGCAGCCCACGTCCAGCGCCCGGCCCGGCGGCCACCCGGTCACCTCGGCGACCAGTTGCGGGTTCGGGTTGCCGCTCCAGACCCGCCCCGATGACCGGTACCGCTCGTCCCAGAAATCCGCGCCGAACACCTGGCCGGCATCCTGATCGTGCTCGCCCATCCGCCCAGTATCACCGCTATGGGGCGTGGGCATGCGCCGGGGCCCGCCGGCGTGGTGCCGGCGGGCCCCGGTGCCCTTGGTTATTGGCTATTTGGACAGGACGATGAACGCGTCGACGTCGATCCGCGGGTGGCCCGCCGTGCCGAGCACGTTGACCACCAGCTTGTGCGACCCTTGGGCCGCCGCCGTCACCACGTCCACGACCTCCGCCGCATGCGGCGAAGCCGTGTTCGTGTTGATCGTCGCCGCCGTGCCGGCGTCCAGCTTGACCGTCGCCGAGCCCCGGGTCGGGCCCTGGGTCGACATCCACGCCACCTGGAAGCCGGTGAACGTCAGCGTCGCCGTCTTGCCCTTCACCGTGGCAAACTCCACCGAGCCGCCGTTGGCGCCGGTAAGCGTCTGCCGGGTCCAGCCAGGCGTGGTGTACTTGACCGCGCTGTTGTTCTCCTGGACCAGCGACAGCTTGTACACGATGCCCTGCTTGGCCGCGCTGGTATTGCCAGCGTTGTCGGTCACGGTGACCTCGAACTGATAGGTGTGACCGGGGCCGAGGTTCTTGTTGAACGTCGGCGCCGTGGTGGTGGCGGCCAGCGCATACGCGCCACCGTCCTTGCTCTCATACAGCGAGTAATGGTTGATCCCGCTGGTCGCATCAGAGCCACTCCACGAGATCGTCACCGGGTCAGCGGCAGTGACCGGGCCCGCGTTGTTGCGCAGATTAACGACCGGCGCCGTGCCGATCGTCGGCGCTGTCTTGTCGATCCGGACCGTGGCGGCCTGGGGGGAGTTCGTGTTGTACCAGTTGTCGGTCGCCTTGAAGGAGACGGTCGTTATCCCCTGCGCAGCGATGACCGGCGCCACCGTCGCACCACCGGTCGTGGTACCGAACGCTCCCGCACCGGTGGCCGAGTACGTCTGGAAGTAGACACCGCTGCCAGCGTCGGTGGCGTGGATTGTCACCGTGACGTTGGAGTTGTTCCAGCCGTTGGAGTTCGGCGCGGGTGACAGCGACGCCGAGCTGGTGGGCGCGGCCGTATCACCGGCCTCACGGGTGAGCTGGACTTGCATGCCGTAGGTGTTGGAGTTGGTGGCGAACTGGCCCATGGCCCAGATGCCGGTGCTGTCGGGATCGGGGGCCGCCCCTGAATAGTCGCCCCAGCGGTTGCGGTTCTCGGTGTCTAGCCGCTGGTAGTTCCCCGCACCCGCGGCGACGAAGTGCGCCGGGCCGTCGGTGCAGACGGTGCAGACACCCTGATTCGGTATCCCGATAACCCACGCGGATGCGAACAGGTTGTTGGCGGTGGAGGGGCTGACTTCGTCGGTGACCATCGACATGTCGCCGTTGGAGCGGACGCCAAGCTCGGGATACATCGAGTGGTATGCCCCGTAGTTGAGTAGCCAGTTCTGGGTCACCGAGTTGTTGCTGTCATCAATTTGCACCAAATCGGGTATTGCGAAGCCGGCGTTCGACGAGTCCAGCCACGTGTACAGGTAGGGGAACTGCCACATGGCCCCCAGCAGCCGGGCGTCGCCGGTGTCGAGGCACTGGAAGGAGCTGCTGGGCTGCGCCGCGCATGGCGGCGGGGTGTAGCTCCCGACCCCGATGTCGTTCTCGTTCAATGTCGGCGCCGATCCACAGCAGACGCTCTCGTTCGTCATCCGGAACTGGCGGATGGTGTGATCGGCCGACCCGTTGCCGCTACTCGCCAGGAACTCACCGTTGCTCGCCGCCGAGTTGCGCATCACCGTGGGCTGGATGCTCCAGCCGGAAAGGTTCCAGAACTCCCACCACGAGCAGCAACCGCCGCCGGTGAACTCCGACTCCGGCATGATCCGGATCATCGGCGTGGCAGTACCGCCCGCGTTGGGCAGAGAGAACATGTTGCAAGTCAGGTACACGAAGCCACCGGAGGACAGGCCGATCTGCGGATAGTCACACCAATCGTGCGGGAAGTTGCCTTGCACCGGCATCCAGAAGATTGACCAGCCGTGCAGCGCGTCACTGTCGTTGCTCACCGCTACGAAAATCTCCGAGCTGGTGGTGCCGTTCGACGCCGCGGCGGCGACCCAGAAGCGTTGCGACGTCGGGTCGAACTGCACATGCGGGTCGAACGCCGTGCTGGCGTCGGGCAGCCCCGCAAAGAAGCTTGCCAGCGTCTGGCTGCTCAGAACGGCACCGCCCTTGCCGAAGACGTTGAACGCCCCGTTGATCGCCACGATCACCTGGTGCGGGCCCGTGGCCAGCCCGCCATCGGGCGGAATCCAGCCGGTATACCCCGAACCGTTGAAGTTCGTGCCCATCACGATGTCGCCCTTGCCGGCGCGAGGGGCACCCGCTGGCGGCCGCACATGCAGCGACCTCGGCGGCGCTACCCCCGCAGCGTGGTTACTGCCAGCTCCCGGCGCGGGCTGCGGCACGCCGTGCGACGAACCGGACGGAGCGACGAGCTTGTTCGTGCGAGGCAGGAAGACGTGCAACGCTTTCGCAGAGCTCTGACCGTGCCCGCTGCGCGCCCGGGCAACGTGCCACCCGCCAGAACCCGAGGCCGACCCCGGAGCGAGCTGTCCGCTAGCGGACCTGATTGGCGGCAGCGATCCAGCCGCCGGCTTATGCGGAGCCGGAGCAGCGCCTGCCGGCGCGGCACCGGCCAGCACCGCAGCTGTCAGCATCCCCGCCGCAAGGATCCCAGCGGCGCCCGCTGACACCAGCCGCTTCCCCACACGATTCTTATTCCGATTCCAACGCATGATCATGACCCCCAGCTCTTCAACACGCGGTCACACCACACCTGCCACCGGCCTGCGCAAACGCTTGCAGGCAAGGCAAGCAATCGGATGCTCATACTGACTTCTCCTTCGTCGACTTACCGGCCCGGAATGGCAGCCGACCTGCCCCCGTGGCCGCGGGGCGGCCTAGACCCCCCTCAAGTGACAGAGCAAGTCATATGCTGGTAAACACAACGCAAACCCGCAAGATCGGCACGAGGTGAATTTGCGCTTGTACACCGCGTAATCACCGCTCCGTGCGCGCGGATTCAGAAAGCAATCGTGTGCAGTGACGCGCGGGGGGGGAAGCGCTAGTGCTGGGCGGCGCGGACGCCGGCCGCGATGGCGCGGGCCACGACCTGGGCGGCGACCGCTTCGACGGCGTCGAGCGGCGCCCGGACCGTGCCCGTGGCCAGGCAGAACATGGTGTCGCCGTCGTACAG
>Ga0306920_100004004_pt1 | contig 18806 bp, 18 predicted proteins | sample flu12Cox44000170_FD_204666 | JGI IMG/M metagenome (GOLD analysis project Ga0306920, IMG submission 204666) | Lab enrichment of tropical soil microbial communities from Luquillo Experimental Forest, Puerto Rico - flux4day.12C.oxic.44.000.170 (v2)... | ecosystem: Environmental > Terrestrial >... | reverse complement strand
CCACCGGTACCCCGGGCGGCGTCGGCTTCGCCCGGACACCACCGGTATGGATGGAGCCCGGTGACGTCATCGAGGTCACCGTCGAGAAGGTCGGCACCATCCGCAATCGCATCGTCGCCGAAACGGGCGCCCCCGCCGACTGGCGCTGGCAGCCCGCAGACAAGCAAGCCACCGGGTTGTAACCGGCCGGCCCGCCTGACCTCCCGCCACAGGTCCTATTCATACAGTCAAGACGCAGTTCGGAGGGACTTATGAAGTCCACGACGCTTCGCCCGGTGCGGCTGGCGGCGGTTGCCTTGGCAGCCGCCTTCGCGCTCGTGCTCGCCGCGTGCAGCAGTAGCAGCAGTAGCACTCCCTCGTCATCCAGCTCGGCCCCGGCCTCGGGCTCTGCCCTGACCGTCGCCGACGTCGCCCCATTCAGCGGTCCCGACGCCGCCCTCGGCCCGACCTACCTGGCCACCTGCTATGGCGCGACCAGCGCGATCAACGCGGCCGGCGGCGTGATGGGCCACAAGCTGTCCTGCAAGAGCGTGGACACCCGCGGCGAGCCCGCCGACGCGGTGCCCGCGGTCAACCAGTTGTTCGCCAGCACCCCGAACCTGGCGCTGGTGATCGGCTGCACCTCGGACGAGGCAGCCTCCGTGGTCCCGATCATCAATGCGCGCAAGATGGCGATGTTCTGCATGACCGGGCAGTCCGAGTTCGACCATGTCCACTTCCCGTACTTCTACCGGCTGGTCCCGCCCGACCTGGAAGAGGCCTACGCGATGGATGTGATCGCGCAGAAGCTCGGGTACAAGAAGGTCGCGCTCGCGTTCGGCAACGACATCGGGTCGCAGACCTTCGTGCAGCCGGCCATCGCCGGGCTGAAGAACGCCGGGATCACCGTCACCTCCAACCAGACGCTGGCGCTCAACGCGTCCACCTTCCGCACCGAGGCGGCGGCCATCGTCGCGTCGCACCCGCAGGCGATCCTGACCGAGGCGCTCGGCACCGCCGACCCCACCCTGTTCAGTGAGGTCAAGCAGCTCAACGGCGGCAAGGTGATCCCGATCATCGCCACCTCGGCGGCGATCTCGCCACCGTTCTTCAAGGCCTCGGCGGATGCGGTGGGCGCTAACACGTTCGCGTCCAATTTCCACGCCGACAACCTGGTGACCGAGACCAGCGGGCCTGCCTACGGCCCGTTCAAGGCCGCCCTGCTGTCGCAGCAGGGCAAGGTGCCAGGCACCATCGGCAACTTCACCACCTACCTGAGCGCGCCCGGTGGTGTCCACCTGTATGACGGCATCAACCTGGCCGCGCTGGCGATGATCATGGCGAAGAGCACCAGCCCCAGCGTGTACCGGGCGGACATCCTCAAGATCGCTAATGGCGTGCCTGGTGCCACGGTGTGCTACTCGTTCACCGAGTGCGCGACCGCGCTCAAGGCCGGTAAGGCGATCAGGTACGAAGGTCCCGGTGGCCCGACGAGCTTCGACAGCTACAACGACTCGACGGGTATCTTCCAGATCGACACCTACAGCCCGGACGGCACGGTGAACACCGTGGGCAACATCACCACCGCGGAACTGAGGGCACTGGCCGGATGACCGGATCCGCCCCCCCACTCCCGCCCGCCCGGGTGATCCCCCCCCACCCGGGCGGGCGGGGTACCCTCGCCCGCCCGGGACCGGCCAGCCGTTGAGCCTGTTCGTCGCTTCCGTCGGCTTCGGCCTGGTGACCGCGGCGGTACTGGCGATCGCCTCGGTCGGTTTCACCCTCCAGTTCGGCGTCACCAACGTGCTCAACCTCGCCTACGGCGCGGTGATGATCCTCAGCGCGTACGTGGCCTACCTGCTGAACGAGAACGGCATCTCGGTCTGGCTCGCCCTGCCGGTGGCAATGGCGGTCGGCGCGGCCGTGTCGGTGGCCCTGAACGCCGGGATTTACGCCCCCTTCCAGCGGAAGGGGGCGTCACCCATCACGATGGTGATCGTCTCGCTGGGCATGACCCTCATCATCGAATTCGGAGTGGAGGCGCTGGCCGGCGGCATCCCGGTGTCCTACACCCTGAGCAACGGCCCGAGCGTCCAGGCGGGCGGGCTCAACCTGACCACGGTGCAGTTCATCATCATGGCGCTGGCCGTGCTGGTGATGGCCACGGTGCACGTCCTGCTCCGCTACACCAAGCTGGGCAAGGCCATGCGGGCCACCGCCGCCAACCGCACACTCGCCCGCAACTGCGGCATCCGGACCAGCCGCGTCATCAACCTCACCTGGGCGATCACCGGCGCGCTGTGCGGCCTGGCGGGCGTGGTGTTCGCGATCGACTCGGGCAGCTTCGACTCGGCCAGCACCGATATTTTCCTGGTGCTCATCCTGGCCGCGGTCTTCCTCGGCGGCCCCGGCCATGCGTACGGGGCGATGCTCGGCGCGGTGGTGATCGGCCTGGCCACCGAGATCAGCGCGGTCTTCATTCCGGCCGACTACAAGTACGTGATCGCGTTCGTGGCGCTGCTCGTCATGCTGGGTGTGCGCCCGACCGGGCTGCTCGGGCAGCGGGCATGACGGCGGGGGGAGGCGCCGGGTGAACGCGTTCTACGTGATCAACATTCTGATCTACGCCGCGGTCGACGCCATGGCCTGCCTCGGCCTGAACCAGCAGTTCGGGGTCGCGGGCGTCACCAACTTCGGCTTCATTATCTTCCAGGCGGCCGGCGGGTACGCAGCGGCGATCCTGGCGCTGCCGGCCGACACCGCCAACGGCGGGTTCCAGTCCTACATCGGCGGCTGGAACCTCTCCTTCCCGTGGCCGCTGGTGGGCGCCGCGGTCGCGGGCGGGCTGGTGGCCCTGCCCTTCGCCTTCCTGTTCGGCCGCCGGATCCGCGGCGACTTCGCCGCGGTCGGCCTGCTGGTCACCGCGGTGCTGCTGAACTTGCTGGCCACGAACTACCGGCCGGTCCTCAACGGCGATGCCGGGCTGTCCCTGATCCCGGCGCCGCTGAGCGGCAACATGTTCAGCGTCGAGTCGCTCCGCTACCAGTGGCTGTTCACGGCCGGTGCCATCGTGCTGCTCGCGCTGGTGTTCTGGCTGGTCCGGCGGATCACCGAGTCGCCGTATGGCCGTTCGCTGCGGGCGATGCGCGACAACGACGTGGTCGCCGACTCGCTCGGCAAGAACCTGCTGTCGATGCGGACCGCGATGCTGGTGACCGGCGGGGCGATCGCCGGGCTGTCCGGCGGCGTGCTGGTCAGCTACATCACCACCTGGTCCCCGGCGGCCTGGGGGTACGCCGAGACCGTGGTGCTGTTCGCGGCGGTGATCATCGGCGGGGCCGGCAACCACTGGGGCGCGATCCTCGGCGCCGTGCTGGTCCCGGTCGGCTTCGAGGAGGTCACCCGCTACATCCCGCAGTCCAACAACCTGCCGCCGAACCTGATCCCGTCACTGGAGTGGGTGGCGATCGGGCTGCTGATCGTGATCTTCCTGTGGGTTCGGCCGCAGGGGATACTGCCGGAGCGCAAACGCGTGATCAAAGTGCCGGAGGCGGTGCCGGCTGGCGGGCAAGCCGCGGGCTGGCACACGGCCGAGGGCGAGCAGACCGTTGGGCCCGAGGCGCCTGTAACCGACGGTGACCGCGGGGAACGCGACGCCCGCGGCTCCTCCCCCCAGCCGGCACATGCCGCCGCGGACGGCGACGAGCCGAATCCGCAACTCACCGAGCCATCTCTCGGTCACGCCACCACCTCATCCGCATCAGGCACCTCCGATCACACCAGCGGCGAGGTGGTGCTGGCGGCGGCTGGAGTCAGCCGGGAGTTCGGGGGGGTGAAGGCGGTTGATGACGTCACCTTCGAAGTTCGTGCGGGGACGCTGACTGGGCTGATTGGGCCTAATGGGGCGGGGAAGTCGACACTGCTGGCGATGCTGGCCGGGACGCTGCCGGTGAGTGGCGGGAGCATCAGCTATCGGGGCCGGGATGTGACCAGGGTGCCGGCCTACCGGCGGGCGCGGCTGGGCCTGGTCCGGACCTTCCAGCTGGCCAGCGAGTTCAAGCGGCTGACGGTGATGGAGAACCTGCTGTCCGCGGTGCCGGCGAACCGGGGCGACTCGCTGCGGGGGGCGTTGCTGGGCAGGCGCTACTGGCGCGGGGACGAGACGGCGGCGATCATCCGGGCCGAGCGGCTGCTGGAGCGGTTCGGGCTGGCGCAGCTTGCCAACAACTATGCCGGTGATCTGTCCGGTGGGCAGCGCAGGCTGGTCGAGATCATGCGTGCGCTGATGACCGAGCCGAGCATGCTGCTGCTCGACGAGCCGATGGCGGGCGTGCACCCGGACCTGGCCCGGCGGATCGGCCGCCAGCTCACCGAACTGTGCGCGGACGGGATGACGATCCTGATGGTCGAGCATGAGCTGGCCATCATGGACGAGTTCTGCGACCCGGTGGTGGTGATGGCCGACGGCTCGGTGCTGGCCGAGGGCACCATGGATCAGCTGCGCGCCCGCAGCGAGGTGGTGGAGGCCTACCTTGTCGGCTGAGATCCGGCTGCCCGGCATGCAGCTCCGCGCGGACGGGGTCACCGCCGGGTACGGCGGTGACCCGATCATCCGCGGTATCACCGTCGGCGTCGACCCGGGTGAGGTGATCTCCCTGGTCGGGCCAAACGGATCCGGCAAGAGCACCCTGCTGAAGAGCCTGGTCGGGGTGGTCCGGGTCAGCGCCGGGCAGGTCAGCGTGGGTGACCGGGAGGTCACCAACTTGCCGCCGGAAGAGGTCGCCCGGGCCGGGGTCGGCTACGTGCCCCAGGTGGACGACGTGTTCGGCCCGCTCACCGTCCGGGAGAACCTGGAGATGGGCGGCTACCTGCTCCCGCACAAGGAGATAGCGGGGCACGTCGAGCGGGTGCTCACCGTCTTCCCCCGGCTGTCCGGCATGCTCGGCCGCAGCGCCGGCAAGCTGAGCGGCGGCGAGCGGAAGATGCTGGCCATGGGCCGGGTGCTGATGCTTGACCCGGGGGTCTTCCTGCTGGACGAGCCGACGGCCAATCTGGCGCCCGCCATCGCCACCTCGCTGCTGGGCGAGCACGTGCGTGGCCTGGCCGCCAGCGGCGCGTCGGTGCTCATCGTGGAGCAGCGGGCCCGGGCGGTGCTGGCCATCTCGGACCGGGCCTACGTGCTTGGCGGGGGCGAGGTCCGGATGGCGGGCACCCCGGCCGAGCTGTCGGCCAGCCCCGGCTTTGTGGAGTCCTTCCTCGGCGGCCACCGCAGCCACCAGGTCCGCTCCGGCGACTGACCGCTCCCGGCGGCCCCGCCGGGGGTGACCGGGATAATCACCCGAAGCGCGCCGGGCAGCGCCCGGGCCCGCAGCGGCTGGCCGGCGCTCAGCGGTGCCGCACCGGCCAGCGTCTCGCCGTCGGCGGCCACCGGCATCGCCCGGTCGGTGGTGACCGTCACCCCGGCCGCCTGGTACGCGGCCACCTGCGCCAGCTCGACGTGGGTGCCGTGGCGGGCCCGCAGCATCACCCGCAGGAACGACACCTTCCGGCCGTCGCCGACGATGATCACGTCGAGCAGGCCATCGGACACGTCGGCGGCCGGGGCGGCCTGCACGCCCGCCGCCAGGTAGCCACAGTTGGCGATCACCACCGTAAACCCGGGGCGGCTCTGCGGGCCGCCACCGGGGCCGGGATCGACCGTGAACGTGGCCGGCTGCCAGCCCAGCAGCGCGCGCATCCCGGCCAGCTGATAGCCGGCCGGGCCGGCCGGCAGCCGGCCCCGGTTCGCGATCTCGCCGCCCTCCGACACCACCCCCACGTAGACGCTGCCCGCCACCACCTGCTCCGGGCTGTCCCCGGCCCGCACCCCGATCAAGTCGACCGCCTGCTGCTCACCGGTGAGCAGGGCCGCAGCCGCGTCCACCGGCCGGGCCGGGATGCCCAGCATGTGCGCGAAGTCGTTGCCGCGGCCAGCCGGGATGATCCCGAGCAGGCCGCCCGCCCCGGACACCGCTGCGGCCAGCGTGCCGACCAGGCCATCACCGCCGACCGCGACGACCGTCTCGCCGCGCCCGGCCGCGCCGCCCGCCAGTTCCGCCGCGTGGCTGAGGCTGGCGGTCTCACTCACCCGGACGGTGGCGCCGGCAGCGGCCAGCACCCCCAGCACTCCCGGCAGCTGCTGCTTGCACCGGCCACGGGCCGCGGCCGGATTGACCACCAGACAAAACGAAGTGCCCATTGCCCGCCTCCGCAGCGCAGGCAGCGGCCCGCCTGCTCAAAAGATCATCCCGTGCCACCTGTCATTACGCCAGGCCAGGCGTACGATCGGGTGCCATGTCGGGTCAGGGCGGCGCGGCCGCTGGCGAGGCTTCGGCGGCCAGTTCCCAGTACCTCCAGGTGCAGACCACCACGGACTCGCGGGCCGAAGCGATGGAGCTTGCCCGCACCGCCGTTGAGGCGCGCCTGGCCGCGTGCGCGCAGGTCGCCGGGCCGATCGCGAGCACGTACTGGTGGGGAGAGGGCATCGAGCGGGCCGAGGAGTGGCTGCTGATGCTCAAGCTGCCCGCCAGCGGGTTCCCGGCGCTGGCCGAGTTCCTGGTGCGGGAGCACAGCTACGACGAGCCGGAGATCGTGGCGACACCGATCGTGGCCGGCTCCGAGTCCTATCTCAGCTGGATAGCGGAGGAAACTCAGGCGCGCTAGGCGGCAGGTTCCAGGAGATGATCACCGGCTCGGCGTGCTCGGTGCCGAGCAGGCACAAAGTGCCGGTGCCGAGCCAGAACAGCCGTCCTTCGGCCGGTCCGAGCCGCAGGTAACGGGCGGTCAGCACGCGCAGCAGGTGGCCGTGCGCAATCAGGACCACATCGCCATCCGGCAGCCGCGGGGTGACCCGGGCCAGCACCGAGTCGGCGCGGGTGCCGACTTCCGGCAGCGTCTCGCCGGGATGGTCGGCGTCGCCGGGGATCACCCCGTCCCGCCACAGGTACCAGCCCGGCCGGGCCTGCCTGATCTGCGGTGTGGTCAGCCCTTCGTAGCCGCCGTAATCCCACTCGGCCAGATCCGGGTCCGGCACCGCGGCCAGGCCGGCCAGTTCCGCGGTCCGGGTGGCCCGCCCGGCCGGGCTGGTGAACGCGGCGGCGATGTGACGGCGGGCCAGGGCGGGCGCGAGCGCGGCGGCGGCCGCTTCACCGGCCGGTGTGAGCGGGACGTCGGTCCGGCCCGTGTGCCGGCGGTCCCGGCTCCACTCGGTCTCGCCGTGCCGGACCAGGATCAGCTCTCCCATGGCAGCCCATCATCCCGGACCCGCCGTGCCGGAGGCGGCGCGGGCCGGGACAGACGAAATGGGCCGCGATCGCGACCCGGATCGGCCACGTCCAGCCGGGAGCGGGCAGGCTCAGCCGGGCCGCCGCCGGCCGGGGTTCTGCCGCCGTGGGCCGCTGCGCCGGGGCTCCGGCGGCGGCGGGTCTTCGCTATAGCCTGGCCTGGTGAGCGCCGTGCCGCCGTCCGTCCCGCTCCTCCCGCCGCCCGCGCCCGCGCCCCCGCCACCGCCGGCCGGCTCCCGCGCTGCCCACCGCCCGCTGATCAAGGCGGCGATCGCCCTGGCGGGGGCGGCCTGCCTGGTGACCGCGGTGCTGGCCGGGCGGGCCGCACGGGCCGAGCAGACCCGGCCACCAACCACGGCCGAGCGCTCGGCGGCTGCGGCCGCGGCGGTGGCGGGCCGCTGGCAGGCCTGGCGGGCCGGGCGGATCTTCCCCGCCACCCTCGGCTACGTCAGCAACCTGCGCACCCGGGAGAACGCGCGCCGGGTCGGCATAGCCGCGGCCGACGGCTGCGCGGCCGCCCTGACCGGCCCGCTGGTGGCCGCCGCCCGGGCCGACGGCTGCCACGCGGCGCTCCGGGCGACCTATCTCGACCAGCTCGAGGGTGTCGTCTACACCACCGGCGTGCTCGCGTTCCCCACCCCCCGGCGGGCCGCCGCTTTCGCCAGCGCCGCCGGTCACCGCGCGCTGCCCGCCGGGCTGCGGGCATTTGGCCCGGCCGGGACGGCGGCCGCGCGCTTCACTGATGCCGCCCGGCAGGCGTGGGCGGTACGGCAGGCCGGGCCTTACGTGCTGGTCACTGTGGCCGGGTACACCGACGGCCGCGCTGCCGCGGCGACCGGTGAGCGCCGCCCTTCCGTCTTCGCCCCGGCCGGCCAGCTCGCCCAGGACATCCTCACCCCGCTGGCGCGGCCGGCCAGGGTCGACTGCGCCAGCCGGGCGTGGGCATGCTGACCGGGCGCGGCCGGCGTGCGGCAGCCTGGGGGCTGGCGGCGGTGATAGGGCCCGGCGCGGGTGTGGTGCTGGGCCTGCCGCCCGCCACCGCGGCGGTGCCGGCCCGGCAGGCGGCGGCCCAGCACGGGCTCGGCGCCCAGGTGCGCACGGCCGAGCAGCGGCAGCTCGTGGCCATGGACGTGCGCGCGGCATGGAAGCTGAGCACTGGCCGGGGCGTGACGGTCGGCGTGCTGGACACCGGGGTGGACCGGACCGCGCCGGATTTGACCGGCTCAGTGCTGGCCGGCCCGGACCTGATCAAGGCAGCCGACCCGCCCGGCTACCGGCCGCCGCACCTGCATGGCACCTTCGTCGCCTCGCTCATCGCCGGCCATGGCAGCGGGCCCGGCCATGCCGACGGCGTGGTCGGAATTGCCCCGGCCGCCAGGGTGCTGTCGGTCCGCGTGATCCCGGACGACTCCGAGCCGGGATTCACGGTCTACAACCAGAGCGCCGCCTTTGACCACGTCATCGGCGACGGCATCCGGTATGCGGTCCGGCACGGCGTGAGTGTCATCAACATGTCGCTCGGCGGCAACGATCCGTCCCGCGACACCCAGGCGGCGATCGGGTACGCGGTCTCGCGCGGGGTGGTGGTGGTGGCCGCGGCCGGCAACAGCGGCGGCGGCGCGCGGTTCTCGCCCTACTCCTACCCGGCCTCCTACCCCGGGGTGATCTCGGTGGCGGCCCTCACCGCCCGGGGGACCAGGGCATCGTTCTCCGAACGCAACGCCTCGGTGGTGATCTCAGCCCCGGGAGTGCACATCATCGGCGCGGGCCCGCGCGGCAGCTACCTGGAGGCGGACGGAACCAGCGCGTCGTCGGCCTTCGTCGCCGGGATAGCCGCCCTGATCCGGTCCCGGTACCCGGCGCTGGCGCCGGCGCTGGTGGCGGAGGCGCTGATCATCTCGGCCCGGCACCGGCCACTCTCCGGCTATAACCCGGGCACCGGGTTCGGCGAGGTGGACGCCGCGGCTGCGCTCCGGGCCGCGGCAGGCCTGGCCTCGGCCCGGCCCGCGGCTGGCAAGCCCGTCGCCGGATTCTTCGGCACCGGCCCGCGCGGGCCGATCCCGGTGGCCCATCGTGACCAGGCCCGGATCGCCGCTGGGTACGCGGCGGCCGGCGCCGCGGCGCTGGGCTTCGCGGTGGCGCTCGCCGTGCTCGCGGTCGGCACCCGGCGGGAGCGGCGGCGGGAGCGGCTGGCTGCGGGGGGCGCAGGCCCGCCCTGACAGCTGGCAGCGTCCCGCTCCGCCCGCCGGAAGTGACCAGCCGCGGGCGTGCGGTCAGGCGGGGGACCCGTTCGCGAGGGTCAGGATCTCGTAACCGTCGGCGGTCACGGCCAGGGTGTGCTCGAACTGGGCGGTGCGCTTGTGGTCTTTGGTCACCGCGGTCCAGCCGTCCGGCCACATCTCGAACTCGATCGTGCCAAGTGTCAGCATCGGCTCGATGGTGAACGTCATGCCCGGCTGCATGATCACGTGCACGCTCGGGTCGTCGAAATGAGGCACGATCAGGCCGGAATGGAAGGTGGTGCCGATGCCGTGCCCGGTGAAGTCGCGGACCACCCCATAGCCGAAGCGGCGGGCGTAAGACTCGATCACCCGGCCGATGGCGTTCAGCGGCCGCCCGGGTGCGACCGCCCGGATGCCGCGCATCATCGCCTCGTGGGTGCGCTCGACCAGCAGCCGCGACTCCTCATCCACGTCACCGGCCAGGAACGTGGCGTTGGTGTCGCCGTGCACCCCGTCGAGGAACGCCGTGATGTCAACGTTGACGATGTCGCCGTCGGCGATCACCGTGTCATCCGGGATGCCGTGGCAGATCACCTCGTTCAGCGAGGTGCACAGCGATTTCGGGTAGCCCCGGTAGCCGAGCGTGCTCGGGTAGGCGCCGTGCCCGATGAGGAACTCGTGCCCGACCCGGTCCAGCTCGTCGGTGGTGACCCCGGGCGCAACGTGCCTGCCCACCTCGGCCAGCGCCCGCGCCGCCAGCCGCCCGGCGGCGCGCATCCGCTCGATCGTCTCCGCGTCCTTGACGTCGGGCTCGCCCGTCCAGGGGCGCTTCTTGCCCACATACTCGGGCCGCGGGATATCCGGCGGGACCTGCCGGATGGGGGAGATGCGGCCGGGGTGGAGCAGCGTCGCCATGTTCTGGGAGTCTAGTGGCATGAACGACCAGGCTCATTGGTGGTACTGCCTCCGGCACAATACGGTGGAACCTGATGACGGCTGCCCCGGCAAGGACCGGCTCGGGCCCTACCGCACCCGCGAGGAGGCGGCGCGGGCCCTGGAAACCGTCCGGCGGCGCAACGAGGAGTGGGACGCCCAGGACTGACCTGCCTGCCGGAGGGGGCGTGCGGTGAGCGACAGCACCGGTGCCGGGCTCCCGCCGCACGCACGCAGCCGGCTGGCCGAGATCCGCAGCAGCGGCACCTGGGGCTCGGCACTGACCGCCGACGAGTTTGCGGCCGTGCGCAGCACCGGCTTCGAGCCAGCAGGCCAGGTGCTCGGCGCGGCTGTTTACAACCTCGGCTACCGCGCCGGCTACGGCTGCCCAGGTGGCTGGGGCGGCGGCTTCTTCGGCGGGACCTTCACCACGGTGACCGGCGATACCTGGAACACGCCCACGCAGACGTCCGGGGGAGGCGGCTGGGCTTCGTTCGGGCCGCAGGTCCAGGCGCTGTATGCGGCCCGGCGGGCGGCGATCGGCCGGATGACAGAGGAATGCGCCATCCTCGGCGGGCATGGCGTGGTGGCGGTTTCGCTGTCCATCGGCGCCTTCCCGGCCGGCGGGCTGGAGTTCAAGGCGATCGGCACCGCTGTCCGTGCGCCGGGTGCCCCGCCGCTGCGGCAGCCGTTCAGCTCGGATCTGAGCGGCCAGGACTTCGCCAAGCTGTTCCTGGCTGGCTGGATGCCCGCCGGGCTGGCGGTCGGCCTGTCCATCGGCGCCCGGCACGATGACTGGGGTGTCCGCAGCCAGACTCGCTGGGGGACGGGTAACGCCGAGGTGACCGGCTATACCGAACTGGTGAACGCGACCCGGCACGACGCCAGGCTGCAGCTGGCCGCCGACGTGGCCCGGCTCGGCGCGACCGGGGTGGTCGTCTCGGTCAGCCAGCTGCGGGTCCATGAGCGGGAATGCCCGGCCCAGGACGGGCGCCGCGACCACATTGCCGAGGCGACCACCATCGGCACCGCCATCGTGCCGTTCAGTTCGTCAGCGGCCACCCGCCCGCCGGCCAGCCTCGCCATCCTGTCGCTCGACCCGCAGCGCCGCCAGGCGGCCCGGACCCGGATCGGCCGCCAGCCATGACCGCCCCGGCCCACCCCCACTCCGGAGGACCACCATGACCGAGCAGACGCCCGTGGACCTGGGCGCGGCCGGCGTCCCCGCCGACGCCATCGAGCGGCTGGCCGAGCTGCAGCCCGGCAAACCGGGCTCGATCTTCACCTCCGACCTGTCGGTGAACGAGTTCCTGCTGGTCCGTGAGGTTGGGTTCCGCCCGCTCGGCCTCGTGCTGGGCAGCTCGATCTACCACGTCGGGCTCCAGGTCGGCCGGTGGAGCAAGAACCAGGAACTGGACGTGCTGTCCCAGGCCATGTATCACGCCCGGGAGCTGGCCATGACCCGGATGGAGGCCGAGGCTGATGCGCTGGGTGCGGACGGCATCGTCGGGGTGCGGCTCGATGTGGAGCTGAAGGAGTTTGGCGCGGACATCGCCGAGTTCATCGCGGTGGGCACCGCCGTCAAGGCTGAAGACGGCGCCGGCGGTGGCGGGGTCAGCAACTGGCGCAACAACAAGAACCAGCCCTTCACCTCCGACCTGACCGGGCAGGACTTCTGGACCCTGATCCGGGCCGGCTATGCGCCGCTCGGGATGGTCATGGGATCGTGCGTCTATCACATCGCCCATCAGCGGCTCGGCAGCGTCATCGGCAACATGGGCCGCAACGTCGAGATCGACCAGTTCACCCAGGCGCTTTACGACGCGCGGGAACTGGCGATGAGCCGGATGCAGGCGGAGGCCGAGGCCCTGCATGCGGAGGGCATCGTCGGGGTCCAGTTGCGCCAGCACAGTCACACGTGGGGCTCGCACACCACCGAGTTCTTCGCCATCGGCACCGCCGTCCGCCCGTTGCGGGAGGACCACGTGATCGAGCGCCCCACCATGGTCCTCAGCCTCGACGCCTGATCACTTTCCATCACCTCCCGGCGTCAGCCGGGGGCACGGGGGTTGTCAGTCAGTGAAGGCGGCCTGGGCGGCGGCACGGCCGGTGGCGGCCAGGCGGCTGTAGCCGTAAGTGCCGGGGCCGAGCAGTTCCCGGGCGGCATCGGCGACGGCGCCGATGGCGGCGTAGGCGAACGCGCCGCCAACCGACACCCGGCGCACCCCGGCCGCGGCCAGTTCGGGCACCGGTGGGCCGCCCGGCAGGGCCAGCACGTTGACCGGCCGGTCCACCGACGTCACCAGCTGCCGGATGTCGGCCAGTGCGGTCAGCCCCGGCGCGTACAGCACGTCCGCGCCCGCCTCCTGGTAGGCCTGCAACCGGGCGATCGTGTCCGCCAGCTCGGGGCGGCCGTGCAGGTAGTTCTCGGCCCGGGCGGTGAGCACCAGCCGCACCGGGCCGGCCCTGGCCACCTCCGCGGCGGCGGCGACCCGGTCCACGGCCAGCCCCCAGTCGTAGATCGGGCTCTCGTCATCACCGGTGAAATCCTCGACCGAGCAGCCGGCCAGCCCGGCGCCGATCGCCAGCCGTACCGTCTCGGCCACCCCGGCCGGGTCGTCGGCGAACGCGTTCTCCAGGTCAGCGGAGACCGGCAGGTCGGTGGCAGCCACGATGGCCGCGGCGTGGGCCAGCGCCTCGTCCCTGGTCACCGAGCCGTCCAGGCGGCCCAGCGTGGCGGCGAACCCGCTGCTGGTGGTGGCCAGCGCGGTGAAGCCGAGCGAGGCCAGCAGCTTCGCCGAGCCCGCATCCCACGGGTTGGGCATGAGCAGTGGCCGCGGGCCCTGATGCAGGGCGCGGAAACGGTCGGCCTTGGCGGCTTGGCTGGGCATGCGGCAATGGTATCAACGCGGCCCGCCGCGGGCCGCGGCCTGCCCTGGCTGGCCGGGTGCCGCCGCCGGGCCCGTTGCCGGCTGGCTCTGGCAGGATCGGGGGATGACCGAGCTGCAAGCACCGCCCGGCCGGGGGGCAGATGTCGCGAATCTGACGGTCGGGGTCCTCGGCGGCACCGGCGACCAGGGACGGGGGCTGGCCCGGCGGCTGGCCGCCGCCGGCAACCCGGTCATCATCGGCTCGCGGGTCGCCGCGCGGGCGGCCGCCGCGGCCGCCCGCATCGCCGCCGAGCCGGGGATCCGGGATATCCGCGGAATGGCCAACGAGGATGCGGCCCGGGCCGCAGACGTGGTCATCGTGGCCGTGCCCTGGGAAGGCCACCGGGATCTGCTCACTGCCCTCGCCGGAACGCTGGCCGGCAAGGTCGTCATCGACTGCGTGAACCCGCTCGGATTCGACAGCCGCGGCGCCTACCCGCTGCCGGTCGCGGAGGGAAGCGCGGCCGAGCAGGCGGCCGCCGTTCTGCCGGAATCGTCGGTGGTGGGGGCATTCCATCACGTGTCGGCGGCGCTGCTGCTGGATCCAGAGGTGCCCGCGATCGACCTGGATGTGCTGGTACTGGGCGACGACCGGGCGGCGACCGACCTGGCGCAGGCCCTGGCGGCGCGGATCGCGGGGGTGCGTGGCGTGTATGCGGGCCGGCTGCGCAACTGCCACCAGGTCGAGGCGCTCACCGCGAACCTGGTATCGGTCAACCGGCGTTATAAGGCGCACGCAGGCCTGCGCATCACCGACCTCTGACCGTTCCCGGCCGCGAGTGGTGGTCGCCGGTCAGCGGCGGCGGCTGGGCGCCGGCAGCTAACCCCGGGCGGCCGATACGATGCGGCGTATGCGGTTCGCGATTGCGATTCCCCAGTTCTATGCCGACGGTGAGTTCGACCCCGGGGCGTTCCGCGCTTACTTTGCCCGGGCGGAGGAGCTCGGTTACCACAGCGCCTGGGCACAGGAGACCGTGCTCGGGCCGTCCTCGCAGCTGGGACCGGTCGAGGCGATGACCTATGCGGCCGCGTGCACGCAACGGCTGCGGCTGGGCTGCGTCGTCTTCGTGTCCACCCTGTACAGCCCAGCCCACCTGGCTAAGAGCCTGAGCACGCTGGACCAGCTCAGCCGGGGGCGGATCGAGGTCGGTGTCGGCACCGGCGGCCCGGGGCGGCAATTCGCCGCTTTCGGGGTGGATCCGGATCGGTATGTAGCCAGGTTCAGCGAGGGGATCGCGCTGATGAAGGCGCTGTGGACCGAGCCGCGGGTCACCTTCGACGGCGAGTTCTGGCAGCTGCGGGACAGCGTGATGGATCCGAAGCCGTTCCAGAAGCCATACCCGCCGCTGTGGTTCGGCGGCAGCGCGCCAGCCGCGCTGCGGCGGGCGGTCCGGCTCGGTGACGGCTTTTTCGGGGCCGGCTCCACCCCCACCGCCAAGTTCGCCGCCCAGGTGCAGACCGTGCGGCAGGCACTCGCCGCGGCCGGCCGCCCACCCGGCGGGTTCGGGCTGGCTAAGCGCGTCTATGTGGCCATCGACGAGGACGCCGGGCGCGCACGGAGCCGCCTTAACGAACGGCTGGCGTGGCTGTACGGGCAGCTGTCACCGGACGTGGCGGCGGCCGCCGTGGCCGGCACCCCCGCCGACTGCGTCGCCGGGCTGCGCAAGGTTGCCGAGGCCGGCGCGGAGCTGATCCTGTTCACCCCGATGTATCAGCAGGCCGAGCACGCCGAGCGGCTGGCCGCGGAGATCATCCCGCAGCTTGGGTAGCAGCGGTGGGCGCCGCCAGCGGCTGACCTGCGAGCCAGGGCGGCCCGGTGAGCTGGCAGGTCGGGTATGCCGTGGTCACAGCTCCCGCGCTGCCAGCCGCTGGACTGCGATCGCCAGCGCACCCAAACTGACCGCGACGGCCACCGCGAACGCGGGCAGGTAGTGCACCAGCCGGTGCGTCCCCTCCAGCAGCTCCACCGGTGCGCCCACCAGCGTGCTCGGGAGCCAGTCGTGAACGGCCCGGAACGTGCCTGCGATCGGGATCACCAGCAGGATCGCGAGGGCGATGCCGGTGCTGGCCAGCGTGCTGCGCACCAGCGACGCGGCCAGCGCGGTCACCGCGACGGAGAAGGCCAGGTACACGGCCGCGCACAGGTACCCGGCGAAGACCGCACCGGCGGGCAGAGAGCCGATCAGCAGATCCGTCTCATACCAGGCCGCCAGCATCCCCACCAGATAGGCGGCCGCGGTGGCCGCGGCGCTGGCGGTGTACCGCGGCATGACCAGCCGCCAGATGCTGGTGACCCGGGTACGCAAGAAGATCGCCAGGCCATGGCGGGCGTCGAAGCTGAGCGCACCGGCCGCGATGACGACGACCACGATCAGCCCGATGCCGGTGATCTCGCCGATGTAGCCGCTTATCCCCTGGGCCGGGGTTGGCGGCGGGGCCACGATCCGGACGCCATTGCCGACATGCGCCAGGATCTTGCTCTGATACCGGGTCAGGACCGGCTCGACCAGCCCGAAGAAGATGAAGACCGCCAGCAGCGTGACCGCCCGCGGGGTCCGGATCAGCCGCAGCCATTCCAGCCGCCACAGGTTCATCCGGCCAGCCGGCCGGGGGCGCCGCGCTGAGGTGGCCACCTCAGGCTCCCGCTGGTGCGCCGGTCAGGGCGAGGAACGCGGACTCGAGGTCGGCGGCGGCCGGCTCGCAGGAGACCTGCCGGGCGCCGCAAGCCGCGATGACGGCGGGGATGCCACGCTCGCCCGCCGCCAGGCTGGTGGCGTCCACCCGGAGGACGTCGGATCCTGCCGGTTCCACCCGGGTGACCCAGGGCTCACCGGACATCGCCGCCGCGACCGGGCCGGCGTCGCCAGCGATGCGGACCAGCCAGCTCGGCTTCAGGTAGGTGTCAATGAGATCCCTGGTCTGGCCCTGGTACAGCAGCCGGCCACCGCGCAGGATGCCCACCTGGTCGGCGACGCGCTGCACATCGGCGAGGATGTGGCTGGAGAAGATGACGGTACGGCGGCCGCGCATCGCGGCCACCAGGCCGAGCAGCTCGGCCCGCCCGGCCGGGTCGAGCGCCGAGGTTGGCTCGTCGAGTATCAGCAATTCCGGATCTCCCGCCAGCGCACAAGCCAGGCCCAGCCGCTGGATCATGCCGCGGGAGAAGCCACCGACCCGCTTGGCCGCCATGTCGGCAAGCCCGGCCGTGGCTAGTGAGGCCGTGACGGCACTCTCGTCCGGGGCCTGCCCCATCAGGGAGCGGGCGAGATCGACGACCTCGCACGCGGTCAGCCAGCCGTCGAACTCGGGCACGTCGGGGCAGACGGCGATCCGGCGTCGGCTGATGGCCAGATTGACCGTGCCGCGGTCGGCCCGCCGCACCCCGGCCAGGATCGAGAGCAGGGTCGTCTTGCCCGCCCCGTTCGGCCCGGCCAGGCCATAGACCGAGCCGGCCGGCACCAGCAGGTCGACGTCGAACAGGCCGGTTCCCCCGTAGTCCCTGGTCAGCCCGGTGGTCGTGACCACGGGGAGGCCGTCGGCGGCAGCCGGGCCCAGCACCGGCTGGCCGGCCTGGCCCGGCGGGCTGGCTGGGAGTGCCGGACTGGCCGGGACTGCCGGGGCAGGCGGATGGCGGCTGCGGTCCCGCCCCAGGAACAGGTAGGCCAGCGCGCCGATCGGGGCACTGATGAACAGGATGACAATGACCCAGACGAACTTGGGTACCCCCCAGCGCATGGCGGGGGCGCGGGCCAGGTCGATCAGGCAGTAGACATCCAGCGCGACGACGAGGACCAGCAGCGGCACCAATGCGGCCAGCAGATGGGGCGGGAGGCTGAGCGGGCCACTGGCTCCGGCCGCCAGCAGGCTGTCCCGCATGGGCACCCCCCTCCACCACGCCCGGCGCGCGTTCCGGCTGCACTATCTCATTTCTGACAACGTTCTCAATACGGAGAATGATTCTGTCACGGCCCGCGCGCTGGCGGAAGTGGGCAGGGTCCGGCGTGTTTCCGGGGCGCTGCGCATGGCCCGATGGCGCGCTGACCGGGCTGCCCAGGGGATCCCGGCTAGGACGTCGGCGTCATGGTCAACGTGGCTAGTGGTAGACGTGCTCCTCGGCGGGGAAGCTGCCGGCCACCACGTCCTCGGCGAAGGAGCGGGCCGCGTCGCCGAGCACCTGCCCCAGCTTGGCATAACGCTTGACGAACCTGGCCGTCCGGGGTGACAGACCGGCCATGTCCTGCCACACCAGCACCTGCGCGTCACAGCCGGGCCCGGCACCGATGCCGATGGTCGGGATGCCGACGGCGTGGGTGATCCGGGTGGCGAGTTCAGCGGGCACACATTCCAGCACGACCGAGAACGCGCCGGCCGCTTCCAGCGCCTTGGCGTCGTGCAGCAGCCGGTCACCGGCCTCGCCCCGGCCCTGTACCCGGTAGCCACCGAACACGTTGACCGACTGCGGGGTCAGCCCCAGATGCGCCATCACCGGGATGCCCGCCCCGACCAGTTCCTCCACCTGGTGCGCGACCCGCACGCCGCCCTCCAGCTTGACCGCATGGGCCCCGGCCTCCTTCAGGAACCGGGTCGCGGAGGCCAGTGCGGTGGCCGGTGACAGCTGGTAGGAGCCGAACGGCAGGTCAGCGACGATCAGTGCGCGCTTGGTGCCGCGGACGACCGCGGCGGTCAGCGGCAGCAGGTCCGCCACGGTCACCGGCAGCGTGGTGTCGTAGCCGAACACCACGTTCCCGGCCGAGTCACCGACCAGCAGCACCGGAATGCCCGCGTCGTCGAAGACCCGCGCGGTCAGCGCGTCGTAGGCGGTGAGCATGGGCCAGCGCTCGCCGCGGGCCTTGGCGGCGGCGAGGTCGCGGACGGTGACCCGCCGGCTGGCGGTTCCCCCGTACAGGGGGTCTGGGGTCCGCGCGGTGGTCGCGGCCGTTCCCCCGGGCTGGGGCTGATCGGTCATGGTGTACCTCCAGGTCTCGTGGCGCCGCGGTGGCGTCCCCGGACGGTCCGATCATCGCACGCGGCCACCGGTCTGGACAGGACCGGAAACACCCGCGGGCGGGAATGTTTTCCGATACGGACCTGTTCCGTATCGATGGCTTCCCCGGGCGGCCGCCTGGCCGGCCCGGGATACACCGGCATAACGCCGCCCGCGGCGTTAGCCATCCCACGACTTCCGAAGGACCAGATGGAATCGCGAAGCGCTTCTCTCCAGACCACCGCCTCCGGGCTGGCCGGGGCGATCCACCGCCGCCGCTGGGTCATTCTCGGCGTGCTGATCACCAGCCTGATGGCCATCGTCCTGGACAACACCGTCCTCAATGTGGCGCTTAAAACCATCGCCGACCCGCAGGCCGGGCTCGGCGCCAGCCAGAGCCAGCTGGAGTGGGGAATCAACTCCTACACGCTGGTCT
>Ga0306920_100003999_pt1 | contig 18820 bp, 12 predicted proteins | sample flu12Cox44000170_FD_204666 | JGI IMG/M metagenome (GOLD analysis project Ga0306920, IMG submission 204666) | Lab enrichment of tropical soil microbial communities from Luquillo Experimental Forest, Puerto Rico - flux4day.12C.oxic.44.000.170 (v2)... | ecosystem: Environmental > Terrestrial >... | reverse complement strand
CGCGGAAGCAATTCCCAGCGCGCCGATCATCATCGCCGTCAGTGCGTTTGCGAATTTGCTCTTGAACATCGATCCTTCGCAGGCGATGACGCCGTGGTGTTCCCGTACGACGCGGTTGAGAAAAGGTGGAAACACATCGGGCAAGTACAGCTGTTGCGCGTCAGCGAAGTATCCGCGGGTCAGATGGAAATCCTGGGTCATTACGCTCAATGCCACATTCTCCGGCCCGAGAATATGCCGCGTTTGGCGGAGAATTTCTTCCACTCGAATGTCCGATCCGGTGTTTCGCGTGCCGTTGTAACCGGCAAAAAGAAGCTTCAGTTTCTCTCCCCGTTTCCACGGCTTGCCCGCGCCGAGCATCCAGGCAAGCTTGTTCAGCTCGATCAGTCCGCTCACCCACCCCTGCAGCACCACATCCATCATCGCGGTGAATCCTCTGCTGTCGCCGCCTCGGGTACGGGCGGCTTTGCAACTTCGGCTTGAGCCCCAGGTAACTCACGATATGTGTAGCTGAAATTGTTCCTGCGGCTGTATTGCAAAAGCGGATAGCAGTACTGCGAAAAGGGAACGGGTTTCGCGCCCATTTCCGTCACCACACGCTTGTTGTCGAACACCGTATTCCACACGAGGTAAGGCAGAAAGACCTTCAGCAGCGTGGCTAATCCTCCGATTCGCCCCGCGCGGCCCGCCAGCGCATTGATCGCTTTCGATGACGGCCCTTCGAGCTTCGGCGCGTACACCGGTCCGCGCTTGCCTTGCTCTTTCGCCAGGGCATCGGTGAGCTGCACAAATGTCTCAGAATCGACGCCGGAGGAAAGATGATAGATCTCGTATTCCGGCTTTTCTTTCTGGTGCAACGTTGCAATCGCACGAGCCACATAATCCACGGGCACAATATCCACTTGGTCTGTCGCGCGAAACGGTAGAACCGGCAACCCCGCCAAAAACACAAACGCCCGCACCATTTCGAACTGATTCGTTTCCGCCCTACGGCTGTCGCCTAACACGATGCTCGGCCGGAAAATCATCTTTGACACATCAGGCAGGAGTTGGCGCACCATATGCTCGCAGAATTTCTTTGTGCGCGCATACGGATCATAGTCGGATCGGTTCCAATCGACCGCCCTATCCTCTTCGACCACCTCATCGGCGCGATGTCCCGCAACAGCCACGGTGCTCACATGAGTGAACCGCCGCACCCCATGATCGTCGCGCGCGCGGATGGCCAACTGGATCACTTCGAGCGTCCCGCGTAGATTCACATTCAAGCAAGTTTTCTCGCTTTTCCGGTTGAGCGAAGCTGCGCAGTGAATGATCGAATCGGTCGTCCGCACGAGCTGCCGATAAGCGTCCTCATCTAGGCCAAAGCGCTCGCCCGTCAAATCGCCACGGAACACGAGCAGACGCGAATGAAAATAGTCATCGAATTGCGCCAAGTCCATGTGCAGTTGGAGCGCGTGCCACAGGCGCTGGCGCGCCTCGTCCGCATCCCGTGCGCGGACCAACACACTTAGCGGCTCGGTACAATCCGCGAGCAGGTTTGACACAACATGGGCACCAATGTAGCCGGTGCTGCCGGTTAGGAATATGGCCACGGTGTTCCGGGTATCGTCGTGTTCAGGGTGCCGCGCTCAAAATTGCCGTGTTCGCTTGGGGTCGTGTCAAGTCGCCGCCGCAGACCCCGCGGTCCCCGCAGTATTCGCTTCCCCGGGGACCGCAAACGGCACCTCGCGCCGCGGTCCGCTTTCCAGCGCACGCCCCTCGATCAGAGGATAGCACCACTTACGCAGTGCCGGAATGTGGACGTTGATCCAGTAATCCCACCAGTCGATCGATCGCGTGTCATATCCAAACGTCTTTCGCTCTGCGGCGGGCAAGGCCACGCTCAGCCGCTCCACATTGGCCGCCTCGAAGATGTGGTCGTTGTGCAGGATGAACGGCTCAAACAAATCGATCAGCTTGATCACTTTCTCGAGTTCACGCTCTTGCCGCGCCAGCGGCGCCTTGACGAACGGGATCGGCTTTACGGTCCGATTGATCGCTTGCACTAAGATCATCTGCGCAGGTGCAGAGAGCTTCTCATAGCGCGCCTTGGAAACTGGAATCGCATCGAACCGCAGCCGCAGCCGGTGCTGCAATCCGTTCTGTGCACGGTAGAATTTTCGATGTCCGAGGCCGGTCAATTCAATCGATCGCCGCATGTCGCACGGGTTCGCCACCGAAGTTGCCAAATGGTACATCCACTGGTGCCGCCTTTCGACCAGGGCTCCGGCGATCAGCGTCATTCCCCGGCACACCACGTCTACCGGAATCAAGTCGAGGCATTTACTTGCGTTCGTCGGCAACTGGCGAAAGAAGGTGCCCAAGAGGTAAGAAAGAGATGCCGAGGTGTTCACTCCCTCATTCCATCCGCAGAACGGCTTTTCAATCGACGATTCGACGATGGACGGCCGCACCACGGCGATCGCCGTCTTCGGGTTCTGATCCAGGAAATTGCGGATCAGTGACTCTGCAAGGCTCTTCGTAAACGTGTACGTATTCGGCCAGCCAAGTTCATTCGCGCGGCGTTTGCCCGCCTCAATCATTTCCTGCCGGAGCCAGCGCACGCGATTCTTCCGAATCTGATTCTCTAGCGCCGGGCCATGGAGATCTTTCGCCGCATGCTTTTTTTCAAGGGCCTGCTGCCGAAGCAGTTCGGTCACTTCAGCGGATACTGCGCGCGCCTCGGTTTCGCGCGCGGTCGCCTCCAGCGATTCCCATTCCTTCTTTGCCTCGAAGCCCGGAATGTCGCGCGGCGCGTAATTTTGCGGCAGCTCCTCCAAAATTCTTCCATCGCGCTGCCCCACCGCATAGCAGGTCGAAAGATGCAGCAGCGCAGCATGATCGCACTCGTGCACGAACTCCAGCAGGTAGGCCATCGACCGCACATTGGTCTCTAACGCATCCCGCAGGTCGGGATTGAAGTCCGTTAGCCCCGCGCTGTTCACGATGACATCGAGCGATCGTCCAAGCCGCTCACGAACTCGTGGCTCTATTCCCAGATGCGGCTTCGTGGCGTCTCCTTCGATTACTTCCACGCGTTCGCGCAGAAATTCCGCGAATCTCTTCCCATGCAGTTCAGCCAGGTGCTCGAAAACGGGCGATTCCTGAAGGACTCGCTGAAAGCGTTCGAGCGCTGTTGCCGTGCGATGGCCCCGGATCAGCAGGTAAACACGCCCAATTGCGGGCAGGTCGGTGAGGAGATTGGCCAGCCAAACCTTGCCGATGAATCCCGTGCCGCCGATGAGCAAGACATGTTTGCCACCGAGCGCGTTTCGGACCGAGAGCGGCGCTCGATTGCCGTCCGGCTCGAAATGCACGACCGGCAGCTCGATCTTCGCCGTCACCCGTTCGGCCGTGCGGATCGTTTGCTCGAGCACCTCCGGCTCTTTCGCAAAGCCCAAGTCTCCAAGCAACTTCTCCCGCGGCACGGTCCCATCGGGCGACTCTTTCCGCAGCTTAGCAAGAGGGCCACGCGGACGGATGACCGGCTCGAACAATCGCCCTGTGGCTATGCCGTCGCGGAAATCAAGCCGGTTGCAAAGAATTCGCTCAACCCGCAAATGCCCCGCAAGCGGCCGCATGATGTGATCGAGCCCTTGGCTAACCAGTACCACGCTGGCGCCCGAAGCCAGCAGATCGCGCAGCTTTTCTACTCCGCGAGCTTTGAGCCGCGGTTTCAGCTTGTAGTGGAAAAACTCTTCGCCTAGCAAATCGAGCCGGTCGCGGCTCTCTCCCCGCAGCACCGCGTGCATCACGCGCGTGGCAAAGACACGGTCCGCCGCATAGAGAAACGGTCGCGTCACCGCCATCATGCCCATCAGGCCGCGCCGCGTCCAACGCTCCAGAAAGCTCTGCGCGTTCCATGTAAAAAATGCCACAGGCCTCACCGCCGTCAGGTCCAGCAGGCTACCTTCCACTCGCCAGAAAACAGTCGTGCCCTCCGGCCTTGAATGGCCAGCCTCGCGCTCGCGCTTTAAAGGGCCTTCTACCGTGGCTTGCAAGGGGGACATGTTGTCTCTTGAGTATCTAACAGACAAGGTTCGCTGCAAACAGGCGCAAATTAACACGCTCCTTCTGACCCGGAGCACAGAGTCTGCTTCCGGGTTGCTCGGAGATATCTCTTTGGCCGCGCGGCAGAACCTTGCTAGGGTCCTCGATCACTCCGCGCAATCGTCATCCTCCTGTTTCCCGCAATGCGCATCTCGTCCTGCACGGCTCCACTCGGCCACGCGATTCGCAGAACATCCGCACCGGCTTCCCTTCCCAGCCCCGCCGATGCCACCGCGGGCCCTTGCCCGAGATAACCAGAGGCGCCCGATACCTGCATCACCTGCCGCAGCGCTCCCGCAGAAACCTCGATGCGGGCAAGGCCACATCGCTCGTCGACCTCCTCGCTCAGTTCCGCTTGCAGCCAAGAATTCTTCTCCGCCCCAACGTTCTTTAGCAGCACGGGCGGGCCCTGGTTTTGCGTAATCAGCAAGTCCGTCGCGCCGTCACCATCAAAGTCAAACGCGATTACGCTTCGTGGGTGGTGCAAGACAACTTTGTCCAGTCCGGTCTCGTGCGTCACATCCCGAAATCCGGCCGAGCCCTCATTTCGAAACAGTACCACGCGGCCCTCGCCCGAAAACGTCTCGCCGACAGCTACCAAATCCGCCCAGCCATCATTGTCATAGTCGATCGATGCAATTCCCCAGCCGCGCATCCATCCCGGCCCGGCCAGCGGCACGCGCTGAAACGATTTCCCGTCGATGTTTCGCCACACGCTTATGCCCGGCGGCGCCCAGTGCGTGAACGCCAAATCCATCCACCCCTCATGGGCGAAATCGAAGGCAACCGCGCCCGCCGTCGGCCCGGGCATGCTGATTGCCCAGGGGTTCGCCGACCGAAACGCGCCATCCCGCGAATTCACCAGCAGGGCGGGGAACTTTTGCCAGCCCGTAATCACCAGATCGGTGGCGCGGTCGTTGTCGATGTCAGTCGCGAGAGCGCCGATCGAAGGCCCCCCGCCCCCCGCCCCCATCTCTTGCGTCCGGTCGGCGAAGGTTCCGTTCCCCTCGTTGTGCCAAAGAATATTGCCTGCGGCCTGCCCGTCAGCGGGAAACAAGAACGGTTGCTCCGCATGGTCGAGGGGAAAATCATGGAAGCGGGTAACGTACAGATCAAGGTTCGCATCCCCGTCGTAGTCGAGAAAAGTTAGCCCGAGCACCAGCCCGTTCATCCGAACGCCCGCCGCTTGGGTTACGTCCGCTAAGCTGCCGTCAGCTTCCCTATGAAGCAGCACGATGCCGTTAGTTGTTCCGATCGCCAGCTCAGGGTGGCCGTCGCTGTCATAGTCGCCCACCGCGCAACCAGTTCCGTGACCTTTAAATTCCAGTTTCGCAGTTTTCGTCACGTCAACGAATCGGCCGTGCCCCACATTCCGGTACAGCGCCGCCCTGCCCCTTCCGTCCGCGTTTACCAGAAAAATGTCCGGTCTGCCATCGCCGTCGTAATCGAATGCGCAAGCCCCGCTCCCAAGAAAGCTCGCCAGCGTCGGACTGACTTTCGGCCCAATAAACTGTCTAGAGCGACCGCCCGCTCGGGCGCGCGAAGGCGTAAGGGGAACAGTACGCGGAAGACCCGAAATCGCAGTCACCTCTAGAAAATGAACGGGTATCGCAGTCGCCGCGCGCATGGGCGGGACTTCCATCTCCTGGGCCAGCGAATAGTTTCCCTGCTGGCCGTAAATAAACCGGATGTGCTCTGCCAATTTACTCGCCGAGAGCTGTTGGTAACGCGCCATGTGCGTCTTCGCGCCCTCCGTATCGCCCATGTGTTCTTCCGCTTGCGCCAGCCCGTACTCGGCTGAAACCGATGCTGGGTCCAGATTGATCGAGTTCTGGAAATATCCCGCAGCCCTTTCGTACTGGTGTGTTTCCTCCGCCAAATAGCCCAGAAAATATTGGGTGCCCGGGTCATTTGAATCGAGCTTGGCGGCCTTTTCGAAATCTTCAATCGCCGCCTCGAGCTTGCCCGATTCTCGTTCGAGCAGCCCCAGGTTGAACCAAGGGCGCGGATTCTGGGAGTCATGTTCGGCCGACTTCTTCAGCATAGTCGCCGCCTCGTCGTAGTTCCCCATGTTGAACAGGGCGATCCCGATGTTCAGGCAGCCGGTGTCCGATTGGGGATTCAAAATGCACGCCCTCTGAAAATTCGCCAGCGCCTCGGTGAACTCGTGTTTCTCCATCAGTGCTATCCCGATATTGTTTTCGCGAATCGCCTCCGTATAGATGACCGGCTGTTCGGCTGCCGCGTTCGCCGCTGCCGCCGAAGCCGCCTTTTTCGCACTCGCCGCCGGTTTGCTTGTTGTGGCTGAGCGTCGAGCGCGCCGTGTCTGTTGTTGCTGTGCCCCCGCGAGACCAAGTGCAAGCGCGCAGATTGAGCCGCACAAAGAAATAAGGCAAATTGTCTTGAGCACACCCTGCCCAAAATCCACCGCCGCAGTGTACTAAATCTCTTGCCGCAGAGCGCATTGGTAGCTTTGCACGGAGGTAGGGTGTCGGCCGGGCCCCGCACACTTTGGGCAAACACACCGGGCCGGCGCGAGGTCCTCGGGCCCTCCCCGCAAATCAAGGCCAGCGACAGAGTGAGGAGCTGCGCAGCTCGCCTGCGCGGAAGCCAGCCACGATACGCGCTTGGCCATCTCCTCAGAGTCGCCCTACACAGCAATCGAACTTGCGATTAGCCGAGCGGCGATGATCTCGATTACGCCACCTACAAATCCTACTCTGCACTCGACAACAGACGTAACCGCGCGCTAGGCGGGCTGTTGCATGGTTTTTGCGGGGACACTGGCCAGCAGAAAGACTAAGCCTTCCGCGGTGGTCGGATGGGTGAAAACAGCGTCACGCAGAACTGTGTAGGGCAACCCGCCCAGCATTGCCGTCTGCACGGCCGCCATCATCTCGCTGCCTTCGGCACCCAGCACGGTGAATCCCAGGATGCGGTCACTTTGCTCGTCGATGAGCATTTTCGCGAAACCACGGGTCTCGCCAAGAGTCACTGCTCGCAGCACAGCAGCCATCGGAATCTTGGCCAGCCGATACGCTATGCCGCGCCTCTTGGCCTCAGACTCATTCAAGCCGACTCGTGCGAGTTCGGGATCGGTGAACATGCAGTACGGTATGAGCCGGTTCCGCGTGGTACGGCTGCCGCCGTTCAGGTTGTCGCGGACTACGCGGAAATCGTCGAAGGCGACGTGCGTGAACTGCGGGCTCCCCGCGCAGTCGCCCATCGCCCAAACGCGTTCGGCGGTGGTTTCCAACCGCTCGTTGACGCGAATGTACCCCCGCGCGTCCAGTTCAACGCCTGCCGTTTCCAGCCCGATCCCGCGGGTGTTTGGCGCTCGTCCGACGGCTACCAGCAGATCGGTTCCCTCGATCGTTTGTTCTCCGTGGCTGTTTTCAATACCAATTCGAATCCTTTCACCCGATCGTCCATCCACCTCGCGCACGCGCGTTTCCAGCAGCACTTCAATCCCCTCGCTGGCGAAATTCTCCACAATCGCTTGCGCAACGTCGGGATCTTCGGTGGCGGCGATTTGCTTCCCACGCTCGATCACGGTTACCGCAGCGCCGAAACGGCCCAGCGCCTGCGCAAGTTCGAGGCCGACGTACCCTCCACCGAGTACGATCACATGTTCGGGCAAACGGTCAAGATCGAGCGCTTCCACGTGGGTCATGGGTCTTGCAGCCGCGAGGCCCGGGATATCCGGGATCGCAGAGTGCGAACCCAGGTCGAGAAACACCCGATCACCTGTGATCATCCGCCGCCCTCCCTCGTTAAGGTGTACCTCAACCGTCTTGGGGGCTACGAACCGGGCCTCCCCTTTAACGAGTTCCGCTCCGGTCGCTTTGAAGCGATCGAGATGAAAGCGAACCTCTGCCTCCACCATTTTCCGCTTGCGGTTGAAAACGCCCTTCATATCCGTAGAAACAGATCCCGTTTGGACGCCATATTCTTCGCCGTGGCGGGCGAACCAATTGGCTTTGGCGCTGCGAATCACATTCTTGCTGGGCAAGCAGGCGATATTCGGACACGCTCCGCCGATGTATTTCCGCTCCACTACCGCGGTGCGGTGACCCGCTTGCGCCAGGGTCCAGGTGAGGTGTTTTCCGGCCTCCCCGCTTCCGATAACCAAGATGTCGTAACGTTCTACCTCAGGCATCATCCACCTCCGCTGCTGAGCTGTACCTGCGCTTGAGTTTCTTGGCCCGGTCCAATTTTCAGATCAGGAACATTCACATCCGTTTGCCGCCAGCAGCAACGATCACCTGACCGGTGATCCAGCGTGAATCGTCGCTGGCCAGAAACGTGGCGGCCAAGGCAATGTCCTCCGGCTGGCCGATCCGGCCGAGAGGCGTGGTCTTCTCCTGCTGGTCTCGAAATTCGCCCTCGTGAAGCCCAGACGCACGCAACCCATCTGTTTCTACCATACCCGGGTCGAGTGAGTTGACACGGATTTTTCGGGGGCCCAGCTCTTGCGAAAGCGAAACCGTGATGGCATCGACTGCGGCCTTGCTGGCACTGTAAGTGGAAGCTGAGGGCGCCGGCATGGGACCGACGATCGAGCCAATATTGATGATCGCCCCCCCGTCCGAGCCCATGAGCTTGACCGCCTCTTGCGTGGTCAGCAGCAGACCGACGACATTCAGGTTCAATTGCTTTTGGAAGGTGAATTCGAGCCACTACAGCGTCCGCGCCAGTCTTGCTGTTGGCATAGTTTACGACGACCGAAGCCCCTTCGGCGGCCAGGTGTTCGGCGATCCGATACCCTTGGAAGCTCCGGTGACCACTGCTACTTTACCGTTGAGTTTGTTCATGACCGTCCTCCTCTCCACAAATCTCTCTGCTCTGGCGCCTCAGCCACCGCATGGGATCGTCGAGGCCCCCGGGCGGCGATGCGATTGCTAGGATGTTTAGATCAGAGTGCTAGGAAGTGGTGATCAAGTGAAATTGCCGCCTTGTCGTATTTTGTCGTTAAATGAGCGCCGAGTAACTGGGCCCAGGCCAGGGTCCCCCTGGCGACGAATTCTGTTCCGGGCTGATCGGTGGCGTAGGCCGAAAGAGAGGCAATGGCCAGAAATCTCGAGAGCCCCGGACCGGCTGCGCAAGCTCCTGCTACTCTAGCCAGTTGCCGCTAATCACGAGCCGCTACGGTGGGCCAAGTGCCCGGCCTGGAGACGCGTTTGCAGCACGCGCAGGATCGTGTCGCGGCCAATCATCCCCACGATGTGCTGATCGGAGATAATCGGCATCTGGTTGATGTCGGCGGTCTGCATGCGTTGAAGGATGCTCAGCGCCGGTTCCTCCGGCGACGCCACCTGCACTTTTTCGATCGGCACCATCACTGCCTGAATCGAGGTATTCGCCCAATCTTGCTGGGGCATCGATTTCGCCGAGTGCAGGGTGATTAGCCCAACCGGCGTTCCGGCGCCGGTCACGATATGGCAACGCCGTCCGGTCCTCAACACCTCGTGAATATATTCGTCAATCGACATATCGCGAGTAACCGTCGGGATATCGCGCGCCATGATGTCTTCCGCGCGCACGTCGCTCAGTGTGTCCCGCAACGCCACTTGCGCAAAACTTTCTCTCGCCGCCTCCAGCAGGAACCAGCCAATGAACGCCATCCACAGCCCACTGACCCAGTTGCCGTTGAGCGCTTGCCAAACTCCGATCGCAATCAGCAGATAGGCGATGAGCCTTCCGGCTGCCGAGGCGATCTGCGTCGCGCGCATGAAATTCCCGGTCATGCCCCAAGCAATACCGCGCAGCACGCGTCCGCCGTCGAGGGGGAATCCCGGCACTAAATTGAATACCCCAAGAACAAGATTCGTCAGGCCGAGCCACTTCGCGGCCGCTGTCACCATTTCGCTCCCGTGTACGAACCGCCAGACCAGCCAAAAACAACCTGCCAGAAAAAAACTGGACAGCGGCCCTGCAATGGCGATGTTGAACTCTTGCTTGGCATTGGGGGCGTCGTGTTCGATTTGCGAAAGGCCGCCAAAAACAAATAGCGTGATGGCCCGCACATTGATCTGGTAATGCTTGGCCACCACGCTGTGGCTGATTTCGTGGAAGAGCACCGAGGCGAAAAACAGCAGGCTTGTCGCGATACCCAGCGTCCAATGCTGCGCTGCACTCCAATTCGGATGCTCTGAGGTGAACTGCGTCCGCAGGGAAAGTGTGATGAGCAGAAAAATGACGAACCAGCTGGTGTGCAGGTATATGGGAATTCCCAGAATGCGTCCCAGCCGAATGCCCGAAGCGTGCTCGACCTGCGCCATAGTTGCGCCTGAGACGATTTTAGCAAAGCTTTAGCAAAGCGGCTCGCGTGCGATTTTCCACGGCGTGTTCGCCGCCCCACGGTCTTCCCGACACGGTGGATCGCTAAGTTGTGTGCTCTCAAACGGATCAACAGTGGTTGCGGTTCTGCACTCGCGCGGACTGTCGAGCGTCGGGTCAACAGGAGCAGGAGGGCGCCCGGCGGGATAGAAAACGAACATGGGCAACTTTGTCGAATTTGCAGAAGTGGCAGGCGCAATCATCGCGGCGTTTGGGCTGGCACTGGGACTCGAATGGGTGGGGCTCTACGGCCTGACCAGCTTGGCCCCCGGGCGGCCGAAGCACCCCAATGACGATAGAAACGACGAATTGTGAGGCGCTCGAAGCGTGGTTTTAGGCGTCGGTTGTCACCCCTATCGGCGATCCGCGAGTTCGAGCGCTGGTCCTAAAGCAATTCCGTGCTGCCAGGCAGCGCCGCGGAAGGAGCGAATGGCCTTCAGACAGTGCTCAGGTGAAAGGATTCGAAAATGATCTTCCTCAAATTCACGTTGATGCTGATTTGCTTCGGAGTGTTTGCCTGTGCCGCCAGTATGATCGTCTATGACATTTACCTCGCCTTCGAACTGGGCCGGATGTTGCGCCAAGGCCTGCACCCCGAGCAGAAAGGTTCGTCCTCAGGTTCCGTTCCACCCGCGAGTGCGCAGCCGCCTGGTATGATTCTACCCGCTCCACGTCGAGCAATCCGTTGGCACGCGGCAGCCAAGCTGGCTGTGATCGGCGCACTCGCGGGTTTGCTAGGGGAGAGCATTCTGGTGGTGCCGGACGGCCAGGCGGCGATTCGGATCAGTCAAGTTTCCGGCGTACAGCCGCGTACCCTGTATGCGGGAACGCACCTGCTCGTCCCGCTAGTGCAGCACCCTGCATTCTTCGATATTCGCGATCGCGTTTTTTCGACGGCGCCTCTCGATGTTCGCGGACAAAGAGTTCCGGTTCTGAACGTACAGGCGCGCGAGGGTTTGCAGATCGGCCTAGCGGTGAGTGTGCGCTACAGGATTGATCCATCCAAGCTCGCGTACATCCAGGCAAATCTCCCTCAGCCCGTTGATGAAGAAGTGGTGGCGCCTGTCGTTCTGAGCACCTTCCATGCCTTAGCACCGAGCTACATTGTGCGCGATGTTTTCTCGACCAAGCGCGAGGAATTTCGCGCCAAGGCCGCTCAGGCCATCATGGCGCGCCTGGCGAGTGACGGAGTCCTGGTTAAGGAGGTTCTGCTGAAGCAGGTCGAGCTTCCCGACGAATACGCAAAGGGCCTCGAAGACCTGCTGCTCAAGGAACAGGAGGACGACCGCACCACAGTTGACGCCGATATCGAGCAGAAGCGCGTGGCCATCGCGGCATCGCAAGCCGAAGCGCAAAAAATTCGAGACGTGAAACGCGCGGAAGCCTCGGCACAAGCGCAGGTCATTATGGCAAAAGCGCAGGCAGACTCGATGGTCTACACACTCCCACTCAAGCAGAAGCAGATTGAGCAGTCGCGCCTGGAAGCGGAAGCCAGAAAGCAAACGACGCTTGAAGATGCCGATGCGCAGGCGCAGGCCAAGATTATTGATAGCAAAGCAGAGCAACAGCGCCAGGCCTTGCTGACTGATTCCGAGGCCAATCGCATCCGGGTGCTCGCACAAGCCGATCAGCAGCGCGAAAATCTGCGGGCCGAGGCGGAAGCGAACCGCATTCACCTGACTTCGCAGGCCGAAGCAGAACAGCTGAATTTGCAAGCGGCCGCGCTCAAGGCAAATCCGATGCTGGTCCAGTTGACGGTTGCACGGCGGCTCTCGGACAAAGTGCAGATCATGATGGTGCCGAACGACGGGAAATTCTTCTTTACCAACGATGTACTGCGCTCGGCCATGGCGGTTGACTCAAGCGATCCGCCGGCACGGGCCAACGCGAGACAGACCGCCAGGCCATAGAGATTCCCCCGGGCTGCCGTCGGGCACAGGACGACAGCCCGGGTCGGAAGGAACGCCGGCAAAAACCCTTGCGGGGCTTCGTTTGCCACAGAAGGGGGCGAGGCCTCGCCGGCGCGCTCAAATTGGGGATTGGAGGTTAGGAAACTTCGGAAAGGCGGAAGAATTCGGGCGAGGTTTTTTGGCTGTACTATGAATCCGAGCAACCAAAGCATTGCGAAATTGTTCCAAGCCGACGCGGCGGCTGTGCCGAATCGCCCCCGCTCCACTGCGAGCGATCTTCTTCGCCTGCGTTTTGCTCTGCTTAGCGCCTTGGGCGCGCGCGCAGTCAGCCCCACCGCTCCCCTTTGAGTGGAATGAGGCCGTGCACGCACTTGCCGAGAAGATTGCTCCCATCCTCGGTTCAGCGCATACATTTGCAATCGAAGTAAAGGATATTTCCAGTTCCGCGCCGGTCGATTTAAACGGCCTGCAGCGATCGCTCGCGGACCAACTTGACACCCTGGGCGGCCGGCGGTCAAAAGGCCCAACGGCCGACTGCCAGGTACAGGTCACCCTCTCCGCGGATGTGAGTGGATATGTACTGGTGGCCGACCTCAGTGGAACAGAGACGCCGTCGACGATCGTAATCGAGGTCGCAAATCCGCAAAAGACCGCCGGGCCACCACCGGCCGCGCCCAGCCTCGAAGCCAAGGTCGTGTGGCGGCAACAGCAGCGTCTTCTGGACTTCGCACAGGCCGACGCCGACCCGGCATATGTTCTTTGGTATCTGCTCGAACCGGAGAGGATCGAACTGTATGAGTTCCGCGGTGGCACACAAATCCTATACGATGCAAAGACGCTCGGGCGAGCTTTCGTTTCCCGCGACCCGCGAGGGCGGATCGTTCTCGCCGATGCGACGCACGTAGCTACATATCTGGCCGGCATGCAGTGCGATGGTGCTTGGAATCCGACCTTCACCATTCAATGCGTACAAATTCCCGGGCAACAGTGGCCAATGCCCGGTGTAAGTTGGGCTTTCGAATCGCCGCGCAACTATTTTTCCGGAAACATGATTTTTGCCAACGGTCTGGAGAGGAAATTCCCCGCTTTTTACTCGGCTGCTTCACCTTCTCCTGCAACGGGCGGCCACAGCAAATCGTTGTGGATCGTCGCGGGGGTGGAGGGAAAGGCTGAATTATTCAGCGGAGTTACCGAGCCAGCCTCTAAGTTTGCGGGCTGGGGCAGCGATATCGCGACGATGGCGCCCGCCTGCGGACTCGAATGGCTGGTGCTAGCGACAGGAACAGGCGATTGGACGCAGCCGGACCGCTTACAGCTTTATCAGATCGAGGGTGACCGCGCACGAGCGGTCGGCCAGCCCTTGCAGGTGCCCGGACCTGTGCTTACGCTCTGGCCCGCAAACGATGGTAAGTCGGCACGCGTGGTCACCCGCAATCTCGAAACGGGGGATTATGAAGCTTCGATTGTTACTGTTGCTTGCCGCGACTAGCGCGGGGCTTTTCGCAGCTGGGCGCGCAGAGCCGGCCCGACGCCCGCGATATGGCGGCATGCTGCGCGTGGAGATTGGCGCGACCGTGAATTCGATCGATCCGTCCGTCGCCGCTGCCAGTTCGGAAGAGGCTGCCGCCAGGGACGAAATTTGCTCGGCGATCAACGAGAGGCGCAGGCCGGAAGGCGCATTCGCGGCAAACGCAGCGTCTGGCCCGTTTCGGGTTGCCGAGTGGGAACCGGGCAAACGTCTGATGCTCGAAGCCAACCCCAGCTACCGGGAGGGCCGGCCATTCGTCGATTCGGTTGAAATTCAAATGGGAAAGAGTTCGCGCGACCGCCTGCTCGACCTCGAAGTGGAGAAGACGGATATCGCCGAAATCCCGGCAGAAGAAGTTCGCCGCGCCTCCGAGGCCGGGGTGCGAATCGCGGTCTCACAACCTGATCAACTCATCGCGCTGGTCTTTGTTCCGGGCCGTGCAATCTCGGAAAATGCGCACTCGCGCGAAGCGCTCTCGCGTTCGGTTAACCGCTCTGCCATCGTCAATTTCATCCTACAAAAGGAAGGTGAGCCTGCCGGAGGATTGCTGCCGCAGTGGTCCAGCGGCACGGCGTTTCTGTTTTCGACTGCTGTCGACGCGGTGGCGGCCAGGAACCTGTGGGCAGAAGTCAGCGGCTTGCCGAAGATTTCGTTGGGATATGATGCGAGCGATTCGCTCGAACAATCTCTTGCTGAGAGAATTGCTGTGGACGCGCGCGCAGCCGGAGGTTTGGTCACCGCCGTTGCAATCCACGCGGGCGCCGATGGCGGTGAGGACGTGCGGATTGTGCGATTGGGCATGGCCTCGCCGGATCCGCGCGAGGCGTTGGCGCGCCTTGTCGCCGTGCTTGGTCCGATGGCGGGATCCCCTGGGGAAACCTTGCCCGCGGCAGCCACGCCACAGCAGGTTTATGAGACGGAGCGAGCAGTCCTGAACACCTACAGAATTGTGCCGCTGGTCTGGATGCCCAGAGTGTATGGGCTCGGTGCGCGCGTGCGGGACTGGAAAACGCCAGAGGCGGGCGAGGGTTGGCCCTTTGCGGATGTTTGGCTGGGGGACGCGCAGTGACGTTTCGCACAAGACTTTTTCTGCTGGTCGTGATCGCGCTGCTCTTGTCGGTCGGCATTGTGGCTGTCGGTGTGACGGCAGTGACGCGGCGGGCCTTTGAGGACTCAAACCACGCACGTAGCGAAGCGCTCGTCGCACAATTCGAGCGCGAATTCGATCGCCACAAACAGGACATTGTCCATCGCGTTCAGGGAGTGGCGGATGCGGAAGCAACCGTCCGTATGGCCATCGATCTCAGCCGGCCCAAAGCCGACGTTTCGGTATACGTCAATGACGCGCGCGGCGTATCTGCATCGCATCAGCTCGATTTTCTGGACTTCGCGAGCGATGACGGTTCGATCATTTCATCGAACGAATCGCCCGCGCGGTTCGGCTACAAAATCGATTGGCTGGCGCCTCAGGGTTGGGCCTCGACCGGGGCATTTCTAATGAAGGTAGACACCCAGAGTGGTCCCGCGTTGGGGCTGACCTCGGTGTCCGTCGTGCGTGTGGGTGACAAGAATCTTTACGTTCTCGGCGGCGAGCGTTTGGGGAAAGACTTTCTTCGATCGCTGGTTCTTCCCTCCGGCATGCGGGCGTTGCTGTACATGAATCTCGATCCCGATTTTCAGGCGGGCGATCTAGTTGATGAGTCGGGCCTAATCGCCTATGGAGAGCGTTTTAGGGAGTTCGTCGAGCAGGAGCGCGCGCAGCCGGGCGAGCGAAGTTTCACGATCGCGTGGACGCCCGACGCGGCCAGCGCTGAATCCTTTCACGCGTTGCCGTTGCTCGGACGCCAGGGCGAGCTGATCGGAGCTTTGCTGGTGGGAAGCTCCGAGCGCGAACGGGTACTGTTGGAGCGGCGCATTATTTTGCTGGCCACGGCCGTCGCAGGTATGGGTTTACTCTTCGGATTGCTGCTGAGCTGGTGGGGTGCGGCGCGGGTCACGCGGCCGGTTCGAAAACTTGCAGAAGGCGCCCGGGAAGTTTCCGAAGGGAATTGGAGCGCCCGCGTGGAAGTCCGAGGGAGCAATGAGATTTCCCAGCTCGCCAAGTCTTTCAATCACATGACGGAGCAGCTCAGCGAACAGCGCGAACACCTCGTGCAGGCCGAGCGCGTGGCCGCCTGGCGGGAACTCGCGCGGCGTCTCGCTCACGAACTGAAGAACCCGCTTTTCCCCTTACAGACTACGGTCGAGAACTTGCAACGTGCCAAAGAGCAGAGCCCGGAGCAGTTTGAAGAAGTGTTTCGCGAGTCGACGGGAATCTTGCTTTCGGAAATCGAAAGCCTGAAGAAGATCGTCGGCCGGTTTAGCGATTTCGCCAAAATGCCGCAACCGGAAATCAGCTCGGTCGATTTAAACGAAACGATCCGGGCAGTTGTCAAGCTATTCGAATCACAATTCAGCGCCGTGGGTCGGCCGCCGATCACTTCGGAACTGCACCTCGAAGAAGGCCTGCCCTCGATTCAAGCGGACGAAGCTCTGCTGCGGCGGGCGATCGAAAATCTGGTGCTAAATGCGATGGATGCGATGCCAGCGGGCGGTGTTCTGATGCTGCGTACGACGCATCAAAATGGCGACGTGGATTTGGAAATTTCCGACACTGGTAGCGGACTGACGCGCGAAGAATGCGACAGACTGTTCACACCCTATTACACGACGAAGCAGCACGGCACGGGCCTGGGGCTGGCCATCGTGCAATCGGTGGTCAGCGATCACGGCGGGCGCATTTCGGTAGAAAGTGAATCGGGCGTGGGTACGTCGTTCTTTATTCATCTTCCGGCTAAGCCCTCCCTAGCACCTGAGGCAGCGGTAATCCAGAAGGCTTCATCAAACGGAGAGTGAAGCGGTGAGCGGCAAGGCTCATATCCTGATCATTGATGATGACGCAAACACGCTCGCCTCGCTTTCGCGCGCCTTCCGGCTTGCGGGGCACGAGGCGACCGTATGCGACAACGCCGTGCGTGCCCTGGAATTAGCCAAAGGCCAGCGTTTCGATCTGCTTCTTTCGGATGTGGTCATGCCGGGCCGCGATGGCATAGCGCTGCTGGAAGATCTGACCACTATTGGCGTCGCTGCGCCGGTGGTGATGATGTCAGGGCAGGCCACGATTGAGATGGCCGTTCGGGCCACGAAACTTGGGGCGGTCGATTTTCTCGAAAAACCCATTTCCATGAACAAGCTTTTGGTAACGGTTGAGAATGCGGTTCGCCTGGCGCGGCTCGAAGATGAGAATCGCGATTTGAAGCAGCGCCTGGGGCGGCATCGCATCGTTTGGGCTAGCTCTGCAATGAAGGAAGTGATGGCGCAAGTCGAGCATGTAGCCGCGAGCGAAACACGCGTCTGCATTCGCGGGGAGACGGGCACCGGCAAAGAACTGATCGGGCGCACACTGCATGAAAAGAGCCCGCGTCAGAGAGAACCGTTTATTTCGCTCAACTGCGCGGCGATACCTGCTGAACTGATGGAATCCGAGCTGTTTGGGCACGAAAAGGGTTCGTTTACCGGTGCGGCGGCGCGGCACATTGGAAAATTCGAGCAGGCACATCGGGGCACTCTGTTTCTTGACGAGATTGGCGATATGCCATTGGCGATGCAGGCGAAGCTCTTGCGCGTACTGGAGGAGGGCGAGCTCGAGCGCGTGGGAGGCGGCAGCCCGATTGGGGTAAACGTGCGTGTGATCGTCGCTACCCACCGCAATCTCGAGGAACAGGTCCGCCACGGAGCCTTTCGGGAGGATTTGTATCACCGTGTGTTCGTGTTTCCGATCCTGTTGCCTCCGCTGCGGGAGAGACGCGAGGACATCCGTGTGCTGGCCGAGCATTTCGTCGTGCAGTTAAGCGAACAGAACCATTGGAAGCCAAGAACGTTCGCGCTGGAGTCGATCGCGACGCTCGAGACGTACCCGTGGCCCGGCAATGTGCGGGAACTCCGCAACGTGATTGAGCGGGTGCTGTTGTATGCGACCGACGATGAAATTACCGTGCAGACGGTAGAGCGGGCGCTGCCGCGGGGCATGTCGAAGCCGGGAGGGTCGAGCTCGGGGATGAGCGCAAGCGCGGGCGCCATGGCTGCTGATCACTCCTACGGGCCACTGGCGCAGCGCATTGAAGAATTTGAGCGCGAAACGTTGCTTGCCGAACTAAAAAGAAATCGCAATCACATGACCAACACTGCCAAAGCGCTCGGGCTCGAGCGCAGTCACCTTTACAAGAAGTGCCAGCAACTGGGGATCGACTTGCGCGCGATTCGGCAGAGCGAGTAAGTCTCACACGGCGGTGGCCTCTGGCGCGCGGAAAAATCGCTTCAGCAGAAGGTGCGTGGGGGCATAGACCACCACGACCATGAAGAGCCAGGTGAACAGAACGTGCGCCGGCGCAGGCCCCCACGCGCGATGGAAGAAAGGGTCGGAGAAGGCGAAGTCGATGTTCGCCGAAGGCTGCGTGAATCGCGCGACGATGAAAACGAGCAATGCGATGGCGCATTGAAGCGCGTAGCCGCGCCGGTTGTAGCCCATCCGATAGATTCCCCAAAGCAGCAACGCGGGCATAACTAGGTGAAAGATGGTGAGCGAGCGAATCCAGAGCGGATAGTGCGGGTTTGTCAGATATTCATTTCCTGGAAACAGTGCGTGACCTAGAACGATTCGTGATGTTGCATCAGCTGCCCACGCGACATCGACGACGAATGCGCCCACGGCCTGGCTTGAAATGAGCAAGCTGCTGTTAGTCCACATGCCGATCGACGTCAGGATCACGGCCACGTCGCAAAGGTGAACGAAATTTGCAGCTCCCCAGGTGCGCCAGTACATTGGAAACCACAGCGCAAACCAGGCGAGCGTAATCCAGCGCATCCACTGGGGGTATTTCGCGGAGCAGTTTGGCGGTGACGGCATTGCCGT
>Ga0306920_100003998_pt1 | contig 18830 bp, 22 predicted proteins | sample flu12Cox44000170_FD_204666 | JGI IMG/M metagenome (GOLD analysis project Ga0306920, IMG submission 204666) | Lab enrichment of tropical soil microbial communities from Luquillo Experimental Forest, Puerto Rico - flux4day.12C.oxic.44.000.170 (v2)... | ecosystem: Environmental > Terrestrial >... | reverse complement strand
GGTAGAGGCCGGCAAAATCACGCTTCGTGTGGCAGAGGTCTATCCGCCGGAACGGGCGGCCGACGCTCATCGGCGGCTGGAGGCTGGTGGTACGAGAGGACGGCTGGTCATCCAGTTCTAATCCGGATGGACAAGCCGGAGAACCTCGGTTCGGAGGCGCTGATCGCGCCGATCGAATAACCGGAATGGGCGCTAAGCAGAAGGCTTCAGCAGGCCATCGACCTCGACTCGACCTTTTCGGCAGCTCACGGAGCCCTCGCCCTGGCTCACGGCCAAGCGAAAGAATTTCAGACCTGCGGTCTCCCCGAAACGCTAAGCTCCGCCATGGGACTAGCTCGTCGGGCGGTCGCGCTCGATGGTGCCGATGCGGAACCGCCATCGGACCTGGCCCGCGCCACGGAGGTCGTCGAGTAGCGGCTGATCGCATTGCGGCTAACCACCCAATTGAGCCGATCCCGACGAGCATTGCGAACGGCAGGTGTGGGGCATGAAGACGCGGTCCCCGCAGTCAGGCTGAACGGCCGGTGTCGGATTCGAAAGCGGTCCATTGCTGCCGAGTAATTAGATCGGGATGTACCGCGCGACCTGACTAAATTCTCCTGGCGCGGGTGCTCCCCGCCCGGCGGCTGCTGGGCGGGAACTCGCCACACGAGCTACGAGAGTTGCTCGCCGAGTGCAAAACTGTTTCACCGAGGGGCTCAACACGCCCGCCTGAAAGAGACAAACGGCGCCGCTCGACGAACTGGCGTGAGCCGGTCGGCTCATGCCGCGGCCACGCGTCGCTCAGGCGGCCTTGCCGCGAGCGCACAAGCAGGACACCGACACAGGCATATCGGCGCGGGCGGCGCCGAAGTCCACCCGCTGGCAGATTAGCGCGGCCTCGGCAGTTTCGCCGCGCCGCTGGAGGCATTCCAGCAGCCCGCGCAGGGCCCACAGGTTGTCCGGGTGGATTTGGGCGCGGGGCAATGCCCCGCCGAGGCCGAGATCCTCGCGATAGACCGCCTCGGCCTCAGCCGCGCGGTCCTGCTCCAGCAGCAACGCGCCGAGCGCATGGCGGATTGGCTGCATCCAGCCCCAAGGCTCGTCGTAGGGCAGGTCGTCCTCCAGCGCGGCGGCGCCGCGGAGACGGGCGAAGGCCGCATCTTGCTCGCCGCGGCGGTAGGCAATCTCGCCCGCCAGCATCTCCTCGGCCACCGCCAGCAGCTGCAGGCAGGGCACGTTGTGCAGGTACCGGGACTTGGGCACCCGTTTTACGGCCTCCTGGAAGAGCGCCTGTTCGCCCTCCGCCGCTGGCACGTCGCCCAACGCCGCATGAGCGACGCCCTTGGCGTAGTGCATCATCGCCACGGTGTTGCAGTAGAGGTCGCGGTCGGCTGGCAGATCCTGCGCGATGATCTCGCGCCATTTGCCGAAGCGGATGAGTACGTGCTGCCTGATGGAGACATAGCTCTCGAAGAAATCGGCCATCGGCGGCGAGGGTGTGCGCAGCACCTCCTCGGGCATGGTCTCGATTAGCTCGTCAGCGGCGGCGATGGCGGGCGCGTATTGGCCGAGGAACATGGCGCCGTAGGCGGCAAAGTGGTAATTGTGCACACGGTATCCCGAATAAAAATTCATCGGCCCGGCGCGGTCGTAGAATCTGCGGTCCGCGATGATCGCCTTTTGGTTCCAGTGCATCGCGTCACGGTAGTGGCCGCATTGCACGTCTATATGCGTGGGCATGTGCACCAGGTGACCCATATCGGGGGTCAGCTCACGCAGGCGGTCGCCGGTTACCAGCGCCGCTTCCGGATGCGGAGACATTTCCATCAGATGGACGTAGAGGTGCAGAAGGCCGGGATGGTTCATCGCCCTGGGTAGATCGCGGAAAGCGGATTCGAGCACCTCGCGCGCCTCAAGTGTACCGGCGCCGGGCGCGGGCTCGCCGGTACGCAGATCCCACATACGCCAGGGCGTACGGTTGAGAATTGCTTCTGCGAAGATGAAGCGTAAATCGAGGTCTTCGGGATGCGCCTGGTGCGCCAGCCGCATGGCGTCGGCAAAGGCATCGTTCCAGGGTCGCTGGTCGTCGATGGGATCGCGCTGCGGATAACGGGCCGGCAGCGCCTCGATCAGCGCGCGCTCCGGCGCGGTGACGTGGTCGACCAGCGCGAGGGCGGCGCGGGCCGAATCATAGGCGCGGGCGAGCGCCGCCGCCTTGCCGGCGGGGTCCTGCAACTCCCAGGGAAAGTTGTAGTTCGGCCCGACCGCGTAGGCGATGCCCCACCGAGCCATGGCGCAGTTCGGGTCCCTCTCCAGCGCCTTCTCGAAGCAGGCGACCGCTTCCTCATGGTGGTAGCCAAAGCACCAGTTGAGGCCGCGGTCGAACCAACGCTGGGCATCCGCTGAGGTGGTGGCCACCTTCCGGGTGTAGGACCCGAGATTATAACAGTAGTCCATGTCCCCTCCTCGTCCATCTTCGATTAAGTCGCCCGCGAGCGACGCTACCCGCGTCCGTCGAGCGTAATGGTGTTCGGCCGGGCGGAGGGCCTTTTCGTTGGCAGCATTTATCCGGCATCCTCCCCGGGAGCGGCTTTCGAATCGGTTAGGCCGTAAACCCGCGCTGAGTCGGTTAGACCGTAAACCCGCGCGCTGCGCGCATGTGTGAAGTAGCTCACACTTGCAAAAAGCCGGAGACAATACGTGTTAACACATACTTGACCGCTTGCTTGAGGAAAGCGCCAAGGCACGGCGCATGGAGGATCGCCGGAAGCGCTACACCTTTTGACGGTGCGTGACGCCGCGGCTGACGCGGCAAACCGCCGGCAGCATCCGTTCACCAGGGCGTGCCCTCAACAAACTCCTATTTTCTGGCAATGCAGGACGAGTCGTTGCCCAGCGTTGGTGATGCGCGCAATATCGCTCGGCAATCCATGACCAAGGCGCGGTCGGGAATCAACCCGGTTGAGGAGCGGCGGGAACAGCAGGCGGTTGTAAAAACCGAAGCAGCGGCCAACGCATTCACTTTTGCCAAGTTGGCCGACCTGTTCATCAATCAATATGCGGCACGAAAGCAGAAGCGAACCACGCTTTACCAGACACAGCGCCTACTCAATCGGGCCATGCTGTTTTGGTCTGATAAACCAGTGCGCGACATCAAGAAGGGAGATGTGCTGGAATTGCTCGATTCGATCGCGGCAAAGCGGCAACGAGTCTGGAGAGAAGGCTCGGTTGACCAACCGCTTACCGAGGCGCGGGCGGTGCAGGTCTGTTTGACCACGCTGTTTCGCTGGGCGATGGCTGAGGATCACATTGCACTCAACCCAATGGTTGGTATTCGGAGCGATCGGTTTGGCAAGGTGTCAGAGCGTGAGCGGGTGCTGACCAATGATGAGATTAGAGCCTTTTGGTCGGCAATGGATGAGGTCGGTTGGCCCTATGGCCCTATCGGTAAGTTGTTGCTACTGACCCTACAACGCGAGGGTGAGGTCGCTGGTCTCAGGTGGTCAGAACTCAATAATGCGATCTGGAACCTGCCAGCCGAACGAGCCAAGAACGGGCGCAGCCATATCATCCATCTGTCCGAGCAGGCGCTGTCGATCATCAACGCATTGCCCCGGATCAACGGCGATCTGATGTTCCCGAGCAGCAAGGAGAAACCGGTGACCGGGTTCCAGGATATAAAGCGCAAGGTCGATGATTTGATGCGCGCTTGGTTGGGCAGGCTGGACCATTGGACTTGGCATGATTTGCGACGCAGCGCCACCACGGGTATGGCCTCGGAGCTCAGGATTGCCCCGCATGTGGTCGATAAGATCCTCAATCATAGCAGCGTGATCCGTGGTGTCGCGGCAATCTACAACCGTTCCGCCTATCTCGAGGAACGCCAACAAGCATTGGTGGCCTGGGGTCGGTACGTCGAATACCTTGTGACACCGCGCACCGATAACGTGGTCGATATGCGGCGGTTGGGATAAGCGGTATTTTGGGCTTGCATAGCCTGCGGTGACAATATTATATAGCGGTTGAACTTGCGCGCTATGGTGTCCGGCCCCAGGCGCTAGCTCCCCAAACCCCGGTCAAGCGGCCGGGGTTTGTTGATTCCGGCCGCCCAAAAGGACGGCCCAATGCCCAACGATACATTGACCATTGATCCGCCCAAGCGCTTGCTGCTGAGCAAGGCGCTGCGCGCCAAGCTTGGTGGCGTGCGCAGCGAAACAATCTGGCGTTGGACAAAGGAGCGCGATTTTCCCAAACCGATCAAACTGAACCCCACCGGTCGATTGCTTGGTTGGGTTGAAGCCGAGGTCGAGCAGTGGCTTGATAACCAACAGCGTGGGCGAGGTGATCCAACTCCACAAGCTGTAGCGGCGGCGATGGCCATCAATGCTGAGCGGCATCGGCGGGCTAATGGTCGACGGCAACCCGTCCTGATCAGTAGCGGTGGCCTGCGGCGCATGGCACCGCTGCCAGAAAGATGAACCTCAGCGCAAAAAAATCCCCTGCTACGCTGCCAGGCATAGCAGGGGAAGTGGTGATGGTGTCACAGTCCCAGTGGTGGTGGGTAAGCTATGACGAATGCGAAAATAAGCGCGCTTGCGGCTGATTGCAATAGCCTTTCGCTGGCACCGCAGCAATCCTCTGCCTCGACCTCATTTACGATTGGTACGGGCGTCCCAATCAACAGATTTTCCATCTCGATGGTCTAGCTGGCGTAGGCAAGACCTACCTCTCAGTGGCGATTGGCAGCGATTGCGATGATGTCCAGTACGCTGCCTTTACCGGTAAGGCGGCACACGTGTTACGCATGCGCGGTGCCGACAATGCCTGCACCTTGCACAGCCTGTTGTATGGCGCACCAGTTGGTATAGATCAGCATCATAGACCGATCTGGCGGTTGCGTGAGGATAAACCAGACTGTCAGTTGGTCGTTGCTGATGAATGTTCAATGATCAGCACCAAGCTCGGTCGTGACCTGGTCAAACTTGGCATCAAAACATTGGTCACTGGTGACAGCTTTCAGTTGCCACCGGTCAATGGCACAGCGTTCTTTAACAACCCTGATTTCCAACTGACCGAGATCCATCGACAGGCGCGCAACTCACAACCATTGGAGTTGGCTACCAGCATAAGGGACGGTCGGCGGATCCGAACCGAGCCATTTGATATGGATGTGGCGCATTGGGGTTGGGTGGTCATGATCCGGTGATTGGCGATCGGGTCTGTTGTTACCGCAACAATTCCGAGACCGGTGTGCTCAATGGCACCTTGTGGAGCATCGCGGAAATTATCGAGCGCATTACCCGCCCCGATGATGATGTTCTGAATCTGCTGCTGGTTGATGATATTGGCAACCAGGTCGAGGTGTTGGTATCGGATAGATATTTTTATGGGGCTGATCAGCGTCAAGCGCCCGATGACCGGTTGGATGTGTTCAATTACGGATATGCGCTGACCTGTCATAAAGCACAGGGGAGCGAGTGGGATAGGGTGGCGGTAGTTGATGAGACCAACTCGCGCGGATTTGAGATGATTGCTGGGAGCCTACCAGTCCCTGAGTTTAAACGGCGGTGGCTTTATACCGCTGTTACTCGAGCCAAGAAATGTGTGACGGTGATGGAGGGACAACAATGACCAGTGCTGAAGAAATTGCTGCCCTGTTGGGCGGTAAACCAACCAAGCCAAATGAGTGGATGGCGCGCTGTCCGACCCACAATGATCGGACACCCTCGCTATCCATTGGCATTGGGGGCGATGGTCAAGTGGTAGTCCATTACCACGCTGGATGCGCGCAGCGGAGGGTCATCTCTGCCATCAATCAAATGGGTCATGTATTGGATGGCGTTGCGGGGTCTCGTTACAAGGAGCAGCTACCTGCGCGTCGCGTTGTCGCGAGATATGATTATGAGGATGAGAATGGTCATCTTGCCTATCAGATTGTGCGCGAGGAAAGACGTCAACCGCCTTATCGCGATTGGGGCTGTGGCGACCTGTAACAGTGAAGGCGCTGGTAAGAATTTACCTGAGCTGGCGCGCTGGTTGGCGGGTCGTTATGCCGTCATCTGCCGGATAATGATGCGGCCGGTCGCATCCATGCCAACAAGCTCGCTCCATTGCTCAACGGCATTGCCCGCCGCATCAAGATTGTCCAACCATCCGATCTGCGCGAAGGGCATGATATTTCGGATTGGTTTGATTACGGTCACACATTACGCGAGCTGGAACGATTGGCGCGGGCGACAGCGGATTGGGTGCCGGGCGCACAAGCCGACACTGAACCAGCACCTGAACAGTCAGAGGATGCGGTTCAGATTGAACGATTAGCGGCAGTGGATGATTTTGCCTATGACCGTGATCTTGGCCCAACCGCCAAGCGTCTGGGAATTGGGAAGAGGACACTTGATAGAGCCGTCAAAAAGAAACGCGCTGAGATGCATGCTCCGGCTCCTGTTGTCGAAATGTCTGAGGAAGAGCAGGAACAGCTTGTCGCTGAGATGTTGGCGGAAGCCAAGACAGCGGCAAAGCGGCTTCTCAACCATCCCAACATTCTCGGTGAGGTGGTCAAACAATGTCGCGCGATGGGTGTGGTCGGTGAAACCGATCTGCTCCAACTGAGCGATCTGGTGACCACAAGTCGATTGCTCAAGCACCCTGTATCGCTGATTATCAAGGGTCCGAGTTCAGCCGGAAAGTCTTTTGTCATCCTTAGCGTATTGCGGTTGTTTCCAGATGAGGCTTATCTGTACCGATCAAGCCTATCGCAGCACTCATTGATCTATACCAGTGAGTCATTGGAGCACCGTGTGTTGTTTATCGCTGAGGCCGCGGCCATTATACATGACGAGTTTCAGATGTCCACATTTCGTATATTGGTCAGTGAAAACAGGTTGGTGCACGAAGTCGTCGAAAGGATTGATGGCAGACAGGAGACGCGCGTTATTGAGAAGTTAGGACCCACCGCGTTGGTCATGACGACTACAGCGATTGCGATTGAGCCTGAAACCGAGACACGGTTGATCTCATTCACGGCTAATGACACCCCTGAGCAGACACAGGCGATGATGGAAAAGCAGGGCGAACTCGCCCACATTACCCCACCAGAACCTGATTTGACCGAGTGGTTGGCCTATCAGACCTGCCTAAGCTATCAGCCCAATTTAGTGGATATTCCTTATGGTAGAATCTTGGGTAGGTTGGCCAAACCAGCAGCGGTTAGGATGCGTCGGGACCACAACAAGATGCTCGATCTGATCAGGGTACATGCATTGCTGCATCAGGGACAGAGAGAGCGTAATGTGCAGGGGATGATTATCGCTACGCTGGAGGATTACAATCATGTTCGTCACCTAATTGGGAATCTAGTCAGTCATACCGCTGGCGTCTCGGTTCCGAAATGGGCGCGGGAGACGCGTGAGGCAGTGGCCGAGTTGTTGCATGGCAATACCATAAAGTCGGTTACCGTGACCCAGATTGCCAAGGCATTGAAGATTGATCGTTCAACAGCCTGGCGGCGGGTTCAGTATGGATTGGACCGGGAGTTTTTGAGAAATGTCGAAGAGGTGAAATCAGGCAAGACAGCCCGGATCGAACTTGGTGATAGAATTCCGGAACAGTCCAATGTTTTTCCCACGGTCAAGGAAATCCAAGCCAAGATGGCTGAAGTGGAGATCGCTGGTGAAGTCTCACTGGGCGCGAATGCGGATGGTTATGTTGATGATATTGATGTGGATCGCGATATTGATGCTGATGAGAATGCTTGAATTTCGCGCCACCTTTTTGTTAAATTCTGTCTCGCATTTGGACAAAAATATATTTTTGGGAGGCCGTTGGAATGCGTGCAATAGCGCAATGGCATGCATTACCATTTTGAAATAGCACCAAAAAACCATTGCGCGGTGGTGTGCAATGGTGGTGCAATGGTGCAATGGTTTTGCGTTTGAAAGGGAAAACAAACGTGACCAAGGCTGGTCGTAGTCGAGCTGAGCGTGATAAGCGACGGCGCTGTTGGGCGCTTGTTGAAGATTGTGATTTGGGTGATGGCAGTCGTGATTACGGGTGGGTAATGGATCTGTACCCAGAGGAAGAGCAGCATTACCGCTCTGAATTGTATGGTCGTGCTGTTGTATTGTTGGCTGTGTTCAGTGATGTTCAAGAGGCATATGATGCTGTGTGGCGCGAGATGCGTCAGCGCTGTAATGAATGGAATGTGGAACGTCGAAATCCGGTTTGACCATTGCACCATTGGATGACCATTGCATACGGGCGTGCAATGGTTTTTGGAGGGAAAAGCAAGGTGGTAACGTGAGCCATTGCGCTATTGCACGAGATTCTGGGGGTACCCAAAAATCTATTTTTGCGTAGCGAGAGGAAAAGCATGACAGCGTGAGCGCAAAATTTCCTATAGGTCGGTTTGGTAGATAGGGCGCAATGGTTTTCAGATTTCCCGTATATTCATGCTATTAATCACATCATGCAGCGCCACAGCGCATGGGAGGACGGATGATCAAAGATAAGGGCAATGGTCAGATCACACTCAGTTTTGATGATTGGACTGATGATATGAAGATATTGTCTGTCCGGTTGGCACGACTGCCCAAACATCACAAGCGCCATGACAGGATGCATGATTTTGGGATTGATCGTCTCAGTCGGTACAAGTATGGGAAGCTGGCCATCCAGCTACTGGCGGATCATGTTGAGGAGCTCGATCACAGACCGGATGATAAGGAAGTCCTGTCATTGGGGAAGGCGTTGATGCGCGTTTGTGCTGATCTCCATGATGTCTGACAAGTTTATGCGGTTGACCGCACGATGCAGCGTCGTCGTCGGATGCATCGACGGGCGCCGTAAACCTGAATCAGTTGCCATTGCGCTTGACCGCTGTAAGACGGAGGGCGTAGGGGGGGACAGAGCGCCTATTTTACTAAAAAATGCGCAACCACCTCAGCTGCGCGCTGCTACTTAGATCGGATGCTTATAACTCTCACCCTCCAGCCCAGCTGAGACGCACTGCGCAAAGCATGGGCGTGCCGTCGCATTACATATGCCGGATAATTACAGCACTCTGCAGATCAGTCGGTTTGATGCGGTCACCCAGAAATTTCTTGCTCATCTATTGCAAAAGCCTTTTGCAGCACGTGCCAGTTGCGCGCAATATGCGTGGATGATCCGACTTGTTTCAACTCAGCCTAACGGTGCAGCGCATCATAGTAGTGAGATCCGCGAGATGCGGGCTGGCAAGCCTCTTCATAAGCGGATCGCACGCAAGATGGGCCCCTACTCCTCTGCCTACACCGGCCGCGCTGGTCGCAACTTTGGTTTGGTGCAATTGGATGGTCGGACCAAGAGGCGTGTTTCCTCCGGCATGTGCGGGAGGAATTGCAGGAACACCTAGGCCCAAATAGGACGGTCATTCAAAACTATCTGATCGATCGCGCAGCCATACTCAGCCTCAGATTGGCGCAAATCGACCGGCGCATCCTCGAAGAACAAACCCTGACAATTTTGGATAACAATCAGCTTATTGCGTGGCAGAATTGTCTGACCCGCGTATTGGTCGCGCTTGGTGTCAAGAAAGACGCAATCACCAAACCCAAGATTGCCGATATCCTAGCCGAGGTGCGGCATGGCGGATGATGTACTCATCCAATTTGCCCGCCGCTATAGGGAGGAAGCCGCGGCAGCGCTTCTGACCATTATTAGAGATGACAACGCACCCGCCCATGCCCGCGCCTCAGCCGCTGAAAAGATCCTCGGATACTCAGATGGTAGGCCCGGACAAAGCCAACCAATAAAGGTCGCTGATCTGGACAAACTTAGCCCTGATGAACGCAACCAGCTATTCCGCGCCCTATTGACCTATTACCAGGACGATCTGCCCGATCTCAAGGCAATGGTGCAGGAAGTAGTCAGCCAAGCGCAAAAGCTGATCCAAGCACCCCAACGCAAACCCAACCCATTTAGGCGCGGGGCGGTAGCGGGTGCCATAACACCACCATCCAGTAGCGTTCAAGCCCCGCCACCGCCCGCCTCACCTCCCGCTGCTGCTATGCCGCCAGAAAGCCAAGTGGACGTCCCCGCGCCCCCTAGCCTACCCCCCAGCAATGGGCGGATCGGCGATATTCCGATAGATCAGAACCCGACCCAGTTTATCAAGGCCAACGGCTATAGCAATGGTAATGGGCATGCTGCCCCCGGTGACAAGGATATGAAGCGCTTATTGAGAGATTACCAGGCCGCCGCGCAGCGCTGGAGAACCAGATCATGACCCTTTCCCGCGATCAGGCGTTGGAAATCCTGTGGAAGAATTGGACCGCCCCCAACGCCCCCCAACCCGTTCGTGAATTCTGTTCTACCTTGTAGGGACACCTGCAACGCCCAACCATGGCTTATGACGCCGCCCTCTCAGGAGAGAAATTGAATATGCAATCCAACAATTCGAACCGACTTCGTGGATACGGCGACCGCCGCGGTGCTCGAGACCAGATATTCAGAAACGATCTTGGCACTCGTCCCGACGAGATTATCGACGGCGAAGATCAAGACCCCAACAACGGCCAAATCGACGCCGAAACCTGCGCCAGATTTGTCGAAATCCTCGCCAATGGCCTGGCCAAACGCGATGCCGAAGACGAATCCGGTGAATCCGATGAACACAACGGATTTATGCAATTTCTCGGTGACCTGGTTGCCGCGCACCACAATAACATGAACGGCAACAACAACCGGAATGGCGACAATAGCCTCATGCGCAATGCCGGCAGTCCGTCCGGATTTAACGAGAGGGGCGGTATGGATCGAAAGCGCGCCAGGGATCAGGCCCCACCAACCACCCAAACCAGCTCCTCAGTTACAGGTACCGGAGCCGCCGACAGACGACGCGCCCGCGACCGCCACCCGGCGCAGGATAGCGCGATGGGCAACATCGATAGAGGCGACTTCGCCTCCCGCTTTCCAGACGCCATGAAGATTAGCGTGCGCGGCTGATGGGCTAGAGACTCGCAAACGATGCCAGGGGCGATCACGCTCGGTCCATCCGGTGCTGAACTTACTGCCGATCAAATAGCTGCCGCTCGCGACCGCTTACGCGAAGCGATCACCGCTGTCCAGACCGAGACCGATCGACTCGCGTCCCTTGAGGCTGGGCAAGAACGTGCCCGTGAAAATCAGCGTACGGCACAGCAGACCCTGATCGAAGCTGAGGCCGTACTTCAACAAACGGAGCGTATCGACCCCGAACGCCTCGCACACAGCTTTGCGGCCGGCGAGACTATCGAGCGCTTGCCCATAGCCGAAGCCCGAGCGCAGCTTGATAGAGCCAAATCCGAACTCGAACAAATAGAGGAGATCCAGCAGGCGCTGGAGAGCGAGATACAACGCGCCCAAGGCCGTCTACGCCTGCGTCGAAGTTCGATGCATCAAGCGCTCGCCGATGTAGTGTGTGGAAGCCCCGAATTCTTGGCACTGTTCACTGACCTGGATCAGACCTGGGCGCGGCTTCGCGGACTCCGAAAGTGCTTCAGAGCCATACAGGACGCCCTATCCGGCCACATGCCCGGCCCACTCATGTCCCGCTGTCAAACCGTCGTGCCGTTCGATTATGACGCCTCCTACCCGATCGATGAGCAGCCATCGCGCGTCTGGTCGCAAGCGCTGGAGCGGATGCTCACCGATCCCGATGCGGTACTGCCTTCCGAGGTATGACGAATTTCCGTCGCTGATCTGCGACGGGCTGAATTCGCTCTTGACGAGATTAAACAACTTCGCGAGTCACCGGTGACCGTCTGTATTCCCTGGACTATTGGTAGCACGAGAGTTTCACGGTAGCTTTTGTTGCAGTTTCAGCGACATCTGAAGGCTCAAGCTTGTTAGTCGACTGGGCGGTTGTATAAGCGATCCCATGTGTGTCAAGAAACTCGCGGATAATGGTGCCTTTGATGGCGAAATTTATGTTTTGCGGGAGAGTGCCCGTTGCCTCTGCAATCGCTATATCGTTGATCCTTGAAGAAACGAGGCCAACCACATTGCTACTTAGATCAAGGAGAGGACCGCCACTATTTCCAGGCTGGACGGGCGCGGTAAGCTGCAGAAAGCGTGTATCGTCGCCAATCCCAGCGAGCGCGGAGACGCTTCCGGTCGTAACTTGCGGGTTGGTCGTCAGCAGCCCGGCGTAGGGGAAGCCCAATACAACGACACCGTCGCCTGGGCGGATACTCCTGCCGTCGCGAAATCGAAGGGGCTCAATACCGACGGCTCGCGTATGCACTGCAGCCAAATCGTTTCTCTCGTCCGTTGCAATCACTGTCCCGTGTTGCCCGACACCCGCTATCCCGAGGCTAACAGCAGCACATCCTTTGATCACATGATAATTGGTTAAGAACTCGCCATTTGGATTTATGGCAAAGGCAGTTCCAGAGGATACCGCTTTCAATTCCGGCGGCGATGGCTTCGCCTCCGCGGCTGTTGGTGCTGTTTGTATATTAGGAGCAGGAGCTGGCGCTGCTGGCGACGGAGAGCTTGGGAAGTACGAGCGGAGTTGCGCGATACGCGCCTGATAGAGGGGATATAGGCAGGCGCGGTAACGTCCGAGTGCACTGGGGTTGACCTGGACGTTTTGGCCGATGCCGCAGCGGTCATTCCGATAACGGATCCACTGTAACTCATCGAGGCGCAGTTTTTCGCGATCGGTGGCACTGAGTTGCTCGCGCAGGCTCTTAAAAGCAACACCCAGGTCACCGTCAATCGCCGAGAGTTCAGGGTCGGAGCAGATCAAAATCTCGTCAGGGTCGTGAGCATGCAAGCAGTTGAAGCTGGCCGCAAAACAGGAGGGCAAGGCGAAGACTGACCAAGCCACAGACAGGAACGCAGGGCGTAACCACCGCATGATCAAAAGTCGTTCGCCCGACATTGCGAGGCCTCTATTGAATAGGTTGTTGACAGTAGCTCCGCACCCCTCGCACCACCGCGCCCGCCATCAATGCTTGATTTTGCTCAGTCGACAACTCTTCCTCCTCAGTCCGGTTGACGATAATGCCTCTTTCAAACAGGATAGCGGGCATCGCTGCGAGCTTAAGAATTTTGAGATCGTCGTATTGGTAGACTCCGAGAACTGGATCGAAGAGCTTCCGCCGTTCCCCTGGGATGTCTTCCGCGTGATGTAACGTGGGCGTGAAATTTGATTGCCGTAACTCGGTCGCGATCGCGAGAGCGAACGTCCGGCTCTGTACGGGGTACCGGTTCTTTTCAGAATAGAAGAGCGAATAACCGCGGAACTTGTCGCTGTAGAGGAGGCGCCGTCCTTCAACAACCCATGTTTGAAGGTAATGCGGCTGCACAGAGTCGTGATGAATTGAGATCAGGACAGCAGCCGTCGCAGCGCTTGCTCTTGCGACACGTTCCTCGAGTGTGACCGGCGCGTCCGACGACTCGAGCAACATCGTAAGTGGAAATCCAGACACAGCCAGGCGCGCGGAGAGCCGGCGTCCAAACTCTCGATTAAACCCATACTCAGGTAGCCCTCTTGCGCTGGTTGCCCCCCATCGCCGACCATCGTGGCCGACATCGATAGCGATCCGGAAATCGTCGCTGTTACAGGGTCCTGCCGCTCTTGCTTCGTACGCGGCGAGGTAACCTAGTGTAACGCATACCGTTACAGCCGACCACCTTCGGATGATCCGTTGCGAGCGCCGTCCCAAGGGAAATTGCGGACGGGCGAGCCGCATCGTCAGGCGCTTAATTGCGTAAGAACTATCACCGTTCTTTTCTACTTCACGCGGGCCCTGAGCGTAATCAGGATACCGCCAGGATACCGCCGGGTGTGCTGATCTCGTTGACTCTGCTGTCCGCCGGCCCGCATCAGAATGTGGCGAGCCGTGGAGTGAAAGGGCCAAAGATAGCAACGGCAAGGTTGAACCGACATTCCCCGGATCCCGGCCAGCGGCGAGAACTATCACACTTGCATCTCGATGGGAACCTCCTATCCTCGCCCCTTGAGAGAGGCGTTCGTGTATATTTATTCTGATACCCTTTGCTAACCCGTTGGCTAACCACCATGAAAACACACTCAGGTGACTTTCAACGGCGGTCCCCTCACATTATTGCCTCTGCACTGCTGATAACGCTCGCGACATCCTCGTCGGCGGCCGAAGTACCAAACGATCTCCTCGGAACATGGTCAACTGATAGCGTTTGCAAGTTGGACGTCAGTCCGGACGAGGCCTTCATCTACACGATCACGCCGAAATACGTATCGTACTACGAAATCGAGTGCCTTATACAGGACGTTACACCCCGACCAGACAACGCGGATTTTAATCTCGATTGCTTCAAAGGAGGCGGGTACCGCTATTTCGACAAATTACGTGTCCAACGGCTGTCGCGGGATAAGCTTTCGCTGACGTTTTCGAAACAAGGCGGCTCCGGGATGGTTTTTCGCTGCAGCCACGAAGTCCCTGAATGGAAACGCGCAACGGGAGAGAAGGTCACCACATGGACGCACAACGGTTCGGTCGTCACTTTCAACGAGGCAGGTGGGACGCTCGAGATCGACTATGAGGCTCCTCGACCTGGCATGATGGCTGTAGGGGCTCGTCAAGGCACGATGCTGTTTCTTGGGACGAGGACGGGAGCGCAAATCGAAGGCAAAGCGTACATTTTCCACCCTCGATGCGGGCCGCACGAATACGAAGTCCGGGGTGAAATGTTGGATGGCGGAAACGTGGCATTGCTCACCGGGTTGGCGCCAAAGGTGAATTCTAAGTGCGAGTCCATCGGCAAGATTCCCGATACGCTCCGGTTTGAACGGGTGCGCTGATCATGGTGACGGGCAGCGAACTCCAGGTGTGCGACGGCGTCATCATGTACGGTCTCCCGCCCGGCGGGCGCCAGACGTCTAACTCGAAGCAAGCGCAGATTTCACCCCCCTTGAAGTCCAAAAGACCGAGGACCGGTAAAACGCTTCCCAAACAGACGTCAATGATCGCTCATCGGATCCAAGCTTTGCCGATAGGTAGGTTTGGATCAAATTGCTGTATTCCTATCGCCCCGCGACGACGAGTGTTGGGTGAAGATTTGGTTGGGTGAGAAACTTCAGCGGCTCCACCGTCTGACGCAAAGTCGAATGTCATGACGCCCCGTCCAGAGGCGCCGTAAGTCGCCGAACAGGTCACACGAGCAATATGGGTCATCAAGTTGTCACCTATTAAATGACAGGAACCAGACGCACCTGCCTCGTGTCCCCACAAGCGGCCGCTGGTGTCATAAAGAGATATAGAGAGATGATCCACGAACAAATAGTAATCCTCCGCGTGTACTTGCTGATCTCGTCCTCCGGAAAATCCAGCCGTTAGGTGACGTCCAACTTGGTACTCGCCCGTTGGATCGTTTTCCCCGAAATCTGAACACATCCCGCTGATGACGGCCCTCGTGTCGATAGCGAGAGTGGATACCTTTTCTGCAGCGAACGAAGCGAACGGAACAGGGCTCTGGATCGCAGCGACGACCAGAGCGCCAGCAATGCTTCTAAAAGTTGTCTTCATTTTTTCGCCCTCTCGCGCTTGATCAAAACCGGTTTAGTTGTCCCGGATAGCTTGGCTAATCTTCCGGCCCAACCGACTATCGATCTATTTCCCGCCATAGGTCAGGCTGAAAACCGCGCTCGTCCGGTGTAAACAGCTTGCGCGTGGCCGTCGCAACACCCCGGCGGCAAGTGAACTCGTACATTGTCGAATGATGTCCGGTCACGGCGAGCGGTATTACATCGTCGTTAGGATGACGGCGACAATAATCGCTCACCTCTTTGGTAGCCACGGGGCTTATGTCGGCACGGCCGCAATATTCTTCGTAACCACCATATTTCGCACAAACCAGCACTTTGCCGTGCGCGCAGCGCCAAACGAATGGCGAAAAGCCCTCGGCAACTCCGAAAGCTTCCGAATTGGTCTCGCCAAATGCCGCCATAGCTTGCTTTATCGGAAGTGCCCCCGTGATAGAATTTGCTAAGTCGATATCATCCTGAGTCCCGACGGCGGCGCAATAGTCGAAGATGTTAGCGTAGGTCTTCACTTGCGCCCCGGTGCTGGTGGACGCTGCCCCCAGAAACACGGTTGCCACGACGATCACCGGTAACTTCATGTTTCTCCCATGCCGGTTGGAATCCAGAGTCTGGGATTCACGATCGGTTAGGCGCACAGGATTCCACGTTCCGGCGTGGTGAACAAGCGGCGACGGACCACTTTGTCTAGGTCGTTTGCGATGGCGGATCGAGACAATCGGGATAGCCCTCCACCGCCACATCCAGACTGCATCCTCGGAGCGTGTCTCCAGTTTTATTACTTAACCGTTGGATCCGGCTCCGGCACTAAAGGTCTCCGAGCGGCGAAACAAACGGCAGACCGCAACTGGCTGCTCAACCTTGGGGATCGGAGAATACAGTAGACATGTGTGTTAGGCTTGGTAGAGTCCCTTCGTTAAGGTGCGCCAGATCAGATGACCCGGCTCAAAACACTCGGCCACGGCGCGCCAGGGCGTCGGCTCCGTCCAGGGGACGGTATCTCAGAAATCGAGCTTGAATATGGCCTCGACGAGATATTGCGACTTACCGAAAATCATATCCGCCGCAACTGTCCTCGCCCTCACCACGCCAAGTCCGGCCAAGGCGGATTGCCTTTCGTATGGGCCTACTCGAGTCTCGATCGCGGGAACGCTGAACCGGATAGTGTTCTCTAATCCGCGAGGGGATCCGGAGCCGTATTTTGTTCTGAGGCTGCAGCAACCGGTTTGTATGACGGGTGAAGCGAGGGACGAAGACAAACCTTTCCTGTCCGATATCCTTGCGATCCAGCTTCTTCTCACCGAGACACAATATGCACAGTTTCGCCCGTTGCTCGGGAAGCGAGTTCGCCTATCCGGCTCGTTGGTCGCTGCGGAAACAGGTCATCATCACACACCAGTTATCATGGGTGATGTCGTCTTAGCAGAAGAACAAAAATGACTGCCAAGCGCGCGCGATCATCGTCCGAAGCCAGATTTGACGGATTTTTGACGATAGACCCGGGAACGGTTTATCGTAGCAGAGCCAGGCTGGCCCCGGAAATGATATCAACGCCGGGAAATCGGGATCCCAGAAGGCGCCAACGCGGAGCCCTGCCAGCCTGGTGCTATTCCGAAGCAGGCTCGTCGGGCCATGTAATGACGCGCGCGATGTGCTACAGTTAACGGAGCCGAACTTTCGAACAGGGGGCCTGCCCAGCCATGGCCTCGACCCGCAGATTGGCAGCTATCCTTGCCGCGGATGTGGCGGGCTATTCGCGGTTGATGGGGGCGGATGAGGAGGGGACCCACGAACGGCTCCAGGCCCATCTCCGGGAGTTGATCAATCCGAAGATCGGGGAGTACCGAGGCCGGATCATAACGAACACCGGCGACGGCTTCTTGGCGCCGTTCGCGAGCATGGTTGACGCGGTGCGTTGCGCCGTCGAGGTGCAGCGGGCAATGGCCGACCGCAACAAGGGTAGGCCACCAGAGCACCGGATCGAGTTCCGCATCGGCATCAACCTCGCCGACCCCACCGTAGATGGCGATGACATTTGTGGCGATGGCGTCAACATCGCCGCGCGCTTGGTAACCTTGGCAGAACCGGGCGGCATCTGCATCTCGCAGATGGTGCGCGATCGGATCCGCGACGAGTTCCCCTACATCTTCGAGCACAGAGGCGAGCACAGTATCGAGAACGCCGCGCGGCCGGTGGGTGTCTACGCGATGGACGCTAAGGTGATCGGGTCGCTGCCTCCGGTCTCGACCATGGTGCACGCGGCATCAACCTCCCGTGGGTTCGCCGCGCAAGTTGCCGGGCCGGTTCGCGGCAGCATCCCGAGCCGGCGTGCTCCTCCTACCCCAGCAGCACCGAGATCAGCTCCCGTCACGAGCACCCGAGAGGCCGGCGAAGTCGCGGTCCCGTCGACTCGACCACGGCTGTCTATCGTTGTCCTGCCCTTTGCGAACTTGTCGAACGATCCCGAGCAGGAATATTTCGTCGATGGCATCACCGACGACCTGACTACCGATCTCTCGCGTCTTTCCGGCAGTTTCGTGATCGCCCGAAATACGGCGTTCACCTACAAGGGCAAACAGGTAGACGCAAAACAGATCAGTCACGAGCTTGGGGTGAACTACATCCTCGAAGGCAGCGTGCGGCGAGTCGGTGACGAGGTTCGGGTGAACGTTCAGCTGATCGATGGCGAAAACGGCGCGCATCTATGGGCAGACCGGTTTGATACCGATCGGGCGAACCTGGCGGCGGCGCAAGACGAGATTACCGGTCGTCTCGCACGGGCTCTCAAGGTTGAGCTCGTAGCGGATGTCGGTCGGCGGATCGATCGGGACCACGCGGTCGATCCCGATGCCCGCGATCTCGTCATGCGCGGGCGGGCTTTGCTTTTGAAAGCGGGCTCCGTTGCAGCTTGGCAGGAGGCTGTGGCCGCCTTCGAACGCGCACTTGAGATCGATCCGCGTTCGGTCGATGCGCAGATCGGCCTCGCAACCGCCTTGGGTCGCAGTGTGGCTGATGGTTGGAGCAACACTGTTCAACAAGATCTGGCGCGCGCCGAGCAACTGCTCCTCGAGGCCTTTGCAGATGCAAACAGCGCTTCGGCCCATGCAGAGATGGGGCGCGTCCGCCGACTGCAGAATCGCTTGGCCGAGGCAAAGGTCGAATTGGAGACTGCCATTGCGCTCGATCGAAATCTCGTGGGAGCGTTGCGCCAGCTCGGCCAGGTTATGATGTACCTCGGCCAACCCGAGGCGGGCATCCCCTACATAGAAAAAGCACTGCTCCTCAGTCCTCGCGACAGTGA
>Ga0306920_100003997_pt1 | contig 18832 bp, 18 predicted proteins | sample flu12Cox44000170_FD_204666 | JGI IMG/M metagenome (GOLD analysis project Ga0306920, IMG submission 204666) | Lab enrichment of tropical soil microbial communities from Luquillo Experimental Forest, Puerto Rico - flux4day.12C.oxic.44.000.170 (v2)... | ecosystem: Environmental > Terrestrial >... | reverse complement strand
GCCGCAAGGCTCGCCACGCAGCCGAGCGAAGCATGGAAGGCGAAGGCCGAATCATGGGCCATCGCCGCACCGAGCAGACATACAAACGCGAGCACGGCGAACAGCGGCCAAAGCAGCCCTTCCCCGATGGTCATGGATTTTGAGGTAGCGGACGCGTTCGTCATGGCGCGACTTTCCTTCGGTATGGGACGCAGCAAGGAAGCACAGGTGCCGAGCCGGCGGCTTGATCGAGATCAAAGATGAGTGCGCGGGATTGCGAGGATCTTGGCCGACGACGTGCCTCATCGCTCAGCGTGCGCGGGCCCTGCTCGTGGTGTCGCCCTCGCGGCTCGCTCTAGGATTCCGGGGGAAGCCTTTCGTTGATCGACATCAGACGGCGGTGCTGAAGCGGAAATTGTGGGATTGCCGATAGGTATCGAAGATTGCAGCAACGACCCTAACGACGGACCGGCCCGCTTCAGTCACGATCAACCTGCTGCCATCGATCCGGACGAGCCCCTGCCGCTGCATCTCGGCCAGCCTTGCGCATTCAGGAGAAAAATCCGAGTTTGGCGCGATCACCGCCAGGTCGACTTCGAAGTCGCACATCAATCGTTCGATGATTTCGGCGCGCTCGCGATCGCCGGCATCAAGCCGGCACCCGCGCGCCGTGGCCAGCGAACCGGCTTCGATCGCGCGAATATATCTGGGGACGTCCGCGATGTTCTGGACAAAGCCGTCAGCGACGGTCGAGATCGAGGACGCTCCCAGACCCAGCAGGATCTTCCGGTCGTCATCGGTGTAGCCCTGAAAATTGCGGTGCAGCTTTCCCGACAGGGCCGCTTGCGCCAGCGCATCTCCGGGCCTGGCAAAGTGATCGATTCCGATTCTCGTGTAGCCATGGCCAACCAGCTCCGCGGCGATCGCCTCGGCCTGATCGACACGCTCGTCCTGCAAAGGAAGCCGCGCCGCATCGATCTGCCGCTGATTTGCCTTCACGTGCGGCAGATGCGCATAACCGAAGCAGGCGATGCGGTCCGGCGCCAGCGCCGCCGCCCAGACACATGTCTTGCGGACCGATTCGATGGTCTGCAGCGGCAGGCCGTACATCAGGTCGAAGCTCAGGCTCCGGATGCCCGCGCGCTGCAGGCGCTCCACCGCCGCCTCGATCACGGCCGGCGGCTGGAGCCGGCCGATGGCCGCCTGGACCAGCGGATCGACATCCTGGATGCCGAGACTTGCCCGGGTGATCCCGAGCGCGGCCAACCCATCTGCCAATTCCACCGTGACGTAACGCGGGTCGAGCTCGATCGCATGCTCGAATCCGCTCTCAAAGGCGAAGTGACGGCGGAGTCTTGTGATGACGGATTTCAGGCCATTCGTTCCGAGAATGCTCGGAGTGCCACCGCCCCAATGCAGCCGAGCGATGCAGAAGCCTCCCTGGAGATGGCGCGCGACGATATCGATTTCATCCTCGAGCGCGCAGCGATAGGACGCGATCACATCGGTCCGAACGGCCATCTTGGTATTGCAACCGCAATAGAAACAGATCTCGCGGCAGTAGGGAACATGCAGATAGACGGAGACGCTCTCGCGCACATCCAGACGACCAAGCCAACGGGCATGGTCTGCCGCCGTCACCGACGTGCTGAATTCAGCCGCCGTCGGATAGGACGTGTAGCGCGGAACACTGGCACTCGCGTAGCTACGGCGGGCGGCGTCGTTCACCGATTTGACTTTCAGCTCGATCCGACGGCGTTCGCGTCAGGAGGCCCAGGCGCGCGCCAATGCCGTCGGCGAACGGAACTCCACGGCATCCGCGAAGATCGTCCAGTCATGGACATGCTTCTGTCTGCAAAAATCCGCCTCGGCACGGCGAACGGCTTCCGTCAGCGACGGCGCCTCGACGGTGAAGGCGGCCTGGCACGCCCGGTGCTCGTGGCCGGTGTCGTCGCAAACCGTCTTGATAAAGCGTACATCGAATGAGGGCATGGCGATCTCCTGCAATTGTCCTCATTGTGCCGCAGCTCGGGGGAAACATTTTGAGGGAAATCAATCAGGCGTCGTGACGGATGGTCCATCCGGCGGCGAAGATCGCAAAGGCGATGATCAGAAAGACCGCGACGAAAGTCTCGAGGAACCCGAGATTCCAGGCAGCCTTCGCGACGACCAACACGGCCAACAGGCCGAGAAGCAGGCTAATGATGCGTATCATGGCTTGGCACTGCCGATTGGACTAGAGCTGGACACAAAACTAAGGGTTTTGGGAGAGAGCTTGTTGATCCAGCTCAAGGCGGAGGCGACGCGGATCTGTCAATCTTTGGTTGGATATTCAAAAGGAGATTGCCATGAGCGCGTCTACCTTGCTCGCGGTGGTCGTCTTGGTTGCGTTGTTTGCCGCCTTTGCCGGTACACTGGCTTGGGCTCAGCAGCACGTACGTCGCGAAAGCCCCATGCCCGCAGACGTGTTCGGCCGCAAGCGACGCCCATTCTAGTTCGGCTGAACTTCGCTCTCTGCGAGTTCGGCGGACACAAGATCGCCCGCCATCGTTTCGAACTCGTCGCCCAATCTTGTCCGAGCCGCGTCCCAGATGCGGGTGGCGATTTGCGGCTCGCGATCCATCAGGCTGTGCAGATCGGAGGCGTCGAGCGCCAGCAGACGCGTGGTGCGCAGCGCAATCACGGTTGCCGACCGCCGCGATTGTCGCAGTGCGGCGACCTCGCCGAAGAAATTGCCGGCACCGAGGTGCACATGCTTGTGACGCAGCCTGATCTCGACTTCGCCATCGACGATCAGATACATCGAATGGGCGGGCTCGCCGCGCCTTGCGATGATCGTTCCCTTGTCCGCCTTCTGCGATCGCAGGATCTTCATCACGTCGGCGATCTGGGTGGCGCTGAGCTCGCTGAACAGCGGGATCCGGGCCATAAGGCCCCAGGTTACGACAAAGTCCCTGCGGTGCACCTCGTTGGCAAAGGCGGTCGCCACAATGCCGACCGGCAAGGCGACCATCAACAGCCCGACGAAGATGGTGAGCCCGGCCACGAGTCGCCCCGCAGCGGTGACTGGCACCGCGTCGCCATAGCCGACCGTCCCCAACGTCACGATCGCCCACCACATCGCATCGGGTATGGTGCCGAATTTTTCGGGCTGCGTCGCACCTTCGGCAACATGCATCAAAGCGGCAGCGACCAGGGTCGCGCCGCAGAGGATCACGAAACAGCCGAGCAGCGCGCGGCGTTCGGCATAGAGCGCCTCCAGCAGCGAGCGCATGGCGGGCGAATAGCGCGTCAGCTTGAAGAAGCGGATCAGACGCAGAACCAGGAACGCCTTGAAATCGGCGGCCACGATGAAGGACAGCCAGAACGGCAGCACGGCGGCGAGATCGATAAGCCCGGTCGGGCTCGCGACGAAGCGCAGGCGTGAGCGGATGGGGCCAAGGCGCCGCCAAGGCGGATGTTCCACTGCGGTCCACAGCCGCGCGAGATATTCGAGGGAGAAGGTCGCGAGCGCGACCCATTCGATCGTCTCGAACACAGCGCCGTGGGCGGCGGCCAGCCGCGGCACCGATTCCAGCACTGTGGCGGCGAGCGTGAGGATGATCAGGCCGATCAGGATCCAATTGACCGCAGCGCTGACGAGACCGGCCGTCGGCCCAAATTCGAGCACGCTGTAGAGACGCTGGCGCAGTCGGCCAAGGCGGCGAAACACGGCGCGTCTCCCGCCTACGCTGGCGCTTCAGGCCGGACGATCAAGCCGTCGATGACTTGGATATTGCGCGACATTTTCAGTTTCTTGATTGGAGAAGATGCTTTTGGCGCGGCAGCCGCCGGCACGCGTTGATCTCGATCAACCGCCCAGTCGGCGATGGCGTGCGATTGCGCCAACGGCTCAAAGACCCGCGGCGAGCGCGATGCGCATCAGCTCTGACATGCTGCGCGCACCGGTCTTTGCCATGAGATTGGCGCGATAGACCTCGACGGTGCGAGGACTGATGCTGAGATCATGCGCGATGACCTTGTTGATCTTGCCTGCCACGAGCCCTTGCAACACGTCGCGCTCGCGCGGCGACAGTTCGGCCAACCGCGCTTCAGCCTCCTTTCGCGCCGAACCTTCACCCGCCGCTTCCGGACGGACCGCCAGCGCGCCGCGGATCGCGTTCAGAAGAACGTCATCGTCGAAGGGCTTTTCGATGAAGTCCACCGCGCCTGCCTTCATCGCCTCGACTGCGAGCGCTACGTCGCCATGTCCGGTGATCAGGATCACCGGACACGCCGAGCCCTGGCTTTTGAGTGCCCTGACGAGCTCGATGCCGTTCATGCCGGGCATCCGGATATCAGACACGACGCAGCTCGGCGTAGCGGCGGCGGATTTGTTCAAGAAAGCGGCGGCGGATTCGTGAGTTTGCGGCTTGTATCCGTTGACATCAAGCAGGAACGCCAACGATTCTCGCATCGCCTGGTCGTCGTCGATGACATGAATGACGGTCTTATCGCTCATGGCTCACCTCCGGCTCGGCAAAAGGCAACGTGAACTCAAACACTGAGCCGCCCCTATCATTCGGACGGGCTGAGATCCGGCCTCCATGCGCCTCGATGATGGTCCGGCAAATGGAAAGCCCGACACCCATGCCGTTCACCTTGCTGGTGACGAAGGGCTGAAACAGGTGCTCGGCGATTTCAGGCGCAATTCCGGTACCGGTATCGCTCACCGAGAAATATGCGAAGTCGTCGTGCTGCGCCACGCCGATGGTCAATTCGCGTCGGCTTGTCGTTTCCATCGCCTCGACCGCATTCCTGATCAGGTTGAGCGCGACCTGCTGAATCTGGACCTTGTCGACCACGACATCGGGCAAATCGGGATCGCAGCGAAGTGAAACGCGAACGCCCTGCTCTCTGGCGCCGACGAGAGCGAGCGCGGCCGCCTCCTCGAGCAGGGTCGCCGGGTTCTCCAGGTTATGCTGAGTCTCGCCTTTCGCGACAAACTCCCTCAGTCGCTTGATGATGTCGCCAGCTCGAAGCGCCTGAACGGCACTCCGGTCCAGCGCCTCACGGACGCGGTCCCTGTCGATCTCACCCGACTTGAGAAGCGTACTGGCTCCTCGCATGTAGCTTGTGATGGCCGACAATGGCTGATTCAGTTCGTGCGCCAGAGACGAAGCCATTTCGCCCATGGCGGTCAGGCGCGAAACGTGGACAAGCTCGGATTGCAGCTCCTGCATGCGCCGTTCCTGCGATCGCCGTTCGGTCAGATCGCGCACAAAGCCGGTGAAAAACTGCTCCTTGCCGATCCGCGCCTCTCCGACCGCCAATTCCATCGGAAATGTCGAGCCATCCTTGCGTTCGCCGACCACGATCCGTCCGATGCCGATGATGCGGCGTTCCCCGGTCTTGCGATAGCGCTGAAGATAGCTGTCATGCTCCTCCCGATAGGGCGTCGGCATCAGGATCGAGACATTCTTTCCGATCGCCTCGTCGGCTGACCAGCCGAACAGGCGTTCGGCTGTCGCGCTGAAAGACCGCATGATTCCCTGATCGTCGATCACGATCATCGCTTCCGGCACGGTATCGAGGATCGATTGGAGCTGCGCCTGTCGATATCGGGCCCCCTCAGATTCGTGCAGCAGGCGGTCGCCGATGACGCCAAGCACAGGGCCCAGCACCGCGAAGAAGGATACGTCGATCAGGTTTGCCGCGTTTGTGTACAGGCTTTGCCCAAGAAAGAAGGCGCTGATGCACAGGCACAGCGCGGTTGCGAAGATTGCGGGACCGCGGCCGCCGGCAAAAGCCGCGAACACGACGACCGGGACGTAAATCACCGTGAATGTGCGGTCTTCGAAATAATGATGCAGGGTGAGACGAAGCGCGAAGACGGCTAGCGCCGCGGCGGCGGCGGACCCGTAGCGAAACCAAAGGCGGCGCTGCTCCATCATCCGGCGACCACATCCGTCGCGCGGCCGTTGATCAACTCTTGCACATTCACCCCTGCCTCCTGACCCGATATTGGCGGCCGGGACGCCAACCCGGCCGACTGTATCAAGCCAATCGGCCACGGAGCAAATCCTAACCCCTGGGAGGCCATGGACGCCAATGCGTCGGACTGATGCTGATCCGTTCATGGGTCGGCACCTTGATCCAACCGCTCACCGTGCGGCGGCAGGCGAACACCAGCGCGTGGACGCGGTCCCCCTCAACGACCGCGAGCTCAAGGTCGCGGTCATAAGGTGCCGTAGAAATCTCCTCCCACACCTGGTCCATTATCTCGATCTCACGAGCGCCGCCGCCCCAGTCGGCGGACTTTCGATCGGCCCTTCGGCCGCTCAACGAGCGTCTTTGTAAGCTATCGAGGTTATCGTCAACGAGGCTGGTGTCATTGAGGCAGGTCAAACCATAGGCGCGATATCAACTCCTGCCTGGGCGGCCGAAGAGATTCGAGATGACCGCTCGCATTCCCGAAAATCCGCTGACAACGACGAGGCGAAAGCCCAGATTGGCCGGGGGGACACCGGCTGCACAGCCGCCGGTGCGGGTATCGCGGATGAAATCCGTCATGTAGGTGCGATGCGCGCCCTCGACGACGCGGACGCCACAATTTCTGTTGGTGACGCGCACGGTCTCGGCGTCGAGCGCCGCGCGGACAAAGCAGCTCTGCGTCCATTCCCAGACATTGCCACCGACATCGAGCAGGCCGTTCGAATTGCGCCCGAATGTGCCGACCGGCTGCGGCGCAAGCACGACGGAAGCGGCGCGCGCCGCCTCGGCTTCGTAGCGGGCGATCCAGGCCTGTGCAGGATCGGACGGATCGATCAACGGCGCGATCTCGTCTTTGACGCTTTCGGCCGCGGCAAAGGTCCATTCCTGATCGGTGGGCAGCCGATAGGTCACACCCGCGGCTTTGCTGATCCAGGCCGCATAGGCATCGGCGTCGTGCCAGCTCACTCCGACCATCGGCAAATCCGGACGATGATCGGCGATGGCAATCTTCGGACAGGCTCCGGCCTCGATGCAGCGGCTATATTCGGCCACTGTGACCTGGTGTTTCATGATCCTCAAGTTTTCCGAGAGCCTGATCGTCGACTGCGGGCCTTCGACGGGCCTGCCGCCGCGCGAGAAGTCGCCGGCCATGCGGTAGCCGAAAGCCGCCGGCGCGATCTCCGCAAATTCGGTATCGCTTGCGATTGTGGCCGGCGCGAGCGAATGCATCGCGACCGGCGCGGCAAGCAGGCCCGCGGCGACCGCAAGCTTGAGTTTTAAGGCGATCAGCATGGCTGCAGTCTCCTTGAAGGGCGGCCTGCAGCGAAAGCCGCAGGCCGGCCCCTTGGATCACCTTATCACCACCGCCGAGTCGGGCTCGGCCGCGCCAAGCCTGTCGGGCGGGATCGGGCCGGGAGGCGAGACCTGCTTCATCAGGTCCTCGTTCCACTTGCCTTCGACCTTGATATGCGCGGTCGCGCCGAGCTCGACGGCCTCGATCAGATTGTGGTTCACATAGGCGTAGACGCCGGGCTCGCGGAAGGTGTAGAGCGCCGCGCCCGCCGAACCGCCGCGCACGAACCAGGTCTCGAGATCCTTCTGCGGCGGATTGTTGAACTTGCCCGCTTCCCAGACATAATCGCCGTGCCCGCCGATCAGATGGGGTCGCGTGTCGCGATTGGCTTGCGAGTGCACGATCATCACGGTTTCGCCGACCTTGGCCGTCAGGGCGTTCTTGCCGGTCAGGGAGCCAACACGGCCTTCGAACACGACATGCGACGGGATCAGCTTGCGCATGACTTCGGTGGTGTCCGAATAGGACTCGGCGAGAGAATCATAGGTCTTGTATTTCCCGTTCTCCTCCCTCGGCACATAGAGGTCATTCTCGCCGATATAGAAGATCTTGTCATAGTGCAGCGGCTTGCTGTCGGCATCCTTGAGGCCGTCGCGCGGCAGCACCATCACGGTGCCGTGCATGCCGGAGACGACGTGCCAGGGGATCATGCCTTCCGGCGCACAGTGATAGATGAACACGCCTGGACGCGTCGCCTTCCAGCGCAGCACCGCCTGTTCGCCGGGATTGACCTTGGTCAACGCGCCGCCGCCAAGACCACCGGTCGCGGCATGCAGGTCGATGTTGTGGGGCATGGTGTTGGTCTCGGGATTGACCAGTGTCAGCTCCATGTAGTCGCCCTCGTGCAGCACCATCATCGGGCCCGGCATCGAGCCGTTATAGGTCATCACCCACATCTTGGTGCCGGCGTCGTCGATGACGACCTCCTTTTCCTGCACGGTGAGCTTGAACTCGATGATCTTCGGACCTTCCTTGGTCGCCTGCTCGTGCGAATGAACGAATGGCGGCGCGATGAGATCGACGCGCTGACGTGGCAGCTTGAGATCGTCGGCGAGTGCAGGAGCTGTCGCGAGCAAGGCGGCGATCGCGGCGCCCATCAATGCGGTCCTTCGGGTGATCATGGCGGCTCTCCTTGAATTCGATGGAGCAAGAATGCACAGGTTCGCGGAAGCGCTCTTTGTTGCAACGCAAACTGACGATCAAAAACCGAAAGCTACGGCGATTGTCGGGAAATCGCCGCACTGTTTGTGCCAGCGCAACGAACGATGACAGCGGACGATCAAACTGCTCGCATGAAAAGGACCGCGCTTCCCACGACCGAACTGACCGTTGATGAAGTCATGCGGCGATGGCCTTCGACCATCCGCGTCTTTCTCGACTTCCACATGCATTGCGTCGGCTGTCCCATCGCGACCTTTCATTCGGTCGACGAGGCAAGCCACGAGCACGGCATCGATCTGGTGATGTTTCTCTCCTCGCTGCGGAGGGCGGCTCAGGCCATTGAGATGCCATGAGCGGGGGCAAGGCGGGATTGCCCTTCGGCGAGCGCGAATAGGTCGTGCGGCTTGCGCAGCACGATTCGCTGGCGTCCGCCTTCGACCAGCCCCTGCTGCTCCCACGCACTGAGGATCCGGCTGACGGTGTGCAGCGTCGTGCCGGTCATGGCGGCGACGTCCTGGCGGCTGATCGGAAAGTCGATCTCGATTCCGGCTTCGCTCTTGCGCCCGGCCTGCTTGGCAAGCCGCAGAAGCACGTGGGCGACGCGCTGCTCGACCTGCTCGCTCGACATCTCCAGAACGCGCGCCTGGGTGTCCTGCAAACGGCGTCCGACGGCCTGCATCGCGTTCGCTGTAAGCGCGGGGAATTTGGATGTGAGCCTGGGCCACGCCCCCGACGGCCAGCACAACGCGACGCTATCCACTGCTGCAATCGCAGTGGCCGGATAATGTGTCATCGCGAGCGCCTGGGCGACACCAAAGACCTCGCCGGGCGAAATATAGCGGACCACGATCTGATGGCCCTGCGGCGTGGTCTTCTCGACACGCAGATGGCCATGCAGAAGCACAAAGAACGAAGCCGCTTCCGCGCCCTGCTCGAACACGGCGACGTTTTTCGGATATCTGACGGCACGGGCCTCGCGCAGAATCTCATCGAGTTCGTCCGCGCCAAGCCCGGCAAACAAGGGGCTGTCGGCCACGACCGAACGGTCAACTGCCGGCATCTTTCTCTCTCCGCGCAAGCCGCAATGAAACCATGGAACCATAGAGATTCGTCGAGAACATTGCGCTAGCTCAAATTCTCATTTGCGCGTTGTCTTAGTTAACCACCTATCGACGCGAGAGACAGGAGCAGACGGCATGGCGATCCCAAGACTTCGCGACTACCAAGGCCCCGCTATCTTCTCCTACGGCTTTCGGCCCTTCTTCCTGTTTGGGGCGACCTTCGCCGGGCTGGCGATCCCGCTCTGGCTGTGCGCGTTTCAAGGAGAGATCGAGCTGCCGACCGCCTTCGCGCCGCGCGACTGGCACGTCCACGAAATGCTGTTCGGCTTTGTCGCGGCCATCATCGGCGGCTTCCTGCTCACGGCCGTTCCGAACTGGACCGGACGGCTACCGTTGCAAGGCACGCCGCTGGCAGTGTTGGTCTCGAGCTGGCTCGCCGGGCGCATCGCCGTTTTCATGTCGGCATCCATCGGATGGGCGCTCGCCTGCGTCATCGACGCAGCGTTTCTCGCTCTGCTCGCGGCCGCCGCCGCGCGCGAAATCATCGCAGGACGAAAATGGAATAACCTTCCGGTGGTCGCGATCGTGTCGCTGTTCGGCGCTGCGAATATCGCATTCCATCTCGAAGCGCATTTCAACGGCCTTGCCGACTATTCGACGCGGTTTGCAATCGCGCTCGTGATCATGCTGGTCTCCCTGATCGGAGGCCGGATCGTGCCGAGCTTCACGCGCAACTGGCTGGCGCGGCAGAGTTCCGGCCATATGCCGGCGCCATTCGGGCGCTTCGATGCCATCGTGATGGCGGCGAGCGCGTTGGCGCTGATCGCCTGGACCGCTGTGCCAGGCAGCTCGGCGACCGGGTGGGCGTTGATGCTCGTCGGCGGCCTTCACGCCGTTCGTTTTGTTCGTTGGGCCGGCTACCGCACGTTCGGCGACCGCCTGGTGCTCATCCTTCACATCGCCTATGCGTTCATTCCGCTCGGCTATCTCCTCGCCGCACTCGCAGCCTTTGACATCGTTCCGCAGAGCGCAGGAGTGCACGCCTGGACTGCCGGCGCGATCGGCACGATGACCATCGCTGTGATGACGCGCGCAACGCTCGGCCATACCGGCCGCCAGCTCAAAGCCTCGATCGGCACGCAATGCGTTTACGCTGCCGTGATCGCGGCTGCGGTGATGCGCATCTCGGCGTCCATCGAGCCCGATCACATGAATGCCTTGCTCGCGGGCGCCGGCTTCGGCTGGACGGTCGCCTTTCTCGGCTTCGCCCTGCTTTACGGCCGCCTGCTCTGCGCGCCTCGCGCAGCCTGAAGCGCGAATTTTCCAGAGCAGCTTGCGTTGGCCGACGCGGAGGCGCAATCGCGCGATGGTCGACGCAACGCGAGCCGCAGCTCATTGGCTCGGCGACAAAGGAGACTGACATGCGTGTCCGACTGTCCCCTGCCCTGGGCTTACTTGCATTGCTGTGCATGGCGGCTCCGCCTGCCTCGGCCGCTGACGACATCGGCGTCAGGCAAGCCTGGAGCCGTGCAACGCCCAAGGGTGCACAGGTCGCCGGCGGATACCTGACGATCGAAAACCACGGAGAGGTCGCGGACAAGCTCATTTCTGCGGCAACAACAGCGGCGGCGAAAATCGAGATCCATGAGATGGTGATGCTGGATGGCATCATGATGATGCGTCCGGTCGATGGGGGCCTCGTCATCCCGCCGAATGAAAGCGTGACGCTGGCTCCCGGCGGCAGCCACCTGATGTTTGTCGGGATCAATGCGCCCTTCAGCGAAGGCGAGCATATTCAAGCCGCACTGATGTTCGAGAACGCAGGCACGATCGATGTGACCTTCGACGTCGCAGGCGTTGGCGCGCGAGGGCCGAGGCTGCTCGTCGCGTCGACCGGGACGCCGGCGCCCCTGGCCCCTCCGCACGCGCCGGCGCCGGATGACTTCTTCACCCACATCTGCGGCACGCGGCTGATGGCCAATGTCACGATCTCGCCGGGACATGAAGGTCCCGTGGAGGTGCGTGTTGAGCTCGAGGACGGAAACGAGCAACCCCTGGGCGCGCAGGCCGTGTCGGTCACCCTGTCCGACCCCGATCGGAACATCGCGGCCGTGACGGTTGCGGCCGAGCGGGTCGCTGCCGACACATGGCGCGCGCAAATGCCAGCCGCGGCAGCGGGACAATGGTCGCTGGCGCTCGGCGTCAAACTCGCCGACAACGATCGGATCGACATCGCCGCCCCGATTCTGATCGAGAGATAGCGGCAGCCCCTTCCGCGACGCACCCCTTTCGCTTCGTGATCACGGGTGGTTGCGGGCAAGCCGGGGCTCGCGCGCCTTCTGCCGGGTGGTTTCCCGCCGCGGCATGGATGGGTCGCGGCCGGCGAACGTCTTCTTGCTTGCAGGCGTCCGCCGCGCGGCGGGAGGCAGTCTCTTCGTTGCGAGCGGATTGATGGGACTGCGTGGCCGGTTTGCCATTCCTTTGAACCTCGATCGATGTTGTTGCCTCCATCTCCAATGTTGGGGAGCGTTGACGGTTGCGCGGAGGTCCGAAGCAGGAACCGCCGCCAGGTTGCTACGGGTTCGCGGAAAAACAGCCTTCATGAGGCGGATGAATTCGATGAGACCATCCATCTGCCCAAATGTTACGATTTTCAGAAAAAATTGACCAAGCATCCAAATCACCGCGTATTATCCCGCCGATCCATCCCATGAGGGCGGATCGCGATCGCCACGAACGCGGGATGGAATGCGAATGGACGCTTCCTGGGTCGCAGCCCTTGCCTATCGAGGGACGTTTGTTGGATCAACCCGCGCGAGTGAGCGCGGCGGGAAGGTATGGCTTTTGGTTCGTGCAGCAACACCGGATCGCCACGTATATTCCATCGTTGGTCCCCCGTTTCGATCGAACAGCTCTTTGCGAGCGCATCAGTGGTCAGCCGCCAATCGGCGATCTGCGTAACAAAAGCGAAATACGATCGTCACATTGCACGCGAGCGACCGCGCGTCCGCGCGACGATTCACAGCATTCAATCGCGCGTCATATTTTATTCGTCCTGCTGTTGCCGGGCTCTGAAACAGTCCGCCGCACGCGGGTTCCTCACCCGCAGCAATCCTCTTTGCATTTTCTCAAGCTCCAATGGGGAGAAGCTCTCAATGCGTTTATCCAAAACTCTCGGATTCGTCTCGGTCCTCGCGCTCCTATTGATGGGCGCCGGCGCGGTTGCCGATGACGATCACGGCCGGGGCGATGGTTTCGGCTTTGGTCGCGACCATGACCACGATGGCGATCGTGATCGTGACGACCGCGATCAGGTGCGCACCAAGACCCCGATCAAGCACCTCGTCGTGATCTTTCAGGAAAATATTTCCTTCGATCACTATTTTGGTACCTATCCGAACGCGCAGAACAAGCCGGGTGAAACGCCCTTCGTTGCCAAGCCGTTCACCCCACGGGTGAACAGTCTCAATACGCCGCTCGACGTCAACCACGGCTTCATCCCGCTGGCGGGCCTCGATCTAATCAATAACAACCCCAACAGCATCGCGACCAACCCGGTTGCCCCGAACAATACCGTGCAGAACGGCGCCGGCGCCTCCAACCCGTTCCGCCTCGCGCCCGGACAGGCGTTGACGGCGGACCAGGGCCACAACGAAAACCCCGAACAGGGCGCTTACAATAATGGCCACATGGACGGCTTCCCGGCCTTCACGGGCACCGCGGGCCCGCCGCCGGCCGGCATTGGCACCAAAGCGCTGGTGATGGGCTATTTCGACGGCAACACCGTTACCGCGCTGTGGAACTACGCCCAGAACTTCGCGATGAGCGACAACAGCTATTCGACGCAGTTCGGTCCGTCGACGCCGGGCGCGGTGAACCTGATCTCGGGCCAGACCAACGGTTTCTCCAACACCATGAACGTGGTCAACGGCTCAGGCGTGCTGCTTCACGCCACCCACGAGGCCTTCGGCGACGCCGGTCACACCACGAGCAACCTCACCCTGATCGGCGACGCAGATCCGATCGGCGATCTCTGCTCCAATCCGACCGGCGACCAGGTAACGCTGGCAGGCCGCAATATCGGCGATCTGCTCAACGACAAGGGCATCACCTGGGGCTCGTTCATGGGCGGCTTCGACCTTACCATCACGAACCCCAACGGCACCACCAAATGCCAGCGGGAAACCAACCCGACCGCGCCCGGCACGCCGGCGTTCACGTCGGTGGACTACATCCCACACCACGCCTGGTTCCAGTACTATGCGTCGACCAGCAATCCGAACCATAACCGACCGAGCTCGGTGCAGGCGATCGGTCACAGTTTCATTCCCGGCACCAAGACGCTGGAGCCGGCCAACCACAACTACGACAGCAATGACTTCTTTGCTGCACTCAAGGCCCACAACCTGCCGGCGGTCAGCTTCCTGAAGGCCCCCGCCTTCCAGGACGGGCACGCCGGCTATTCCGATCCGCTCGACGAGCAAACCTTCGTCGTCAACGTGATCAATGCCCTGCAGCAGAGCGCTGAATGGGAGGATACCGCTGTAATCATCGCCTATGACGACTCCGACGGCTGGTACGACCACCAGATGCCGCCGATCGTCAATCCTTCGGCGAACCCGACGGTCGACATCCTCAACGGACCCGGCGTCTGCAACACCAGCAACGGCTTTCAGCAGAACCGCCCGACCCCGAGCCAGTCGCTCAACGGCAACTTCGGCCAGCCGGTCTGGGGCCGCTGCGGCTACGGCACCCGCCAGCCGCTGCTCGTGGTCTCTCCCTTCGCCAAGCGTAACTTCGTCGATCACACCCTGACGGATCAGTCATCCGTACTGCGGTTCATCGAGGACAACTGGTTGAACGGCGAGCGCATTCAGCCCGGCGGCTCGTTCGACACCATCGCAGGCTCGATCGACAACATGTTCGACTTCGACCACCGCAGCGAGGATCATCCGCGCCGGCTGTTCCTCAATCCGGACAACGGTTCGGTGATCGCCTCGCTCGGACACTAAAGGCCGGTCAAACAAGCAAGTGCGTCCCCGGCGTCAAGCCGGGGACGTTTTTTTGGATTTTACTGCGGCTTCTGCCGCGAGGCGAGCGCCTGCCTTAAGGCAGCATAATGCGCTTCATGGACTTTCGGATTGAACAGCGACCACTGTTCCGAGTTGTACAATGCGGTTGGAACCGCGATCTTCATCTTGTCGCGATAAAGGTTAAAGTCCCCGGCCGCGTCTTCAAAGCGATCCTCGGCGGCAGCCATGCCAATGCGCCGCAGGGTGATCACCTGTTCTTTCAACAACTGGCGCGCCAGCATGCGTTCCTCCAGCCCCTCCATGGAGACGCTGGTGTCCTTGCGATCAGGATATTGCTCAGTCAACTCGCGCAGCTCGCCGCCGATGGTGTCGACCGCCAGCGCAATCACCTCCTTGTCGCGATTGTCGATCGCCGTTCCCAAGACCTTGGCGAAATCGTTGAGCTCCTTCGTCGTCGCAAGATAACCCTCATATTCGAAAGGCGCCGCACCGGCGCCGGCCGCTTGCAGATAGATCACAAGATCCTGCTGATCGGTATCCGACAGTCCAAGATCGAAGCTGCGATTAAAAAAGGCTACGACCTGGTCGTAGCTGTCGAAGCGGCCGTCGTGGAAATAGGGCGCGTTGTAGTTGGCGTTCGTCAGTGTCGGCGTCTTGAACAGGCCGCCGGAGCCGATATCGTGCTGCCGGTGGTCGACGTAGGCCGCCGAGGGGATGTGGCAACCAGCACAGCTGAGCTCGGCGTTATGCGGAAACGGCTTGAAGAACAGCGCTTCGCCGCGCTTCTCGCTGTCCATCGCCAGCGGCGTCAGGCGCCCGCCCGGTCCGAGGTTCGGATTGGGCAGAAAATCGATGTCCTGGATGTAGATGACAATGGCATCGAGGATGGCCGGCGACGGCTCGGGACCTGCGAATTCACTGACGATGACGTTATGAACGAAATCGCGCAGCGAGGCGATGCGGCCGTCATGGCCATAGGGGCTGAGGAAACGCGCGCCGCGCAGGCTCGGGATGCGGACGGGATCGAACACCAGATTGTCGGCCTTCGGATTGAACAGCGGCCCTGTCGTGTCAAAGGTGCCGGGATGCCCGGACATTTTCGGCATGTAGAACTTGGCGTTGGCCGCGCCGTTGACGTGGCAGGTTCCGCAGCTCATGCCGGCTTGCCGCGCAATGTCTCCAAGAATGCCCGGCGAATTGAAGGCGAGATCGCCGAGACTGACCAGATAAGGCTTGTGGCCGCGGTTAAGTTCACTGTGAAACGCTTCGCGCGGCTTGATCAGGGCGTCTTCGTTGAGCTCGGTTGTGGCGGGCAGCACGGTCTGGCTGCCGTCGAGCGGGAATGCCGCGAGCCGCTGGCCCGCAAACACTGCACAGCCAAGTATGGCGGCGAGCACCCAAACGCCTCTCTTCGACATTTTCGGGAAGGTCTCCAGCCTGGGAAGCGCCTGTCACGTGCAGGCAATATTGTTCACTTTTTTTGCCGATTTGTGACGGAATCGATGCGGTTGCCGATCGAGCTAGCGGCGCTCGGCGGTCGCAGTCAACCGGCCAAGGTTCATCGCGATTGGGCCTCCAGCGTCGGCCGGCGAAGTCCAAGCTTTTCGGCGGCCGCCTGCAGTACGACGACCAGTTCCTCGCTGGCGCGCCGCAGCGCACGCACGTCGACATGCGGCAGATCGGAAGCCGCCACGATGGTCTTGAGCTGTTCGATACGCGAGGCCACCTGGCCCGCGAGCTTGCCGTCGGTCTCCCTCAGAGCGTCGGCAAAGATTGTGAGATAGGCCAAGTCGATCCCGGCCACATTGTTTCGCATATCGTCGAGCGAAGTGCCGCTGATGCGGGATTCACCGCCATCGGCCTTGCTCTCCCCCACCTCGTAGGCAAGCCGTACCGTGCCGTCGAGCAGGCCTTGCGGCGTCAGCGACATCTCACCGAGTTTGCGGTGAAGCTCATCGAGATGGCTGACCAGCGCATCGGTCTCCGCCTCGACATCGGCTCGGCCGGCGCCGAACAATTTTGCCTCGATGGCGTGAAACCCGGAGTCGGCGTTCGGCCATGCATCGATCAGCGCGTCGAGTTCCGGAACGAAGCCTGCGGTGAACACTTCCGAGCGCTCCCAGCCGGCGCGGGCCGAGAGCCACGCCTTCTTGGCGCCCGCCAGATCATGGGCCGCGACACGCTCGCGCAGGTCGCGCGCACCTGAAAGCGCCGATCCGATTCCCTCAATCATGTACGGACGATAGCGCTCCGCCGCGTCGTCGAGCTTGGCTGCATTGGCCCTTTGCAAGCCGCACACCAGCAAAAGCAGACAAAGCGCAACTCGCATCTTAAAGACATCTCCGGACTTTAAGGGAGGGTTCGCGGCGTCACACGCAACACCCGACAAACGGCGCGCAATATGGTTGGCTTGTTATGCCCTTTTGTGACGAGATGATTTTGCACGGCGCCCTTTCTCTGAATAAAAAGAAATTCTGCTCGACTGGCGCGAATGTTTCAAAATAAATCTGTCAAGGAAGTGTCGTATTTTTCGATCCGCGATTGCCTCGCCGCCGATCGATACAAGCGGCCGCCGAGCAACAGACCTGCCCTTTCATGGAAACACTGCAATTTCCACTGTTCTTCCTGCTGCTTTGCGGACTTTGCGGCGCGCTCGCGGTGATCGACATCCGCCGCGGCATCATCCCGGATGGACTAAATCTCGCCATTGCCGGGCTTGGCCTGGCCAGGACGATCGTCACGGCGGACGCCCTGGCCGGCGTCGAGGCGATCCGTGACGCGATCATCACCGGCGTGATTTGCTGGCTGCTCAGGCGATTATATTTCGCGTGGCGAAAGATCCAGGGGCTCGGCCTCGGCGACGTCAAGTTCCTTGCCGCCGCCGCCGTTTGGGTCGGCCTGTCAGGGATTCCAATGCTGATCCTGATCGCCGCGCTCGCCGCTCTTGCCGCGGCCGGCGGTCTGCAAATCGCCGGACACAGCCTCACGCGGCAGACGTCGCTGCCGTTCGGTCCTTTTCTCGCGGCGGGCTTGCTTGCAGCCCTCGCCCTGCAACAATGGCTCGGCGTGATCTAGACCTGTTCGGCGATTGACCACCGAAGAAAAATCCGCCGGCTTATTGCAGCTCGGCTTCCGGAATCTCGCGCGCGAGCCTGCTACGCAGCGGGCCGAGTCGATCCGCATGATGCCGCCACTTCCCGATCGACGATGCATAGATCGGGCGGCGCACCTGGACCGCGCTCGCCGTTGCCGAGGGCAAGGGGCTGGCGTGGAAGCGCAGGACCTCGTCATCCCAGCCCAATCCGATGAAGTCGATCATCCGGCGGCTTGCGCCAAGCTGATCTCTCACCACCTCCTCGTAGTCGATCTCCATCAGCACATCGGGCGGAAGGGTCGCCTTCCAATGCCGCGCCAAGCGCCGGAAAGCGAGGTAGTAGTCGGCAACTTCGAGCTGGTCATAGGAAAACGTAAACTTGCCGCGGAAGTGCGCCTTGAGCATGGCCCAGCAGGCGTCGAGCGGACGCCGTTGCACCAGAATAATCCTGGCGTTGGGTAGTGCGGCATGGATGAGGCCGCAATAGAGGTAGTTCTCGAGCGTCTTGTCGACGAATCGTGCGGTCAATGGCACACGCAGCGCCGCGGCGCTCTCCATGTAGCGCCGACCGATGATCGCTGGGTCAGCCTCCGCCGATCGATCCGCCGTCGCGTAGTGCATCACGGTCGCGAACGCGCTGGTTTCCCCGACCGAGCGCACAGCCGGATGGCTTGCGACGATGCGTTCGACCAGAGTTGTCCCGGTCCGTGGTAGCCCAGTCACGAACACCGGAGCGGCAGACGCATATCCGGGAGGAGCGCTCTTGATCCAGTCGCGCGTGTGCGCACCAATGATCTGATCGATCTCGGCGAGGCCGCGAGCCGCCTCCACGCGAAGCAAGGCATGCTGCAGCTTGCAGCCGGCTTCAATGTGATCGAAGGCTCGCTCATACCGCTCAAGGTCTTCGCATTCCTTGCCAAGCGCAAAGCGCAGCAGGACCTCATCCGGCCCAGGCAATGCATTCGCCCGGACCAGCGCCTCCATCTCCTCGATATGGTTGCGCGCGGAGGTCTGAATCCTGAGGTCGGAGCGGAGGTAGTGGGCAAGCGCGTAGCGCTTTCTGAGCGCGATGGCGGCATCGCAATGAATCTCGGCCTCGGCCAGCGCCCCGGTCATCCGCTCGGTAGCCGCCAGATTGAACAGGTACTGCGGCTCATCCCCTTTTGCTGCGACCGCG
>Ga0306920_100003996_pt1 | contig 18834 bp, 12 predicted proteins | sample flu12Cox44000170_FD_204666 | JGI IMG/M metagenome (GOLD analysis project Ga0306920, IMG submission 204666) | Lab enrichment of tropical soil microbial communities from Luquillo Experimental Forest, Puerto Rico - flux4day.12C.oxic.44.000.170 (v2)... | ecosystem: Environmental > Terrestrial >... | reverse complement strand
CTGCGGACCGTGGGCTGTCACCGCGCGGGAGGGCGCGCTCAAGGTCAGGGAAGCGGCCCGGATGCTCGCCGAGGGCTTCGACACCGACCGGCTCCTCCATGGCGGCGCCGTGCCCTACACCGCGGCGGACAGCCTCGTGGCGCTGGAACCCGAGGCCGACCCGGACGGCCTTACCGGCGCGGTTGCCGCGGCGGCCCGCGCGGAGAAAATCCCCGTGGCCGAGCTTGCCGCCGCCGACAGCCTGCCGCCGCTGCTGGCACAGATCCCGATGACCGTGCGGCTTCAGCTTCTCGCCGAGAACTTCGCCCGGCTGCGCCGGCAGAACCCCGATACGGCGATCGTCGGTGCCTGGGACGCGCGGGAACTGTGGCGGATGGGTTCGCCCACGGCACAGTGACCGGTGTTGGTCCGGCCCGCTCCGGCTGAGCCACCTTGCCGAACCGCGCCGCCGGCCGACTGTATCTGCCATAGCATTTTCAACCGGTGACGCGGTGAGCGAGGGCGGGATACGGTGTCGAGTTGCACGCTGGGCCATTCCGTTTCCCACGGAGTGGAATCCTGCGAGATTTGCGGTGATGACCTGAGGCGCTATTGCAGCCAGGGTCATGCGAGCGGGGCTGGCGAGCTCTTTTGTGATACCTGCGGTGAGATGCTGCCGTTCGCCGCCGAGCAGCCCGCGATGGCTCCCGCCGCCTCGGTCTCGATGGACTACAGCAGCGGCTCGTTCGCCGACTTCATCGCCGGTGGCGACGACGCGGGTCGGACATACGGGTCCTGGCCGGCCGTGGACATGCCGGTAGCCCCGGCGGACTTCGGCCCCGGGCCCGGGATCGCGGAGCCCGGTGACCACGCGGAGGCGGAACCGCCCGAAGCCGAAGCCGAGCCCGAACAGCCGGAAGCTGAAGCCGAGGCGGCACCGAGCCCCGAGTCGGAGGCCCGGCCTGAGCCGGAGGCCCGGCCCGAGCCCGAGGCCCTGCCCGAGCCCGAGGTGCTCCCCGGGCCGGAGGCGTCTCCCGAGCCGGAGGCGCTTCCCGAATCCGGGGCCCTGCCCGAGCCGGAGCCGCTGGCCGGCCCGGCGCCGGAGCCCTCACCGGCCCCGGAACCGGAGTCCGCCCCGGACCCGGAGCCTGCCCCCGCACCGCCCGCCCCCGAATCGCCTGCCTCGGAATCGCCCGTCCCCGCACCGCCCGCCACCTTCTCCGTCTGGGAGCGGCTGACCCCGGACCCGCCCCCGCCAGCGGCACCGGCGCCGCCGCCGTGGAGCCCAGCCTCGCCGCCCGCACCACCAGCACCATCAGCGCCGCCCGCGCCGTCGGCCTCCATGTCCTTGGCCCAGGCCACCATCACCCCCGTACAAACCGCGCCGCCCACGCCGAACGCTGCTCCGTCCACTGCGACAGCGGCGCCGCCCGCGGCGATAGCAGCTCCGCCAGCACCGGCGGTGGCGCCGCCCGCGCCCACGGTGGTGCCACCGGTGCCGCCCCCGACACCGAAGACCGCGCCGCCCGTGACGAGCAGCGGCCCGGCTCCCACCCTGCCGCCTGACCTGCGGTTCCCGGCGGCCCCCAGGGATCCGGCCCGCACCTGGCGGAGCAGTACCAAGCCACGCGACGCGCCCGGTCCCGACGGTGGCGTCCACCACGATGACGGGCCTCCCCTCGCGGGTGAGCCCGAGACGGATCCGGAACTCCAGCCCCGGCGAACCAGCCGCACCCGGCTGATCGCCGTCGTGCTGCTCGTGGTGGCGGTCGGTGCGGGCGGTACGGTAGGTGCCCTGGCGCTGCACCGGCACTACGCGGCCCACCTCACCGCGCCGCTCGCCCCGGCCGGGCCCGCTGCCAAGACGGGATCCCAGCCCAGCCCGAGCGCCCCCGCAACGCCGTCGGCTGCGCCATCCGCGACCCAGTCGGCCGGGTCGCCCGGCTGGACCAGCCCGTTCCCGGTGCTGCCGCTGCCCGGCGATGCCCGTATTACCGGGGTGGCCTGCCCAAGCACCTCGGTGTGCTTCGCGGTGGACAATAGCGGCGATGTGCTGTCGTCCACCCCGCCGGCCGGCTGGCGCACGGTCTCCGCCGACCCCTCCGGCGGGCTGATGGCGATCTCCTGCGGGACCCCGGTCACCTGTGTCGCACTGGACCATTCCGGTCATGCGGTCACGCTCAGCAATGGAACCTGGAGCGCCCCGGCCATGGTGGACACCGGCACCGGGACGTTCACCGGGCTGTCCTGCAGCAACGCGACGTTCTGCGTGGCCACCGACAGCAGCGGCACGGCGGTCGCCAGCACCCCCCGCGGAGGGCAGCCGTTCACCGTGGACACCAGCGGCGGCGGCCTGACCGGCGTGTCCTGCGCGAACACCGGCTTCTGCGTGGCCGTGGACAACGGCGGCGGCGTCTATGAGTTCAACGGCACCTCGTGGACGGCCGTCTCAGCGATCGATGTGGGCCACTCCTTGACCGCGGTGTCGTGCGCGACGGCCACGTTCTGCGTGGCGGTCGACAACTCCGGCAACGCCGCGGTGCTCAACCACGGAACCTGGAGCGTGAACCCCGTGGGAAGCACCGTGGTCACGGTCTCCTGCCCGGCCCGGGGGTTCTGCATGGCCACCAATGCCGCCGGCGGGACGGTGGCCTATCGTGATGGCAAGTGGTCGCAGGTGTCTGTGGTGGACGGAGCCACCGCCATCACGGCCCTGAGCTGCGCGAGCACGACGTTCTGCGTGGCCACCGACCACCACGGCAACGTGCTGTACTACCGGCCGACGTGAGGCATGTCCGAAGCTGATACCCGTCCCCGCCCGCTCGACGGCTTGCTGGTGGCTGACTTCTCCCGGGTCCTGGCCGGCCCGTACTGCACGATGCTGCTCGCGGACCTCGGCGCGGATGTGATCAAAGTAGAGAGCCCGGCCGGGGACGACACCCGCCGCTGGGTCCCGCCGACCAGGGACGGGGTGGCCACCTACTACCTCGCGATCAACCGCAACAAGCGCTCGGTCGTGCTCGACCTGAAGGACACCGCGGGCCGCGCGGCCGGCGCCGAACTTGCCCGGCGCGCCGACATCATGGTGGAGAACTTCAAGCCCGGCGGGCTGGCCAGGTTCGCGCTGGACTACGAGTCGGTCGCTGCGGCGAACCCGGCGATCATCTACGCCTCGATCAGCGGCTTCGGCACCACCGGCGGGGCTCACCTGCCCGGCTACGACCTGATGGCGCAGGCCGTGTCCGGACTGATGAGCCTGACCGGCGAGGCCGACGGCCCACCGCAGCGGGCGGGCATCTCCGTCATCGACGTGATGACCGGCCTGCATACGGCCATCGCGATTCTGGCCGCGCTGCACCACCGGACGGCCACCGGCAAAGGCCAGCACCTCGAGTCGTCGCTGCTCGGCTCGGCCATGTCCGGGATGGTGAACCAGACAAGCGCGTACGTCGCCGGGGGAGTGGTCCCGTTCCGGATGGGCAACTCCCATCCCAGCCTGACGCCTTACGAGCCGCTGCCCACCGCGGACGGCGACTTGATCGTCACCGCGGGAAACGACGGGCAGTTCCGCCGGCTGTGTGAGGTGATCGGAGCGCCGCAACTGGCCGACGACCCGCGGTTCGCCACCACCGGGGAGCGCACCGCCCACCGGCAGGAACTGCGTCCGCTGCTGGAGGAGCGGCTGGCGGCCAGGCCCTCGGCGGAATGGTTTGACCTGCTGATCGCCGCTGGCGTGCCCTGCGGCCCGATCAACACGGTGGACGCGGGGGTGCAGTTCGCCGACCGCGTCGGGCTCCGCCCGGTCGCAACCGCCGGAACCGGGCCGGACGCCATGCCGACCGTCCGGCACCCGGTCGACTTCTCCGCGACCCCGCCGCGCTACCCGCTGCCGCCGCCAGCTCTGGATGAGCACGGCGACCAGATCCGCGCCTGGCTCGCCGCCCCACCAGGCCCGGTGCCGTGGCGCGAACCAGGCGCACCGTAGAGAGGGACGAGCCGATGACGCAACCAGCCCAGGCGCCCCGTTTCCCCACCTCGCTTGGCACTTCGGACGCCGACAGCATCACGCTGCTCGGCCAGGACCTCGCCGCGGACCTGATGGGCAAGGTGGGCTTCGGGGAACTGGCGCTATGGCTGGTCACCCAGCAGCGCCCCACTCCGGCCCAGGTCCGGGTGTTCGAGGCCGTCCTGGTGGCGCTGGCCGACCACGGCTTCACACCCACGGCCATCGCCGCACGGCTCACCTACCTCAGCGCGCCCGACTCGGTCCAGGGCGCCCTGGCCGCGGGCCTGCTCGGCGGCGGCTCCCGCTTTCTCGGCGTCACCGAGGACGCAGGGCGTTTTTTGGCCGATACGCTGGCCGGGGCTGCCGAACTGCCCCATGACGACGCCGCCTTCGATGCCCTCGCGCTGGCCGCGGTCCGGGCGGCGCGTGAGCAGCGGCGACTGGTCCCCGGACTCGGGCACCCGGTGCACAAGGTCACCGACCCGCGCACCCCGGTACTGATCCGGATCGCGGCAGAGGAAGGCACCCACGGCCCGCACCTGCGCCTGTTCGAGGCGATCGGCCGGGTCCATCCGCAGGTACTCGGCCGGACCCTGCCACTGAACGGGGCGGGGACCAGCGGCGCGGCCCTGGCCGACCTCGGCCTGCCGCCCGAGCTGCTGCGCGGGTTCGCGCTGCTGGCCCGGACGGCCGGGCTGCTCGGCCACCTGGCCGAGGAACGCCGCCGCCCGATCGCCATGGACATCTACCAGTCCGTCGAACACGACGCCGTCTACCTGCCCCCGGGCGCCGAACCGTCAGACTGACATCGCCCCGGATCCAGCTCAGTTCACGTCGGCGCCGGTGAACAGGCGGGTGCCGGCCACATACAACTGATCGGCCGGGAACCGGGTCAGCAGTTCGCAGCCACCAGGAGTGACCACCACCTCCTCCTCGATCCGCGCCGCCGAGGTCCCGTCCGGGGCCGGCCAGTACGTCTCGATCGCGAACACCATGCCCTCTTGCAGGTCGACCGGATGCTCGAACGAGTGGTAGCGGCTCATCAGCGGCCGTTCCCAGTTCGACAGGCCCAGCCCGTGGCAGTACTGCAGGCTGAACGCCTCCTCCTCGTCGGCGAAACCGAACTCGGTGGCCGCAGGGAAATGGCGTACCACGTCGGCGGAGGTCGCCCCGGGCCGGATCTCGGCGATAGCGTTGTCCATGAACTCACGGGCCCGGCGGTACGCGGCGCGCTGCTGCCGGTCCGCGCTGCCCACGTTGAGCGTCCGGTAATAGCAGGTCCGGTACCCGTTGAACGAGTGAATAATGTCAAAGTACGCGGTGTCGCCCGGCCGGATCAGCCGGTCGGAAAACACATGCGGATGCGGGCTGCACCGCTCACCGGAAATCGAGTTGACCGCCTCGACCTCCTCCGAGCCGTTCTCGTACAGGTAGCGGGTAACCAGTGCGACGCAGGCGTTCTCCCTGATGCCCGCGCGCAGATACCGGTACAGCTCGTCGTAGGCCCCATCCACGAGGGCGGCGGAATGGTCGAGCAGTGCGATCTCGTCGGCGGTCTTGATGGCCCGGATATCCTGCATGAAGCCGTGCCCGTCGGTGATGTTCAGGCCTTCGGCCTCCAGTGCGCGCAGCACCGGCAGTTCCACCACGTCGACCCCGACCGGCTCACCGTCCAGCCCATGATCGCGCAGGATGCCGGCCAGCCGCCGGGCGTTCCCCCGCTCCACCCCCACCTCTTCCGGGATGGACCCCCGCCAGCTGGAAATCCCCGCCCGCCAGTTCTCCCTTGCGTTCCACGGCGCGAACATCTGATGCGTCCTCGCCGCCGACCCGATATCCCACAGAATCGGCTGTTCCCCCCGCATCACCAGACAGCACCGAAACAACTTATCCCGGGCCCAGTTCCCAATATGGGTAGCGGTAGAGTACCTGATATTGTTCATGTCGAACAGGATCAGGGATCCTAGTTCAGAATTAGCCAATGCGTCCTGAACTTTTCTCGCACGTTCGGACCTAAGCCGGGCAAAATCAACCCGCTGCTCCCAATCGGTCCCCAGCGTCGCCCCGGGGGACGCGATAGCCACGGATTGCGCAGTAGCATCATAATTCTGTACCATGAGTTCCTCCTCGGTATCCCATTACCACGGAACCACTTCTCGCTTTTTATCTCTCTCCCCTGGGGCGCGGTCGGGGTGGGACTACGCGCGCTCCGCTCCGCTGGCGCTCCGCTCTTATACGCGCGCTGCGCCCCATCCCGCCCACGCCTGGGTCTGCTTCAGAGGTATCCGCATTTCTCCCGCTGGGGTCCTCGGGTTGCCCGGCAATCTGAAGCCTCAGCCGGCCAAGGCGGACGGGGGTGGGTGCCCGGCAGCTTATAAGAGCGAAGCGACGCGCCGGGCGCCCTGCCCCGGCCGCCCTACACGGGCGCGTACTCGCCAGCATCAGCTGGAAGGGTGGGAGAGCGAGGCGTGGGCCCGGGGCGATCGAGTACGGACCAAGCCGTATCCACTATGTGCTGTGTCGATAGGCCGTACTTGGTGAACAGATACGGCGCATCGCGGGCGCCCTCGGCGAAGGTGTCTTGCAGGCCGATTCGGCGCAAAGGGCGGCCTAGGCCGGACTCGGCCAAGGTCTCAGCTACGGCTGAGCCTAGGCCGCCGATGATTGTGTGGTTCTCGGCCGTGACGACTGCCTTGGCTGCCCTCGCAATTGCGAGGACGGTGGCCGTGTCTAGGGGCTTGATGACGGGAATATTCACTACTACGGTGACGGCACCGGCGGCCTGCAGGACGCGGGCCGCGGCGAGCGCAGGGGCGACCATCATGCCGCTGACTAGTAGGGCTACGTCAGACGATGGGGCCGTGCCGGAATACCATCCACCGTCGGAGATTCCGGCGCCGCCATCGCTGACGCCGCCTCCGGCGCTGACGCCGCCGCCCGCGGTGTCGGCCCGGCCCGCGATCTGCGCGCCGCCCAAGGTGTGCGCGCCTCCCGCGCTATGCCCGCCGCCACCGGTGTCAGCCCGGCCGTCGGTGTGTGCGCCGCCCAAGGTGTCCGCGCCGCCCAAGGTGTCCGCGCCGCCGGTGGTCAGCCCGCCACCACCGGTTCCGGCGCCGCCCGAGGTGTGTGCGCCGCCGCCCGTCTCGGCGCCACGCCACTCGAGCACCTGGGCACGGTCAAGCGACAGCCGGTGATCGCCGGGGAAGATCACCGGGATCTCGCCGCGCTTGAGCCGCAGGTAAACCGGGCCCGGGACGTCCGCCATCGCGGCGACCACCTGCGCCGTCTCGGTCGCGTCGGCGACGTCGATGACCATCATGCCGGGGATGGCGCGCATCAGGGCGATGTCTTCGATGGCCTGGTGGCTCGGGCCGCCGGGGCTGGATACGCCGGGCATGAAGCCGACGAGCCGCACCGGCAGCCGCGGGTAGGCCACGGCGTTGACGATCTGGTCCAGCGGGCGGCGCGTGGTGAACACGCCGAACGAGTGCACGAACGGCATGAGCCCCTGCCGGGCCAGAGCGCCGGCGACCCCGATCATGTTGGCCTCGGCCATGCCCGCGTAGATGAACCGCTCGGGGAACTCGCCCTGGAACAGGTCCACCTCGCACTGGCGGGTCAGGTCGCCAGACAGGCATACGACCTCGGGCCGGGCGCGGGCCAGCTCGGCCAGGGCCCGGCCGTAGGGCTTGAGCACCGTCCGGTACGGCGGGGCGAGCACGGGGCTGAGGTTAGTCATGGCCGGCCGCCAGTTCGGCGCGCAGTTCCGCGGCGGCCGCCTCGGCGAGGTCCGCGGGCAGCTTGATGAAGTGCCCGTCGGCGTCGGGCGGCAGGCAGGCCAGCCCGTGCCTGGTCGAGGTCCGGCAGATGAGCGCCCGGGGCCGGTGAGTCCCGGCCGCGAGCGCGGCGGCGATCGCCGCGACGTCGTGGCCGTCCAGGTCCACGGCGTCCCAGCCGAACGCCCGCCACTTCGCGGCCACCGGCTCGATCGTGGTGATGCTGTCTACCGGGCCATCGACCTGCGAGTTGTTCGCGTCCAGCAGCACGGTGAGCCGGGACAGCCGGTGATGCCCGGCGAACATGGCCGCCTCCCAGACCTGGCCCTCCTGCAGTTCGCCGTCGCTGATGAACGCGAACGTGCGGACGTCGTCGCGGCCGGTCAGCCTGTCTCCGAGGGCGAAGCCTGCGGCCGCCGACAGGCCCTGGCCAAGCGAGCCACAGGTGAACTCGGGCACCGGGCTGCGCTCGGTGCCGATCGCTTCCAGGGATGAACCGTTCTGCCCGTAGCTGGCCAGGGCCGCCTCGTCGATCAGGCCGGTCTCCGCGGCGGCGGCGTAGGCCGCGATGACGTAGTGGCCCGGCGAGCAGACCACCCGGTCGGTCCCGGGCCGGTAGGCCGCACCGTAGACGGCCGCGTACTGCTCGGCCGCGGACAGCGCCTGGCCGAGGTAGCCGAAACCCTGCGGCGCCACCATTGCCACGGCACGCAACCGGATCGCCGTGGCCAGCCGGCGCAGCGCTGGCTCGGTCGCGTCCACGGCAGCCTCCTTTGGTAAGTCGTTATCCAATTCTGCGCGGCCTGGATCGCCGCCGATACGGTGTTCCACGCGAACGTCGTCCGTGCCGCGGGCAACGCGTATCTGACCGCCCTGTACGAGGGCGTGCATACGGCCGTGCTGAGCCAGGAACATGAGCTTTGGGTCCGGACGGAGGCCGAGCCGGGGTGGCTGGCCGGCCCCGGTCGTTCCGTTTTGCTCGGGATTCACCAGGCGATCTACGACGCGGTCGCCGCCGGGGACGCGAGCCGGGCGCAGACGGCGGTACTGCGCCACCATGAGGTGATGCTGGCGCACCTGGCGGCGCACGATCCTGGGTGAAGCGGTCCTGATGGGGCATCGCCTCCGCCGGTAGGTATGCGGGTCAGCGGGTAACTACCTGGCATATCCGCCAATACTGGGGAACATGATGGTCGATGACGAGCCTGGCCCGGTGGAGCCCGAGCGTGACTACATGGGGCTGGTCCGCAGTACCGGGGAGTTTTCCGCCTACCCGCCGATCGCGGACTATGGCTTCCTGTCCGACTGCGAGGTAACCGCGCTGGTAGCGCCGAGCGGTGCCATCGAGTGGATGTGCGTGCCGAGAATGGACTGCCCGAGCGTGTTCGGCGCCATTCTCGACCGGCGGGCGGGCAGCTTCCGGTTCGGCCCGGAGAACGTGGACGTGCCCGCCGACCGGCGCTACCTGCCCGGGACCATGGTGCTCGAGACAAGCTGGGACTGCGGCGAGGGCTGGATCGTCGTCAGGGACTGCCTGGTGATGGGGCCGTGGCGGCACGAGCACCCGGGGCGCACCACGCACATCAGGCCGCCGACCGACTACGACGCCGAGCACACGCTGATCCGGACGGTCCGGTGCGTGCAGGGCTCGGTGCAACTGGCGCTGGACTGCGAGCCGGTGTTCGGTTACGGGATGGACCGGGCCCGCTGGCACCGGCCCGAGGGGGGTTACCACCAGGCCGCGGCCCATGACGACGGCGGACTGGAGATCACCCTCACCTCGGACATCCGGTTCGGGATCGAGGGCTCCAACGCCCGCGGGCGGACCCTGCTGCGCGAGGGCGACACCCGGTTCTGCGCGCTGTCCTGGGGCAGCCGGACCCCGCCGAAGACCTACAAGGAAGCCGACAAGCGGGTGATGTGGACGGCACATCACTGGCAGCACTGGCTGGCCCGGGGCCACTTCCCCGACCACCGCTGGCGCAGCCACCTCACCAGGAGCGCGCTGACGCTCAAGGGCCTGTCGTTCGCCCCGACCGGTGCCATCGCCGCGGCCGCCACCACGTCCCTGCCGGAAACCCCGCGCGGGGAGCGGAACTGGGACTACCGCTACAGCTGGATCCGCGATGCCACTTTTGCGCTCTGGGGCCTATACACCCTCGGTTTCGACTGGGAGGCCAACGACTACTTCGCGTTCGTCGCCGACCTGGCCGAACGCGACGGCGGCGACCTCCAGATCGTCTACGGGATCGACGGCACCGCGGATCTGACCGAACGGGTGCTCGACCACCTGCAGGGCTACCAGGACGCGCGGCCGGTCCGGATCGGGAACGCCGCCTACCAGCAGCGGCAGAACGACGTCTGGGGGACCGTGCTGGAATCGGTCTACCTGCACACCAGGTCGCGCGACCGGCTGGACGAACGGGTCTGGCAGGTCGCCCGGCAGCAGGTCGAGCACGCCCTGGAACACTGGCGCGAGCCGGACCGCGGCATCTGGGAGATCCGCGGGGAGCCGAAGCACTTCACGTCCTCGAAGGTGATGTGCTGGGTGGCCGCGGACCGCGGCGCGCGGCTGGCCAGGCTCCGCGACGAGCACGACACCGCCAGGCTGTGGCAGAAGGCCGCCAACGAGATCCACGAGGACATCTGCGCCAACGCCCTCGATGACCGTGGCGTTTTTTGCCAGCATTACGGCACGACGGCGCTGGACGCATCCTTGCTGCTGATGCCGTTGCTGCGATTCCTGCCACCGGAGGACCCGCGGATCCGTGCCACCGTCCTGGCGATCGCCGACGAGCTGACCCGGGACGGGCTGGTCCTGCGCTACCGGGTTACCGAGACCGACGACGGGCTGCCCGGCGAAGAGGGGACCTTCACGATCTGCACGTTCTGGCTCGTCTCCGCCCTGGCCGAGATCGGCGAGCAACGACGGGCCCGGGACCTGTGCGATAAGGTGCTGTCCTACGCCAGCCCGCTGTTGCTGTACGCGGAGGAGATCGACCCGCGGTCCGGCCGGCACCTGGGCAACTTCCCCCAGGCGTTCACCCACCTGGCCCTCATCAACGCGGTCATGCACGTGATCAGGGACGAGCAGGAGGCCCGCCGCCAGTTGCTGGCCGGAGAAGCAGCCGTCATCCCCTGGTCGTCCTGACCAGGCGCCGGTCGACGTTACGAGCCGCCCGCATGGTTCGCGGGCGGCTCGTAACGAGCGGCACGTCAGAGAATCTCGACGAGCACCAGGTTGTAGGGATGGGTCGCTGGGGCCGTGTCATTGATCGTGACGCTGGTCCCTGCGGTCGGGGTCGGATCGGTGGTTGATTGCACCCAGGAAGTGGTAGTGCTGATCTTTGTTTGGCTGAAGAGCACCTGACCGGACCCGACCGTGCGGTTCGTGGCCGCCTTCGGGTCGAAGCCAACGCCCCACACCCAGGAGTTGTCCTGGGTCGTGGTGATGCTCCCCGTCGGAGCCCCGCTCGCGGAGTGGAACGTACCGCTGGCGCCGATGCCCGTGGCGTTCTTGTAGGACACGTCGGTCAGGACCACGCGGTAGCCCTTCTTGCTGGCCTTCGCCGTCACGTTGATGCTCTTCTTGGCGCCGGTATGGGCCACCCACACTTCGGCGTCACCTGCCACGCCGTTCTCCTGCGCCACCCGTGTCCAAGTCAGGCTCGAGCCGGACACGGAGATGGTCTGGGCGCCCGCCGACGCCGGCCCCTTGGCGGTCACGTAGGCGACCACCAGGTCATTGTGCCCGCTGGCGGTCAGACCGAAAGCGGTGGCCGATCCGGTGCCGGACGCGTTGCAGAAGTCCTCGACCACTGGCGCCGTGCCCGGTGAGGTGACGGTCTCCTTCTCCGAGCCACAGCTGCTCTTCGACGCCTCGTTGCTGGAGTCTCCGCTGTAACTGGCGGTCCAGTAGTAGGTGCCTGGTGTCGACAGCGTCACCGGGTTCGAGCTGGGCACCGATCCCCCGCTGACATTCACCGTGGTAGGAGTGCCCGCCGACACTGTGCAACCAGAGTCGGAGAACACGCTGTAGGTGACCGTCCCGCCAGCGGTGCTGGCGTTCGTCCCGGACAGGCCGGCGGAGTCGGTGACGGGCGTGCCCGGCGGGACGGTGATGGTCGCGCCGCTGGCCGAGCCGCCCGAGAGCGACGTGCTCAGCGTTGTTGGCGCGGGGCCAGCGGTGACCGTCTCGACCTCATTGTTGGCGCCTCCTGGCGAGCATGGGCTGACCGACCCATTGTTCGCGCTGTCGCCGCTATAGGAGACCTGCCAGTAATACGTCCCCGTTGCCGTGAGGCTGACAGGCTGTGATGCGGGCAGGGTCCCTGGCGTCGTGATCGGCTCCGCGCTCCCACCGTTGACGAGACTCGTGCACGCAGAGTCGGAGTACACGTTGTACGTGACGGTGCCCGTCGCCGTCGATGCGTTCGTCCCGCTAAGGGTGGCGGAATCCGTGACCGCTGTACCGGCCGGCACCGAAATGGACGTCCCGCTCTGCCCGCCGCCCGACAGACTCGTGGCCAGAGAGGTCGGGGCTGTGGGCTGGCCGCCGGTCACCGTGAAGAGGTAACGGCCCAGTGTGGTGCTGTTGAGGTCGTTATAGATGAGTCCGGTTGTCGTGCTGGAGTCGAGGAAGGAGTTGGGGACACCGGACCCGGGCAGATTGTAGGAGTCGCCCGCGGTCGCGGTGCCGTTGGAGTACCCGGCGTAGGCGGATTCACCGGACGGCCCGTTCTGGCAACTACCGTCACCGCCGCTGGCCTGGCCCGTGTCCCACTGCATCGAGTTGTAATTGAACTCCATGTCGAAGTCGTCACCCAGCGGACCTGTGCCCCGGTCGGGGCGGTCGATCAGGATCAGCTGGAAGTTGTCCAGCACCGAGGTGATCCCGTTGAAGCATCCGACGCCTGGCCAGTTGACCACAAAGACCTTCTGACCGTTGAGAGTGCCGGTGCCGAAGTTCACTTCGGCGCTGGCCGTGCCCCGCGTGTCCACGTCAGCAAAGAATGGCGCCACGATCGGATTCGAGAACGTGGTGAGATCCGACGGCGTGTACTCACTGAGCGGTGCGCCGAACGTGATGTTGCCGTTGTTGTTGACATAAGTACTGTTGTACTCGGTGCCAAAGAAATTGATGTTGAAGCCGATCGGATAAGTGGTTGGCCCTGTCTCGCCGCCTGGGCCGGGACACGGTGGTGGCGCGTTCCCGTCGCCTCCGCATGGCCACGTACCGTCGTCGTTAGGCGGCAAGTTGACTTGTTGATAGTTGTTGATTGTAGTGGGGCTGGTACCAGGATTCGGGCTAGTAGGTATCACCGCATTCGCGTCAGCCAAGGCCGGCTGAGAAGGCACCAGCATGACAAAGCCCGAGACAAGCAGCGCCGACGCTGACAGCAGAACTGCCATACGCCGATGTCTCCCCGAACCGCCCGAGCCGCGCATTTCCAATACGCGCAGTTTCCCCCCCTGGGACATATTCTTTTTTCCTCTCCCCTGAATTGCGGCGAAGGCCGCTTCCCCCTCGGCGCTCAGCGCTGAACATTCCCCCCTATCCCCGTGGACAGCTGAGCCGTAGGCCGACAGTCCGGGAAAAGTTTATGACAAAGTAATCCCCTTAGGGTAAAAAGCGGGTAAAGAAGTCCTGGACAATCAAATAGCAGCGAACACTCACCACCCCGGAAAGGCTGAGATTTATACCGGTATGATGTGGTAAGTGCACGGGTGGGACGATTGCCGCTCGGTGTTAGCCCTGATCATTCACGGGGACCGGCTGGGCGGACCGGGCCGTCATCCCCTGGTCGTCCTGAGCAAGCGGCAGCTCTTTCCCCGGTTTCCCGTTTACGCAGCGTTGCTGGGCGGGGAGTGGGCGGGCGGCGGCCCGTGGCTATGCAGGGTGCGTCTGCCGTCCGGGCTGGTAGCGGTGGTGGTGCCGTCGCTGCGCAGGGTGAGAGCCCAGCCCCACCGGTGGATCGCGGTGAGGTGATGGAAGGTGCAAAGCGGCACCAAATTGGGCAGGCTGGTCGGCCCGCCGCGAGAGCGGGGGATGATGTGGTGGATGTCGCAGACGCTGGCGGGCTGGTCGCAGTCCGGGAAGGCGCAGTGCGGGTGGCGGGTGGTGGCGGCGCGGCGCAGGTGCGCGGGGATGGTTTCGGTGGCGGCGCCGATGTCCAGCGGCAAGCTGACCGAGGTCAGCGGCTTGCCTTCGAGGATGGCGCGCAGCCGGGCGGCGAGCCCGCCGGGGCCGGAGAGGGCGTCGGTGGCGAGGCCGAGCAGCGCGTGGTGCAACCGGTCCCGGGCGGCGGAGCTGGGGGAGCCGCCGCCCGGGCCGGCGTGGTCGCCGAGCTGGCTTGGCTCGGCGGGCTGAATGGGCGCAAAGCGCTGGCTGGATTTGGCGGACTGAACGGGCGCAGAGCGCTGGCCAGGCCCGGCGGGCTGGCCGGCACCGGAACAGGCGTGGCTGCCGACACCGTGGGTGAGCAGGAACGTCTCGGTGAGCTGGTCCAAGGCGGCCCAGTCCACGTGCCCGGTCACGATCGGCACGATGGTGGCATCACACAGGGCGGCGTCGGCTTCTGGGCCGGTCAGCCAGCCGGGCTGGGTGGTGCGGTCGGCGGCCCAGGCATCCTCGACCGGGGAAGCGCCGGGGGTGCCCCGCAACTGGGCCAAGCTCAAATGCACCAGCAGCTGCGTCGGCTGGCCCGCCCGAGCCGGAACCATCCCGGCGCGGATCAGCCGCCGGCACGCCTCCTCCAGCGCGTCATGACGGCGCTGCCAGCGAGTCCGGGTGTCCTCCGGCCCAGTCTTCTTCCCTGACGCACCCTGCGCGGCGAACGCGCCCAGGACCCGGGCCCGCGCGGCCGTGTGCTTGGCTTCCGCCTGTCCCAGCGCCCGCAGTGCGCCGGCCTGGACGATGGCCGGTAATGACGCCATATCTGCGGCGTTGAGGTGATCCAGGGCACGGCCGAGCATCGCCAGCGCCTCGGTCACGCCGGCCGGCGAGCCCTGGCCATCACACATGCCCTTCACCTCCCTGCCATTCATGTGGTACTCCTGGGCCCCTGCTATTTCTCGAAATCTAGTTCTAGTCTAGCCGACGGTGCCGGCAGTTTCGCCGCCTTCGGTGGGATCACGGAAGGTTTCTCTGGCCGGTCGGCTCGCGCAGCCTGACGCTCCTACGGTCGGCGGGCCCACGCGCTGGCCGGCGTCACGCCGGGGCCAGCACGACCTCGCCGGTCGCGCCGTTGACCGTGGCGAACCAGGCCCCGGCGGCCGGGCGCGGGCCGGTCACCGTTTCGTGGCGGCAGCCGACCACCATCGGGACGCCCAGGCTGCGCGCCACCTCGGCCAGGTGCGAACTTGCCGCCCCGGCCCGGGCGATGACCCCCCGGGCGCCGAACAGTAGCGGCGCCAGCGCCGGCACCGGCCGGTCCACAAGCACGATGGCGCCCCGGCAGTCCTTCGCCGTTGTCTCGTGCGGCCAGCAGGCAACCAGTGGCCCGGCCGCAGTCCCCGGCGCCGCGGGCCTGCCCGGGACCCGCAGACCATCGACCGGTATCGGCACGACCGGCCCCGCGCGGCGATCCGGCGCGCTCCGCAGCGACTGAAACAGCCACACCTTCCCGCCGCAGGCCGCCCACTCGATCACATCGTCACCAAGCTCCGCGTAGACCCGATCGGCGAGCGCACCCACCTCCGCCACGACTTCAGCCCCGGCCAGCCCCGCAAGCTCACGGTCCCGCGCGCCCTCCGCCCACCCCGACAGCAACGGCCCCGGATGCCCCTGAACCCCCTCCACGGTCACGTCACCCGCCTCGACCCGCGCCACGCCCCCCGCCTCAGCCATGATCTCCGGCTGCACGAGCACGCCCAGTTCCAGCGCCTCCAGCCCCAGCCCGCACGCCTCCAAACGCCGCAACGGATCCACCGCAAACGCCGAAGCCCAGCAACTCCTGACCGCCGAACCCACCTCTTCCCGCCCGACCCCCGTCACCGAGGAAAACGCCCCCGCCCACCGTGCATCCCCCTCCAGCGGACTGGAAGACCGCACAATCACCCGCCCCCCAAGCCCATCCACCACCCCCCGAAGTTCCGCCACGAGCGCGGCATCGAGCGCAACACCCAGCACAGCGACCCGCCCCGCCGCCACCCTATTCGCGCGAATAGCGTCCACCCCGGCCCTCATCGCGCTCTTCCCCACCACCACCGGCACGACCCACCCCGGCAACACCGGCAACCCCGCGCGAACGAGCGTGGCCAGTCGCGCCGCCTTGAACCCGATTTCCGCGAAGAGGGGGATAGGGGAGGCGCCCAGTCCGGAGGTGGGGGTGGGTTCGCCGAGCGGGCGGGCAGTGACGACCGCGGGCGCCCGCCACCCCTCCGCCGCGTCTGTGGTGGCGGAGGTGATTCGAGAAGCGGCCCGGCCGGTCGAAGCGGCCTGATCTGCGGCTCCGAGCGGAATGAGCCTCATCCGACCTCGATGATCGAGTCCGACGCGTACGTAGACAAAAGCTCGTGCCCGGAATCCGTCACCAGGAGCATCTCCTCGAGCCGGACCCCGAACTCATGCACCTTCCCATGCTGTGTCTCTAGCGCGAACACCATGCCCGGCCGGATCTCCTCCGGGTAGTCCAGCGACCAGATCCGCGATATCACCGGGCGGTCGTACTGGGCCAGCCCGAGCCCGTGCCCCCACAGGTTCGCGGCGGCCTGGTCCTCCTCGTCGTACCCCCAGGCCTCCCGCGCGGACGGCCACTTCAGCGCGATGTCCCTGGTGGTCACCCCGGGCCGGACCACGTCGATCGCATCCCACAGCCACTTGTGCGCCGTCTCGTAGTACCGCATCATCTCCGGCGTCGGCGTCCCGCCCACGCAGTACGTCCGGTACACGCACGACTTGAACCCGTTCCAGGTCAGCGCGGCCAGATCGATGATCACCAGTTCGCCCGGGCGGATGATCCGGTCGGAGAAGTTGCGCCAGTTGGGCCATGCGTTCGGCCCGGACGACACGATGATGTCCTCGACGTCCTCCATGCCCGGGATGTTGTACAGGTAGGAGAAGCCGAACGCCGCGACCTCGTTCTCGGTCAGCCCGGGCCGCAGGAACTGCGTGAACTCGTAGTGCAGCGTGTCGCAGATCGCGCCGACGATGCGCAGCGCCTGCTGCTCGCCGGCGCTCTTGATCGCGCGGGCCTCCATCATCGGCGTCATCCCGTCGGCCCAGGTGATGCCGGCCTGCTGGAACGCGGCGATCATGTTCAGGTCGATGAAGTCGACGCCGAGCGGCCGGTCCCGCACGCCCGCGTCCTCCAGGTCGGCGAGCAGCGCACGGGTGAACTTGGCCACCTGGTTCTGCGACGCGGGCCCGGCAGCGCCCTTGATCCAGGAATAGGAGTGCCGGACGTTGCCCGGCGGGATCCACGGGTTGTGCGCCTTCAGGTGGATGCCGATGTCGCCCTGTTCGTAGACGATCGGCTCGCGGCCCTCGCACAGCACCACGTAGCGCAGGCCCGGCTTGAGCCGGTTCCAGCCCGGCGTGTACGTCGAAGAGACGTACCGCATGTTCTCGTCGTACATCAGCAGCAGCGCGCCGAGCCCGTGCCGCGCCATCGCCTCTCTGGCACGCGTGAGGCGCCACTCCCGCACGGCGGGCCAGTTGATGCCTTCTTTCCAGTCCGTGCTCAGGCCGCCGAACGCTTCTCTCACAGCATGTCTTCCTTTCGCGTGCGTCCGGCCTCGGCCGGTCAGGGGCTGCCGTCAGCGGGGATGACCGGCAGCAGCAGGAACGACTCGCGCCCGGGGCCGGCCCACAGGGTCTGTGAGCTGCCGGTCAGCTCCGGCGGCCGGTCATCGGGGTCGTCGTGCAGGAACGGCCCGCAGCCGGTCATCTCGTTCTTGAACGAGCCGATCCGGGGCGAGTCGGGGTAGTGGACCTCCCAATCCCTGCCTTGCACGGTGAGCGCGATCCGGTACCCGGCGGGTACGACCAGGCTGGTCGGCCAGATCTCCACGTCGGCCCGGTAGATCCCCCCCGGTACCAGCGGCTGGACCTCGTCGTGAACGTGGTAGGGCCGGTATTCGGTGGACAGTTCCAGATCCAGCTTGCGGTGGGAGACCCGCAGCCAGCCCTGGGCGACCGGAGTGTGCGGGTCGATCGCGCCGGGGAACGTGACGTCGGATCCGTCCGGCGCCAGCACCCGCAGCACGCAGAACAGGTCCGCGTCGGCCATCGTGGACGACACGAACAGCCGGGCCGCCACCGGCCCGGTGATCTCGGTCTCGGCCGCCAGCGGCGGCCCGGTGAACGTGACCCCCGCGGAGTCTGCCCGGTACGACACCCGGCCGGCGGCACCCGGCGGCGCCGCACTCAGGTGGCTCCTGTCCGGCCACAGATACAGCTTGGTCCATCGGGTTCTGGCCAGCGGCCACTGTCGTTCGGCTCGCTGAATGAAACCGTCGAGGGTGCGGACCTGTAGCTGGACCGCGGGCTGATCCCGCCACCTGGAGTCGTCCCCCTGCAGAAAGCAGGCGAAGAACCGTTTCTGCAGGCCGACGCCGTAGTCGGTGTAGAAGTGCGTCCAGTGCTCGAGGCCGTGGACCTCCAGCCACTTGCGCGCCGAGGCGGCGCGGGTGAATCCCTCGAAGTTGCCCCTGGTGTGCAGGCCCTGGCCGCCCCAGTTGGCGGCGGTCAGCAGCGGCACGGTGATCCGGTCCCAGTGCGCGGACCGGTCGCGGTAGAACTCGCCGTCCAGCGGGTGCCCGGCGAACAGTTCGCCAAACCGCACCCGCGCGGCCGCCAGCTCGTCGGTGGTGCGGGTTTCCGGTCCGGCCACCGGCTCCCCGGTGACCGCGCTGCGCGGGCCGCCAATCCCGTGCTGGACCACGGTGACCTGCTTGTCGTACCAGTGGCGGAAGAATGTGGACAGGATGCCGCCGTGGTGGGTGGCGTCGCGGTAGAGGTCCGCGGCGCCCTCCCAGACGCAGATCGCGGCCAGGTGCGGCGGCTGCAGGCCGGCCACGTGCCAGGCGTTCATCGCGTAGTAGGAGATGCCGTTGATGCCGACCTTGCCG
>Ga0306920_100003994_pt1 | contig 18843 bp, 17 predicted proteins | sample flu12Cox44000170_FD_204666 | JGI IMG/M metagenome (GOLD analysis project Ga0306920, IMG submission 204666) | Lab enrichment of tropical soil microbial communities from Luquillo Experimental Forest, Puerto Rico - flux4day.12C.oxic.44.000.170 (v2)... | ecosystem: Environmental > Terrestrial >... | reverse complement strand
TGCATCGCGAGGCGTTGGAATGGGCGACGACGCGTGGCGCGCGCTCCGGCCGCGTCGCCTGGCAGTTCGTGCAGGACCTCGCCGGCAGGCTCGCAATCGCAATGCCGGAAGACGGGTGATCACGAGCATTCGTCGACATCGGCGCATCGGCTTGCCGCCGCTGCGCCGTCGCTGTCGTCGCAGCTACGCACCACTGAGGTATTTGGTAGGATCGACCGGAGCCGCTCCCTTGCGTATCTCGAAATGCAGCTGGGGAGCATTGACATTGCCGGACTGGCCGGAACGAGCGATGACCTGCCCGCGCTTCACCGTATCTCCGCGCTTCACCAAAAGCTCCTTGGCGTGCGCGTACGCAGTGACGAAGCCGTTTGGATGACGCACCAGCACCAGATTGCCGTATCCCTTGAGCTCGCTGCCGGCATAGGCAACGACGCCGTCCTCGGCGGCCTTGACCGGGGTGTTCTCCGGGACCGCGATGTTGATCCCGTCATTCTGCTGACCGTTCGCGGAGGGTCCAAAAGCGCCAATGACCCGCCCATTGGCCGGCCACCTGAACTTGGGCAGTGAGGGATTATCTTCCGCAACCTTCGCCGGCTCCCCAGCCGCCGGATCGCCGGCAACCGGGGTGAAGACGCTCGCGCTCGGTGTGGCCTCGGCGATCTGCGGCGGCGTCGGTGCCGCCTGGGCGACCTCTGGGGATGGCGTGGATTTGACGCTGGATGTCCGCACGCCAGGGATCACCAGTCGGTCACCCACATTGAGCCGGGCGGTCACCGGAATATGGTTGGCGCGAGCCAGCTCGCCGATGGGTTTGCCATACAGACGCGAGATCTTGCTCAAGGTCTCCCCGGCAGCAACCACGTGTACCGCTCCATGCGCGTGGCTCACGGGCGTCGCAGGAGCGCTCTTGGCCGGGGATGCCGGCGCACGAGCCGCCTCGTAGCGGGGAATGACCAGTTGCTGCCCGGGATGGACGAGTGCCGGCGGCGTGAGATTGTTGGCCTTCATGATGGCGGGAGCAGGCACTCCATATCGACGGGCAATGGTGTCGACGGTCTCGCCAGGGCCCACCGTGATCGGGGTGCCGCCATCCCAATTCCAATGTCCGCTCGGGGCTGCGACCGGCTTCGGTGCCGTAATGCCTCCGGTCACTTCCGGCATCTCTGCGCTGGCAACTCTCACCGGAGCGGCATTCGGGGTGTAGGAGGCAAGACCGCGTCCGCCACCAGCCACGCCGGGGCTCGCAGCCGCCTGTTGCGGAAGCGGGTACGTTTCTACACGCCCGGCGGGACCTGCCGCGCCCGGCGGCAGCGAGGCCGTGGCCTCGGGGCTGCTGCGATTGGAAAATGGATTGTCGTTGAAGCGCGATGTCTCACCGCTGCAGGCGCCGACACCGATCGTCATCAGCGTGAACGCAGCCGCCCGCGGCAAGGGAGAGCGAAACCACTGGACAAGGCAGGCCATCGCCGCACACGCACATTACGCACTACACAGGATTTCGAGCTAACATCTTTGAGGTAAACAAGGCTTTAAGGGATTATGGCATTTCTGCCACACGTTGCGAGAACAATGGTAGCTATAATTCGCGCGCCTTTCCCGGCAGAAGCGGCACAAAGCGAACCCCGATCAGGTTCTCCTGCTCCGATCCCGTGCTCGTCTTGGTGAGCTTGACGAGCTGTTGCGAGCCGCTGTGCGGCCCGAGCGGCAGCACCATGATGCCACCTTCGGCGAGCTCGCCGACAAGACTCTGCGGGATGCTCTCGGCGGCCGCGGTCACAATGATGCGGTCGAACGGGGCGCGATCGGGAATGCCGGCGAGCCCATCGCCGACCCGCACCTCGACATTGTCATAACCGAGCGTCATCAGTCGAATGCGCGCGGATTCCGCCAATGTACGATAGCGCTCGACCGTGATCACCTCGCGGGCGAGACGTGACAGAATCGCCGCCTGATAGCCCGAGCCGGTACCGATTTCGAGAACACGATGCTGCGGCTCGACCTGCAGCTGCTCGGTCATATAGGCGACCACATAGGGTTGGCTGATGGTCTGACCGCAGGCGATCGGCAATGCCTGGTCGGCGTACGCGCTATCGACGAAATTGCTCTCAACGAAATGCTCGCGCGGGACCTGATCCATGGCGCGCAGAACAGCCGCATCATTGATGCCCCGTTTGCGCAGGGCGAGCAGGAACTGCATGCGGCCAACACTGTCGTCGCCAGGCGGTTGCTTGGGCACGCCGAGTCTCCTCGCCTGACCATATCCGAAAATCCAGTCGCTGGCTCACTCACGGCCGAACTGGCAGCGGCTGCGGCTCCTGATCGAACAGCTCCGCCAGTCGCGTCATGAACGGATCATCCGTCATGTTGAGCCGCAGCGGGGTCACCGCAATGCGATTGGCTGCGAGAGCGGAGGTGTCAGTGCCGTCCGCCGGCGGCATTCCGCGCATGCGCACGTAGGCGATCCAGTAGTAGGCATTGCCGCGGCCGTCCTGGCGCGCATCGATCTGCAGGCGTTCCTGCCGGTTGCGCCCCTGCGCGGTCACCGCGATCCCCTTTACATCGGCGGGTGCACAATCCGGAAAGTTGATGTTGACCAGAACGTCGCGCGGAATGCCTGCCTCCAGCACGCGACGGATAATGCGGGGAGCGAAGCGAACCGCCGTCGCCCAGTGCGGCGGCTGGCCGCTGCGGGATTTATAGGCTTGCGAGAGGGCAAATGACGGAATGCCCAGTATGGTCCCTTCCAGCGCTCCGGCGACGGTGCCGGAATAGATCACATCCTCGCCGGCATTGCGGCCCCGATTGACCCCTGACAGTACGAGCGCAGGCGGCTGATCCTTCATGAGATGGCGTGCGCCCATGATAATGCAGTCGGTGGGTGTTCCTTTGACGGCGAAGCGACGCTCGCCGATCTCGCGCAGGCGCAGCGGATCATTGAGCGAAAGCGAATGCGAAACACCCGACTGATCGAACTCGGGCGCAATCACCCAGACATCCTCAGACAGGGCGCCGGCGATCTCGGTGCACGCGTCGAGCCCCTCCGAATGGATGCCGTCATCATTGGTGATGAGGATGCGCATGCTTGAGACTGCAGACCGCCGGACGGCGGAGGACGAAAGCGCCGTCTCCGCCGACGTTGGCTGGTTCTTTTATCGACTGTCCGCTCTCATTCAATAGCCTTCGATCCGCCCATATAGGGCTGGAGGGCGGTTGGAACGGCAATCGAGCCGTCCTGCTGCTGATAGGTCTCCATCAGAGCAATGAGCGCGCGGCCGACGGCAACCCCCGAGCCGTTGAGCGTATGCACGTGCCGCAGTTGCCGGTTTTCCCTGCTCCGAAAGCGCGCATCCATCCGGCGCGCCTGGAACTCGCCGCATAACGAGCACGATGAAATCTCGCGATACGCGTTCTGGCCGGGCAGCCAGACCTCGATGTCGTAGGTCTTCTGAGCGGCAAACCCCATATCCCCGCTACACAGCGTCATCACCCGATAATGCAGATCAAGGCGGCGCAGCACTTCCTCCGCGCAGGAAAGCATGCGCTCGTGCTCCGCCCTACTCTGCTCGGGCGTCGTGATCGAGACCAGCTCCACCTTGGCGAACTGGTGCTGGCGGATCATGCCGCGCGTGTCCTTGCCGGCCGCGCCGGCCTCGGCGCGGAAACAGGGCGTCAACGCCGTGAGCCGCATCGGCAGCGCCGCTTCATCAAGGACGGACTCGCGTACGAGATTGGTCAGCGGCACCTCGGCGGTGGGAATAAGCCAGAACTCCTCGACGGTCTCGGCTGCTTCGAGCAATTGGCTGACAACTTTACTGGGGCTTTCTCCACTCCTGGCGATTTCCTCATCCAGGGGCTCCAAAACATCCTTGAGCCGATGTTCACGCCATTTCATCTCGGCTGAGATGAATTGGTCATCCCTGAACTTCGGCAACTGCGCAGTCCCGAACATGACCTCGTCGCGCACCAGCAATGGAGGATCGATCTCGGTGTAACCGTGCTCGTTCGTATGCAGGTCGAGCATGAATTGCCCGAGCGCTCGCTCCAGTCGCGCAAGCCCCTTTTTCAGGACAACAAAGCGCGCGCCCGACAGCTTGGCGGCGGCCTCGAAATCCATCTGCCCGAGAGCCTCGCCGAGCTCAAAATGCTGCCTGGACGCAAAGCCATGGCTGCACTTGGCGCCGAAATGATGGTGCTCGATATTGCCGCTTGCATCCCGCCCGTCGGGGACATCGGTCAACGGCAGATTCGGAATCTGCGCGAGCGCGTTGTTCAACTGCGCCGTGATTTTCTTTGATTCGGCTTCGAGCGCGGGAATCTCGGTCTTCAGGCGCGCAATCTCCGCCACGAGTGCCTGCGCCGCTGATTCTTCATTACTCCTTTTGGCGGCGCCGATCTCCCGCGATGCCGCGTTGCGGCGCGCCAGCGCCACCTCCGCGCGCTGGATGGCGGCACGCCGACGCTCGTCGAGCTCGATGAGCGCTTTCGCCTCGCCCGCCAATCCGCGTCGGGCAAGCGCGCGATCGAAATCGTCCGGATGCTCGCGAATCCATCTGATGTCGTGCATGACCATCCACCGTCAGGGCAAGGCTTATGCCGGCCGTGACTGACAGTGTCAAAACAAGCTTGCCCGCCGGCGGGAACGCGAAGCGATTCGGGCTGCTCTGTCTATTCCAGGCTCATTCCGCCGGCTTGGCGGCGGCGCTCGCGGCATCCCTCGCCTTGTCGGCGGCGGCTTGCTTCTCCACCAGCCGCACCGCCCAGATGGAGCCCTCATAGAGCCCCATCAACGGCAGCGCGAGAGAAAGCTGGCTGAGCACGTCGGGCGGAGTCAGGATGGCAGCAATCACGAACGCCCCGACGATGAAATAACGTCGCTTGGCCTTGAGCTGGTCAGAGTTGATGATGCCGACGCGTCCCAGCAGCGTCAGTATGACGGGCAGCTGAAAGGCGATGCCGAAGGCGAAGATCAGCTTCATCATCAACGTGAGATAGTCGCCGACCTTCGGCATTAGCTTGATTGCCGCCTGGTGGTCGCCGGCCGCCTGCTGCATGCCGAGCGAGAAACGCGCCAGCATCGGCCACACGGCAAAATAGACAACCAGCGAACCGAGCAGGAAGAAAATCGGGGTCGCAATCAGGTAGGGCAAAAAAGCCTGCCGTTCGTGCCGATAGAGTCCCGGCGCAACGAACATGTAGACCTGCGTCGCCACAATCGGGAAAGAGAGGAAAGCAGCGCCGAACATTGCAAGCTGCAGTTGAGCGATGAAATATTCGAGCAGCCCGGTATAGATGAATTCAGCCTTCTCGCCGGCCACGCCCGCCACCCACACGTACGGCCAGGTCAGAACGTTGTAGATGGTCTTGGCGAAGAAGAAGCAGCCGACAAAAGCGATGGCAAACGCGATCAGCGCCTTGATCAGCCGCGAACGCAGCTCGATCAGATGCTCCATGAGAGGCGCCTTGGTCGCCTCGATGTCCTCGTGCGTCATGCGGGGCTGCCCCCTGCATCGTGCGCCTTGGGCTCCGCCGGCAGCGGCGCCGCGGCCGGAGCGGCCGCGGCATCGGGGCCTGCAGCTGCCGGCACATGATCAGGCGGCGGCACAGCGGGGGCTTCCGCGCCCGACAACGAGCCCGGCGCCTCGAGCGCCGGCTTCTCGGTCATCGCGCGCTCGATGTGGTGCTGCGTGCTTTCAAATTCGCGCCGGACCTCGCCCACCGGATCGAAATTGGCATAGCCCTTCGCCTCCGTGGTCAGGTCATCGACCTGCTTCTTGAGGTCGGCCATCTCGGCTTCGCGCATCGCCTCCTGGAACTGACTCTGGAACTCGGCAGCCATGCGGCGCAGTTTCGCCGTCCATTGCCCGAGCGTGCGCAACACGCCGGGAAGCTCCTTTGGGCCGATCGCGACGAGGGCAACAATCCCGATAAGAAGAATTTCGCCCCAGCTCAAGTCGAACATGGAAACCGAATCTCCGGGCCGCGCGCAGGCACGCGCTCACCCAGCCCTCCGTACTCGCCGGAGCGCGAAGTTCCGCTTTGTCAACCCGCCTTGCGAGTCTCCGCCGGCGCAGCACTCGCTGCGGGGGTTCCCTGCGTCTGATGGTCAATGGTCTTGAGCGGATCGGGCTTGGCGGGCTCAGCTTCGGTCTTGTCGTCCTCAGCAAGCCCTTTCTTGAACGACTTGATGCCCTTGGCAAAGTCGCCCATCAATTCCGAGACCTTTCCGCGCCCACCGAACAGCAGAAGACCCACAGCAAGAACTATAATCCAGTGCCAAGCGCTCATCGAACCCATTCGCCAAACCTCCGCATTGACGAGGGCGCACTCGTCTTTTGCTTTGCCTAGAAGCTAGGCTGCGGGCAGGGCAAAAACAAGGAGCAGCGCCCCATTCGCCGCATGTCGAGTCGGTCTAGCCTTCTCCGCTCGATCTGTCCGAGGCCAGGGCAGGGACAAGGCCAAGATCGAGCTCTGTCGGCTCCAGCGCTTCCTCGTCCTCGTGCAAAGCGGGGTCGTCCGAAGGCATCGGGACGGAGAAGCCCGGGGGCAGGCGCCCGTCGAGGAGGCCGGAGCCGCGCAGCTCATCAAGGCCCGGCAGATCGCTGACCGCGTCCAGCCCGAAATGCGACAGGAAGGCCTCGGTCGTGCCGTAGGTCACGGGCCGCCCGGGGGACTTGCGCCGTCCGCGAGGGCGGATCCATCCCGCTTCCAGCAGCACATCGACCGAGCCCTTGGAAGTGGTGACGCCGCGAATGTCCTCGATCTCGGCCCGTGTCACCGGCTGGTGATAGGCGATGATCGCCAGCGTCTCGATGGCGGCGCGCGACAGCTTTCGCGTCTCAACCGACTCCTTGCAAAGCAGCCAAGCCAGATCGCTCGCGGTGCGGAAGGTCCATTTCCCGCCGATGCGCACCAGGTTGACGCCGCGCGCCGCATATTCCTGCTGCAGATCGAGAAGCGCGGCATGCACGTCCACATGCTGCGGCAGCCGCGCAGCCAGCGACTTCTCGTCGAGCGGCTCAGCCGAGGCGAACAGCATCGCCTCCAGAAGCCGCAGCTCCTCCGCCCTCGGCGCCTTCGCCTGCTCCGGCTCGCGCGAGGATGTTATGACCTTAAGGTTTGGCATCACTGCAGCCTCCTCAGCTCTCCTCTGACCCCGCCACCTGCGGCGCCGCCACGCCGCCGGGCTGCCGATTGCCGCCATCGGCGTGGCGACCCTTGCGCACATAAAGCGGCGCAAACGCTGCTCCCTGATGCACCTCCATCACGCCCTCGCGTACCAGCTCGAGGGTAGACGCAAAGCTCGACGCAAACACAGTGCGCGCCAGCGAGGGCTCGACCACGAAGGAGATCAGGAATTCATCAAGCCGCATCCAATCGGAGGATTGTCCGATCAGTCGCTCGAGCGCCTCGCGCGCCTCCGCCAGCGACCATACCGTTCGCTGCGCCACTCGCACATGCGAGAGCGCGGTGCGCTGGCGCTGCTGCGCATAGGCGGAGAGAAGGTCATAGAGCGTGGCCGTCCACTGCGGGTGCTTGATGTGCGCAATCGGCTCAGGCTGCCCCCGGCGAAAGACGTCACGATCGAGCTGCGCGCGGCCGAACAACCGTTGGGCGACATCGCGGATCGCCTCCAGCCGCTTGAGCCGGAGCGCCAGCGCCGTTGCCATGTCGGCGGCGCTCTGGCCTTCGCTGGATGCGGTATCCGGCAACAGCAGCCGCGATTTCAGGTAAGCGAGCCACGCCGCCATCACCAGATAGTCCGCGGCCAGCTCGAGCCTGAGCTTGCGCGCCTCCTCGATGAAGGAAAGGTACTGGTCCGCAAGCGCCAGGATCGAGATCTTCGCGAGGTCGACCTTCTGCGCGCGCGCAAGCGCCAGCAGAAGGTCGAGCGGACCCTCGAACCCTTCGACGTCCACGACCAGCGCCGGCTCCCCCGCGCGCCTTTCGGGCGCAAGATCGGACTCGAATGCCGCTGTCTCGGCGCTCACAACCTCGGCCTCCGTCATGCGCTCACACGCTGGACAAGCGCCTCCCATTCGGCGCGCAGCTCGTGCGTCTCGCGCGTTCCCGCGCTGCCGCGTCGCGCAAGCGCCCGTTCCGCACGCGCAGCGGCCTGCCCTTCCAGCAAGGGGAGGTTGGCTGCCAGCGCCTGCATTTCATCAAGCTCGCCGCTGCAGTGAAGAACCAGCTCGCACCCCGCAGCAAGGGCCGCGCGCGAACGCGCGGCAAGCGAGCCCGAGAGAGCTCCCATCGAGATGTCATCGGTCATCAGTAGTCCGGAGAATCCAACCCAGTCCCGAATCACCTCACGGACCACAGTGACCGAGATCGTGGCGGGAGCAAGAGGATCGATGGCCGTGTACACGACATGCGCCGTCATGCCGAGCGGCAAGTCGCCAAGCGGCACAAATGCGGCAAAATCGGTCGCGCGCAGGGTCGCGCGATCGGCCTCGACCGTGGGTAGGCGGTGATGGCTGTCCGCCGCCGCACGGCCATGACCGGGAATATGCTTGAGAACCGGGAGCACACCGCAAGCGAGCAGTCCATCCGCTGCCGAGCGCGCGATGTCCGCGACCTTCTCCGCGCTTTGGCCATAGGCGCGATCCCCGATGACGCTGCTCGCGCGGGCCACGGGGACATCGGCAACCGGCAGGCAATCGACGTCGATGCCGACCGCAGCGAGATCGGCGGCCATCAGATAGGCGCCGAGATAGGCGGCTCTGCGGCCCTCGACCGCATCGTGATCCCAGATTCGGCCATAAACCGCGCCCGGCGGGTACGCGGGCCAGTGCGGAGGCCCAAGCCGCTGGACACGGCCGCCTTCCTGGTCGACCAGCACAGGCGCATCGCGGCCCAGCGCATCGCGAACGGAACGAGTGAGGCGCAGGAGTTGCTCGGGCGCTTCCACGTTGCGGGCGAAAAGGATCACGCCCCAGGGCTGCGCTTCGCGGAGAAATGAACGCTCTGCGGCAGACAAGGTCATGCCTGCGAGCCCGCAGATGAACGCACGCGCCACCATGGCGCGGATTAGCCCGCACCCGCCATGAGCGTCAATGCCAGCTCAGTTGCTCGGAACGATGCAATTGCCGCCGGCGGCCTTGAAGCTCGCGCAGAACTGGTTCGCCTCCTGCGCGCTCGCAAACGGGCCGACCATGGCTCGATAAAACACGCCCTTGGCTCCGAGATCCGCCCGCCGGATGATGGGCGACCTGCCGGCGAGCTCGTCGGGGAACTTCGCCTGCAGGCTGCGGAAGGAGGCGGCCGCCTCGGTCTCGGTCTTTTGCGACGACAGCTGCACCAGGAACCCTCCACCCGCAGCCGGCGCAGGAGCAGCCGCAACCCGCGGTTTCGCGCTGGGCGCAGCTGCGGGCTCCCTCGCCTGCGGATCGAGCGACAGCGGCCCACCAGCGGGAGCTTTTGCGAGGGGCGGCACGCCGCGCGAAGCGCTTGGTGCGGGCACCTCCGTGCCGTCGGGACGGACAATAACGGTGCGCACCTTGCGCGGCTCGCCCGCCGGCAGGGCCCCTGCAGCTGCAGGAGCTAGCGAGGTGGCAGCGACTGGGGCGCGCTGGGGAATGGCCGGTGCAGGTGTCACCGGGGCGGGGAGCACCACACGTGGCACAGCCTGCGTTCCGAGATCCTTCTCCGCGACCGGCTCTTCCTGCTTCGATACGATCTGCTCCCGCCCGGCATCCGCGACCCGATCCTGGATGACCTTGCCAAGCTGGGAATCGCCGGCCGGTGCGGGCACGATCTTGGTCGGCGTCGAATTATCCGCGGCGATTACGGGTGCGGGACCCACCGCGGCAGGTTGGTTGTGATAGCTGCGGTAGGCATACGCGCCGGCGGTGCCCAGCATGGCGCAGCCGATCAGGGCTAACGCGGTCGCCAGGCCGCCGCGACGGTTTGCATGCGGCGGGTCGTCGTACATCTGCTCCCGGTCCGGATCGGGCGAGGCCTCCTCATCGGCGTAGTGATCGACTTCGTGATCGTCCTGATGGTGCTCCGCGTAGCGACCCTCACGTTCGTCATATTCCTCCCGCTCATCATAGGCAGGAAGAGCGGCGCCTTGCGCCTCGTCGCCGGAGAGGTGATGCGGCTGATGCTGATAGCGCCAATCATCGGGATGCGGATCAAGATGCGCGGCCTGATGACCCGCGTCTTGATGTGCCTGACTCTGCTCAAAGCGGGCTGGCTCCAAGCCCTGATCCGGCACGTAGCTTCGGGAGGCGGCATAGTCTTCGGCATCGCGGGCGCGATAGGCCCGCTCGTTGCCGTCAGGGTAGGGCAGCTCGTACGTCCTGCCCCGCCAATCGTCCTCCCGCGCCCGCGGCGACGGGACGGACGTATAGCTCTCGTCCTCATGTGAACGGGGCTGCGGCTCCGGCTCGCTCGAGCGCGCGTTGCTCAGCCCGAACTCGGCGTATGGATCATTCCTGCCAATCAGGCGCGCAAGCTCCGCGAGCGGATCGCTTGCGCGCTCGTTTGCCCGCATTGGCGCAGCCGGCCGATAGGGCTCACCTGTGCGCGGGAGTCGAAACCTGTTGTCGTCCGCCATAGTGCATGTCGCTTCCGGTACCCGCGTCGCCCCCAACGGTCAGGGACAGAACCGTCGACCGAGGTCCATCTGTCCTACGGCACCGGGCGAGATCAACGCATCTCCTGCGGCGCCTCGACGCCGAGCAAACCTAGCCCGGAGGCGAGAACGGTGACAACGCCCTGCACCAGAGCAAGACGAGCCAGGGTCATTTGTGGATCATTCTGGATAATGAAGCGTAAATGTGGCGCATCCTTGCCGCTATTCCAATGCGCGTGAAATTCCGCCGCAAGCTCATAAAGATAGTAGGCGATGCGGTGCGGCTCGTGGGCCCGCGCGGCGCCTTCTACGAGCGTGGGGTAAAGCGCAAGCCGCCTGATGAGCGCGAGCTCCCCGGAATCAGTCAACCGGGCAAGCGGCGCCGCCGCAAGCAGTGCCGCGCGTGCCCGACCGTCTGAGGGGACCTGCGGGACCACCTCGGCGGCGTTGCGGAACACCGATTGCCCGCGGGCGTGGGCATATTGGACGTAGAACACCGGGTTATCGCGTGACTGCTCGATCACCCTGGTGAGGTCGAAGTCCAGTACTGCGTCGTTGCTGCGATAGAGCATCATGAAGCGCACCGCATCGCGGCCGACCTCGTCGACCACGTCACGCAGGGTGACGAACTCGCCCGCGCGCTTGGACATCCGCACCGGCTCGCCCCCGCGCAGCAGCCGGACGAGCTGCACGATCTTGACATCGAGATCAGCCTGCCCGCAGCTAAGGGCAGCGACGGCGGCGCGCATGCGTTTGACGTAGCCGCCGTGATCGGCGCCCCACACATCGATCATGCTGCGAAAGCCACGGTCGAGCTTGTTCTTGTGGTAGGCAATGTCGGAGGCAAAATACGTGTAGCTGCCATCCGACTTGATCAGCGGCCGGTCGACGTCGTCCCCGAAATCAGTCGACCGAAACAGCGTCTGCTCGCGATCCTCCCAGTCTTCAACCGGCGCTCCCTTGGGTGGCGGCAGGCGGCCCTGATAGACCTCGCCACGCGCGCGCAGCTCGGCAATGGTGCGCGCCACGACGTTGTTTGTCGGCTCGCTCAGCGAGCGCTCGGAAAAGAAAACATCGTGCCTGACGTTGAGGGCGGCGAGATCGTCGCGGATTGCCACCATCATCATCTCGATCGCGAGTGCCCGCGTCGCGCCCAGGCGACGATCGTCCGGCCAGTCGAGCAGGTCGCGCCCGTAGCGCGCGGCGAGCGCAGCACCCACCCGCTTGAGGTACTCGCCAGGGTAGAGGCCTTCCGGAATTGGACCGATGTTTTCGCCGAGTGCCTCGCGGTAGCGTAGCAACGCCGAACGGGCGAGCACGTCGACCTGGGCGCCTCCGTCATTGACGTAGTATTCGCGAGTGACCGCAAATCCGGAAAATGCCAGCAGATTGGCAAGCGCATCGCCGAATACCGCGCCCCGGCCGTGGCCGACATGCATCGGCCCGGTCGGGTTCGCGGACACGTACTCGATATTCACCGCAATCCCCTGCCCCGCCTCGTTGCGGCCGATCCGGCTCGCTCCGTAGTCCGCGCTTTCGAGCAGCGCGCGCAGCGCGTCGAGCCAGGCGGCGGGTTTCAGCGTGAGGTTGATGAAACCTGGACCCGCGATCTCCACGCCGGCGACGAGATCATCCCCACGCAGCCTTGCGGCAATCAGCTCGGCGAGCTCGCGCGGCTTCCTGCGCGCATCCTTTGCCAGCACGAGCGCGGCGTTGGTCGCAAGCTCCCCATGCGCGGACTCGCGCGGCGGCTCCAGCGTGATGCGGGATTGATCAACGTTCGCCGGCAGCACGCCGTCCGCGACCAGCGCCTGGTTCGCTGTGCGCACCTTCTGCAGGACGCTGGCAACTATGTTGGAATTAGTCATGGAGCGATGAGTTGTGGCGGAAGCGGTGCCACAAACTCGTCATACCTCCCCCTGCAGGCGGGAGGTCGAGCGCCGGGTACGAAGCACATGGCGCTCGGGTGGGGGTCGGCCGCGGCATGCGCCATCGCTGGATTCACCCCACCCACAGTCTGTTGCACGGTGCGCGCGGCGCCTAACGCAAATCGGGTGTCGAGTCAAAAAGCCGCGCGTGCTCGATCAGGGCATAGCGGTCGGTCATGCCGGCGATGAAATCGGCGATGCGGCGGGCCCGCGGCTCTCGATTGTCATTCTCTGCCCGCTGCGCCCAGTCCGCCGGCATGGCATACGGCTCTGCCGCATAGCGCTGGAAGAGCTCGAGGATCACGCGCTCCGCATCGCGCATGATGCCCATGATGCGCGCCTGCCGGTACATGCGCGGATAGAGGAATGCCTTGATGGCGCGATCAGCCTCCGCCATTGCCGGCGAGAACGCGCCAACCGCGCCCGCAGCGCGGCGGATATCGTCACTGGATCGCGGCGAGAGCGCCGTCAGCTGCCGGCCGCTCTCGGCCACAACGTCTTCGATCATGCGCGTCATGATCCGGCGGACCAGCTCGTGGACGAGGCGCGGCGTATCGAGCCTGCCGTGGCACGCCCGGATGTCGCGCAGGATATCGTCGACCAAGGCAATGCTGGCGAGGTCATCGAGCGTGAAAAGCTCCGCGCGCAGACCGTCGTCAATATCGTGAGCATCATAGGCAATGTCGTCGGCAATGGCGGCGACCTGCGCCTCGGCGCTGGCGAAGCTCGCGAGATCGAGGTCCTGCTCTCTCCCATATTGCCGGATTGTCGCCGGCAGGCCGCGCTCGCGGTAGCGCGCCGCCGGCGTCCCGTCGGCGAGCAGAAGCGGTCCGTTATGCTTGACCAGGCCTTCGAGCGCCTCCCAGGAAAGATTGAGGCCGTCGAAGCCGATGTAGCGGCGCTCGAGCGCGGTCACCACCCGCAGCGATTGAGCGTTGTGGTCGAAGCCGCCGCAGTCGGCGAGGCAGCGGTCGAGCGCCCGCTCGCCGGCATGTCCAAATGGCGGATGCCCGAGATCGTGCGCCAGCGCGAGCGCCTCGGCGAGGTCCTCGTCGAGGCCGAGCGCGCGCGCAAGCGCGCGGGCGACCTGGGTGGTCTCAAGGGTATGGGTAAGGCGGGTGCGGAAATGGTCGCCCTCATGGAAGATGAACACCTGCGTCTTGTAGGCGAGCCGGCGAAAGGCCGTGGAGTGAATGATGCGGTCGCAATCGCGGCGGAAGGCGTTGCGGGTGCGGCTTGCCCGCTCGCAGTGGAGGCGGCCGCGGCTCGCCCCGGGATCGGACGCATAAGGCGCGCGTGGAACCGCGGCAGCAACCGCCATGCCCGACCATCCAATTGACCAGAGCGCCTGCGGCACTTAACTAATGGCCGGAGCTTCTTGCAATCACGGATTGCGATGGAAATGGACAATATCACCGTCACCGAGCGCGCGGCGCGCCGGATCGGCGAGACCCTGCGGCGAGAGCCGCCCGGCACCATGCTGCGGGTGAGCGTGGAAGGGGGCGGCTGCTCGGGCTTTCAGTACAAGTTCGATATGGATCGCACGCGCGGCGATGACGATGTCGTGATTACGCGCGACGGCGCGGTTGTGCTCGTCGATCAGATTTCGCTTGGTTACCTGGCCGGCTCGGAGATCGACTTCGTCGACGACCTGATCGGCGCCTCGTTTCGCGTCAACAACCCCCAGGCCACCGCTTCCTGTGGCTGCGGCACCAGCTTCTCGATCTGACGGTCCTACAACCTGTAGCTCGCATTGAGCCATCAGCGCGTTTACGCGCGAACGCAGTCAAGCTTGCGCAGACTGCGTATACTTGTCTGCGCGACGCGCTATGGCGAAATTCGGGGGAGCGCAACGACATGTCTCGACCCGGATTTCGCGCGTAGGCGCGATCGATCCGGGCTACGACTGACGGCGCTCAGCGATTCAGGAGCTGCTTGCGACAGCTCAGTCGCATTTCAAGGGTGGTCTTGCCGCCGACCGTGGGCTCCAGCACGATGTCCTCGTCTGCCCTGAGCAGGCGCCAGACTCCCGCATCCGGGTCGGGGCACAAGGTCCTCATCTTCTCAAGCAGATCCTTTGGGCGATACCAGAGATCGAAGGCCTCCTGGTAGGGCGGCATGAACGAGGCGAGCAGCGCGCCGTCGCGCCAGCGCACATGCATTTGCCAGCTGGAGGGCAGCTTGTGCTCAAGCTCATTCCGCAGAGTTTCGAGCGCCGTCACATCCTCGGCATGAGCGCGCGGCAGCGCGGCAGCGATCGCTGCAAGAGTCATCAGGAACAGGCCGCGTTGCACCTTACAAGGCATATTACGCGGTTCTTCGCGGCCGGGGCGCCATTCCATACTCCTTGCAACGGGTACTGGGACATCGATTCACATGGTTGCTCGGGCTCGCGTTTTGGAGTCGGATGAATGGCTTGAATAGAAAGAATCCATCCACGTTCTCGATGCGTTCGAGATGGCGCTCATGTATCGAGAACGACCCAAGACGGAGACCGCAAATGACAGCGAGCAAATTCAGCCGGCGTAGACTCGTGCAGGCAGCAGCGGTTTCGGCAACGGCCGCGCTCATGCCGCGAGCGCTTCCGGCGCAGCAGGCCCCGCACGGCGCCGCCGCCCCCTCCCCGTCCCTGCCGGCGCGCGGAGAATTTCTGATCCGCGGCGCAACCGTGCTCACCATGGACCCCGCCGTGCCCGATCTCGCCGGGGGCGATGTGCATGTCCGCGAAGGCACCATTGTTTCGGTGGCGCAAAAGATCGAGATGCCCTCGGCGGAGGCTATCGACGGCGCCGGCATGATCTGCATTCCCGGCTTTGTCGATACGCATTTTCATCTGTGGAACAGCATGCTGCGCCTTTACGTCCGCGCCGACGTGCCCGCGCTCGGCTATTTCCCGGTGACCGCGCGCCTCGGCCCGCTGATGGGGCCGCGGGACAGCTATCGCTCCGTCCGTCTCGGCGTCGCCGAGGCGCTCGCCGCGGGTGTGACCACGGTGCATAACTGGTCGCACAACACGCGCAGTCCCGAGCACGCCAACGCCGAGCTCTCGGCCATGCGCGAGATGGGCATCCGCGGGCGTTTTGCCTACGGCACTCCGATCGGCATGCCCGATGATGCGCCGATGGATTTCGCCGGTCTCGCGCGTATCAAAAAGGATTGGATGCCGGACAAGGAGAAACTCCTCACGCTTGGCATCTGCTCGCGCAATCTCGGCGCCCTGACAATCGGAGGCTCGGCGGCGGCCGCATCCCGTGGCGTCCTCACCGTCGAGCAGATCAAGCGCGACTGGGATGGCGCCCGCTCGCTCGGCCTGCCGATCACCATGCACACGTCGGGGGCGAGCCCGATCACGGAGCTGGAGCGGGCCTCCCTGCTCGGCCCTGACGTGCAGCTCGTGCATCCGCTGCTGACCACGCCCGAGGAGCGGGCCGTTCTGAAGGCGCGCGGCGTGAGCTATTCAACGTCGCCCCAGCTCGAGGCGCGCCGGTCATCGCAACTTGGTGTCATCCAGCTTGGCGAGCTGCTGGAAGCCGGTGTGAAGGTGAGCCTGTCAACTGACCACATCGCCTCCATCAGCTGCGATCCGTTTGCCTCGATACGCATCCTGTTTGCGCTGCATTCGCACCGCATCGGCGCCAAGGTGCCGCTCACGCTGAAACGGCTCCTGCAGCTGGCCACCATCGATGGCGCCGTCGACCTCGGCATGGCGGACCGCGCGGGCTCGATCACGCCCGGCAAGCGTGCCGACCTCGTCCTGGTGCGCACGAGGGACAGCAACATGGCGCCCGTGGGCGATCCCTACGAGGCGATCGTATCGCTGGCGATGCCGGCGAACGTGGATACCGTGATCGTCGACGGCCGCGTGCTGCGCCGCGGCGGCGCGTTTACCGCCGTCGACCACGCAAGCATCGTCGCCGAGGCGCGCGAAGCGGCGCTCGGGCTGCGCGAGAAGGCCGGATGGCCGACGTGACCTACCGCTCGGCGTTCACGAGCCGGTAGGCAGCCCGCTCGAACGCATCGTAGACGGCCAGCGCCTTGGCATCGGCGAACGGCAGGTACTGCATCAGGATCACGCCCGCGATGCCACGGCTCGGGTCGATCCAGAAATACGTATTATTGATGCCGCCCCAGCTGAGGCTTCCGGGCGAGCGCTTGCCGGGCACCTGATCGGTCGTGATCAGGAAGCCGAGACCCCATTTGTCGCGCCCATCCGCGATAAAGGTGAAATCGGCGCTGCGCGGCAGCGCGGTCTTGAGCGCCGGCACCGACACCGCACCGATGTTGTTCTGGCCCATGAGGGCTACCGTTTCGGCCTTGAGCACGCGCACCCCGTCGAGCTCGCCGCCATTGAGCAGCATGCGCATGAAACGACCATAGTCGTCGGCGGTCGAGGCAAGCCCGCCGCCGCCGACCGGCTCCGCTATGGTGAGTGGAGGCTGCGGCGTCTGCAGCACGATGGCGCCATCCATGCGCTCGCCCGCGCGCTGTTGCTGGGCAACAAGGCGCGAGCCCTTTTCCTGCGGCACGTTGTACGAGGTATCCGGCATCTTGAGCGGGTCGAAGATGTGCTGGCGGAAATAGTCCTCGAGCTTCTGGCCCGACACTTTCTCCACCAGCTTGCCCACCACATCCGTGCTGGTGCCGTAGTGCCAGCGTTCGCCCGGGTCGAACAGCAAGGGACCGCCAAACGGATAGCTCTCGCCGGGCGCCGCCTTGAAATCACGCAGGACCGCGCTGGTGAATGGATAGCCCAGGCCGGAGGTGTGGGTGAGAATATGCCGGACCGTTGGCGGTCTCGATGCCGGGCGCAGCCGATAGGCGCCGGTTGAAGCATCGAAAGATTCAAACACCTTCAGGCCCGCGACCTCCGGCAGATATTTCTCCACCGGATCGTCGAGGCCGAAGCGGCCCTGCTCGATGAGCTGCATGGCCGCCATCGACGTGACCAGCTTGGTCATCGATGCGATACGGAACAGCGCGTCGGGCTTGAGCGCGCTCCCGGTCGACACATCCGCAACGCCGAAGGCGCCCTGATAGAGCACGCGGGTGCGGTCGGTGATCAGCGCGGCCACGCCCGGAACGTCCTTGCGTTCCACTGCAGTGCGCAGCGCCGTATCGACCGCCAACGCGCCCAGCGCGGAATCCTGCGCACGCGCGGGCCCGAGCGGTGCGGCGAGCATGCTTCCGATGCCGAGGACCATTGCGACCATCTCACGATGCATTGAAGCCTCCCTGTCCACGGCGGCGGGCTGCCTCCGCCGCATCAGCCGCTTTTGCAGCGCAGATCATATCGTCACACTGCCAGATCATCTCTCTCAAAGCTACTTGGAATCCACTACGGTGTGCGCTGTAGTAGGGTGTACGTGGTGGCGCTCCTCGACGAGGTGCTGGAATGACGTTTGCGGTGCATGAACCCGCGCCCTGGCTTGCGAGCGGCGCGTGAGACGGCGCGAGCTCATCGCGTTCCTTGGCGGTACGGCGGCACTGCCGTTCCTTGCGCGCGCGCAACAGCCGGCGATGCCGGTGGTGGGATATCTCAGCGCGCGCTCGCGTGGCGACACGTCCCACCTGATTGCCGCCTTCCAGCGCGGCCTTGCCGAGAGCGACTATGTCGAAGGGCGCAACGTGATCATCGAATATCGTTTCGCCGATCGACAGTACGAGAGGTTGCCGGCAATGGCAGCGGAGCTCGTGCGGTTGCCGGTCACCGTCATCGCGACCACCGGCGGGGAGCCCTCAGCGCTGGCGGCCAAGGCCTCGACCTCGACGATTCCGATCGTATTTGCGCTCGGCAGCGATCCGGTGAGGCAGGGGCTCGCCCTCGGCATCAATCGCCCGGGCGGCAATGCCACCGGGATTACGACCTTGACCAACGAGATGGAGCCGAAACGGCTCGGACTACTGCGAGAGCTGATGCCGCAGGCGCGATCGATCGGCTTGTTGCTGAATGCAGGCTTTTCGCAGGCCGAGAGCCAGCTCTCCGATGTGCAGCGCGCGGCCGCCGCAATGAACCTGCCGATCGTCGTCTTGCGTGCCAATACCGATCAGGAGATCGAGGCCGCATTCGAAAGCATCGGCCAACAGCGCATTCCTGCGCTGATCGTGGCCGCCAATCCCTTTTTTGATACGCGGCGCAACAGGATTGTTGCGCTGGCCGAGCGAAACGCGGCTCCAGCCATCTATCATTTTCGGGAATATGCCGAGGCCGGAGGGCTGATGAGCTACGGGCTGAATTTCCCCGATGTGTATCGAATGGTCGGCAGCTATACCGGGCGCGTACTCAAAGGCGCCAACCCCGGCGAGCTTCCGGTCATGCAGGCGACCAAATTCGAGTTTGTG
>Ga0306920_100003993_pt1 | contig 18845 bp, 19 predicted proteins | sample flu12Cox44000170_FD_204666 | JGI IMG/M metagenome (GOLD analysis project Ga0306920, IMG submission 204666) | Lab enrichment of tropical soil microbial communities from Luquillo Experimental Forest, Puerto Rico - flux4day.12C.oxic.44.000.170 (v2)... | ecosystem: Environmental > Terrestrial >... | reverse complement strand
TGTGACATAAGGCGTGGCCAGACCACGGGGGATACGATCAACGGATGTCCGCTTTGGGTCAAAAGCGGACATGGCCGCTCGTCTGAGTGATGTCCGCTTTACCCCCAGAAGCAGACATCGCGAGATTAGCGGTGGTGCTGGCGCATCGCGGCTCCTGCAGACGCCTTGACGGAAGGTAGTCGGCCGATCACGCTATAAAAATAGTACGCGAAGAACCGCGCGTCACAGGGGAGCCATCATGTTTAATCTACCGCGCCTCGGTATACTCGTCGGTGCCTTCTTCGCTGCAACGCTGCCGGCAGGAGCTCAGGAATTACCGGAAGGCAGCGGCAAGGAGGCCGTGGCTGCTACCTGCAACACTTGTCATCCATTACTGGCCCGCGTGGGATCCGGCTATACGGTCGATGGCTGGCATACGGTGATGCGTATGATGGTCAATCAGGGTGCGCCAATCCCCGCCGATCAAGTCGAGGAGATTACGTAGTACCTGATCAAGACGTTCCCCGAGAAGGGAAAGCCCTCTGGCGTTAGCGTTGAAGGGCCAATGAAAGTTATGTTCAAGAGTTGGCAGGCGCCGACACCAGGATCGCGGCCGCATGATCCGTTGGCAGCGCGCGACGGGTCGCTCTGGTACACGGGGCAGATGGCCAACGTACTGGGTCGTGTCGACCCGACGACAGGCAATATCAAGGAATACCCTCTCAAGACTGCGCACTCTGGCCCGCACGGCCTGGTCGAGGATAAAGAGGGTAACATCTGGTACACAGGCAATACTGGCGCGTTGATCGGCAAGCTCGAGCCGAAAACTGGCGCCCTTACTGAATACAAGATGCCCGATCCCAACGTTCATGATCCACATACTCTCATCTTCGACCACGCGGGCATTCTTTGGTTCACGGTACAGAATTCCAACCGTATCGGTCGGCTCGATCCGAAGTCGGGTGAAATCAAGCTGTTGACGCCACCGACGCAGGGCGCACGCCCCTATGGCATGGCGGTAAATTCCAAGGGCGTGGTGTTCTTCGACGAATTTGGCACCAACAAAATCGGCAACGTTGATCCGAAGACACTAGAGATTCGCGAATATCCGCTGCCAGATCCCGCCAGCCGCCCACGCCGTATCGCCATCACTAGCGACGACATCGTTTGGTATACCGACTTCGCTCGCGGCTACCTGGGGCGGCTGGATCCAACGACCGGCAAGGTCAGCGAATGGCAGTCGCCTAGTGGACCGAAGTCAGAGCCCTACGGCATTTCGGCGATCAACGACGTCATCTGGTACAGTGAGTCGAATGCCACACCGAACATGATCGTGCGCTTTGATCCAAAGACTGCGAAATTCCAAACTTGGCGGATTCCGGGCGGTGGCAACATCGTACGTAATACGTCGGTCACGCCTGACGGCAAGTTCGTCCTAGCGAACAGCCTGGTGAACACCGTCACATTGGTGACGATCCAGAAATGAGACTACGCGGCCCGGGTGCGTGATACTTCTTTTGAATGCGTGCAGGACCCTGACCGCACTGACGGCCGCAGCCGTGATCAGGCTCAAGGGGCTGCTGAACCGCTCTGATCCTGTCTGCCATTATAGCGCCAGGCCGCGCACTCCAATGTCCGCTTTGGGTCATCAGCGGACATCGGAGCCCGTTCGATCAATGTCCGCTTTACCCCCGAAAGCGGACATGGATGAGCCGTAAAAGGAGTGGGTTGGCTCAGGCATTTTCCCTCCACTCGATGCGATAGACCCCTGGGCCAGGCTATCACCATTGCTCACGCCGATTTGTGTAATTGCAACAAACCATCGAGGTCACACAGGCGACGAACCTTTAAGGTCATACCCATCTACACTTAAGTGCGTCGGGTGAGCATAAGCGTTTGGAGGATGGTCATGACCATGACCACCTTAAAACATCTCGCGCTTGCCAGCGCGCTGCTCGCCGGCGGGACTTCACTAGCGATGATTGGCTTCCTCGTCAGACAACAAATCATCGCTCGTCAGGTCTCGGCCCCAGAAAGCCCAGCGACTGCCCAGCACTCCACGCCAGCAGATCAGATTGGACAGGCCGGCCCATCGGTGACTGTGACGCCCCCTGTCGCTATCGCGCAAGAGGCGCCGCCTACCCCAATCCCCTCCGCCGAGCCAGCAGGGACCGGATCCGCTGAAAACTTAGCGGCACCGACGTCCAGCGCCATTCCGCCTTGCGACAAGCCGGACGGTCTCGGTCTCACACGCATCGTCCAGATCGATACGACTGGAGGACCCGAGTTCGGCTTGCAACATTTCAAGGGGTACGTCGATTTCCTTCGCAACAAGGAAGTCGCTTTGACGTTCGACGATGGTCCCTGGCCCGAAAGCACGCCGATGGTGCTCAAGGCGCTGCAGGATAATTGCATCGAGGCGACCTTTTTCGAGATTGGCGAACACGCGAGCTGGCATCCTGAGATCACTAAGCAAGTGATCGATGCCGGTATGACGGTCGGCACGCACACTTGGTCCCATAAGGACTTGGCGAAAAATCCCTATGCAGGGGATATCGAGCAGGCCAAGCAAGAGATCGAGATGGGCGTGAGCGCGGTGCACATGGCGGCCGCTGGCGGGCCAATCGCGCCGTTCTTCCGCTTTCCCGATTTGCAGCAGCCACCTGAATTGATGACTTATCTTGGCACGCGCAATATCGCGACGTTTTCGACTGACATCGACTCGCGCGACTTCACCATGCACAAGCCGGAGCAGGTGATTAATTCGGTAATGACCCAATTGGAAAAGCGCGGCAAGGGTATTATCCTCTTGCATGATTTCCATCACAACACAGCCGAAGCCTTGCCGGAACTACTCCGGCAGCTAAAGCTCGCCGGCTACAAGGTTGTGCACTTGGTCCCGAAGGAGCAACTTGCCACCGTTCCTAAATACGACGAGATGTTCGAACACCGGGAGAACTTATCATCCAGTGCTCAACCGGCATCGGCCCCAGCACCGGCAAATGTTGCGGCAGTACACCACAGAAGAGGCATATACATGTACGTGCCAGCGCAGGGCCACGGCCCGCACACACAGAAAAAAGGACTAAACACCGGCCCACATTAGGCGCAAAGGGTCTCTAGGCCGCTCGTATTCGCTTTGCCATCCCAGCGCTATCCGGCTGAGTGAGCGCATGCTTGTTTGGTTCTGATTCGATGGACGAACTGACGACACCAATTTGGACACCGGGCCATCAATGTCTGCATACCCCCAAAAGGGGACATGGATTTCGCAGTTTTCTCACCGTTGGCCGCGTAGTGCATCGGTGCCCAGGATAGGGAGCAACGGATCCTGGCAACCTCCGACCAGCCCATCCGCGATTATTTCCAAAAGGCTGGAAGGGTTTTTTCAGAAAAACCGGGGAATGAACACGAATTCAGTAATGCGCGCGCCTTTGCAAACCCGTTTCATGCAACACTCTGGCGCCACGCGCTAACGTTGTTCGCGGTGACTAGCCAGATTGCCCCAGCAAGCGCAACCTGACCCGGCCCATACCTTCTTCGACTTTGCCACCGAGATTTCTGGCCGTGCCGTATACGCGGTCTTCGTCCATAGGAGCGGTCCGTCCGTGTCGATTTGGCCGTGCAACGCGAGCCTGCGACCAACGTTCCTGGGTAAGCCCGTTCGCTTGCTCGGATTTCAATGGAAGCTATCCAGTCCAGGATGGTATCCGGATCCTTGGCCAACGGACATCGCATAGCCGTGCCCTCCCTCATCCTTCTCGCGCTGAGGTGCGAGTCCCCTCTCGCGAGGTGCGGGCACTTTGGGTTTGTGTGCAAGCCTGAGGGGTTTGTCTTTTATTTCAAGCTTGCGTTTTGCAGTGTCCGCTTTTGCGAAGAGGACGCGAGAGTCATTTATGTTCTTCTCTGGTTGGTCCCTCGCTGGCACCTCTTCTTTTTTTATTCTAGGCGCGTCCAGTAGATCTCGGGGTTGAGGGTTGGTCGTTGTAAATGTCTCTTCAATAACTGACGGTCCGGGGCGCGGATAGTGCAGGACTTTTTCTACCGTTGTTGAACTATTGGCCAAGCCGATCAGCAACGCCCCCATAGCGGCGAAAGCCGTCATCATACAAAAAAAATACGCGAACAAAGAGACAGCCACGGCGGTTAACCCGGAGCATAAACCTACACCAAGCCCCAGCCGGCTAACCGCTAAACTCGACTCGTTCTACGTCCAATCTCAATTAACTCTTGGTCTGTTCCTTTTCTCCGTTGGTATAAGGCATTTGCGAGCCGCGTTGCTGCCCGAGGCGCTGACGGCGATGGAAAGAGCGAAATGAACGTTATTGCGGACAAATTTAAATTGGGCGGCATTCAGCGCCAGGTGAGGAGGACGTTTATCGCCGCAGACGGCAACTCGCTCTTGTTAGAATACTGCGTGTTTGCTTAGGTGTCTTGCCGGTCCAGCGCTTGAACGCATGGTAAAAGGCGCTGGTTTCTTGATAGCCAAGAAGCCAAGCCACTTCGGAAGTTGGCAGGTCGTGTTTGGTCTCGCGTTTTTTCATGGCGTTCATGCTATCGAGTCCGAGGTAAACTTCTGGCGGCAAATCTCCGCCTATTCGATCACCTCGTCCGCACGAGAAAGCATTGTTCCAGGCTCATCGGATTTCTCCTTGTTCTCGATAGTGATCGCCCTCGATGAGGGAACGCTTCGGAATCCGCCGCAGTTTCGTGACAAATCGGTAACGCGACGTAGAGTCGCGGCTTCCCCATCATCGGTCTGCGTCGGAGTCGAACTGACTGTCGAGCGCGGCGGGCAATCGGCCACACAATCAGAGACGCGATGAGAATCACCGGCACTCATGGACGACTTCGCTGATTGCGATATTGGGAAGGCTCTGTATCTGACCTGTGGCGCCGTTTATGGGTGAGGCGGAAGGTACGGAGGCACGGGCGCCCGCGACGGCGGCGCTGCTGTGGGCTTGGGTTTATGCGCGGGCGGGGCAATGGCCGGCGGCGGCGGAGGTTCTGGGATCTTAATAAGAATTTCAGCAACGGCGCCCTGCAGCCTATCAACCACACGCGCCATCTGGTCTTGACCGGCGGTGAGCTGCTCGGCGCTTTGCCGCAGCGCCCCCAGATCCTGCGCAATTTGATGCACCTGCTCCGGGTCGATGGCGGGGGCGGCGAGCGCTTTCTCCGCCACGTTCCCCACGGCAGCCTGCCCGGCGGGCGCCGCTTGCGGCGTCTCCGGCACGGACACCCGAGCGGCGCTTTCGGGGCCGAGCGGCGATTCTGTCCAGCCAAGCTCGTGAATCCAACCCGCGATCATCTGCTTGGATTCCGGTGACCAGCCAAGTTCCGGGGCCTTGCTTGCGGTTACCTGCTTGGCTGCCTCGCCGTAGGAAAGCCAAGCCGCGGTGGCTGCAACACCGATACAAAACGCAAGCAAATAGCGGGCGAATCCTCGCGAGCTTCGGCTTTTTGTCTGTTGCTCGATTGTTAGGAGACGATCATAAATTGTCTTTAACGCCAAAGTCTCGTTATTGAGGTGACGACCGATTCCCAAAAGGACTTCGTGCAGGCCCTCCGCGGGCTTCGGCTGAGAGCTCGGACGTCGTAAATCATCGAGAGAGACACGCAAGTGTTGGTCTGACTTATCATCCATGCCGGCGGCAGCACCGGCCGATTGGCGTTCACCCGCTTCTATCTTCGCAGTCATTTTATCGGCGGGGCTCATCGGCGCCCATAGTTAGGTGTCGTTGCCACTATTTCAGCAGGTTTATCGCGGCTTTATTGCGGCTGTTTCGAGGGAATACCGGGCACGAGCGAGGCTTATGGAAATGATGTCAGGCCGATATTGGCTAATTCCTGAAAGCAGACATTCGCCATTGCGACCGGCATAACCCCCAGCACCCCCGTCCGGCCAGACTTCGTCGCCGCCGATGGCGGCCAAAACAGCGCTTCGCAATTGAAGCTGCGCGGGACAATGGCTACCAAGATCGCGGTAGCCCATGACTTCCAAACTAAAAGGCGCTGCAATGCGGATCCACCGCCTGGATGCCGCACCGGAAACGGTGCATTGGGGCTTTTTCGATGCCTCGCTCAAATCCCTGGCGACGATCGAGCCCGGCGATGAAATCGTCATATCGACCGTGTCGGGGCCGCCCGAGGCAATGCCGAAACCGCAATCCGGGATGATCGTCCCTCCTGCATTGCCGGCGATTCACGCGCGCGTGCCGCAGAAACTAGGACCCCACATGATGACTGGACCGGTCGCGGTGCGTAGCGCCAAGGCCGGACAGGTCCTTGAGGTGCGCATCAAGGCGATCGATCTCCATTATGACTGGGGCTACAACACCATCCGGCCGCTCGCCGGCGCGCTGCCGGATGACTTTGGGCGCGCGCGCATCATCCATATTCCGCTCGATCGCAGCCGGATGGTCGGGCGGCTGCCGTGGGGACTCGAACTGCCGCTGAAGCCCTTTTTCGGTGTCATGGTCGTCGCGCCGCCGCCGGCTTGGGGACCGGTCGGCTCCCCGCCACCGCGCCGCAACGGCGGCAATATGGACAACAAGGAGCTGGTTGCGGGCACCACGCTCTATCTGCCGATTCACGTCGACGGCGCGCTGTTCTCGGTCGGCGACGGTCACGGTGTCCAAGGCGACGGAGAGGTTTGCGTCACCGCCATCGAGACCGGATTGGTCGGCACCTTCGAATTGCATGTGCGCGACGACATGGCGCTGGAATGGCCGATGGCGGAAACGCCGACGCATTTCATCACCATGGCTTTCGATCCCGATCTTGACGACGCGGTGGTGATCGCGCTGCGCGATATGATCAAGTTCATTTGCGCCCGCACCGGGCTGTCGCGCGAGGACGCTTATACGCTGTGCAGCCTGGCTGCCGATGTTCGCGTCACGCAGGTGGTGAACGGCTCGAAGGGCATCCACATCATGCTGGAGAAGGCGCATCTGCAAAATACGGCGCGCGCCCGAAACTCACCCCATCAGCATTACCGGCTCGCGCCCGATCAGGCGCGCTAGCGAGCGCAGCCGGTTGAGTACGCGCTCGCCGGCTAGCGCGCCGAATTCGCCCGGCAACCGCAGCGCCAGCCGATGCCGCTCGATCGCAAGCGAAGTTTCCGGAAGAACGCCAGGCATCGCCGCGGACACGACATAGGCTAACCGCAGCGCCGCGCCGAGCACGCGTGCGCGGTCCAGAAGCCGAGTGGAGACGAGTTCCCGCAACCGTGGCGAAAGCTCATCGTCCATGACCAGCCCGACATGGCGGAAAAACACGGCCAGCGCCAAATAGGCGCGGCCCTGGTGATCGATTCCCGAAAATCCGCCATGGGCGATGATATTGAGCGATTGCTCGCCGCGATAATCGGGATGGGCGCGCCAGCCGATATCGGCAAGCAGGCATGCGGCGTGACGCAGGCGGCGCTCCTCGGCGGTTTCATCGAGGCCCGAAGTGGCCATAAAGCGATCCGTCCATGCGATCAGCTCTTCGCCATGACGCGGCGAGCGCGAGCGAAGCTGGTTGAGATGCCGCGCCGCTTCGGTCAGCGCGTCTTTCTTCTTCTCTTTTTTCTTGAGCAGCGAATAGAGCAAGCCCTCCCGAATGCCAAGCGCCGAGAACACGACCTGGCGCGGCTTGCCGATGCGCAGCATCTGTTCGAGCACCAGCGCCGCGTAGGGCAATAGCGGCCGCCGCGCATTCGCCACCACCTCGATATTGGCAAGCGAATCGACTTCGACGCGGTGGACGAGCCTCGCAAATTCAAGCGCTTCGTCGGCACGAATCGCATAACCGTGCATGACGTGCAGCGGGTAGCCGGTCTGGGTCATGTGCAGGCGCGCAAGCGAGCGCCACGTTCCGCCGACCGCGTAGAAGGAACGGCCCTCGCAGCCTTTGAGCACCGGCAGTCCGCTCAGCGATTTCTGGACGAATTTCTCCGCTTTTTTGAGCGATCTTGCTGAGATATCGGCGAGCGCCAGGCCGCCGAGCGGGCGGGTTACGCCATGCCGCGCGCGGGTGCCGTGTATGTCGACGAGTTCGAGCGAGCCGCCGCCGAGATCGCCGACGACGCCATCGGCATGATGCACGCCGGAGATCACGCCGAGTGCAGTCAATTCGGCTTCCCGCGCGCCGGAAAGCACTTCGATTTTGGCGCCGATCATGCGCTCTGCGAGCTTGATGAAAGCCGCGCCGTTCTTGGCGTCCCGGACGGCGGCCGTGGCGATCGCGAGCGTTTTCTTCACCTTCATCGTGTCGCACAGCGCGCGAAAGCGCTTGAGCGTCGCAAGCGCGTGCTGGACCGCGTCGGCAGCGAGCAACTTTGTCGATTGCACCTCGCGGCCAAGACCGCACAGCGCTTTTTCGTTGAATAGCTCGGTGGGACTGCGCGTCAGTCCCTCATAGACGACAAGCCGCACGGAATTCGAGCCGATGTCGATGACGGCAATCGGCGGACCGTGGTCGAGACGTCCCTGAGCATTGGAGGCGGCCCGAGACATGAATTAAATAACCGAAAAGCGCAACTGCGTGAACAAAAAATGCGGGTTCAAAGAAATCTCCGCCTTCGCCGGGTTATCCGCGCATGGCGGGCGCAACCTAGGCGATTCTCCAGCCGTTCACATTCGCTCCGCACGGTGCCGCAAGCGCGGGATTTGTTCCTTAGGCGACTTGCCGCGGCCAGACAGACTGGGATTGGTCATGAAATAAGTTGTGCAATTGAAGCTTTCCTCGCCGAGGGCCGGCTCGATGCGTGCGGACGATCCGTCGCCGAGCAGCTGCCAACTCTGTTCGTTGTCTTTGAGGTTGGCAACCATGATCTGATCGAGCACCTGCTCATGCACGGTCGGATTGAGAATCGGGCACAGCACCTCGACGCGGCGGTCGAGATTGCGCGGCATCATGTCGGCAGAGGAAATGTAGACCGCGGCTTTCGGGTGCGGCAGGCCGTGGCCGGCGCTAAAACAATAGATACGGCCATGCTCGAGGAACCGGCCGACGATGGATTTGACGCGGATATTGTCGGACAGCCCTGGAACTCCTGGCCGCAGGCAACAAATGCCGCGGACGACCAGATCGATCGACACGCCGGCGCGCGATGCGCGATAAAGCGCATCGATGATGTCGGGATCGACCAGCGAATTCATTTTCATCCAGATCGCGGCAGGCCGGCCCGCCTTGGCGTGCGCGATTTCCTCCTCGATATGTTCGTGAATGCGCTCGCGCAACGACAACGGCGAGACCGCCATGCGGTCGAGTTCCGCCGGCTCGGCATAGCCGGTGACGAAATTGAAGACGCGGGCAACGTCGCGCGCGATGATGGGATCGCAGGTGAAGAAGGACAGGTCGGTGTAGATGCGCGCCGTAACCGGGTGGTAGTTGCCGGTGCCGACATGGACGTATGAGGCGAGCGCCGCGCCTTCGCGCCGGACCACGAGCGACAGCTTGGCGTGCGTTTTCAGTTCGATGAAACCGAACACGACTTGCACGCCGGCGCGTTCGAGGTCGCGCGCCCATCGGATATTGGCCTCTTCGTCGAAACGCGCTTTCAGCTCGACCAGCGCAGTGACCGATTTGCCGGCTTCGGCCGCCTCCGCCAATGCCTTGATGATTGGTGAATCCGCAGAAGTGCGATAGAGCGTCTGTTTGATGGCGACCACGTCCGGATCGCGCGCGGCCTGCTGGAGGAAGTTCACCACCACGTCGAAGGATTCGAACGGATGGTGGATGACGAAATCCTTCTGCCGGATGGCGGCGAAACAGTCGCCGCCATGATCGCGAACTCGGCCGGGATAGCGAGGCGTATAAGGTTCGAATTCCAGATCTGGCCTGTCGAGATTTGCGATCTGACCCATCTCGTTGAGCGCAAGCACACCGTCGACGGTAAAGACACTGTCGTCGGAAACGCCCAGCGCGCGTTGCACAAAGCGCCGCAACTCGACCGGCATGCCCGCCTCGATGTCGAGCCTGATCACCGAACCGCGTCGCCGCCGCTTCAGTGCGGTCTCGAACAGTCGCACCAGATCTTCGGCCTCTTCCAGGATTTCGACTTCCGAATCGCGGGTGACGCGGAATGCACCGAGCCCTTTCACCGAATAGCCGGGAAAAAGCTTGGCGATGAACAGGCTGGTTACTCCCTCGATCGAAATCAGCCGCGCTTCGCCGCCTTCCCGCGCTTGCGGCAGCCGCACGAAACGCTCGATGCGGTTCGGGATGCGAATGAGCGCGTTCATCGCCTTGCCGTCCTTGGCGCGGGCGAGCTGTAGCGCGATGGTGAATCCGAGATTGGGAATGAACGGAAATGGATGGGCCGGATCGATGGCGAGCGGAGTGAGAAGCGGAAAGACGTGAGCGAGAAAATAATCCTCAAGCCACGCCTTCTCGCTTCGGGTGATGTCAGGACCGTCGACAAGCACGATGCCGGCGGCCGCGAGTTCGCCGCGCAACGCGCGCCATTGCGCTTGTTGGTCTTGCACAAGAACCGCCACGGCTTCGGCGATGCGCACAAGCTGTTCGGCTGGGGTGAAGCCTTCCGGGCTTCTGGTGTTGATGCCTTCACGCACCTGCGCGCCGAGGCCGGCGACGCGCACCATGAAAAACTCGTCGAGATTGTTTGCGGAAATCGCCAGGAATTTAAGCCGCTCAAGCAGCGGATTTCGGCGATTGGCCGCTTCCTCCAAAACGCGCCGATTGAAATTCAGCCACGACAACTCCCGGTTGATAAAGCGATCGGGGCTAGCGGCGAGATCGGGCTCCGGATGGCGCGAGGCAGGCTCTTGCGGCGCCCGCTGTATTTCAAGCCGCCGCGCCGCGGCCGATTCCCTAGAAGAGACAGCAACTTGACTACTTTCAGGCATTGCCGATCCGTGTTCGTCAAAAGCTACATTGGCCACTTTCGTTACAATCCGATGAATATGCCGCAGATGAATATGCCGCCCGACATAAGGGGACGTGCCGGGCCATTCCGTCAAGCCCAACACATTCGTCACGGGAAACAATCGCTTATCACGGAAAACAATCAAAGTCGGACAATACATTGCTGGATCGATCAGCCGCTGTCCCGGAAAATTTCTGCCGCCAATGCCCGGCTCGGCGGCCGACCTTGCCGCAAGGCCTCCTTGTCCAGAGCGATCACCGCCGCTCGGGCCGCGGCGAAGGAGCGCTCGATATGGGTCGAGAGATAACCGACGACGCTCTCGGGCAGGACGAGTTGGCGGTCGGCAGCGAGCTTAACCATCACGCCACGCAGCATCGCGTCGTCGGGCGCTTGCATCGTCGCCGTGGGCATAGCGCGCATCCGTGACATGACATCCGGGGTTGAAATCGGCCATGCCGACGGCGCGGTTCGCGCGGTGAAGAGCAGAAATGCCGCTTCCTCGCGTGCGAGGTTGATCAAATGGAACAGCGCCCGCTCGTCCGCCGTCGCGCCGGCGTCCTCGATCACCAATGCCCCGGTGGCCAACATCGCCGGAAGGTGGAACTTGCCGATGCTGCGGGCCGAAACGACGCGCGCGCCTGCAACCGCCGCCCAGATCGTCGCCAAATGGGTCTTGCCCGATCCTTCCGGGCCTACCAGCACGACTGCGTGTGACGGCCAACCCGGCCAGGAATCCACGAGTGCGCGCGCCGCTTCATTGCCGGGACCGGACAGGAAATCGTCGCGCGCGAAGCTTTCGGCATGATCGAGCGCGAGCGCAAGTTGGCGTGGGCGAGAAGAGATTCGATCCGCAGGCATTGGGTACGCAGTCATACCCTATCCCAGCCATCCCATGTAGAGATGCCGCCAAGGGCTTTCGATTGCCAGTGCAGAAAGGACTGGCCACGCCGAAATTGGTCCGACTGCCCTTAGCGGGGCATCAGTGCCCGGCGCCGAACGAGTTCATGTGACGGACCCACTCGGCAAGATAGAAAGCGATCGAGACGAGGGTGAGGACCGCGACCACGCCCATGGTCAGTTGTGAGACAAGCGTGAAATCAAAGCCGAAGGCGCGTTCGGCCAAGACCAGCACAACAAGCACGATTTGCGCCACGGTATTCGCTTTGGAAACGAGCAGCGGCCGCACCGGCATCGGCCTGCCCACGAGCCAGGCCAACAGGAAGGCGCCGATGATCATGATATCCCGTGACACGACGAGGATAACGAGAAAGATCGGCAGCACACCGGCAATCCCGAGCGAAACATAGATCGAAACGATTAGCGCCTTGTCGGCGAGAGGATCGAGATAGGCGCCCAGCTCGCTCTTCATCTGGAAGCGCTTGGCGAGGAACCCGTCGACGGCGTCGCTTATTCCCGCCGCCAGGAACAACAGGAACGCCACCCGCATCTCGCCCAATGTGATCGCCCAGACCACGATCGGCACCAGCAAGATCCGTCCCAAAGTAATGAGATTAGGAATACTCAAGCCGTTCCTCAGCTTGCGGCGCGCTTATACACCGGCGAGCCCCGGCACAATTTTCTGCGGACCGGCCGCCGGCGGCTGGATATATCCGATTCCTAGCGCACCATCCTTGATAGAGCACAAATATAGCGGCGCGGACCGCGCTTGCACACCTGGCGATTCCGACGTAGGAGGCGCGAGCAAAGTTCCCCGGGCGGGGAAAGCCGCCTGTTCGCATTGGTGATTTTCGTGGATGACGCGCGCTACGTGGCCGCCGGCGTCGATATCGATGCCGGCAACCGCATGGTGGAGTTGATCAAGCCGCTGGTGCGGGCCACGGCGCGTTCCGGCGCCGGCGCCGAAATCGGCGGCTTCGGCGGCCTTTTCGACCTCAAGGCGGCCGGTTTCTCCGATCCGATCTTGGTCGCAGCGACCGACGGCGTCGGCACGAAGGTCAAGCTCGCGATCGAGACCTCGCGGCACGACACGATCGGCATCGATCTGGTTGCCATGTCTGTTAACGACCTCGTGGTGCAGGGCGCGGAACCGCTGTTCTTTCTTGACTATTTCGCTTGCGGCAAGCTCGACCCCGTTATCGGCGCGGCGGTCGTCAAGGGTGTCGCCGCGGCGTGCCGGGAAGCCGGGTGTGCGCTGATCGGCGGTGAGACGGCGGAAATGCCGGGTGTTTATCAGGGCGACGATTACGATCTCGCGGGCTTTGCCGTGGGCGCGGTCGGACGAAACGAAATCTTGCCGCGCGGCGAGGTCGCAACCGGCGACATCGTGGTGGGCCTTGCCTCGAGCGGCGTGCATTCGAATGGATTTTCGCTGGTCCGCAAGATTGCCGTTGACGCCGGATTGACCTGGGATCGTCCCGCGCCATTCGACCCCTCGCGAAGCCTCGGAGAAGCGCTGCTGACACCGACCCGGCTCTATGTGCGCTCGTGCCTTGGCGCGATCCGTGCGACCAAAGCGGTCAAAGCGCTTGCCCACATCACCGGCGGTGGCTTCATCGAAAACATTCCTCGCGTGCTGCCGGCGGGTCTCGGTGTTGTTTTGAATCTCGATCGCGTCCCGGTCTTGCCGGTTTTCAAATGGATTGCAGCGGCGGGCGAGGTCGGCGAGCACGAAATGCTCCGCACATTCAATTGCGGAATCGGAATGATTGCAGTGCTCGACCGTGGCAGTGCGGATGTCGCGAGTAAATTTCTGATCGCGAACGGCGACACGGTGGTTCCACTCGGCGAAGTCGTCGCGGCCACGGACACCGGCGCGGTGAGCTTTCGCGGACATCTCGATCTGTCGTGGCCGGCGCGATGACCAAAAAGCGCGTCGCCGTGCTGATTTCCGGCCGCGGCTCGAACATGATGGCGCTGATCGAGGCGGCCAAGGCCAAGGATTATCCAGCGGAGATCGTCCTCGTCCTATCAAATCGACCCGGCGCCGCCGGACTAGGCAGGGCGCATCAAGCGGGCATAGCCACCGTTGTGATCGACTACCGGCCGTTTGGCGAGGATCGCAGAGCATTCGAACAAGCGCTCGATGACGAGCTTCGCTGGCACCGGGTCGATCTTGTGTGCCTCGCCGGCTTTCTGCGGCTTTTGACATCCTGGTTCATCGCCCGCTGGCGCGGGCAAATCCTCAATATCCATCCGGCGCTGCTGCCGCAGTTCAAGGGGCTTCACACTCACCGGCGCGCGCTCGATGCGGGCGCGAAGCAGCACGGCGCCACCGTCCACTTTGTCGTCGAGAAAACCGATTCAGGACCCATCATCGCGCAGGAATCCGTTCCCGTTTTGCCGAGCGATACCGAGGAGACGCTTGCCGCGCGTGTCCTTCAGATCGAGCACCGGATTTACCCCGAAGCACTGCGGATGGTTGCCGACGGTCGCGCGACATTCTCCCCGAGCCGCGATCCGGCCGGGGCGCGCTGATTCTTGTCCTTTTGATTCTTGCTGATTGATTCTTGCTGATTGATTCTTGCCCACCATCATCCGCAATAAAAAACCAGCGAGACCGGGGGCTACGAAACCGGACGATGCCGGTACTGGTTCACGCAACTTTGAGATTTTCCGCCGAGGTTCGGCCGCGGTTCGTAACGAGTTCGTACTCTACCGTTTGCCCCTCGTTGAGTGTGCGCAAGCCCGCGCGCTCGACGGCCGAGATGTGAACGAACACATCCTTGTCGCCGCTCGACGGCTTGATGAACCCGTAGCCCTTTGTCGGATTAAACCACTTGACGGTGCCTTTCTGCATCGTCTGTCTCCTAAATCATTCCAGATGTCAGCGAAGACGCCGTCGCAGAGATTGCACAGCCGGTGCGATACTGCGGCGTACGCCACAAGCCAGATTTTGGGGAAGAGTCCGAAGCGGGGAAGTCCAAGGCGATTTTGTCGGCAAGGCAGCACCGGCCGGAAGGCCCAAATCCGATTGCATGCAAAGCAAGCCGGAGAAATGCGGCGCAACCAAGGCTGTACATTGTCGCTGCGTTGCCGATATTGGCAAGATTGTAGTCGTTATAAAATAATCGCGGTGTCAGTTCGCTGCTTCGCCTGCGGTGTCGCGCGCCCGAACATTCGATTCGTGCAGGCGCTGCCATAATCCGCCCGCCGCGATCGCCAGAAATGCGCCGCAGACCGCGCCTGCGAATTCAAGCTGCCGCGTCAGCGTTGCACCGAGCGCGGTGGCCATACGCGCAAACAGCGCGGGATCGGTGACGATTGTCTCGCCGGCAATCCAACCGAGGAGCGCAGCGCCGCCCCACACCAAAACCGGGAAGCGATCGAGCAGCGCCGCGATAAGCGCCGCACCGGCGACGAGCAGCGGAATCGATGCGGCGAGCCCGATCACGAGCAACAGGAAATCTCCTTGCGCGATTGCCGCGATTGCGACGATATTGTCGAAGCTCATAACGATATCAGCGACCACGACGAGCATCACCACGCGCCATAAATGCGCGGCGGCCTCGATTTTATTTTTGTCGCGCCGCTCGGGCACAAGAAGCTTGGCTGCGATATACAAAAGCGCCGCACCGCCGATCAGTTTGAGATAGGGAAGCGCCATGAGCCGCGCCACGGCTGCCGTGAACGCGATGCGTAAGATCGCGGCGACGGCGACGCCGATGACCATTCCCCAGCGACGCTGCGGCTCGGGCAACCCGCGGCACGCCATGGCAATGACAACGGCGTTGTCGCCGGATAGCACGGCGTTGATGAAGATAATCCGGCCGACCGCGAGCCAAAATACCGCATGGCCCAGGTGTTCGAGGGCGGCGTTAAGCCAATCGTGCCACAGCACAGGCTGAAAATATTCGGCGATCGAAGCCAACGTCCGCAGCCTTAACCGACGATCTCGTTCCCGGCGAAGAACTGCGCGATTTCCTTGACCGCGGTGTCGGCGGCATCGGAGCCGTGAATTGAATTCTCGCCGATCGATTCGGCGTACAGCTTTCGAATCGTGCCGGGCGCGGCTTTGGCGGGATCGGTGGCGCCCATGATCTCGCGATAAGCCGCCACGGCACTTTCGCCTTCGAGCACCTGCACGACAACGGGCCCCGAGATCATGAAATTGACGAGCTCGCCGAAAAAGGGCCGCTCGCGATGGATCGCATAGAAAGTTTCCGCCTGCTCGCGAGTCATCTTGATGCGCTTTTGCGCCACGATGCGCAAACCTGCTTTTTCGATCACCGCGTTGATGGTCCCCGTCAGATTGCGGGCGGTCGCATCGGGCTTGATGATCGAAAAGGTACGTTCGATCGCCATCAAATCGTCCTTGGGGATTTGTAGAAGCGGGGGGCGCCTCGGCTTATAGACTTCGCTCATGGCCGCCGCAAGCGTGCGGATGGCGTGAATACGCGGTGAACGTAACCGCGATCGCCCATTCAGTTTGATAAATCGCCAATAAATCCACTCCTCTCGGGTTCAGACGTTCGCCCCTAGATTGGCGGCATGAACGGCAGATCGACCTGCCAACAGTCATGAGGCGGAAAGCGTCAAATCGAGGAGATCGTACATGCTACGCAAGACGATTTTGGCCATCGCCGCTGCGGCAACGCTCGGCGCGGCCGCTCTCTCACCCACAAGCGCATCCGCCTGGTGGGGGCATCCCGGCTGGCACGGCTGGTATCATGGCTGGGCTTACCGGCCCGCTATTCGTATTTACGGAGCTGGGGTGATCTAAGACGCTGATTTCTCGCCACTTATTTTCTACCAAAACCCCCGGAAATCCTATAGATATTGGCAGATTGTTACCCCATGTTATGCCTAGAGCGTAACGGGGCGTAACGTCCAATACTGTGCGCCTTGTGTGCACCCTGGGGAGGATTTCTGATGGTCGAAACGAAGCTTCTAACCGATCCCGGTATTCGCAAGCTCAAACCCGGCGCCAAACTGCGGTGGATACGCGACAGTCGCAGCCAGTCCCTTTACCTCGTTATCCAGCCTCGCCGCGCCGGCGCGCGGCAGAGCGGCGTCAAATCCTTCATGATGAGGTTTCGCGGTGGCGACGGAAAGCCGCGCAAAATGGTTCTTGGCAGGTTCCTCGATCCCCGCGACCTGTCCGGCCATGAACCGAAAGACACGCCCGAAGTCCGCGCGCCGCTGTCGCTCACCGAGGCACGCGCCTTGGCCGCCGATATCCACAGGCGTCGCGCTCGTGGTGAGGACGTTATTGGCGACCATAAAAGCCGTAGGATACGCGAGCGCACGGCGGCAGCCACGAAAGAAGCGTCGACGTTCGTTGCCTGTGCCATCGACTACGTCCGCTCGCACCGGGTCAAGCGGTTCGGCACTCGTCCACGACGCTGGTTCGAGGCCGCCAGAGCACTGGGGCTGGCGTGGCCGCGGCACTGTGATCCCGAAAAAGTCAAACCCGAGGTTCTTCCCGGCAGCTTGGCCGAGCGCTGGACTGACAAGGATGTTCGCGAGATTGATGAAGCCGACATCTTGGCCGCCATCGACGGCCTGCCCAAAGGCACCCAGCGCCGCCTGCTGGTCGGGCTCAGCGGGTTCTTCCGCTATCAACACGCTACGCGTCATGTGACGCGCAATCCTTGCCGTGATCTCCACCGGCCAGCGCCGCCAATGGCCCGTGACAGGGTTCTAAACCCAGATGAACTGCGCCTTTTGTGGCGCGTCTTGGACGACGAGCCGATCTACGGCCCGATCATGCGGCTCCTCATGCTCACCGGACAGCGCCTGAACGAAGTAGCGGGCCTTGCGACTAGCGAGCTGTCCGCTGATCGGTCGACGTGGACGATCGACAGCACACGCGTCAAAAACCGCCGCACGCATGTCGTGCATCTGGCACCACTGGCGCAGGCGCAGCTTGCCGCTATTGCGCCAAAGCCGGGCAGCGATCTCTTCTTCAGCACCACCGGCACAACGCCAGTCAGCGGCTGGAGCCGGTTGAAGCGCCGGCTCGACCGCAAGATGGCGGCACTGGCCAAGGCCGAAGGCCATGAGGGTGGCATACCGGCTTGGAGGGTTCACGACATCCGCAGATCGGTGATTACTGGTCTCGCTGAACTCAACATCCGGCCCGATGTCATCGAACTGATGGTGAACCATCAAAGCGGTACGCGCGCCGGTGTCGCCGGCGTCTACAACAAAGCGCAGTTGTTGGAAGAGCGTCGGCAAGCATTTACTCGCTGGAGTTCGACCCTTATCGGCATCGTTGAGCAGCGACCAGCCAATGTCACGACGCTTTCCAGCCAGAAGGCGCGTCGCCATGACCCTCGTCAATGACATCGTCAAACAATTAAAACGCGGCGGTCCGCTTCGGGATCCGTGGGCGCAGCGTCCGGACTGTGCTGAACACCCCTATGCCGGGATGCCCATTGACGACGTTGTCCGCATCGAAGTGCAGCGTGCCATCCAAGGAGTGCGGAATCGTCGTGATTGTTATCCCAACCTCGATGAGGAAGCACGGAAGAAAATACGCGACATGCAGAGCCGTTCAGCCGCCGACTATCACAAACTCGGCCGCCAGGTTCGCAAAATGGGGATGACCACCGTGATTGATTTCGGGGATTTTGAGGCCCCGATTGATTTCGAAACTCTCGGGCAAGAACCGCCGCCTCATGCGTGGGAGCCGTTGAAATACTATTGCGCCGACGAGGCGTTCTTTCTCATGGAAATGTTTTCGGCTGCGCCGCCAACCTCCTCCGAGGGCGATTATCCGTTCCAGATGATTACGCAGAAACTCTACAGATACTTGAAGCCCGGCGGGAATGATAACGTCGAGCGTGCCTGCGACTGGATCCTGAACAAACGGCGCGATCGTCGCAAGCATCGCTGGCCAGATTTTCCGGACGCTTAGCGAATCGGAACCGTCCGAGACAGTAGCGCGGGTCAGTGTTACGCGGAGCTACGAAGCTGCGTAACACTAGAAGAACCGGCCGGCCCGTGCATTTTCCGAAAGACCAAGTTTCGCCTTATGAGAAAAGACTGCGGACCAGCAGCGAGGCCGCCGTATCGTCTCAGCCCCCGC
>Ga0306920_100003992_pt1 | contig 18847 bp, 15 predicted proteins | sample flu12Cox44000170_FD_204666 | JGI IMG/M metagenome (GOLD analysis project Ga0306920, IMG submission 204666) | Lab enrichment of tropical soil microbial communities from Luquillo Experimental Forest, Puerto Rico - flux4day.12C.oxic.44.000.170 (v2)... | ecosystem: Environmental > Terrestrial >... | reverse complement strand
TCACAGCAGAGGATGCAGGCGTAGATCGAGTCCCCCGCTCCATCAGGACGTGCCACGAGGGCCCGCGGCGAGAGCCGCGGGCCTTCGCTCGTTCGTGACGAGGAAGTCGAGACTAGGGCAGCACGACCACGCGTGACGTCGCGACGCGGGTGAGCTGCTGCAGCCGCACCATGTAGACTCCCGGCGGCAGCCGGCGGCCCGCAGCGATCGGCAGCTCGTGCTCGCCGGCAGCGCCCGCGATGTCCTGCTCGGCGACGCGCCGGCCGGCGAGGTCGAACGTCTCGAGCCTGGCGGGGGCATCCTCGGCGAGCTCCGTCGCGGCCGATGCGCGCGGCGAACGCCTCGAGCACGGTTGTCGGCGCCGGGACACACGGCGACGCCGTCTGCCGCCCACTGCGGTCGGCCGAGCGCATCGAACGTTTGGGCGAAGATGCCCGACTCGGGCCAGCGGTCAGCGCCCGACCGAGTCAATTGACCGATCTCGTATCGCCCCGCATCGTGACGGGCCCGCGCGTGCCCGCACCTGGTCGCCCCATCCCATGTCCTATGCCCTGATCGCGTTGCCGGTGCCCGTCCGGCAGCTGTTCACGTATCGCGTCCCCGATGCCATCGACGGCGCGGCGCTGCCCGGCGCGCCGGTCGAGGTGCCGTTCCGCGGGCGCGCGGCGCGTGGCACGCTCGTCGAGCGCATCGCGAGCACGCCGCTCGAGAACGTGCGCGACGTCGCCAAAGTGCTCGGCGCGCCGCTCCTCTCCGCGCACGTCCTGGCGCTCGCCCGGTGGGTCGCCGAGTACTACCTCGCGCCGCCGGGCGAGGTGATCGCGGCGGCACTCCCGGGCGGGCAGGAGGGCTTCGCGCGCTCGCTCGCCCGCAGGCACGCCGACGAGGATCGAGTGCTGCGCATGGCCATCCCCGACCGGCTGATGCTCACTCCGGCCCAGCGCGATGCCACCGCGACCTTGGTCGCGGCGGTTGAAACGTCGGGCTTCCAGCCGTTCCTGCTCCACGGCGTCACCGCGAGCGGCAAGACCGAGGTCTACCTTCGCGCCGCGCGCGCCGCCCGCGAGGCGGGTGGACAGGCGCTCGTCCTGGTGCCGGAGGTGGCGCTCGCCACGCAGGTGCTGGACGTGTTCGCCAAGCGCTTCGGCGGCCGCGTGGCGCCGCTCCACAGCTATCTGCCCGTCGGCACGCGGCGCAGGAACTGGGAGCTGGCGCGTCGCGGCGCGCTCGACGTCGTCGTGGGCGCGCGCTCGTCGGTGTTCGCGCCGCTCCCGAACCTGAAGCTGGTCGTCGTCGACGAGGAGCACGAGCCGGCCTACAAGCAGAGCGAGCAACTCCGCTACCACGGCCGCGACGTCGCCGTGCGCCGCGCGCAGATGCTCGGGATCCCGGTCGTGCTGGGCTCGGCCACGCCGAGCCTCGAGTCGCAGGCGAACGCGGCGCGCGGCAAGTACCGCAAGCTGGAGCTCCCCGAGCGCATCGACAGGCGCCCGGTGCCCGACGTGGTACTCGTCGACCTGCGCCGCGAGGGGAGCGGCCCCGGCGTGCTCTCGGCGCCGCTGCGCGCCGCGATCGGCGAGCGGCTCGCGCGCCGCGAGCAGGTGCTCCTGTGGCTCAACCGCCGCGGGCACTCGCACCACGTCCAGTGCCGCGGCTGCGGCCACACGCCCGAGTGCCCACGCTGCGACATCTCGCTCACGCTCCACGTCGAGCCCAAGTGCCTCCGCTGCCACTACTGCGACCACCGCGAGGCGGTGCCGGACCTCTGCCCCAAGTGCGGCGCCTCGCTGCTCCGTTACGCGGGCGCGGGCACGCAGCGCGCGGAGCGCGAGCTCGCGACGGTGTTCCCGAACGCGCGTGTCCTGCGCCTCGACACGGACGTGGCCCGTGAGAAAGCCGGCCCGGGCGCGGTGCTCGCGAAGTTCGCGCGCGGCGAGGGCGACATCCTCTTGGGGACGCAGATGATCGCCAAGGGGCTCGACTTCCCGCGGGTCACGCTCGTGGGTGTGCTCGATGCCGACGTGGCGCTGCACCTCCCCGATTTCCGCGCGGCCGAGCGCACGTTCCAGCTCCTCGTGCAGGTGGCGGGTCGCTCCGGTCGCGGCAAGGTGCGCGGCGAGGTGCTGGTGCAGACGTGCACGCCCGAGCACCCGGCCATCACCGCCGTCGCCTCGGCGAACGCGGCCGAGGGCGAGCGAGCGTTCCGCAAGCGCGAGCTGGACGAGCGCCGCGACGCCGGCTACCCGCCGTTCACGCGGCTCGTGACGCTCCTGATCGACGGGCCCGACGAGTCGGAGGTCGAGGCCGCGGCCGGCGCGATCGCGGAGCGAGCACGGGCGCTCGCGGGCGAGCGTGACATCACCGTGCTCGGCCCCGCGCCGCAGGCGCTCTCGCGGCTCCGCGGCCGCTACCGCTGGCACGTGCTCCTCAAGGCCGCCAGCGGGACGCCGCTCCGCGAGATCGCGACGGCACTGCTCGCGGAGAGCGAGCGACCGGGTCATGGAAAAACCCGGATCATCGCCGACGTGGACCCGATCGAGGTGCTGTGAACGCCTCGTCGGCGCCGGGGGGAAAGTGTCGCGACACGCTCACAATCGTGCGCAGGCGCATCGGTTCCGGCTTTCCCGGCACCCGGTCAGGAGCGTGTGAGCCGGGCACGCTCAGGCTTGACGCTGTTCAAGTTGCGCCCCTAGGCTCGTTGCGCCTGATTCCCGATGCCCACCGCGTGTCGCGGTGGCATCCTTCCCGCAAGGGGTTTCCTTGGAAATGAGCCCAGCATCTGTCCGTACGGCCGTCGACGGCGCCGCCCCGGGGGCCCCGCCGTCGCCCCTGACCTTCGAATGGGTCCGCGAGAACCCCCGGGTCCGCACCTACGTCAAGATGGCCGACGCGGCGCTCGAGCAGATCGGCTACACCGAGCACGGCGAGCGCCACGTGGGGCTGGTGTCGCGCATCGCCTACAACGTCATGAAGCGCATGGGCCGGCCCGAGCGCCAGGCGGAGCTGGCGGCGATCGCCGGCATCCTCCACGACATCGGCAACAGCGTGAACCGCGATCACCACGCGCAGACCGGCGGCGTGATGGCGATGCAGCTCCTGCACGAGTTCGGGATGCCGGACGAGGAGGTCCTCACCGTGATCTCCGCCATCGGCAACCACCACGAGAACGACGGCGATCCGGTGAACGACGTGGCGGCGGCCCTCATCCTCGGCGACAAGAGCGACGTACACCGCACGCGCGTGCGCAATCCCGACATGATCAAGTTCGACATCCACGACCGCGTCAATTACGCGGTGGAGAAGAGCTTCCTCAACGTGGACGGGGACCAGAAGCACATCACGCTCGAGCTCACGATCGATCCCAAGATCTCGCACGTGATGGAGTACTTCGAGATCTTCATGACGCGGATGCTTGCGGCACGGAAGGCCGCCCTGCACCTGGGGGCCACGTTCGGCCTGCAGGTGAACGGCAACCGCCTGGTCTAGCCCAAGGAGGAGTGCCTTGAACAAGCGTTCCCTCACGGCCGCCACCTCGCTGGCGGTCCTGCTGTTCGGCGCGGGCGTGGCGTCCGCGCGTAATCCCCACTGCGCGGGCGGCATCCAGTACGTGGTGCAGGGGCTCCGCGACAAGGACCGCGGCCTCACCGAGGACTACACGCGCGAGATGAACAAGGCCGTCGACCAGCTCACGCAGTGCTCCACGGAGGATCCGGCCGACCTGGAGGCGATCGGCTACCTGGGCTGGGCGCTCGCCGAGCTCGACAGCTGCGCTCCCTCCGGCGTCGCGTTCCAGAAGTCCATCGACGGCCTCACCGCCAAGGGCGACAAGAAGAAGCTGGAGACCGTGGTCGGGAACCGCGACCACTACTGGTCGGTGGTGTACAACGATGGCATCGCCAAGATCAACGCCGCGCAGCAGGTCTACCCTGACTACTCGAAAGAGCCCACCGGCGACGAGAAGGCGCTCAAGGATGAGGCGACGAAGAACTACGAGGCGGCGATCCGCTCGCTCACGAAGGCCAAGCTCCTCAAACCCACGAGCGCGGTGACGATCCGCAACCTCGGCACCGCCTACGCGCTCATGGGCCGCTACGCGGAGGCCGAGACCGTGCTGCGGAACGGCCAGAAGGAGGCCGCGAGCGACGAGGCGGTGGGCGGGCTCGCCGACGCGCTCAAGACGGTGCAGGCGAACACGGCGAACTCGCTGCTCAACAACAAGGACTACGACAAGGCCATCGAGTACTACAGCGGCCTCATCAAGACGCAGCCGGACAACGCGGACAACTACTCGGGCCTGGGGAGCGCGCTGTTCAACCGCGCCCAGACCAAGCAGGACGACGCCAAGCGCACCGACTACAAGGCCGCCGGCGACGCCTACGCCAAGGCGTTCTCGATGAAGAAGCCGGTCAGCACGGACCTGGGCTTCAACGCCGCGCTCGCCTACCAGGGCGCGGGCGAGCTGGCGCAGGCCGAGACGCAGTGGCGCGCGGTGCTCAAGGAAACGCCCGACGACCCCGAGGCGCTCTCGAGCCTGGGCTCCACGCTCGCCGACATGCAGAAGTTCACCGAGGCGACCGGCGTGCTGAACCGCGCGGTCTCGATCAAGCCCGACCCCACGTACTTCCGCCAGTTGGGCGCGGTCTACAGCAAGGCCGGCAACAACACGAAGTCGGCCGAGATGCTGATGGTGTTCATGTCCATGAAGTCCGGCAAGGAGAACCCCGACCCCGCGGGAGCGGCGAAAGCCGCCAAGGCCGGTTCGCCCGCGGCCAGCACGCTGGCCGCGCAGGGGCCTCCGGACAAGGTCTACGACTGGGAGTCGGACAACCGGAAGCTCCAGACCTGGCTCTACACCGCGAAGAAGCTGGGATTCACGTTCGACGCCAGCGGGGGCTTCACGCTGGTGCAGAAGTCCGACTGGTCGACGACCGGCGGCGGTGGCGGCAGCGCCAGCAAGAAGTAGCCGGACCAGCGCTCCGGCCCGATCCTGATGGCCTCCGCTCCGGGAAGCCGGGGCGGGGGCCGTCGCGCTTCCGGCCGAGCGGGCGATCCCGGGCGGCCTCCCCGGCGGCGCCGGGGTTGCCGACCCGACCCGGGGAATCCAAGTAACCCCTTGTGCATTAGGCGATTGACAGCGCGCCGGGGCTGTGGTTACGGTACCGCGCGTCCAGCCTCCGGGACACGACGAACCCGGACATCGCGGGCTGGAGGGCCCAGGAGGAAGTGATGACGAAGGCCGATATCGTGGACCAGATCTCCGAGCGGACGGGCCTTACCAAGAAGGACGTCGCCGAAACGGTCGACTGCTTCTTGAACGCCGTGGCCAAGGCGCTCTCCGATGGTCATCACATCGAGATCCGCGGCTTCGGCACGTTCCGGGTGAAGGATCGCAAGTCACGCATCGCCCGTAACCCTCGCACCGGCGAGGCCGTGCCCGTGCCGCCGCGGCGCGTCCCCGTCTTCAAGGTGTCCAAGGAACTCAAGGACATGGTGTCGCAGCAGTAACGCGACACCATCACGCGGACCGACTTTCGAACTCCGGCCGGGTCCCCCGAGGGGCCCGGCCGCTTCGCTGTGTGCGGCAGCGAGTTCCGCCATCCGCGCGACCGCGTCAGTGCGAGCTCGTCTCCGGGTTGGTCACGAGCCACTGCCTCATGGCCGGCAGCTGGTCGTTCCCGGGATCGATGCGCTCGAGCGCGCGCACCGCGTCGCGCATCGCTGCGCGGTCGCCCACCGCGCTCGCCGCGGCGGCGACGCCGCGCCAGCCTGAGACCAGGTTCGTGTCCAGCGTCGCCGCGTGGCGGTAGCGCTCCAGCGCCTCCTGAGGACGGCCCATCATCGTGAGCGTCATGCCCATCTCCGCGTACGTGCGCGGGTTGGGAGCCGCCTCGGCCGAGCGCTCGAGCAGCTCCAGCGCGGGGCCGTACTCGCGACGGCCGAAATGCATCATGGCGAGCGTGCCCAGGCCGCGCGCCCGCTCGGAGGCTTCGCGCGCGGGCGGGCCGATCAGGATCGACTCCGCGCGCGCCCAGGTCCGGGCGCTGTCGCTCTGCAGCGCCGCGAACTGGAGCGCCGGACAGGCCGCGCTGACCGCGAGCGGGAGCGCGAGCCAGCGTGCCCGCGGCTCGTCGCCGAGCACTGCCGCCACCCGCCACGCCGCGACCGCGGCCAGCGCCACGCCGCCGAATGCGAACACGTCCCAGTCGCGTGGTAGGCCCTGCTGCGGCAGCACCAGGAGCATGAGCAGGAGCGGCGGGAGCGCGAGCGCCGCCATGGCGAGCGCCTCGCGCGCCGGCGGGCGCGGCGGCAGGAGGAGGAGGAACGGGAGCAACAGCGCGAGCGGCACGAGAAGGCAGAGCGTGTACACCATGTCGGCGAGGTGCGCGGGAGCGAGCCCCGCCGCGAGCGTGTGCGCGAAGCCACCGGCCATGTGGTGCTCGAGATCGAACGAGCCCATGACCTGCACCAGCCGGCCGCCCACCACGGCGAGCGCGGCGAGCGGCGCCAGCATGCCGGCGATCGCTGCCGGACGGCGCCAGGTGTTCGCCTGAATGGCGAGCGCCGCCGCTGTGATCCACGCGGGCAGGAGCGCGAGCGCGGAACGATGGAGGCAGATCCCCAGCGCGACGCACGCGCCCACCGTGCCCACGCCGCGGCCGTCGCGCGCGGCGCGCAACATGCCCACGGCCACGAAGCCGGTGAGGCAGGCCACCTCGACCGAGGCCTTGCCGTAACCGTTGTCGAGCGCCAGCGCGCCGGTGCACGCCGCGATCGTCCCCACCGCGAGCGCCAGCTCGCGCCTGCAACCGAGCGCCTCCGCGAGCCGCCAGCCGGCGAGCCCCGCGAGGAGCGCCAGCAGCGCGCCCTGCGCGCGGCCCGCCTGCTCCGTGCTCCACGGCGTGTGATCGTTCACCCACTTGGGGACGTCGTGGTGCAGGAACAGGTCGGCGCGCATCGCCTGCGCGGCCAGCGTCTCCGCGCGCTCCGCGAGCGCGAACGCGCCGTGGCGGAGGCTTGCATCGCCGATGAACAGCGACCGGTCCGGGTGCGTGTACATGAACAGCGCGAGGCACGCGGCGAGCGACACCGCGAGCACCTGCTGCGTGCGGGCGTCCTGCGGCAGCGACCGCGCCACAGCGCGCGCGAGCGCGGGCACGTGCATCGCGAGCGGGAGCGCCAGGCCCAGCGCGGCCGCGAACGGCGTCACGTCGCGCGCCAGGTCCAGGCCCCAGAGGTAGCGCCCGGGGATCAGCGCCGCGATCGCCCGCAGCGCGATGAGCGCCAGCGAGGCGCCGAACAGCGTGCGAGCCGCGGAGGGGAGCGCACCCTCCGCGGCTCGCGCATCCTGGCGCGACGTCGGGCCCGGCTTCGCCGCGGCTGCGGGCCGGGGTCTCGACATCAGCGCCGGTTGTTGCGCAACACGAGCAGGCGCACGAGCTGAAGCGCGGCCACCGCCGCCGCCGCCACGTACGTGAGCGCCGCGGCGTCCAGCACTTTCTTGGCGCCCGCCACCTCCTGCGGCAGCACGGCGCCGGTGCTCGTCAGCTCGGCGAGCGCGCGCTTCGAGGCGTCGAACTCGACCGGCAGCGTGACGAGGTGGAACAGAACCGCGCCGGCGAAGAACACGATGCCCAGGTCCATCAGGAAGCCGGCGAACGGCACGCGCGGGCCGATCAGCAGGCCGATCAGGAACAGCGGCATCGCGGCGCCGCTGGCGAAGCCCACCGCGGGCGCGAGGCCCGAGCGCATCTGCAGCGGCATGTAGCCCTGCTGGTGCTGCAGCACGTGGCCCACCTCGTGCGCGGCCACCGCGATCGACGAGATCGAGTCGCCGGCATAGTTGGACGAGGACAGCCGCACCTTGCGCGTGCGCGGGTCGTAGTGGTCGGACAGCATTCCGTCAACGGCCTCCACCTCCACGCCGGTGACGCCGTTGCGCATCATGATCTGGCGCGCCATGTCTCGGCCGGTGAGGCCGTTCGCGGCACGCACGCGGGAATACTGCTGGAATGTGCTCTGCACCCTCCATTGCGCCCACATCGCGAACGCCATGGCGGGAAGCAACAGGATGAACGTCGGGTCGAAGAACGGGAAGAACATGGGTTGGATCGCTCCGGGAACGTGACTCGTGCTTTCCGCGGCGCCTCCACTGGGGCCGCGGGACACCACATCACCTTACATTCGACGCGGCAGCATGCGTCGAGTTGTCACGCGGCTGCAAGACCGGTCAAGTCCGCGTGGTGTCAGCCTCAACGCCGCTGCGTCTCGAGCGCCTGCAGTCGTTCGCGCGCGGTGCGCAGCGCCACGCCGTCGGGCTCCAGCCGCTCGAGATGCGAGATGGCGATGTGCAGGCTCGCGGTGTCCCTGAGCGCCGCGGCCGATTCGGCGAGCCCCTGCCACGCGCTGGTGAGGTCGGGCGCGATCTCGGTCGAACGGCGGAAATAGCCGATCGCCTCCTCCGGATGACCGTAGATGTTCGCGACCAGGCCCCATTCGACGAGCCGCCTCGGGTGCGGCGAGATCTCCATCGACCGCCGCATGAGCGCGCGCCCGCCGGGCGGATCGCCGCGCGTGTAGCGCGCGAGCCCGAGCGCGCCCAATCCCTGCGCGCGCTCCTCGTCGCCGCGCCGCGGCGGCTCTTCGAGGATCGACGCCGCGCGCGCCATCGCGCGCACGGGGTCGTGGGGGAGTGCCGCCCACTGGAGCGCCGGGAAGAGCGAGACGAGCGCCACTGCGAGCGACACGCCCTGGGCGGCTCGCGGTGAGCCCGCCACGGTCGCCGCCACGCGCGACGCGGCGAGTGCAGCGAGCGCGGAGCCGGCGAACGCGAACACGTCCCAGTCGCGCGGCAGTCCCTGCTGCGGCGGCACGAGCAGCAGCAGCAGCACGGGCGGCAGCGCGAAGGCCGTCCAGAGCCACGCCGCGCGGGCGCCGGGACGCGGCGGCAGCGCGAAGAGGAGCGGCAGCAGCAGCACGGCCGGCGCGAGGATGAGCAGCGCGTTCGCCACGTCGAGCAGGTGGATCGCGTGGAACGCCGCGGCGAACGGCGGCGCCGTGCCCCCGGCGGTCAGGTGGTGGAAGCGGTCGAAGCTCGTGTAGACGCGCACGACGGCGGGCAGCGTGAGCCCGAGCGAGACGAGCGGCGCCGCGAGCCCCAGCCAGGTGCCGGGCTCGCGTGCACGTCCCGCAAGGATCGCGAGCACCGCGCCCACCACCCACACGGGCACCAGCGCCAGCGCCGAGCGATGGAGCAGCAGCGCCGCGGCCACGCAGAGGCCCATGTTCGGCAGTCCACCGCCTCCGGCGGCGAGGCTCGCGATGCCGGGCGCCATCCAGCTCGTGAGGCAGGCCACCTCGACCGTGGCCTTGGAATAGCCGTTGTCGAGCGCCAGGGCCGCGCTGCTCGCGGTGAGGGCCGCGACCGCGAACGCGAGCACCCCGCGAACGCCCAGGGCGGTGGCGAACCGGAACCCGGCGAGCGCGGTGAGGAACGCGAGCAGCGCGCCCTGCGCGCGTCCGGCGTCCTCGGGTGTCCAGGGCGTGACGCGCGAGAGCCAGCGCGGCAGCGTGTGGTGGAGGAACAGGTCGCCGCGCATCGCCTGCGGCGCGAACGACTCGGGGTGCTCCACGGTCGTGAACTCGCCATGGCGGAGCGCGGTGTCGCCCGTGAACAGCGTCTGGTCGCTGTGGCCCAGCGCGTAGAGCGCGAGGGTCAGGGCGGAGGCGAGCACGATCGCCGTGTGCATGGCGCCGCCCTGCGGCCACGTGCGCGCGAGCCAGCGTGAGACTGGCGGCGCGCAGGCGGCGAGCACCGCGATCAGCGCAGTCAGCGACGTGGCGATCGGCAGGTCGCGTGCCAGGTCCAGCCCCCAGAGCCAGCGCCCGGGGAGGAGCGCCGCAAGGAGCCGCAGCGCCGCGACGACGAGCACGCCCGCGACGAGCGCTGGAGCGGGGCCCGGTCCCTCGCTGGCCGCCCGCGCGCGCGCCGGCCGGCTCCGCTGATCGCGCCCGCGGGTATGGCCTATAGTGATGCGCCCACCTCCTTCTCGATCGCCCAAGGTTCGGAGCCTACATGAGCCACGCCCCCGTCGACCTCCGCAGCGACACCGTCACCCGCCCCACCGCCGCCATGCGGCGCGCCATGGCCGAGGCGGAGGTGGGCGACGACGTGTTCGGAGACGATCCGACCGTCATCGAGCTGGAGCGCCGGGTCGCGGCACTCGCCGGCAAGGCCGCGGCGCTGTTCGTCCCCAGCGGCACGATGGGCAACCAGCTCGCGGTCCACGTGCAGACACGGCCCGCGGACGAGGTGCTGCTCGAGGCCGAGTCGCACATCTACTTCTACGAGCAGGGCGGCATCGCGGCCAACTCCGGCTGCCTCGCGCACCCGATCCGCGGCGAGCGCGGCGTGCTGCCGCTCGACGCGCTGATCGCAGCGCTCCGCGACGACGACGACCACGTCGCCCGCGTGACGCTCGTGTGCGCCGAGAACACGCACAACCGGGCCGGCGGCGCGGTGGTGCCGCTGCCGCGGCTGCGCGAGCTGGCGGCGCTCGCCCGCGAGCGCGGGCTCAAGCTGCACCTGGACGGCGCGCGGCTCTGGAACGCGAGCGTCGCCACCGGCATCCCGATCGCCGAGTGGGCCGCGTGCGCGGACACGGTGATGATGTGCTTCTCCAAGGGCCTCGGCGCGCCGGTGGGCTCCATTCTCACCGGGCCGGCCGACACGGTCCGCGCCGCGCGTCGCGCGCGTAAGCGCTGGGGCGGCGGCATGCGCCAGGTGGGCATCCTCGCCGCGGCCGCGCTCCACGCGATGGACCATCACGTCACGCGCCTCGCCGACGACCACCGGCGCGCGAAGCGGCTCGCGGACGGGTTCGCGCGCGCGCCCGGGGCGCGCGTGATCGCGCCCGACACGAACATCGTGTTCGTCGACCTCGAGCCGGGCGCTCCCGATGCGCGCGCGGTGGTGAAGGCGCTCGCCGAGCACGGCGTGCGCATGAGCGCCTATGGGCCGCGGCGCGTGCGCGCGATCGCTCACCTCGACGTGGACGACGCCGGCATCGAACGCGCGATCGAGGCGTTCACGGTGGTGCTGGGCGACCCCGCGCGCAGCGTGGGTCCGGGCGCCGCGGCGCACCGCTGACGGCGCGACCGCGCCGTTCGCGGTCCGGACGCGTTCCGCAGCCGCGAATGTGGACGCTCCCCACCCCCCGTGCTAGCTTGCGGCCGGATTATCGGCACCGGTCTCCCGCCTCTTCCAAGGATCAGGAGTGACCCACGAGCGACCTTCCGGCCGCCCCGGCACCTTGTTCCTGGTGGCGACGCCGATCGGCAACCTCGAGGACGTGTCCGCGCGCGCGTTGAGGGTGTTGCGCGAGGTCGACCTCGTGGCGGCCGAGGACACGCGGCATACGCGGCGGCTCCTGCAGCACTTCGGGATCGCCGCGCATGTCGTGAGCCTGCACGAGCACAACGAGCGGGCTCGTGCGACGTCCCTTGTGGAACGGGTCAGGGGAGGCGAGTCGGTGGCCCTGGTGACCGATGCGGGTTCACCGGGGATCGCCGACCCGGGCTTCCCGGTCGTTCGGGCGGCCGTGGCCGAAGGCGTGCGGGTGGAGAGCATCCCGGGACCGAGCGCGGTGATCGCCGCGCTGCAGGTGTCGGGGCTCCCGACGGACGCGTTCCTCTTCGCCGGCTTCCTGCCGCCGCGCGGCGCGGCGCGGCGAAGACGACTCGCGGAGCTCGCGGAGCTGCGCGAGACGGTGGTGGTGTTCGAGTCGCCGCACCGGATCGAGGCGTGCCTCGCCGACCTCGAGGCGGTGTGGGCCGAGCGACCGATCGCGCTGGTGCGCGAGCTCACGAAGGTGCACGAACAGGTGTTGCGCGGCACGCCGCGCCAGGTCCGCGAGGCGCTGCGGGCCGACTGGCGGCGCGGCGAGATGGTGCTGGTGCTGGGAGGCATGACGCGGGAGGCACGGACGTCACGGGCATCGCGCGCGCGGGACGGACGCGGCGAGCGCCGCGAGCAGGGGGAGGTCGGGTGACGGGGCGGGAGGCGATGAGCACGACGCCGGAACATGGAGTGGGCGATTACAAGGTCGTCCTGAAGCGCGTCGCTCACCAGCTCCTCGACCCGGTCGTGCGCGGCATGCTCGCGCTCGGGCTCCAAGCGGACCACCTCACCGTGCTCGGCTTCGCGCTGTCGCTCGGCGCGGGCGTCTCGTTCGCGATCGGCAAATTCCGGATCGCGTCGACGATCGCGCTCACCGCCGGGATCTGCGACATCCTCGACGGCCAGCTCGCGCGCCTCGGCGGCCGCGTCACCCGGTTCGGAGCGTTCCTCGATTCCACGCTCGACCGCATCGCCGAGGCGGCCCTGTTCGTGGGGATCGCCTGGTACTACATGGCGCAGCTCGTCGACATGACGGTGAACCCGGGCCGCGTGATCGCCAACGTCCAGCACAATCTCTATCCCATCACGTTCGCGGTCACCGCGTTGAACGCCGTGCTCGCGCTCGTGGGGTCGTTCATGGTGTCGTACACGCGGGCGCGCGCCGAGGGGCTCGGGCTCGAGTGCAAGGTTGGATGGTTCGAGCGGCCGGAGCGGCTGGTGGTGCTCATCGTCGCCGGCTTCTTTGGGCTCGGACCCGTGATCCCGGGCATGCTGATCGTGCTCGTGGTGTTTTCCTTCGCCACCGCGATCCAACGGATGGCGCACGTGTGGAAGATCACCCGCTCGTCGGGTTCGGAGGTCTAGGCGTCATGGGCAAGGTGCGTGTCGCGATCATCGGCGTGGGCAACTGCGCCTCGTCGTTCGTGCAGGGGCTCCACTACTACCGCAACGCGAAGGCCACGGACCGGATCCCGGGGCTCATGCACGTGAACCTGGGCGGCTACCACATCAGCGACGTCGAGGTCGCGGCCGCGATCGACATCGATGCGAACAAGGTCGGCAAGGACGTGTCCGAGGCCATTGTGACATGGCCGAACAACACCGCCGTGTTCGCGAAGGTGCCGGACATGGGCGTGACCGTGCAGCGCGGCATGACGCACGACGGGCTCGGCAAGTACCTGTCGCAGATCATCAAGAAGGCTCCGGGCTCCACGGTCGACGTCGTGAAGCTGCTCAAGGAGACGAAGACCGACGTGGTCGTGAACTACCTCCCGGTGGGCTCGGAGGCGGCCACGAAGTGGTACGTCGAGCAGGTGCTCGAGGCCGGCTGCGCGTTCGTGAACTGCATCCCGGTGTTCATCGCGCGCGAGCAGTACTGGCAGCAGCGCTTCGAGAAGAAGGGCCTGCCCGTGATCGGCGACGACATCAAGTCTCAGGTCGGGGCCACGATCACGCACCGCGTGCTCGCGAACCTGTTCGTGGACCGCGGCGTGCGCATCGACCGCACCTACCAGCTGAACTTCGGCGGCAACACCGACTTCCTCAACATGCTCGAGCGCGAGCGCCTGGAGTCCAAGAAGATCAGCAAGACGAGCGCGGTGACGAGCAACATCCCCTACGACCTGCCGGCCGAGGACGTGCACGTCGGCCCGAGCGATTACGTGCCGTGGCTCAAGGACCGCAAGTGGTGCCACATCCGCATGGAGGGCACGACGTTCGGCGACGTGCCCTTGAACCTCGAGATGAAGCTCGAGGTGTGGGACTCACCCAACTCCGCGGGCATCGTCATCGACGCGGTGCGCTGCGCGAAGCTGGGCCTGGACCACGGCCTGAAGGGGGCGCTGATCGCGCCGTCGTCGTACTTCAAGAAGTCGCCGCCGGTGCAGATCCCCGACGACATCGCGCGCGAGCTGGTGGAGGAGTTCATCAAGTCGCCGAAGGCGGTGGAGGCGCGCATGCGCGTGGCGCCCCCGGCGCTCAAGCGCGAGGCGGCTCCGGCGGCGAAACGGGCCAAGGCGGGCGCCGACGGCCAGGTGAGCCCGAACGGCCACCAGCCGGCGCGCGCGGCGGCGAAGAAGCCGCGGCGCAGGACCACGACCGCGCGGTAGCCGGCTCCATGGCCGGGTTGTTCGTCACCTTCGAGGGCGGCGAGGGCTCGGGCAAGAGCACGCAGCTCGCCCGCCTCGAGGAGCGCCTCCGGCGGAGCGGCTTCGACCCGGTGGTCGTTCGCGAGCCGGGGGGCACGCGGCTCGCCGAGTCCGTCCGCGCGCTGCTGCTCGACCCCGGCGGGCGGATCCCCGCGGTCACCGAGGCGCTGCTCATGGTGGCGGCGCGCTCGGACCTGGTCGCGACGCGGCTCCGACCCGCGCTCGAGGCGGGGCAGGTCGTGCTCTGCGACCGCTACACGGATTCCACGCTCGCCTACCAGGGCGCTGGGCGCGGGCTCGACGCGCCGATGCTCGCGTCGTGGAACCGCGCCGCCACCGGCGGCCTCGTGCCCGACCTCACGCTGCTCTTCGACCTGGATCCCGAGCTGGGGCTCGCGCGGCGCGCGGCATCGCACGGGAGCGCGAACCGGCTCGACCTCGAGTCCGCGGCGTTCCACGCGCGCGTGCGCGAGCGCTACCTGCAGCTCGCACGCTCAGAGCCCACCCGTTTCACGGTCCTCGACGCGGAGCGCCCGGCGGCGGAGCTGGCCGAGCGCGTGTGGTCGGCGGTGGCCTCGCGCCTGCCGATCGCGCCTTCGCCCCGCGGCTGAACCCCGGCTGGACAGCGCGGCCGCTCCAACGCCGCAACGGGCGGGCCGAACGCCGGCCTCACCCGGCTGACGGCGTGCTCCCGAGGGGCTATAGTCGAGGGGAATCCTCGTTTCTCTTGTTCCCCAGGGCCGCGCGCGTCCGGTATTCCGTCCGCGGGCCCGGACCCCGCCCCGTGGAGGTGTCTTGAACCGTCGACGCGTCGTGCTCGGGGGCCTGCTCGGCGCCCTGTTCGCGCTCGGCTGGTGGGCGGGCGGCACCCGCGCGGCGAGCGGGCTCTACAGCGGTCTCGACCTGTTCGTCGAAGTGCTGCTGGCGGTGCAGGCCAACTACGTCGATCCGGTCGACCCGGGCAAGCTCGTGACCGGCGCCATGCGTGGCGTCACGCGCAGCCTCGACCCGTGGTCGCGCTACCTCGATCCCGACGAGTTCCGCGCCACGCGCGGCGTCATCCAGGGCTCGTTCGACGGCATCGGCGCCACGGTGGACCAGAAGGGCGGCTGGCCGGTGATCGTGGCCCCGATCGAAGGCTCGCCCGCGTGGGAGGCGGGGCTCGAGCCGGGCGACGTCGTCACCAAGGTGGACGGGCACTCGATGTTCGGGCTCACGCCCGACGAGGTGGGCGCGAAGCTCCGCGGCGGGCCGGCGACGTTCGTCACGCTCACCGTGGCGCGCGCCGACCAGGAGCACGAGATCAAGCTCCAGCGCGAGAAGGTGCAGGTGAAGAACGTGCCTTACTCGTTCCTCGCCACGCCGGGCGTGGGCTACGTGCGGCTCGCCCACTTCTCGGCGCACGCGTCGGCCGACGTGGCCGCGGCGTGCGATACGCTGCGCACCGAGGGTGCGCGCGCGCTGGTGCTGGACCTGCGCGGCAACCCGGGCGGCACGTTCGACGAGGCGGTGGCGATCGCGTCCCAGTTCCTGCCCGACGGCGCCACGGTCGTGAGCACGAAGGGCCGCGCGAGCGGCACCGACCAGGTGTACAAGTCGACGCGCACGCGCCCCGAGCTCGCATGGCCTCTTGCCGTGCTGGTCGACGGAGGCAGCGCCTCGGCGTCGGAGATCGTGGCCGGCGCGCTGCAGGACCACGACCGCGCCGTGCTGGTGGGCGACACCACGTTCGGCAAGGGCGTCTCGCAGCAGATCTATCCGCTCCGCGGCTCGCAGGCCGCGCTCCAGCTCACGGTGTCGCGCTACTACACGCCCAGCGGTCGCTCGATCCACCGCGATCTCGGCACGCCCGCGGACGACGAGGGCGACGACGAGAGCGATACCGGTGGCCCGCCGTCCCCCGACAGCCTCAAGGTGCGCACGTACCGCACCGACGCGGGACGTATCGTGCGCGGCGGCGGCGGCCTGGCGCCCGATGTGCCCGTCGCCGCCGACACCGCCGCGACGCGCATGCGGGTGATGTCGCATCACCTCGGCGGCCTCGCGGGCGCCGCGCGCGAGTCGCTGGCGCGCGATCCCGTCTACCAGCGCGCGCTCGAGCTGGTGAAGAAGGCGACCGACGCGCGCGGCGTGTTCGCCGCCGCCGGCCTCAAGCTCCCGAACCCGGGTCCCGCCCGGCGGTAGGGCTCGGCTTCGCAGCCGCCCGCGCTCCTGCATGCCCACGGCGTATCTTTGTGATTTCGACGGCACGGTGTCGCCGCGGGACGTCGGCGCCGCGTTCGCCGAGCGGTTCTCGCCCGGCGGCGCCGCGGCGCGCGTGCCCGAGCTCGGCGACTGGTTCGCGGGCCGCGTCGGCCACCGCGCGGTGACGCGGGCGCAGTGCGCCCAGGTGCGTGTGCGGCAAGACGAGGCGCTGGCGTTCACGCACGGGTTCGCGCTCGATCCGGCGTTCGCGCCGTTCGTGCTCGAGGCGCGGGAGCGGGGGGACGTGGTCATGGTGGTGAGCGAGGGCTTCGACTTCTACGTGCGCGGACTGCTCGAGCGCGAGGGGCTGGCGTCGCTGCCGTTGGCGGCGAACCATCTGCGCTTCGAGCCGGACGGCCGCGTCACGCCGGAGTTCCCCTTCGCCGATCCCGCGTGCGACGAGTGCGGCAACTGCAAGGCGCAGCACGTGCGCCGTCACCAGGCGATGGGCCACCGCGTCGTGCTCGTGGGTGACGGCGGCAGCGATCGCCACGGGGCGCTCGCCGCCGACGAGGTGCTCGCGCGCGGCTCGCTGCTCGAGTGGTGTCGCGAGGGCGGGCTGCCCTGCACCGCGTTCGAGGACTTCGCCGACGTGACGGCGCATGCCCGCCGGTCGGCCGCCGCTGCGGGCGCCCGGTCCCCGGAGGTGACGCCGTGATCGAGCGGCCCGACCCGACCGCGCCGGACACGCCCCCCGCGGCAGCGAAGGCCGCGGCGAACCCGGGACCCGCGCACGGGTTCCGCATCGGCGGCGTGGAGATCGACTCGCCGTTCGTGCTGGCGCCGCTCGCGGGGGTCTCCGACTCGCCGTTCCGCCAGCTCGCTCGCGAGCAGGGCGCCTCCGCCGTCTACACGGAGATGGTGTCGTCGGACGGCCTCGTACGCGGCAGCAGGAACACGATGGACTACTGCGCGTTCGAATCCATGGAGCGGCCGATCGGCATCCAGGTGTTCGGCTCCGATCCCGCGATCATGGCGGACGCCGCGCGCGTGCTCTCGGACCTGCCCGAGGAGCGGCGCCCCGACCTGATCGACATCAACATGGGCTGCCCGGTGCGGAAGGTGGTGAATCGGTGCGCCGGCGCCGCGCTGCTCCAGGACGTTCCGCGCATCGCGTCGATCGTCGAGAGCATGTCGGCTGCGACGCCGCTCCCCGTGACTGCGAAGATCCGCCTCGGCTGGGACGGGAACTCGCGCAACGTGGTGGAGGTCTGCCGCACGCTCGAGGCGGCCGGCGCCCGGGCGGTGGCGATCCACGCCCGCACCCGCGCGGAGAAGTTCGAGGGCGAGGCGCACTGGGAGATGATCGCCGAGGCCCGGCGCGCCGTGCGGATCCCGGTGATCGGCAACGGCGACGTGCGCCGCGCCGAGGACGCCGTGCGCATGCTCGAGCAGACGGGCTGCGCCGGCGTCATGCTCGGCCGCGCCGCGTTCGGCGACCCGTGGGTGTTCCGCAGGATCCGCGCGCTCGTGGAGCGGGGCGAGTCGCTGCCGCCGCCCACCGCCGCCGAGCGCCTGGAGGCGGGCGTGCGCCACCTGGCGATGATGGAGGCCTCCGTGGGCCCCGAGCATGCCGCGCGCGAGATGCGCAAGCACGTGGCGTGGTACATCAAGGGGCTTCCCAACTCCGCGCGCGTGCGCGAGCAGGTGAACCACACGCGCACCGCACGCGAGATGGCGGAGCTGCTGCAAGTCTACCTGGGAGATCTCGCGGCGAAGGGACTCGACGCGTTCGCGCCCGAACCGGCGGCGGCGGCGATGGGGTCCCTCCGTGCGACCGGCTGAGCTCCAGGCGCTGCTCCGCGCCGTGCGCCGCGGCCGCGTCACGCCGGGCTCGGCCGCGAAGCGGATCGCCGAGGCGCCGCTCGAGCGGCTCGAGTTCGCGGCGCTCGACCACCAGCGCGCGCTCCGGAACGGCTTCCCCGAGGTGGTGTTCGGGCTCGGCAAGTCGCCCGAGCAGCTGGTGGCCATCGCCGGGCGGCTGCACGCGCGGCACGGGGTCGTGCTCCTGACCCGCATCGACGAGCCGGGCCGCGACGCGTTGCGCGCCGCCTTCCCTCAGGCGGAGACGCACGCGCGCGCGCGTTGCGTCGTGCTCCGCCGCCGCGCGCCGCGGCCGCGCGGGCGGGTTCTCGTGCTGTGCGCGGGCACGGCCGACCTGCCGGTGGCCGAGGAGGCGCTCGTCACCGCGCGCGCCATGGGCAGCCGTGCCGAGCTGATCGCCGACGTCGGGGTCGCAGGCCTCCACCGCCTGCTGGCCCATCGGCGCCGGCTCCATGGCGCACGCGTGCTGGTGGTGGTGGCCGGGCTCGAGGGAGCGCTCCCGAGCGTGGTCGGCGGGCTCACCGACCGCCCGCTCATCGCCGTGCCCACGAGCATCGGCTACGGTAGCCACCTGCGCGGGGTGGCGCCGCTCCTCGCGATGCTCAACTCCTGCGCGGCGGGCGTGACGGTGGTGAACATCGACAACGGCTTCGGCGCGGGCTACGCCGCCCACCTCATCAATGTGGGCGCCGGCCCCCGGCGCGAGAACCCTCGAAGCTCCCGAAACGGGAAGCCG
>Ga0306920_100003991_pt1 | contig 18850 bp, 14 predicted proteins | sample flu12Cox44000170_FD_204666 | JGI IMG/M metagenome (GOLD analysis project Ga0306920, IMG submission 204666) | Lab enrichment of tropical soil microbial communities from Luquillo Experimental Forest, Puerto Rico - flux4day.12C.oxic.44.000.170 (v2)... | ecosystem: Environmental > Terrestrial >... | reverse complement strand
AGCCGGTGGAACTCCGAGGATAGGGTCACACCGCTCATCAGCCGGTTGTCAGTGTTCACCGTGACCCGGAACGACAGCTGGCGCAGCAGCCGGATCGGGTGGGCCTCGATCGACGGCGCGGCGCCGGTCTGCACGTTGGAGGTGGGGCACATCTCCAGCGGGATCCGCCGGTCGCGCACGTAGCTGGCGAGCCGGCCCAGGGTGGCGGTGCCCTCCGGGGTGATCTCGATGTCATCCATGATCCGGACGCCGTGGCCAAGCCGCTCTGCCCCGCACCACTGCAGTGCCTCCCAGATGGACGGGAGCCCGAACCCCTCGCCCGCGTGGATCGTGATGTGGAAGTTCTCCCGCGCCACGTACTGGAACGCGTCCAGGTGACGGCTCGGCGGGCTGCCCGCCTCCGCGCCGGCGATGTCGAAGCCAACCACCCCACGGTCCCGGTACCGGACCGCCAGCTCGGCGATCTCCAGTGACCTGGCGGCTGTCCGCATCGCCGTGAGCAGCGCATACACGGTGATGCCCCGGCCGGCGCTGCCGGCCCGGAAGCCTTCGAGCACCGCCTCGACCACCTCGCCGAGCGCCAGCCCCTGGCTCACGTGCAGCTCCGGCGCGAACCGCACTTCGGCGTAGACGACCCCGTCGGCGGCGAGGTCCTCGGCACATTCGGCCGCCACCCGCCGCAGCGCGTCAGCGGTCTGCATCACTGCCAGCGTGTGCTGGAACGCGTCCAGGTAGAGGTTCAGGTGACCACGCTGGGCGCCACGGCGCAGCCAGGCGGTCACCTCGGCGACGTCCTGCGACGGCAGCTTGTCGTAGCCGATCGAGTCGGCGAGTTCCACGACCGTCTCCGGCCGCAGCCCGCCGTCCAGATGATCGTGCAGCAGCACCTTGGGTGCGGACCGGATTTCGTCGAGGGTCAGCGGCATCTAACCATTGTCACATCCCGATCCGGTCGATGACCGGGTCGGTTTGCGACGGGCGCTCCGGGCCGACCTCAATCGCGTCGCCGAGGGCGGCCAGCGCGGCCGCAAACCGGGACTCATCGTCGGCCCGCAGTTCCAGCAGTGGCTGCTCCTCCTCCACCCAGTCGCCCTCTTTCGCCAGGCACAGCACGCCCGCGGCGGGGCTCACCGGGTGCTCCTTGCGGGCCCGGCCCGCACCCAGCCGCCAGGCGGCATGGCCAACGCCATGCGCATCCAGCCGGGCCAGCCAGCCGGTACCCGGCGCGGGCACCACCCTGGTGTGCCGGGCCACCGGCAGCGGCGCGTCCGGATCGCCTCCCTGCGCGGCGATCATGTCCCGGTAGCGGGCGAGCGCCGACCCGTCGGCCAGCGCCGCAGCCGGGTCGCCGTCCACGCCGGACAGCCGCAGCATCTCGGCCGCCAGCGCCAGCACCACCTCGGCCAGGTCCGGTGGCCCGTGGCCGGCCAGGGTGGCGACCGCCTCCTCGACCTCTACCGCGTTGCCCACCGCCCGGCCCAGTGGCGTGTCCATCCGGGTCAGCAGCGCCGAGGTGCGCACCCCCTCCTCCTCGCCGAGGGTCACCATGGTCTGCGCAAGCAGCCTCGCGCCGGCCAGCTCACGCATGAAGGCGCCACTGCCCACCTTGACGTCGAGCACCAGGGCCCCGGTGCCCTCGGCGATCTTCTTGGACATGATCGAGCTGGCGATGAGCGGGACCGACTCGACCGTGCCGGTGACGTCCCGCAGCGCGTACAGCTGCCGGTCGACCGGGGCAAGCCCGGGGCCGGCGGCGCAGATCACGCAGCCCAGCCGGCGCAGGATGGCGATCATCTCGGCGGGCGGCAGGCTGGCCCGCCAGCCCGGGATCGCCTCCAGCTTGTCCAGGGTGCCGCCGGTGTGCCCGAGGCCGCGGCCGGACAGCTGGGGCACAGCCGCGCCGCAGGCGGCCACGAGCGGCGCCAGGATCAGCGATACCTTGTCGCCCACCCCGCCAGTCGAATGCTTATCCACGGTCGGGCGGCCGACCCCGGACAGATCCAGCCGCTCACCGGACTCCACCATCGCTGTGGTCCAGGCGCGCAGCTCGGCATCGTCGAGGCCGCGGAAGCAGATGGCCATCAGCAGCGCCGACATCTGCTCGTCGGCGACCTCGCCGGACAGGTACGCGCCGAGCAGCCACCGGATCTGGTCACTGGTCAGGGCCAGCCCGTCACGTTTGGCGCGGATCAGGTTGACGGCGGCGTGCGCCTGGTCAGCCACCCTGGCCGCCCCCGGCCGGTGGTTCGGCCGCACGCAGGTCAGTGGCCGGCACGCCAGTATCGCGCAGGTCGGTGGCGCGCAGGTCAGTAGCGGGCAGGTCGGTGGCGGTGAACGCGGCCGGCAGCAAGCGGCTCAGCTCGGTCGGCCCGTCATCGGTGTCGATCAGCAGCCCCGGGCCACCGGCCTCCAGCAGCAGCTGGCGGCAGCGTCCGCACGGCAGCAGCCGCTGACCGTCGCCGGATACCACACTGACGGCGGCCAGGGATCCCCCGCCGGCCGCGTGCAGCGCGGATACCAGGCCACATTCGGCACACAGGGTGAGGCCAAAGGAGGCGTTTTCCACGTTGCAGCCCTGAATGACCCGGCCGTCGGCGGTCAGGGCGGCGGCCCCCACCCGCAGCCGGGAATATGGCGCATACGCCCGCTGCGCCACCTCGGCCGCCCCGGCCCGCAGCGTGGCCCAGTCGATCTCCATGGCAGTCCTCCGGCTGCACACGATAACAGCGGCGCCGTGGCGGCCGCGGACCGCGGGGCCGGAGGCGCGCAGGCCCACCGCCACCTGGGGCCACCGGTGCTGGGTTGCGATTTGGCAACGGCAGGCAAGATCGTTGCCGGCGACCTTCCCCGGAAAGCTGCCCAGGTTTAGCCTGCGATCATCCCGAAGCAGGGTGTCTGGGTTTCTTCTCGCCCCCTGGCGCTCCGGGTGGAGGGGGGTCCGATGAAGCGAACGTCGAGAACCGCTCCCGGTGCGGCCGATGAAGACGCCCCGGAAGAGGAGGTAACCAAGTGAGGCAAACGTTGCGGGTTGGCGCGATACTGCTCGCGGCGGCCCTGCTGGCCGCCGGGTGCGCCAAGCCCAGCAGTACCAGCACACCCACTACCACCACCGCCAAGTTCACCGGCTGCATGGTCGCCGACACCGGCACCATCAACGACAAATCGTTCAACCAGTCCTCGTGGGAGGGCATGCAGGCCGCCGCAGCCGCCAACAGCAACATCACGGTCAAGGTCCTGCCGTCCGCCACGGCGTCCGACTACGCCAAAAACATCACCGCGTTCGAAAACCAGAAGTGCGGGATCATCGTCACCGTCGGCTTCCTGATGGGCCCGGCGACCCAGTCCGCCGCCCTGGCCAGCCCGAAGCAGAAGTTCGCGATCGTCGACTGCTCGTATGCCTCCTTCTGCCTGTCAACCAAGCCCCATCCGCCGATCGCCCACAACATCAACCAGCTGGTGTACAACACCGTCCAGGACGCCTTCCTCGGCGGCTACCTGGCGGCCGGGATGACCAAGACCGGCAAGGTGGCCACCTTCGGTGGCCAGCAGTTCGGCACGGTCACGATCTACATGGACGGCTTCTGGGACGGCGTGCAGTACTACAACAAGCAGCACCACACCCACGTCCAGGTGCTCGGCTGGAGCTACTCGTCGCAGAAGGGCACGTTCGCGGGCAACTTCACCAACACCGCCGCGGGCGCGACCATCACCAACACGTTCATCCACGACGGTGCGGACATCATCTTCCCGGTAGCAGGGCTCGTGGGGCTCGGTTCGGCCAAGGCGGTCCAGACCGCCAACGCCGCCGGCAAGCACGTCGGCATGTTCTGGGTGGACACCGACGGCTGCGTCAGCTCGCCGGTCTACTGCCCGTACTTCATCACCAGCGTGGAGAAGGGCCTCAGCGCCTCGGTGAAGACCGCCGTGCTCAACGCCGCCGGGGGCCACAGTGGCGGTACTTATGTCGGCACGCTCGCCAACGGCGGGGCCGTGCTGGGACCATTCCATGACTGGCAGTCCAAGGTCCCCGCGTCGCTCCAGAGCGAGCTCAAGACGCTGGAGCAGCAGATCATCAGCGGACAGCTCGTTCCCGCCACGAAGAGCCCCGTGTAATCGGGACGCCAGGCAAGAAGTACCGTCAAGCTGGTCAGTGTCCCCGGCCGCGGCCGGGGACACTGACCAGAGTCGGCTGGAGGGTGGCTGCCGATGAAGCTTGAGCTGCGGGGCATCACGAAGCGCTTCGGCAGCCTCGTGGCCAACGACCACATCGACCTGGTCGTCCAGCCCGGCGAGATCCGCGCCCTGCTCGGCGAGAACGGCGCGGGCAAGACCACACTGATGAACGTGCTCTACGGGCTAGTCCAGCCCGACGAGGGCGAGATCCTGCTTGATGACAAGCCCGTCGCGATCCACTCGCCCAGGGATGCGATCCGGGCCGGGATCGGCATGGTGCACCAGCACTTCATGCTGGTGCCGGTCTTCACCGTGGCCGAGAACGTGACGCTCGGCACCGAGCCGGTCCATGGGCTTGCCACTCCTGCGTTCAGCCTGGGCGGGGCCCGGATCCGGTCGTTCCGGCTCCCCTCGTTCGGCCTGCTCGACCGGCGCCGGGCCCACCGGGAAGTGCGGGAATTGTCCGAGCGGTTCGGGTTGCGGGTGAACCCCGAGGCCATGGTGGAAGACCTGCCGGTCGGCGTGCAGCAGCGGGTCGAGATCATCAAGGCGCTGCTCCGCGACGCCCGGGTGCTGGTGCTGGACGAGCCCACGGCGGTGCTCACCCCGGGCGAGACCGAGGACCTGTTCCGGATCATGCGCGAGCTGCGCGAGGGCGGCCGGTCGATCATCTTCATCTCGCACAAGCTCAAAGAGGTCCAGGCGATCGCCGACAACATCACCGTGATCCGGCGCGGACAGGTCGTCGGGGAGCGCCCGCCGTCCACCAGCAGCACCGAGCTGGCCTCGCTGATGGTCGGCCGGTCGGTCCAGCTGCGGGTGAGCAAGGAACCGGCCCAACCGGCCGATGTGGTGCTGGATGTGCAGCACCTGAGCGTGCACGGGGAACGCGGCGAGCACTCGGTGCGGGACGTGTCGTTCCAGGTCCGGGCTGGCGAGATCCTCGGCGTGGCCGGCGTCCAGGGGAACGGCCAGACCGAGCTGTGCGAGGCACTGATGGGCCTGCGCCCATCGACCGGCTCGGTGCACCTGGACGGCACCGACCTCAGCCACGCCTCGACCCGCGCCCGGCTCTACGCGGGCATCGGGTACGTCCCGGAGGACCGGTCGGAGGACGGCCTGGTGGCCGACTTCTCGGTCGCCGACAACCTCATCCTCGACGTCTACCACCGGCCGCCCTACGCCTCCGGCATCGCCCTGAACCTGGACGCCATCCAGGAGTCGGCGGTCAAGCGGGTCGAGGAGTACGACGTCCGGACCACCTCCGTGCAAACGCCAGCCGGGACGCTGTCCGGCGGCAACCAGCAGAAGGTCGTGGTCGCGCGGGAGATGGGCCGCGACGCCAGGCTGCTGATCGTCAGCCAGCCGACCCGGGGCCTTGACGTCGGCTCGATCGAGTTCGTGCACAAGCGCGTCGTCGCCCAGCGGGACGCGGGCGCAGCCGTGCTGATCGTCTCCTCCGAGCTCGACGAGATCTACGCCCTAGCCGACCGCATCGCCGTCATGTACGAGGGCCAGATCGTCGCGTTCGTTCCGCCCAGCATCGAGGAGCAGGAACTCGGCCTGCTGATGGCCGGCCTCGGTGCGGCCACCGACGGGGGAGCCGAGCCGCCGGGTGAACCACAGGTACCAGTGCCGGAGCAGCCATGAGCGAGCAGCACGAGACCGAGCCCGCGGCAGCACCTGCGGCGACCGCCACCGCACCGGATGCGGGCACAGCCGCGCCGGGCGGGCCGGGTGGCCGGCGGCCGCTGACCGGCAGCCTGATCATCCAGGCGGTGACCGAGGGACACTCGGCCGTCATCACGATCCTGGCCGTGTTCGTTGCCCTGATGATCGGTGCCGTGCTCATCGTGGCGAGCGACCCGGTGGTGCTGCGGGCCTGGGATTCGTTCAGCTACGCGCCAGCCACCGCCCTGTCCGCCACCTGGAATTCGGTTGCCGCAGCCTACTCGGCGCTGTTCGAGGGCGCGATCTTCAGCCCGGCGACCGTCTCGGCCGCCTTCCATGGTGGCTCGATCGCCGCGATCTTCTACCCGCTATCGCTCACCGCGTTCGAGGCGACCCCGCTGATCCTGACCGGGCTGTCGGTGGCGCTATGTTTCCGGGCCGGCATGTTCAACATCGGCGCAGCAGGCCAGTGGATCGGCGGCGCGCTGGTCGCGACCTGGCTCGGTTACGCGGTCAACCTGCCGATCGTGCTGCACGCCATCGTCTGCATCATCGGCGCCTTCATCGGCGGCGCGGTGATCGGCTGGATCGTGGGCGAGCTGAAGGCGCGGACCGGCGCGCACGAGGTCATCCTCACGATCATGCTCAACTACGTGATGTACAACCTCCTGTCCTTCCTGCTGACCAGCCATAACCTGATGCAGGCACCGGGTCAGACCAACGCGATCGCGCCGAACATCGCGGGAAACGCCATGCTGCCGCACGTGGGGGGGCCACCACCGCAGGTCGGCGTCGGGTTCCTGATCGCACTGGCCGCCGCGGCCGCGACCGCATGGCTGCTCTCGCGCAGCACGCTGGGCTTCGAGTTCCGGGCCGTGGGCGCGAGCCCGAGCGCGGCACGCAGCGCCGGCATTAACGTGGAACGGGTCTGGGTGCTCGCATTCCTGATCGCCGGCGGCCTGGCCGGGCTCTCGGCGGGCACGATCGTGCAGGGCCAGACGGCGCCGCTGACGTTTAACAGCTATGGCACGTACGGCTTCGACGGCATCACGGTCGCGCTGCTCGGCCGGGCCAGGCCGCTGGGCGTGGTCCTTGCCGCGCTGCTGTTCGGCGCGCTGAACGCCGGCGGCACGGTCATGGAGGCCGCCACCGGCGTCCCGTTCGACGTCGTGGACGTCATCAAAGGCCTGATCGTCTTGTTCGTCGCCGCGCCACCGCTGATCCGGCTGCTGTTCCGGCTGCGCCGCGGCGGCGGGGCAGGCCCACAGGCCGTCACTTCGCAGGGGTGGTCGGGATGACCGCCCTGGTCGGCACGGTACGCGCGCCGGTCACGATAAGCCGCAGGTACCTCGCCGCGGGCACGTTCATCGGGCTTGGCCTGATCAACATATTCGTCTTCGGCTTCTTCGCTCACCGGGGCGACGCCGTCTTCGCGCTGTCGCTGCCGGGTGCCACGCCGCACGTGCCGCCGATCCGGACTCCCGGTGCGGTCACGGCCTACGTAGCCGGAGCGATCTCGATCGGCCTGGGCGTCCTGCGTGCCGTCGCCGACCTGCCTCGCTGGGGAAAGCGGCTGTCCATCGCGGTCGTGCTGCTGTGTTTCCTGGTGGCGCTGCTCTCCTGGGCGGACGCCGGCAACTCGGTCGGTTCGCTCGAGGTCGTGGACCTGCTGCAGGGAACGGTTACCGCGTCCATCCCGCTGGTGCTCGGCGCCCTGGCCGGCCTGCTGGGAGAGCGAGCCGGCGTCATCAACATCGCGATCGAGGGCCAGCTGCTCACCGGCGCGTTCACCGCGGCGGCCGTGGCCAGCGTCACCGGCGGGGTCTGGTACGGGCTGCTCGGCGGGTCGCTGGCCGGCGGCCTGCTGGGGGCGCTGCTCGCGATATTCGCGATCATGTTTCTGGCGGACCAGATCATCGTTGGCGTGGTGCTCAATGTGATCGCGCTCGGGCTGACCGACTACCTGAACAACCGCGTCATGGGCCCCTATGCGAGCACCTTCAACACCGGCAACACGTTCGGCACGTTCAAGATCCCAGTGCTCGGCAACATCCCCATCATTGGCCCGGTCTTCTTCGACTCGAACGTCTTCCTCTACATCACATACGCGCTGATCCTGGTGATCCAGATCGGCCTGTTCAGCACCCGCTGGGGGCTGCGCGTGCGGGCGGTCGGCGAGCATCCGACCGCGGCCGACACGGTCGGCATCAGGGTGCTGTGGACCAGGTACCGGAACGTCATCCTCGGCGGCCTGGTCGCTGGAATCGGCGGGGCGTACCTGACGGTCGGCAACGTCGGCTTTTTCACCCCGGACATCAGCTCGGGCTTCGGTTACATCGCGCTCGCCGCCATGATCTTCGGGCGGTGGACGCCGCTCGGCTCGGTGGCCGCGGCGCTGCTGTTCGGGTTCAGCTTCCAGCTGCAGACCGAGCTGTCCGTTCTCCGCGTGCCGGTCTCCTCGTTCATCCTGCTAATGGCACCGTACGTAGCGACGATCATCGCCGTGGCCGGGCTGGTCGGGCGGGTCCGGCCGCCCGCCGCCGACGGCAAGCCGTACGTCAAGGCCTGACAGCGCCATCATGACCGCGGATCCGTACCAGGCCGCGCGGGCCAGCGCCGACCGGCTGGCCGAACTGACGGGGCAGCCGTGGCATGACGTGGCGGTCGTGCTCGGCTCCGGCTGGGCACCAGCCGCCGATGCCCTGGGCCCGGGCGGCGCCGAGGTCCCGCTGGCCGAGCTGGGCGGGTTCCCGCCGCCGACGGTGGGCGGCCACTCCCCCGCGGTCCGGTCGCTGCGGGCCGGCCCGGTCCGCGCGCTGGTCTTCCTCGGCCGGGTCCACCTGTACGAGGGCCACCCGGTGGCGACGGTAGTGCATGGCGTGCGGACCGCGCTGGCCGCCGGCTGCCAGGTGGTGGTGCTCACCAACGCGGCGGGCGGGATCAACCCGGGCTACCAGGTCGGCCAGCCAGTGCTGGTCGCCGATCACCTCAACCTGACCGGCCGGTCGCCGCTGGCCGGCCCGCCGCCGCCGGCCGGCTACCGCCCACGCTTCATCGACCTCACCGACCTTTATTCGCAACGTCTGCGCGCACTGGCCCACGCGGCCGACCCCGGGCTGGCTGAAGGCGTGTACGCCGCCCTGCCCGGGCCGCACTACGAGACGCCGGCCGAAATCCGGATGCTCCGCACCGTGGGCGCGGACCTGGTCGGCATGTCCACCGCGCTGGAGGCGATCGCCGCCCGCCACCTGGGCGCCGAGGTGCTGGCCATCTCCCTGGTCAGCAACCTGGCGGCGGGCCTGGCACCGGACGGGCTCGATCACGCCGAAGTAGTGGCGGCCGGGCAGGCGGCGGCCGGCCGGATGGGTGCGCTGCTGGCCGGGCTGCTGCCCGGCATGCTGCCCGCGGAGCCGCGGGACCACCGGTGACCAGCGGCGGCCTGCGCGCTGCGGCGCAAGCCTGGCTGGCCGACGACCCGGACGAGCGGGACCAGGCCGAGCTGCGCGGCCTGCTCGCCGCGGGCACCAGCGCGGCGGCCGAGCTGGCCGACCGGTTCGGTGGGCGGCTGACGTTCGGCACCGCCGGGCTGCGCGCCGCAGTCGGGGCCGGGCCCAACCGGATGAACCGGGCCGTGGTCCGCGCGGCGACCGCGGCACTGGCCGGCTGGCTGGCCGGGCATGTTCCCGGCGCAGCCGGGGCCGGGGTGGTCATCGGCTGTGACGCCCGGCACCGGTCAGACGAGTTCGCCGCTGAGGCCGCCCGGGTGCTGGCGGGGGCCGGAATCCGGGTACACCTGCTGCCACCCCGGCAGCCAACCCCGCTGCTGGCCTTCGCCATCAGGCAGCTCGGCGCCGCGGCCGGCGTCATGGTCACGGCCAGCCACAACCCGCCCGCCGACAACGGCTACAAGCTCTACCTGGGCGACGGCGCGCAGATCATCCCGCCGGTGGACGCGCAGATCGAGGCGGCCATCGGCGGGCTGGGCCCACTGGCCGCCGTCCCGGCCGCCGCCCTGGCCAGCCCGCTGATAACCCAGCACGGGGACGAGGTGGCGCAGGCGTACCTGGCCGCGATCGTGGCCGCCTCCCCCGGGCTGCCCGCCGCCGCCGGACCCCGCCCGCTGGGCGTGGTGTACACGGCGCTGCACGGGGTCGCCGCGGGCCTCGCCCTGCGGGCGTTCGGTCAGGCCGGCTTCCCGCCACCGCAGGTGGTCGCCGCGCAGGCCGATCCCGACCCGGATTTCCCGACCGTTGCCTTCCCCAACCCGGAGGAGCCCGGCGCGCTGGACCTGGCCCTGGCCGACGCCCGCCGGCTGGGCGCGGATCTGGTCATCGCCAACGACCCCGACGGTGACCGGCTGGCGGTGGCGGTGCCCGATCCCGCCGTCCCGGGCGGCTGGCGGGCGCTCACCGGCGACCAGGTAGGCGCACTACTCGGCGCCTACCTGCTGGACCGGACGGCGAGCGGGCCGGAACCCGGGCGCCGTCTGGTGGCCACCACCGTGGTCTCCTCAACCATGCTGGCCGCGATCGCGGCCACGGCGGGGGCCCGTTACGCGGAGACCCTCACCGGATTCAAATGGATCGTGCGGGCGGGCGAGAGCACCCCCGGCAGCCGTTTCGTCTTCGGCTATGAGGAGGCGCTCGGCTACTCGGTCGGGGATGTGGTGCGGGACAAGGACGGCATCAGCGCCGCCCTGGCGCTGCTGTCTCTGGCCACCGAGGCGCACCGGGATGGCCAGACGCTGCTGGACCGCTGGGATGCCCTGGAAGCCGCCTACGGCGTCCACCTGACCGCGCAGGTCACCCTGCCCGCGGCTGCTCCCGGCCAGATCATGGCCCGGCTGCGGGCCGCCCCACCGGCCGCGTTGGCGGGGTGGCCGGTGACCGGCATCGGCGACCTGTCGGCCGGGACGGCCGGCCTGCCACCCTCCGACGTGCTCCGCTATCACCTGCCCGGGGGCCGGGTGGTGATCCGCCCGAGCGGGACCGAGCCGAAGCTCAAGGCCTACCTGGAGGTGACCGAGCCATTGTCCGGGCGGCCACTGGCTGCGGCCCGGGCGGCCGCGGCTCGGCGGCTGGGCCCGCTACGCCAGGCGGTCACCGACCTGGTGGCGGCCGGCGCCGCTGGGTAGCTGCCGCGACTGCTGGCCCGCGGGCCACGCACTTCCCAAATGCACCCGCTGACCGCGTGGCCTCCCCGCGACTGTCGCAGCCGGCTGCGAGGATGCCGCGTATGACCACCATGTCGCTGCTCGCCCTTCTCATCGGCATTGTCGTCGGGGCGGCGCTCGGGTTCCTTTATGCCCGCAGCCGGCAAGCGGGCGCCGCCACGGCCCTGGCCGCGCGGGCCAGCGCGGCCGAGGAGCGGGCCCGCGCGGCCAGTGAACGGGCTGAGCTGGTCGACGGTCAGCTCGCAGAGCGCTTCCAGTCGCTGTCGGCGCAGGCGCTGGATACCAGTACCCGCCGGTTCCTGGAAATGGCCGAGGGCCGGCTGGCGGCGGCCAACGCGCGGGCGGCCGGTGAACTGGACACCCGCCGGGTAGCGGTGGAGAACCTGGTCGGGCCGCTGAAGGAAACCCTGGCCCGGGTGGAGTCCCAGCTCCGGGACGCGGACGCGGCCCGGGAGCGGTCACACGCCGCGCTGGCCGAGCAGGTCGCGATCGCCCGGCAGAGTTCGGAGCAGCTCAGGATCGAGACCCAGGCGCTGGTCACGGCGCTGCGCCGGCCCGAGGCCCGCGGCCGCTGGGGGGAGATGCAGCTGCGCCGGGTGGTGGAACTGGCCGGCATGAGCGCCCGCTGTGACTTCGACGAGCAGGTGGGGGTGGCTACCGACGACGGCGCGCAACGGCCGGACATGGTGGTGCGGCTGGCCGGCGGCAAGAACATCGTGGTGGACTCCAAGGTATCGCTGGCCGCCTACCTGGAGGCGGCCGAGACCAGCGACGACTCAGCCCGGCTGGACCGGCTCAGTGCACATGCCCGCCACCTGCGCGACCACATCGACCGGCTGGCGGCCAAGTCCTACTGGACGGCGCTCAGCCCGGCCCCCGAGTTCGTGGTGCTGTTCATCCCGGGCGAGGCCTTCCTCGCCCCGGCCCTGGAACGCGAGCCCGACCTGCTGGACTACGCGATGGCCAGGAAGGTGCACATCGCCACCCCGACCACGCTGGTCACGATGCTGCGGACGGCACAGTACGCCTGGCAGCAGGCCGCCCTGTCGGAGAACGCCCGGCAGGTGTTCGACGTCGGCCGTGAGCTGCACGACCGGCTGGCCGGGCTGGCCCGGCACGTCGACAAGCTGGGCAAAGCGCTCGGCAACGCGGTGACCATGTACAACCAGACGGTCGGCTCGCTGGAGAGCCGGGTGCTGGTAAGTGCGCGCCGGTTCAGCCAGCTCGGGCTGGTCGATGCCGAGCTCGAGCCGCCGGCCCCGGTGGAGGAAACCACCCGGGCCCTGTCCGCCCCAGAACTGGTCGCTGAGATCGCGGTCGGCGATGCTGGCACCCGTCCGGGCGGCGCCGCCGAGTCCAGCCGGGTCGAACTGACCCGGGTGCCGCCCAGCCGGGCCGCCGGGTAGCGGATGCAGAGCCTGCCCGTCATGGCGGATGATGTCGCGGAGCCCCCGGCCAATGCGGACGGGGGCCATCCGCCGGCCGGCCCACCACCCGCCGATGCCGCGCCCTCACAGCCCACGCCGCGCAGCCCGGCTCCGGGTCAGGCGGCAGCGGGCACGGAGCAGGCTCACCTCCGGCATGGGGTGCTGGCCTGGTACGGGAACCTGGCGTACGACCGGGTGCTGTTCTTCAGCGACGCCGTGTTCGCCATCGCCATCACCTTGCTGGTGGTGGATATCCGGGTGCCAATCGTGGCGGGCGGGACCATCGACTCCGCCAGCAAACTCCACGCGGCTGTGCCAGAAATCCGCAGCTTCGCGATCAGCTTCGCCGTGATCGGCCTGTTCTGGCTGGGCCATCACGGCATGTTCGGCCACATCACCGTGCTGAATCGCAACCTGATGCTGCTCAACCTGCTGTTCTTGGCCACCGTCGCGTTCCTGCCCTACCCGACCGCGCTGTTCAGTGCCGCGTCCGACCAGGTCACCGCCACCGTGTTCTATGCCAGCTGTGTCGCCGCCGCGGGCCTGGCCGAGGCCGCGATCTGGATATACGCGATCACGGCTCGTAACCTGATGCGCGGCCGGATCGACCCGCGGGTGCGCCGCTACTATCTGGCCCGGCTGCTGCCACCGCCGCTGGTGTTCGCGCTCACCATTCCGGTCGCCCTGGCCAGCCCGCAGACCGCTTCTTATCTATGGCTCACGATCATCGTGATGGGTGTCGTCCTGCGCCGGACGATGTCACCCGAGGAGGGAGAAGAGCCATGATCCGGCTGACCGGCCGCGGCGCGGTGGCGCTGACAGTGGCCGTTTTCACCCTGGGCGTGCTGCTGACCGGCTGGGTCGGCCAGCCGGCCCTGGCAGGCATGTTCTTCGTGGCCGGCAGTGTCGCCGCGGTCTGGTGGGCGCGCAGGGCCGACCTGCTGCTGGTCGCGGTCAGCCCGCCCACCGTGCTGTGCATCGTGGTCGTGGTCATCAGCGCCGTCACCGGCAGCGGTGGCCTGGCGGTGTCGGTCGCAGAGGGAGCCGCCCTCACGCTGGCCGGTGCCGCGCCGTGGCTGTTCGCCGGGACGGCACTGGCGCTGATCATCGCGGCCGTCCGGGGGCTGTTCGGGTCGGCGGCCCTGCCGCTGCGGCAGCCCCCGGCCCGTCCCGCTGGGCCAGTGGCCGCCCGTCGCCGGGATGCCGCTGGCGGCCCGGCCAGGCCGGACCGCAAGGCTGTCGGCGCTACCCGCGTCTGAGGTCGCGGGGCAGCGCGAAGGCCATCCGCTCCGGGACCGCCTCGACCTCCTGCACGTCGCCGAAGCCAAGCGCGGCGAGGCGCTCAAGCACGCCGGTGACCAGTTCCTCGGGCGCGGACGCGCCGCTGGTCAGGCCGACCGTGGTGGCCTCCGCCAGCCAGGCCGGATCGACCGACCCGGCATCATCCACCAGGTAGGCGGCACCCGCGCCGGCCTCCCTGGCCACCTCGACCAGCCGCACCGAGTTGGACGAGTTCTTCGACCCGACCACGATCACCAGATCGGACTCGTCGGCAATGGCCTTGACGGCCACCTGCCGGTTCTGGGTGGCGTAGCAGATGTCGTCGCTGGGCGGGTCGATCAGCAGCGGGAACCGCTCGCGCAGCGCGGCCACGGTCTGGCTGGTCTCGTCCACCGACAGCGTGGTCTGCGACAGCCAGGCGACCTTGGCCGGATCCCGCACCTGCACACTGGCGCTGGCGGCTGGACCGTCCACCAGCTGGATGTGCGCCGGTGCCTCACCCGTGGTGCCGATGACCTCCTCGTGACCCTCATGGCCGATGAGCAGGATGTCGTAGCCCTGGGCGGCGAACCGCCGCGCCTCGTTGTGCACCTTGGTGACCAGCGGGCAGGTCGCGTCGATGGTGCGCAGATCCCGGGCCTGGGCTTCGGCCCGGACCTCCGGCGCGACCCCGTGCGCCGAGAACACCACGACCGCCCCCGGCGGCACGTCCGCGGTCTCGTCGACGAACACCGCTCCCCGCTCTTCCAGCGAGGCCACGACGTGCTTGTTGTGCACGATCTGCTTGCGCACATAGACGGGGGCGCCGAAGCGCTCCAGGGCGAGTTCGACGGTTTGCACAGCCCGGTCCACCCCGGCGCAGTAGCCCCGCGGCCGGGCCAGCAGCACCCGCCGGGCCGGCCGCTCCGGGCCGGCTGGCCCCTGACCGTCTAGGCTGATCACGATCCCCAATGTACCGGGTTCCGGCCCACCACCAGTCACTGGCACAGCCAGCGCGGGAACTTCGGCCGCCGCCGCGCACAGCGGACCAGGCGGGGCGAGAATGAAAACCGGCGTGGCTGCCGCGGCCCGGCGCCCTCAGACACATGCAGGAGATCATGATGCTTGTCCCGAAGGTCACTGATCGCCTCAAGGAGGCTCCCGCGATGGTGCTGCGCACGGTCTTCGCCGGGATTGGCCAGCTGCTGATGGCCGCCGACAAGGTCCGGGCCCAGTTGCAGGAGCAGCTTGCCCCGGAGCCGCACCATTCGCCCGCGGGCCAGGCCGAATCCGGGCGCCCGCAGCCGGAGGTTGCCGGCAACGTCACGCTGCTGTCCGACCGGCAGGGGCCCGGTGGCCAGCGGGCGCACACCCGCTCCGCCAGCCCGGCCACGCCGGCCGCCGGCCGGGCACCGGGCAGCGCGGCGGCCCCGCCGCCGGCCGCGACCGCAGCAAAACCAGCGGCCCGCACAGCAAGGCAGGCCGCCACCAAACGCGAGCCCGCCAGGCCGGCCACTGCCCAGCCCGCACCAGCCAGGCGAACCGCTGCGAAGCCCGTGCCAGCCAGGGGAACCGCCAAGCCTGCGCCAGCCAAGCCGGCCGCCGCCGAGCCCGTGCCAGCCGGTCAAGCTCCCGCCGAGCCCGCCCCGGCCAAGCCTGCGCCAGCCAGGGGAACCGCTGCCAAGCCCCCGCCAGCCCGGCGAACCGCCGCCAAGCCAGCCGCTACCAAACCCGCCCCGGCCAAGCCAGCCGCCACCAAGTCCGCCACCACTCCGGCTGCCAGCCCGGCGCCGGCGCTCCCGTTCGCGGGTTACGACGGTCTCTCGGTCGCCTCGCTCCGGGCCCGGCTACGTGGGCAGGGCCCGGACGGCGTCCAGGCCATGCTCGCCTACGAACGGGCCACCGCCCACCGGGACGACGTGATCACCATGTATGAGCGCCGGCTGGCCAGGCTCGCCGGCGAGACCGGCTGACCAGCGACCGCGCCGCCATGGCCCTGGAAACAACGGCCGACTCGCCGGTTCCGGTCCGCACCGTGCTGCGGCTTGCCGGGGAATGGATCGGCCGGCTGGGCCGGGTCTGGGTGGAGGGGCAGATCGCGGAGCTGACCAGACGCGGCGGGACGGTGTTCCTCACCCTGCGCGATCCGGTGGCGGCCGTCTCGGTCCGGGTGATCTGCGCCCGGACGGTACTGGACGCGTCCGACCCGCCACCGGCCGAGGGTGCCCGGGTGGTGGTCTGGGGCAAGCCTGACCTCAACACGGCCCGCGGCTCATTCTCGCTGACCGGGTTCGAGATCCGCGCGGTCGGCATCGGCGAACTGCTGGCCAGGCTGGACCGGCTCCGCCGGTCGCTGGCCGCGGAGGGCCTGTTCGCGGCCGAACGCAAGCGCCCGCTGCCGTTCCTGCCCGGTGTGATCGGCCTGATCTGCGGGCGCGACTCGGCGGCACAGCGGGACGTGCAGCGCCATGCGGCGGCCCGCTGGCCAGCCGTCCGGTTCCGGGTGGAGCAGGTTGCGGTGCAAGGTCCCTACGCGGTCACCGAGCTGACCGACGCGCTGCACCGCCTCGACGCCGACCGGGACGTACAGGTGATCATCATCGCCCGGGGCGGCGGTTCGGTTGAAGATCTGCTGCCATTCTCCGACGAGAGCCTCATCCGGGCCGTGGCCGGCTGCCAGACGCCGGTGGTGAGCGCGATCGGGCACGAGCAGGACACCCCGCTGCTCGACCTGGTCGCGGATGTGCGTGCCTCGACACCCACCGACGCGGCCCGGCGGGTGGTGCCGGACGTGGCTGAGCAGCTCGCCCTCGTCAGTCAGCTGCGCTCCCGCGCCCGGCGGACGCTGCTGGGCCGGCTGGACCGGGAAGCCGCCTGGCTGGCGGCCGCGCGGTCGCGGCCCGCGCTGGCCGACCCGCTGCGGGAGATCGACCGCCGCACCGAGCTGGTGGTGGCGCTGGCTGGCCGGGCGAGGCGGAGCTTCGCCACCGGGCTGGACCGTGCCGCGGACGACGTCGGGCATATCCGCGGCCGCTTGCTGGCGCTGTCGCCGGCTGCCACCTTGCGCCGGGGCTACGCGATCGTGCAGCGGGACGGTGAGGTCATCCGGCGAGCAGCCGACGTAACGCCTGGCGAGCGGCTGGTTGTCAGATTCGCCGACGATCAGCTGACGGTGGCGGCCGAAGACAGCACGCGGCACGCCCCCGACGCGTAACGTTAACTTCTCGCCACCCGCGACGGCGTTTCTCCGCTAACCCGCACGGTGATGTCTCCGATGATGGCGTTGATCCGGGGAGGTGACCACCGAGTTGGCGTTGAAGGCGGCAGACCGGCCAGCCGTGACCGGCGGCCAGCGGCAGCGGGCACCCGGCCTGGATGGGGTCCGTGCTCTCGCCGTGCTTGCGGTGCTGGCCTTCCACCTGGGAATCCCCGGGGCCCCGGGTGGCTTCCTCGGCGTGGACGTCTTCTTCGTGCTCAGCGGGTACCTGATCACCGACCTGCTGGCGGCCAGGCGGGACAGGCTCGGGCAGCTGAGTCTGGGCCAGTTCTGGGCCCGCCGGGCACGGCGGCTGCTGCCCGCGCTGGCTGTGGTCCTGGTCACGGTGACGGCGGCGGTGGCACTGGCCGAGCCGGGCCAGCTGGCCGCGCTCCGGCCGGATCTGGCCGCGGCGGCCGCCTACGTGAGCAACTGGTACCAGGCGACCCACCACGTCTCCTATTTCGCGTCGTTCGGGCCGCCACCGCCGCTGCAGCACCTGTGGTCGCTGGCCATCGAGGAGCAGTTCTACCTCATCTGGCCGCTGATCCTGGGACTGTTGCTGGCCGGTCTGAGCAGCCGTCACGCCCGGGCCGCGGTCGCCTGGGCCGGAGCCGCCGCGTCGGCAGTGCTGATGGCGTTGCTGTACACCCCCGGCAGTGACCCGTCCCGGGTGTACTACGGCACCGACACCCATGCGACGGCTTTGCTGGTGGGCGCGGCCCTCGCGCTGACCTGGCCGCTGGCTGCTGTCGCTGCCGGGTCGCCGGGCCTCACCCGGCGGCTCGACTTCGCCGGGGTGGCCGGGCTGGCCGTGCTGGCCTGGGCGGCCGGTCACCTGTCCGGCGCCGACCCGGTGGTCTATCCGGCCGGGCTGGTCATCGCCACCCTCGCGGCCGGCGGCCTGGTGCTGGCCGCTGCGGCGCCGGGGGGCCTCAGCGCGCTGCTCAGCCTGCGGCCGCTGCGCTGGCTCGGCGTCCGTTCCTACGGCATTTACCTGTGGCATTGGCCGGTCATCGCGCTCGCCGCCGCGATCGCTGGCCCCGGCCGGGCCCCGGCCTGGCTGTGGCCGGTGGAGGCGGCGATCGCGATCGGCCTGGCGGCCGCCTCCTGGCAGTGGATCGAGTCGCCCATCCTGCGGGCCGGGTTCGGTGCCACCCTCCGCAGCTGGCGTGCCGGGCTGGCCGAATCCCTCACCGCCGTCCGCCGCTCCCCGGTCCGGGCACTGCCGCTGCTGGCCGTGGTGGCGGCGGCGACAGTCGCCTGCACGGCGGGATACGGCGTGCTGCATCCACCAGCCAGCACCTCTTCCGCCATGATGCGCCAGGTCGCGCAGGGGGAGCGGGTCAGCGCAGCCAGCCGCGCCCAGGCTGTGCAGCCGCCGGCGGGCAGCCCGCAGGTGACCGCTGCCCGGGGCCAGTTCCCCGTCGGCACGACCGCCACGCCCGGCCCGGGCGGCCAGGATGCCCGGCCGGTCCGCGGCTGGCAGGTGACCGCGATCGGCGACTCGGTCATGCTCGCCGCCGCTGCGCAGCTGCAGGCCGCTCTGCCCGGCGTCTACATCGACGCGCAGGTCAGCCGCCAGATGCAGACCGGATTGGCCCTCGTCCGGCGGCTCGCCGCCCGCGGCCGGCTGCGCCGGGTGGTGGTCGTGGGCCTGGGCACCAATGGCACCGTGACCAGCGGCCAGCTCCGCCAGCTGCGGGCCGTGCTCGGGCCCGGGCGCAGGCTCGTGCTGATCAACACCTACGAGGCCCGGCCCTGGGAGCACGAGGTGAACGCGGCCATCGCGGCCGCCCGCCGCTATCCCGACGTGGTGATGGCGGACTGGCACCACGCGATCGAGCATCGCACCGGGCTGCTCTGGCCCGACGGCGTCCACCCCCGGCC
>Ga0306920_100003989_pt1 | contig 18851 bp, 13 predicted proteins | sample flu12Cox44000170_FD_204666 | JGI IMG/M metagenome (GOLD analysis project Ga0306920, IMG submission 204666) | Lab enrichment of tropical soil microbial communities from Luquillo Experimental Forest, Puerto Rico - flux4day.12C.oxic.44.000.170 (v2)... | ecosystem: Environmental > Terrestrial >... | reverse complement strand
GGCTCTTTATGAGGCGCCGTTCGAGTCCACCAAAGAGATGCTTTGGGAGCAATTTGGCGAGCTAGTGCGCTGGGGCTGGCTGGCAGTCAAGCCTGAGGGCGTTGCAAAGGAGCGCTCCGGCTACGACCGGGCCCCGCGTGTCACCGTTCTTGACGAACCCGCACTGCGCGCGGCCGTTGGTCGTCCAGAGCGGGTCCGCAGCCCCGCGGAACTCTGGCGGGAAGCTGTCTTCGCTGACTTGGCCGCCTCGAATGAGGTCAAGCGTCAGGTCAGTGAATTCTGTATCGACATGCCTGACCGAGCGATGTCCGAGGTCGTGGCCCGCCTGAACGAACTGCGGGTGTTGAAGCACGAGCCCTTGCTTCTTCGCGAGGTCTCCTCCCGGCTGTTCTGGGGCATGTCCAAGGTTCTGGATAAGCGCCAGGCGTTGGTTGCCGCGCTGCTCGAGCTCGATGACTGCCCTTTCCCGGAGTCGCCGGTGCAGCTTCAAGTGTTCCTACCGCCAGCAGGCTTCCGCAGCGTTCTCTTCATCGAAAATCTGACGACCTACGACCGGGCGATGCGGTCTGGTAGCGCTGCCTTCGAGGGGCTGGCCTTGGCGTTCGCATCCGGCTTTAAGGGTAGCGCTCAGCGGCTGCGTACGCCCGAGGGATGCTCGCTGTTTTTCTCTGATCAAGGCGGCGACACGCGCGACCTGCGTGACGGATTCAAGTCTTGGCTCTTCGGGAAAGAAACGCGGCCAGCGTACTTTTGGGGTGACCTAGACTGGGCTGGTATGCGAATCCTCGCAGCCATGAGAGCCAGTTTCTCCGGGCTGACTGCGTGGCAAACTGGTTATGCGGCCATGTTGCAGGTTCTTCGAGAGGGCCATGGGCATTCGCCGGAAGCAGCCGAGAAGCAAGGGCAAAAGATCCTCACGGAAACCGGTTGCGCGTACGCCGATGGCCAACTCGTGCCTGCGCTCGGTGAGACACGCCGTTTTGTAGACCAAGAACTATTCATGCCGTAGGGCCACAAGCTCACCATCGTGGTCAAGTCCATCGGCCGCTTCTTCAGTGACCTTGCGCTTCCGCTCAAGAATGTCCTTTGGTCACGGGGGGCTCTGCTGGTTCTACCCTGTTGCTCCGAACCTGATCGGATGAGTTCACGCGACAAGACGGTGTGCGGCAGGTCACTTTGTCGCGGGAGTCGGCGGGAGACCGTCTTGGCGACTCTTACGGCTTCGACGGGTGCTACGGGCAGCTGGAGGCGGTGCGGGCGGGGTGGCCAATGGACGCATCCTGTCCGGTCATTTAGGGGCAAATGCTGCACTTTCGGGTCCTCTGTTGCCGAAATGCGACGCTAATATGCCAAAGAGTCGCGAGGGACTTCAGCGTAGGTTTTGGCGTAAGTTTGCAGGCGAAGGCCCGCCGCAAAAGGCCTCTTCACTACTTCGAAGAAAACGAGTAGTCCGTAGCGGGGAGCGGGCACGCAGCTTGCGCAGCGCCAGGAACAAATAGCTGCAAAAGGGAGAAACAATGTCAAAGCGCCCGAGGACGCGCCCGCGCGCGCTCCCCTTCGCGCTCGCAACCGCGAGTCTCTTGACCGGTCTTGCACTCGCGTCGTCAGACGCCAGCGCGCAAACCGCGGCCTACACGAGCGAACCGGTGGATCTGTACGCGGGTCCTTCCGGCGACTACCCGGTCGTTGCCCAAATCGGACCCGGCGTGCCCGTCACCGTGATGGGCTGCGTGAGCGACTATTCCTGGTGTGACATCACCGTGCCCGGTCTGCGCGGATGGGTCTACGGGGGGTACCTCAGCTATCCGTACCAAGGCAGCTACGTGCCGCTCACCGACTACGGCGCGACAATCGGCCTGCCGATCGTCGTCTTCTCGCTCGGCGCCTACTGGGGCAGCTTCTATCGCGACCGGCCATGGTATGGCGACCGGGACCGCTGGGCGCACGTGCCGCCGCCCGAGCGCGGCCGTCCGCCTGGGCAGCCGGCGTGGTACGGCGCGCCGGGCCGGCAGCCCGGCATGCCGCCGCGCAGCGACGAGCGTTTGCCCGGACCGAATGCGCCTGTGCACGGCATGCCGCCGCGCAGCGACGAGCGTTTGCCTGGACCCAATGCGCCCGTGCGCAGCGGCCCGCCGCCCGTCAATGCGCAAGCGCCGCGCGCACCGGCCAACATGCCGCCGCCTAACGTGCCCCTCAACGCGCAGCGTCCGCAAGAGGCGGCGCGTCCTCCCGCGCCCGAAGCGCAGCAGTTCGGCGGCCGCCCGCCGGCCGGCGCGCCCGCGCAGGGCTACGCGCATCCGCCGGCGGCCCAGCCGCAGGGCGGCATGCGCGCGCCTGGCCCCGCCCCTGCAGCCGCACCCACACAGGTGCGGCCGCCTGCGCCGCCGCAAGGTGGACAGGGTGGCCAAGGCGGCCATGCCCCCGCCCAAGGCGGCGGCCGCGGCGACGACCGGCAACACGAGCACTAACCCAAAGCGGTTTTTCTGCGATAGCGGAGGGATACCCATGGCGGGCATCCCTCCGCGCTCACGTGTCGCGTCGAAATGCGTTCCGGCGATGGATCAGGAGTGCCAGGTAATGGACCGGCATGAAGGCCATCCACCGCGTTGCGCAGGCGAGCCAGGGCAACTGGCCAGTCCGCGCAACGCCTCATCCTTACCGCCGCTTACCGTCGTCCTGACGGATTTAACAATCCCTGACAGTAAATTCGCAGCGCTCAGGCGAGAATACGTCGTCGCGGCAAATCGCATCACGGCCGCATGACGCTTTCGGCGCACGAGTAAGGCGCTCGCGCCGCTGGCGACGAATAACCGCTACGGGGGCTGGCTCGCGCGGGACCTGGCGACGCAGCCAGAAAGAGGAAGTCAGAGCGAACCCGAGTTCGCCGGATACCGCTGGCAAAAGCCAGTGCTTTGAGGTGGATGTGGCGATGGCGGCACGTGCCTCGTCGTGCAGGGAGGCGGCTGCGGCCCGCCGCCGGCGTCGGGCGGTGGCGCCGGCGGCGGGGCTCGCGCTGCGCACGACGATGGCTGCGCAGGCGGTCCGATTCCGGGGGCGGATTCCGGAGACCACGCAGCGCGTAGCACGCGGCTGTCGCCACTTTTTTTCCGCACGACTGAACGAAACCTGCACGAATGCTCCTTGCCGCCGCGCGTACCGCGCGCGGCTCGATGGTGTTGCGTCGGCGAAAAAACGCATGGCGCCTGATTGCTGCTTTTTTGCTTCACGGGGGCTACATGTTTTTCCGAACCCGCCGCATGCGCTTTCCGCCGGGCTCGCGCGTAGACGGCGCGAAGGTCGGCCGCGACTTCGAGCGCATCGAGCTCGACCTCTCGCGCGACCGCCACGCCCGCGCCGCGATGGAGGCCTACGCGGATTCCTGCGCGGCCGAACTCCCGTGGCTCAGCGAAGCGCTGCGTCTGTCGCGTTTCGTCCGGGCCGAACGTTCGACGCAATGCTCGTCCACGGTGCTGCGCGTCTTCGTCACGGCGCAGGCGCGCGCGGCCGCGCAACCCGACTACGCGCACGCGGCGTGGGAGCACGTGCGCTCGCATCTGTCCGCGCTGCTCGCCGGCTTGCCGGCGACGGCAAGCGAGGCGGACGACTCTGGCCCGGCAGACCCGGCTCGAACGAAGGTAAACTCGACTACCATGAGCGACTAACGTGAAAGCGATCCGATCACCCCAGCCGGCCATGGCGTCGCGCTCGCATTTTTTTCGAGATGCAGCGAAAGTAGCGGTCTTGGGCGCGCGGCAGGGCCGGCGCGCCGCGAGCTCGAGGGTAGTGAGCCGGCGAACCGGCGCCGGTTGGCGCGCCGCGCCGCGCAAGAGGGCGATGATGGCGTTGGTCATGGCCGCGGTGCGGTGCGGCAGGGAGGCAGTCCATCCTGAGACGATAAAAAACAAACCTGGTGGCGGGGTGCTATGAGAATTGCAGTACTGGATGACGATCCGGCGCAGACAGATTTCGTCTGCCAGACCTTGAGCGTGTCGGGCCACGCCTGCCACGCGTTTGCGAAGGGCAGCGAGCTCGTCCGGCAGCTTCGGCGGCAGACGTTCGACCTGCTCGTGCTCGACTGGAACGTGCCGGACATGGCGGGCGACGAAGTGCTGCACTGGGTGCGGCAGAGCCTCTCGACGCGCTTGCCGGTGCTCTTCATGACGAGCCGCAGCCGCGAAATCGACATCGCGCAAATGCTCAACGCGGGTGCTGACGACTATGTCGTCAAGCCCGTCTCGGCGCCGGTGTTGATCGCGAGGGTCAACTCGCTGCTGCGCCGCGCGTATCAACTGCATTCGCCCGTGCTGAAGGAAACCTTTGGCGATTACGAGTTCGATCTGAAATCGCGCCAGGCTTCCGTAAGCGGCCGCAACGTCGCGCTCACGCAGAAGGAGTTCGATCTCGCGCTGCTGCTCTTTCAGCATCTGAGCCGTCCGCTTTCGCGCGCGCACATTCTCGAAGCGATCTGGAAGCAGTCCGACGACATCCCGTCGCGCACCATGGACACGCATGTTTCCATGCTGCGCTCGAAACTCGGCCTGCGTCCCGAAAACGGCTATCGCCTCACGCCGATCTACGGCTACGGTTATCGGCTCGAGCGCATCGAGGGGGAAGACGCGTGAGGGGCGCGCGTGCGGTGCGCGCGTCCGCAGCGCCGTTCCTTGCCTTCGCGCTCGCGCTTTTTCCCCTTGCCCGCAGCGTCGAAGCGCGCGAGAGCGCCTCGCGCGCTCCGGCGCCGCCGCCCGAAACAACCCCCTACGTCACGCAGCCCGGCGACTCGCTCTACAACATCGCTACGCGCTATCTGCACAGCCCGGACGACTGGAAGAAGCTCGCCAGCATCAATCGCGTGAGCGCGCCGCGCAGCCTGCAGCCGGGTACGACACTGCGCGTGCCGGTCGCGCTGCTGCGCCAGGACAGTCTCAGCGCGAAGGTGATCGCTGCGAACGGCCCTGTGCAGCATGCGTTCCACGACGGTCCGCTCCTGCCAGTCAAGGCGGGTTCGAGCCTCGTGGAAGGCGATCGCGTGCAGACGGGCCATGACGGCTTCGCCACGCTCGAGCTGGCCGACGGCTCGCACATCGTGCTGCCGCCCGACACCGCGCTCGACCTCGCCACGCTGCGTCAGACCGCGCTCACGGGCGCGACCGACCGCGTCGTCAACCTCCAGCGCGGCGGGGTGAGCAGCGAGGTCACGCATGCCACGAAGAAGGACGATCGTTTCCAGATCCGTTCGCCCTCCGTGGTGGCTGGCGTGCGCGGCACGCAGTTTCGCGTGAGCTACGACCGCAGCAACGGCGCGACCGCCGTCGAAGTGCTGGACGGCGCGGTGGGCGTGGACGCCGATTCTTCCGCCCAGCGCGCCCACAACCGCCGTGGCGTCAAAGTCGCATCCGCACAGTCCGCTGCGCCCGCGCCGGGCACGCCGCTCGCCGCCTCCGAGCAGCTCGTCGCGGCGCGCCACGGCAGCCTGACGCTGGCAGGCCAGCCGGCGGGCGCGCCCGTCGCGCTGCTCGACGCGCCCGATCTGCTGCATCCGTCGAAGGTGCAGGACGACGATGAAGTCGCCTTCGACATAGCGCCGCTCGCGCTCGCCCGCGGCTATCGCGCGCAGATCGGCCGCGACGCGGGCCTGCTCGACATGATTCGCGACACGCGCAGCGTCGACCCGCACGTGTCGATGGGCGCCCTCGAAGACGGCACGTATTTCGTGCGCATCTCCGCCATCGACGAGCACGGCCTCGAAGGCATGCCGGCCGCGTATGCGTTCGAGCGCCGGCACGTCGCGCTCGGTGCGAGCGCGGGGGCCATTGAAGGCTCGCGCGACTTCGCCTTCCGCTGGTTCACCGACCGCAACGCGCAGAACACGCGCTTTCGCTTCGTACTCGGCACGACGGCCGATCTGCGTGTGCCGCTCGTCGACCGCACCGACATCACGACCGGCGAGGCCGTCGTGCGCGATCTGCCGAAGGGCGTTTACTACTGGACCGTGATCGCCGAGCAGTTCGACAACGGCCGCTACTATCAGAAGGCGAGTCCGGTCCAGTCGTTCAGGCTCGACTGGTGACCCGGCCGGACGAGGTGGAGCCCCGCATGAGCGTGAGGCAGCCTGCGCGCCTTGGCCGCTCCGTCGGGCGTCGCTTTCTGTTCGAGTGGGTTGGGGTGGGCTGCGCGGGTGTGGTCGTGGTCGTGCTCTGCGCGATCTGGCGGCTGACGAGCGGCGCCGATCACCTCGCCTACGACCGATTTCTCTCCGCGCGCGCGCTGCCCGTGTCGCCCGACATCGTGCTCGTGGAGATCGACAACGCGAGCGTTGCCGCACTTGGGCGCTGGCCCTGGCCGCGCGCGCTGCATGCGCGGCTCGTCGATCAGCTCGCGAAGGCGGGCGCGGCTGCCGTCGTCTACGACGTGCTCTTCACCGAATCGTCGCCAGACGACGCGCGTTTCGCACAGGCGTTGCGCGCGCGGCCCGCGTTCCTGCCTATCCTCCTCACCCCCGCCGACGATTCCGGCCATCGCGACGCGGTGCGCCCGGTCGCGCCACTCGCCGAGGCGGCGGCGGGCGTGGGCCACATCAACCTCGAAGTGGACAGCGACGGCATCGTGCGCAGCGTCGCGCTGTTCGAAGGCGACGCGCAGCAGCGCTGGCCGCAACTGATGGTGCCGGTCTGGCGCGCGGTGCGCAGCGGCGCAGTGAAGCTCGCGCACGGCACGCCCGCGGCCGCGCACAGCGACGAGATCCTGCGCGCGGGTGCGCCGGGCAGCGAGTCACGCTTTCTGATTCCGTTCGGCGCGAATTCGCAGACGTATCACAAGGTGTCGTTCGCCGACGTGCTCGAGGGCCGCGTGCCGCCCGAGCAGTTGCGCGGGCGTGTAGCGATCGTCGGCGTCACGGCCTCCGGGCTCTACGACCGCTTCGCCACGCCGCTCTCGGGCACGCTGGGTCCGCTGCCCGGCGTCTACATTCACGCGGTCGTGCTCGACACGCTGCTCAGCGGCACAGCCATTCAGCCCGTGCCGCCGTTCGCGGTCGTGCTCGCCTCGCTCGTTCCGCTCGTGCTCCTGCTGGCGGGCTTCCTCGTCCTCTCGCCGCTGCGCACGCTGCTGCTGCTCGCGTTCCTGATCGCCCTTTCGCTTGGCACGAGTGCGGGCATGCTGCACGGCGCGCGGCTCTGGCTCCCGCCCGTGCCCGCGATCGTCGCACTCCTCATCGTCTACCCGGTGTGGAGCTGGCGCCGCCTCGAGATGACCATGGCGTATCTGCGCAAGGAGCTGCGCCAGCTCGCCGACGAACCGTACTTGCTGCCCGAGGCGAGCGCGCCGCGGCGCGAATTTGCCGGCGACGCGCTCGCCCAGCAGATGGCGCTGATGGCGCAGGCCGCGCAGCGGCTGCAGGACATGCGCCGCTTCGTATGGGACAGCCTCGATTCGGTGCCGGAGCCGATTCTCGTGGCCGATCTGCGCGGCGTCGTGCTGATTGCGAATCACGCGTCGCGCGCGTATCTCGCGCGCCTGAACGTGGGCGCCGCGGAAGGGCGCGGGATGCAGGACGTGTTCCGCGACCTTTCGCTCGTCAAGCCGATCGACCCGGGTCCCGACGCCATGACGCTTGCGCACGCGCACTGGCCCGCGCCGCTCGACCCGGCGCGCAGCGAGTTCGCGGAGCTGATGGAGCGGGGTGTCGAAGTGCGCGCGCGTGACGGCAGCGACTACCTGCTGCGCTACGCGCGCTGCACGAACGCACAGGGGCAGGCGGTGGGCTGGATCGCGGGTCTCGTCGACGTCACGGCGCTGCACGACGCCGAGCGCCAGCGCGAGGACGCGCTGCGTCTGCTTTCGCACGACATGCGTTCGCCGCAGGCCTCGATCGTCGCGCTCGTGGAGACCGAGCGCGAGCGCGGCACCCTGGCCTCGGAGCCCGTGCGCGGCGTGTTGGAGCGCATCGAGCGCTACGCGCGCCGCTCGCTCACGCTCGCGGATGACTTCGTGCAGCTCGCGCGCGCCGAGTCGCAGGTCTACGCGCTCGAACCCACGAGCCTCGCGGAGCTCGTGATCGACGCGAGCGACGAAGTGTGGCCACAGGCAAGCGCGAAGCGCATTCAGATCGATACGGCGTTCGAAGGCGAAGAGATGGGCTGGATCAACGCCGACCGCTCGCTGATGACGCGCGCGCTCGTGAATGTGCTGAACAACGCCGTGAAATACAGTCCCCCCGATACGCGCATAGTCTGTACCATCGCGCTGGACGAGCGGAACCCGCCGCACGTGGTCTGCTCGATCCGCGATCAGGGCTACGGCATTCCGTACGAGGACCAGGCGAAGCTGTTCGAGCCGTTCCGGCGCTTTCACGCGGGGCAGCGCCCCGAGGTGAGCGGCGCGGGGCTCGGCATGGCTTTCGTGAAGACAGTCGTGGCGCGCCATGGCGGCGACGTGCGCGTGGAGAGCGAGGCGGAGAAGGGCACCACGGTGACGATGTCGCTGCCCGCGTTCGACGCGCCTGTTTGAGCCGCGCCGGTTTGCGTCACGCCGGTTTGCGTCACGCTGATCCGCGCTCGACCCGCCTAACCCGAACGCCGCTGGCCACCCACCGGCGGCGACCCGATGGAGTGTTGCGTGAAGATCTTGTTGTCGATGTGCCTCCTGCCGATGCTCGGCGCCCTGGGCGGATGCGCGGGCGTGACGACCGAGATCGCGGCGAGCGGCGGACTGCCCGGCCCAGGCACGGCTGCCGCGAACGCCCCCGCGACCTACCGTCTCGCGCCGACGCCTGCGCAGGCCGAAGCGGGCGAGATCCTGCCGTACCAGACGCTGCTGCGCGACGGTCTCGCGCAGCGCGGATTCCAGGCGGGGGCGCCCGAGGCGGCGCGCTATCTCATCTCGGTGGCCTGGGCCACGCGTCCCGCCGACGTGAAAGTCTTGACGGATGACTGCAAGGGCGACTGCGCGCCGGCGGAAGGGCCTTCGTTCCCGTGGTTCGGACGGCCTTACGTTCATACGCTGACGCTGCGCTTTTTCGCGTTGCCGAAGGGCGCCGAGGTCTACAAGGTGAGCGCGGTCAAGCGCGACCGCAATGCCGACGCGCAGCAGGCGCTGCCGTATCTCGTGGCGGGCGCACTGGCACGCCTGCCGTACGCGGGCGCGCCGCAATGGCGCGTCAAGCTGAAGAGCCCGGCCAATGCCGGCGCAGCGGACCAGGCGCCGGGCATGCCGGAAGTGCTCTCGGTCTCGCCGGTTAATCCGCAGTAGGCGAGGGCAACTGCGGGCAACTGCGCAGGGCAACTTTTCCCAGGCCGCGCCGTTGCCGCGAGCGCTATGCTGACTCCCGTATCTGGCGCAACGGTTGCGCGCAGACATCACGGGAGTCGCTCATGTTCGATCACATTGGATTGCGCGTGCAGGATCTCGCGCGCAGCGTGCGCTTTTACGAGGCGCTGCTCGCGCCGCTTGGCGTTGTGGTGTGCAAGCGCGACGACACCTATGCGGGACTCGGTCAGCCGGGCGAGCCGAAGCTCTGGCTGCATGCCGTATCCGCCGACGCCGCGCTCGCGCCGCGCGGTGTGCATGTGGCGTTCGCGGCGGCGAGCCGCGCGGCGGTCGTTGGCTTCTACGAAGCGGGCCTGCGCGCAGGCGCGAAAGACAACGGCGAGCCCGGCCTGCGGCCCGACTATAGCCCCGACTACTATGCAGCATTCCTGATCGACCCCGACGGCAACAATGTCGAGGCCGTGTGCTACGCGCGCGAAGCGTGAGCTCACACCAGGCGCCGGGCGTTGCGTCCGGCGCGCAGTTCGCTCAGGAAGCCGCCTCGTCCTGCGGCCAGCGATTCTCGAACACGCATTCGCCGAGCGCCTTGCGTTCGGCCCACTTCTCCATTTCGAGCATTGGCTGCGGATAGAACGCGTCGACCTGGCCCACGCAGAGTATCGCCACGGGCTTGGCTCCGGGCGGCATGGCGAGCAGGGCGCGAACCTCGTCGACGTCGAAGATCGAGACCCAGCCCATGCCGAGCCCTTCGGCGCGCGCCGCAAGCCACATGTTCTGGATCGCGCACGCCACGGAGGCGAGGTCCATCTCCGGCAGCGTGCGCCGACCGAAGACGTGGGCTTCGCGCCGGTCCATGAGCGCGACCACGAGCACCTCGGCGCAGTCGCGCATGCCCTCCACCTTGAGCTTCATGAACTCGTCGCGGCGTTGGCCCAATGCGTCGGCGGTAGCGATGCGTTCGCGCTCGACCGTCCCGTGAAGTTGCTCGCGCAACGATTTGTCGGTGATGCGCACGATGCGCCAAGGCTGCATGAAGCCCACGCTCGGCGCATGGTGCGCGGCGTCCAGCAGGCGCGCGAGCGTGGCGGGATCGACCGGGCCCGGCGCGAAGTGCCGCATGTCGCGCCGCTCGTAAATCGCGCGGTAGACCGCCGCGCGTTCGGCTTCGTCAAAGGGCTGTGCCATGAAAGAGTGCGGCCGCGAAAGCCGGATTGGAGGGCCAGTAAGCGTGCATATAGGTTGCCGCGATGGAGCCGTGACAATAGAGCGCCTCACCGTGCGCGCCCGTTTGCGCATGACGCGCCGTGAGCGCCGGCGCGAGCGGCGTGGCGACGCGCGAGTAGTGAAACGTGTGGCCGCGCAGCGCGCCATGCGCGCCGTCGAGCTGCTGCATGCCGAGCGCCGCGAATCGCTTTTGCATGACGGCTTCGCCGGGCAGCAGGCCGAGCATGGGCGTGCGCGTGCCTGCCACGTCGGTGAGCGCATCGAGCAGATACAGCATGCCGCCACATTCGGCGACGAGCGGCTTGCCCGCCGATACATGCGCGCGCAACGAATTCGCGCTCTGCGCATTGCGCGCCAGCGTCGAAGCATGAAGCTCCGGGTAGCCGCCGGGCAGAAAGATCGCATCGGCGTTGGCGGGGGCCGGCTCGTCGGCGAGCGGCGAGAAGTAGCTCACGCTTGCGCCCAGCGTTTCGAGCAACGCGATGTTCGCGGGATAGAGAAACGAGAACGCGGCATCACGCGCAATCGCGACATGACGGCCGTCGAGCAGGCGCGGCATCGCGACGTCATGCGCAGGATCGGCGAATTCCACCGGGGGCGGCAGGTCGGCGAATGCGGTTTGCGCGAGCGCGTCGGCGGCGCGTTCGATGCGCGCGTCGAGGTCGTCGATCTCATTCGCCTGATGCAGGCCGAGGTGGCGATCGGGCAGCTCCATCATTTCAGCGCTTGCAACGTGCCCGAGCCAACGCACATCGGAGGGCAGCGCTTCCTGAAGCATTTGCGCGTGGCGTGCCGATCCCACCCGGTTCGCCAGCACGCCATGAAACGGCACTTCGGGCCGAAAACGCGCGAGACCGAACGCGATCGCGCCGAACGTCTGCGCCATCGACTTCGCGCTGACGACGGCCGCCACCGGCACGCCAAACGTGGTGGCGAGATCGGCGCTGCTCGGCGTGCCGTCGAAAAGGCCCATCACGCCTTCGATGAGGATGAGGTCCGCTTCGCGCGCGGCCTGCGCGAGCAACGCGCGGCACGCGTCCTCGCCCACCATCCACAGGTCGAGCGAGAGTACGGGCGCGCCGCTCGCGCGCGCGAGGATCATCGGGTCGAGAAAGTCGGGGCCGGTCTTGAAGACGCGCACGCGCCGCCCCGCACGCCGGTGCAGGCGCGCAAGGCCTGCCGTGAGCGTGGTTTTGCCCTGGCCCGAGGCGGGCGCGCTGATGAAGAGCGCGGGGCAGGCAAGCTTTGCGCTCATGCGCTCAAAACTCCACGCCCTTTTGCGCCTTCACGCCTTGCTCGCGGTACGGATGCTTGACGAGCCGCATTTCCGTGACGAGATCGGCGGCCTCGATGAGCGCGTCCGGTGCATGGCGGCCCGTGATGACCACGTGCACGTGCGGCGCGCGCGACGCGATCACGCCGAGCACTTCGTCGAGCGGCAGGTACTCGTATTTCAGCACCGTGTTGAGTTCGTCGAGGATCACCATCGCGTACTCGCCGCTCTCGATCATGCGCTTCGCTTCGTCCCAGCCCTTGCGCGCGGTGGCGATGTCGCCGTCGCGATTCTGCGTGTTCCAGGTGTAGCCGTCGCCCATCGTCACGAAATCGCAGTGCGCGACGCTGCCGAGAAAATCGCGTTCGGCCGTGTGCAGCGCGCCCTTGATGAACTGCACGACGCCGAGCTTCATGCCGTGGCCGAGCATGCGCACGGCCATGCCGAACGCGGCCGTGCTCTTGCCCTTGCCGTTGCCCGTGTTGACGATCAGGAGGCCTTTTTCGAGCGTCGCGGCGGCCTGCTTTTTCTCGTGGCCCTCGCGGCGGCGTTGCGTCATGCGTTGGTGCGAATCGGGATCGGTTTTCATCGTCGGGTGTCGGTTTATCGTGGTGCGGATGAGGCGGTGTTTGCTGGCGCTTTCGCGATGTCGTGCTGCGCAATCGCGACCGTGACACCATCGAGCGCGAGCTTGCCGCGCACGAGGGGACCGCCGCCGGCCGCGAGCGTTGCGCAGGGTTCACACACACCGTCCACACCGAACCGGGCTTGCGAGGCTGCGGAAGGCGGTGCTTGCGTGGGCGCGGCGGCGAGCTGCTCGCGCGTGTAGGTGCACAGCGGTAGTGCATGCGTCGCACAAAACGCCTGCAATGCGGGTTCGCCGGCTTTGGCGTCGAGCGTCGCCACGGCCTTGACGCGCTCGAGCGGCCACTCGCCGAGCGCGGCGAGCACCGCCGCCTCGACTTGCGCGAGCGTCACGCCGCGCCGGCAGCCAATGCCGAGCACGAGCGGCAGCACGCCGTGTGCGGCTTCGACTGGAGCGGAGGGCGAGGCGAGATTCACGGCGAGAGCGTCGATCGAAGGCGTGAGCGAACAGGCAAAACAAGCGGCAAAACAATCGTGGCCCGGCCGGTGCCGGATGCGCGCTACGATAGCACAGGCCCCAGGCCTTCCCACGCCTTCCTTGACGCGCGGACGCCCCGCGCCTACACTCGCACGCACTCTGGTGCTCGCGCGCGCGATTCAATACTGCGCGCGCAGTTAAACGGGAATCAGGGAGCCATCCCACCTCGGGTACGGCCAACCTGAACTGCACCCGCAACGGTACAACGAGCGCGGCGTTCGAACGAATGCCGCAAGCCGCTTCCATGCTTCAAGCAGTCCACGCCACTGTGCGATGCAGCCGCAAGGCCGCTCGCGCGGGAAGGCGAAGCGGCGTTTCGTCAGTCCGGATACCGGCCAGATATGTGGGATTCGCGCTGCGGGGATGCGGTGCCGGGTCCGTGATTTTCATGCGTCAGCCGGGCGTGGCCTGGTGCGTCTCTGGCCGTTCGTCCCCTGCAGGGTTGTTTGAATCGTTACGCGCGACAGCACGTCCATGGAGACGCGCGCTCTCGTAATACGACACCCGCACGATCGGCCAACGCGACGCACCATAGCCCCCCGCCGAAGGAGCACTCCATGCAAATGCGCAAGATTCCGGTCACGATCGTGACGGGCTTTCTCGGCAGCGGCAAGACCACGCTGCTGCGTCACATTCTCCAGCACGCGGGCGGCCTGCGCGTCGCGGTCATCGTCAACGAATTCGGCGAACTCGGTATCGACGGCGAAATTCTGCGGGGCTGCGGCATTGGCTGCGACGAGAACGGCAACGAGACGCAAGGCCAGCTCTACGAACTCGCGAACGGGTGCCTGTGCTGCACCGTGCAGGAAGAGTTCTTTCCGGTGATGGAGCAACTGCTCGAGCGCCGCGGCGAGATCGATCACGTGCTGATCGAAACCTCGGGGCTCGCACTGCCCAAGCCGCTCGTCCAGGCGTTCAACTGGCCGTCGATCCGCAACGCGTTCACCGTCGATGCGGTCGTCACCGTGGTGGACGGTCCCGCCGCCGCGAGCGGCCAGTTCGCCGAAGATCCGCAGGCCGTGGACGCGCAGCGCCGCGCCGACCCGAATCTCGATCACGAGTCGCCGCTCCACGAGCTGTTCGAAGACCAGCTTTCGGCCGCCGATCTCGTCATCCTCAACAAGACCGATCTGCTCGACGAGGCAGGCCAGGACGCGCTCATCGCCGAGCTGCGCGAAGAGCTGCCGCCGCAGGTGAAGATCGTGCGCGCGCAGCACGGCAAGCTCGATCTGCATACGCTGCTCGGGCTCGAATCGGCTTCCGAGGAAAGCATTCATCTGCGCCACGATCATCATGGTTCCGCCGACGATCCCGACCATCACCACGACGAATTCGATTCGGTCGTCGTGGCGGGCGCGGCGGCTTCGCGCGAGACCGTGATCGAGGCGCTGCAACAGCTCGTCGACGCGCACACGATCTATCGCGTGAAGGGTTTCGCCGCGCTGCCGGGCGCGCCCATGCGCCTCGTCGTGCAAGGCGTGGGCCGCCGCTTCGACAGCTATTTCGACCGCCGCTGGAACGCGCAGGAAAGCGCGGCGCAGCCGCTCGCGAGCCGCTTCGTGCTGATCGGCGAAGACCTCGATGGCGCGACGCTGCAGACGGCATTCGATGCGGCACTGGCGAGCGTGCAGACCGCGGGCGCGAAGTGAGCGCGGCTTCAGCGCGGATTTCACCATGATTCTTTCGAAACGCTGAGCGACACGAGGCTGCAACATGCATTTGCTGCGCACCACGCCGGGCGGTTTCGTCGACGACACGCAGGGCGTCATCCGCATCGACCAGCAGCCCGCCGAGATCGTCGTGCTCAGTTCGGCGGACACGACGCTCGCGCTGCTTGCAAGCGTCGTGCCGCGCCTGCCCGAAGGATTCCCGAGCGTGCGGCTCGCGAACGTCACGTATCTGCGCCAGCCCGCCTCGGTGGACTTCTACGTCGAGGACGTCTTGCAGCACGCGCGCGTCGTGGTGGTCGACCATCTTGGCGGCGAGACCTACTGGCCGTATGGCATCGAGCAGGTCGTGTCGCTTGCGGAACGCCGCGGGCAACTGCTCGCGATGTTTTCCGGCGACCTTCAGGAAGACCCCAATCTCATCGCGAAGAGCCGCGCCGAGCCCGAATTTTGCCGGCTGCTGTGGCGTTACCTGCGCGAAGGCGGCGCGGCCAACGCCGAGCTGTTCCTGCGCGCGCTCGCGTGGCGCGCATTCGAATGGGGCAGCGAGCCCGCGCCGCCCGTCGTGCTGCCGGCCGCCGCGCTCTATTGCCCGCAGCGCGACGTCGCGACCATCGACGAATGGCGCGCGCGTTGGCAACCCGGCGCGCCCGTCGTCGCGCTGCTGTTCTACAAGGCGCATTTGCAGGCCGCCAACACGGCTGCATTCGATGCGCTCATCACAGCGCTGATCGAACGCGGCATGAATCCGCTGCCGCTCGCGATCACGTCGCTCAAGGACACGCTGAGCCGCGACGTGCTCGACCAACTCGCGGCCGAGCACGATGTTGCGCTCGTATTGAACACAACGGCCTTCGCGGCCTCGTCGCTGGACGACCCCGAGCCGCTCGCACTGGCCGGCGACGCGCCCGTGCTTCAGGTGATCCTGAGCGGCGGCAATCGCGAAGACTGGGTGAAGGACAATCACGGTCTCAACTCGCGCGACATCGCCATGCATATCGCACTGCCCGAAGTGGACGGCCGCGTGATTACACGTGCGATCAGCTTCAAGGGGCTTGCGTATCACTGCAAGCAGACGCAGGTCGATGTCGTGCGTTATCAGCCCGATATCGAACGCGTGGCGTTCGTCGCGGAGCTTGCGCGCCGCTGGTGCCGCCTGCGCAGCCTGCGCAACGAAGAGAAAAAGCTCGCGCTCGTGCTTGCGAACTATCCGATGAGCGAAGGGCGCATCGGCAATGGCGTGGGGCTCGACACGCCGGCCTCGGTGGTCGGCATCTTGCGGATGCTGCGCGACGAAGGCTATCGCGTAGCCGACTTGCCCGAAGACGGCGACGCACTCATGCGCATCCTCACGCAGGGCGTGACCAACGATCCCGATACACGTGCGCTGCGCCCCGCGTGGCAAAGTCTGCCGCTCGACGACTATCGCGCGCGCTTCTCGCGGTTGCCCGTCGAGGCGCAGAACGCGCTGATCGCGCGCTGGGGTGCGCCTGAAGACGATCCCACGGTGCGGCGCGGCCGCTTCATGATTGCGGGCTGGCGCTGCGGCCAGGTGTTCGTGGGCATCCAGCCCTCGCGCTCGCGCGGCGACGACACCTACGCGAACTACCACGACGCCGAACTCGTGCCGCCGCACGCGTACCTCGCTTACTACTTCTGGCTGCGCGAGACGTTCGGCATCGACGCCATCGCGCACGTGGGCAAGCACGGCAACCTGGAGTGGCTGCCGGGCAAGAGCGTGGCGCTCTCCGACACCTGCTGGCCCGACATGGCGCTCGGTCCGCTGCCGCATCTCTATCCGTTCATCGTCAACGATCCGGGCGAGGGCAGCCAGGCCAAGCGCCGTGCCCAGGCCGTGATCGTCGATCACCTGATGCCTCCGCTCACGCGCGCGGAGAACTACGGCCCGCTGCAAGACCTCGAACGCCAGGTCGATGAGTATTACGAAGCATTGATGGTGGACCCGCGCCGCGCGAAACTGCTGCGCAGGACCATACTCGCGACGATCATCGAGCATCGGCTGCATGAGGAGCTGAGCGTGGCGGCGCCGCAGGATCAGGCGGGCGAGGACGAGCTGCTCACGCGCGCCGACGCCTACCTCTGCGAGCTGAAAGAAGCGCAGATACGCGACGGTCTGCATACGTTCGGCGCATCGCCGCAAGGCCAGCAGCGCAGCGATACGCTGCTCGCGCTCGGACGCTACGCGTGCGGCGACGGGCAGGGCGCGAATGCGGGCCTCATCGACGCGCTCGCGCGCGACATGCGCATCGATCATCTGCTCGATCCGGCCACTGCGGATTGGGCCGCGCCCTGGAGCGGCCCGCGTCCGCCGCTGCTCGCCGGTGTGAGCGACGCGCCGTGGCGTCACGCGGGCGACACGCGCGAGCGTCTGGAAATGCTGGCGGCAACGCTGATCGAAGGCATTTGTTCGGACGATCGCAACGATGCGGCAACGCAGGCGCTCCCGCACGCGGCCCAGGTGCTCGCGCGACTGCGCGACGATGTGCTGCCGCGCCTCGACGCCTGTGGCCGCGAGGAAATGCGCCAGCTGCGCCGCGGTTTCGAAGGCCGCTTCGTGCCGCCCGGCCCGAGCGGCTCGCCTTCGCGCGGCCGTCCCGACGTGCTGCCAACGGGCCGCAACTTCTATTCCGTCGATACGCGCGCCATACCGACGCAAGCCGCGTGGGCGCTCGGCATGAAATCGGCGCAGCAGCTCATCGAGCGGCATTTGCAGGAGCACGGCGACTATCCGCGCGCGGTGGGGCTTTCGGTGTGGGGCACGGCGACGATGCGCACGGGCGGCGACGACATCGCCCAGGCGTTCGCGTTGATTGGCGTGCGGCCGAAGTGGGCCGCCGGCAGCCAGCGCGTGACCGACTTCGAGATCATGCCGGCCGAGGCGCTCGACCGGCCGCGCATCGACGTGACGCTGCGCGTATCGGGCTTCTTCCGCGACGCGTTTCCGAACGTGATGCATCTGTTCGATGCGGCCGTGCAGGCCGTCGCCGAGCTCGACGAACCGGCGCACCAGAACCCGCTGCGCGCACGCGTGCAGCAGGAGCGCGACGCGCTCGTCGCGAACGGCATGGCCGCCGACGAGGCGCGCCGCCGGGCGGGCTGGCGTGTCTTCAGCGCGCGTCCGGGGGCATACGGCGCGGGCCTGCAGTCGATGATCGACCATCGCCAGTGGCAAACCGACGCCGATCTCGCGAACGCATACCAGGCCTGGGGCGGCTACGCCTACGCGCAAAAGAGCGCGGGCGACGAAGCGGGCGACGCGTTCCGCGCACGCCTTTCGACGCTCGACGTGGTCCTGCAGAACCAGGACAACCGCGAACACGACCTGCTCGACTCGAACGACTATTACCAGTTCCAGGGCGGCATGGCCGCGGCGGCGCGGCACTTCTCGCAGACGCAGCCCGCGCTCTATCATGCGGACCACAGCAACCCCGCCGCGCCGCGCGTTCGCCCGCTGCACGAGGAGATCGCGCGCGTGATCCGCTCGCGCGTGGTGAACCCGAAGTGGATCGACGGCGTGAAGCGTCATGGCTACAAGGGCGCCGCGGAGATGGCGGCGACCGTCGACTATCTGTTTGGTTACGACGCGACTGCGCGCGTGGTGGGCGACCATCAATACGCACTGGTGGCGAACGCCTACGTGCACGACGAAGACACGCGCGCTTTCATGCAGCGCCACAATCCGCACGCGCTGCACGCGGTGTGCGAGCGCCTGCTCGAAGCGATCCAGCGCGGCCTCTGGCAGGAGCCGGGCGAACATCGCGCGCAACTCGAACAACGCCTGCTCGAAGCCGGGCAACAACTGGAAGGATCAGGACCATGAGCGCAGCGGCCTCGCGTCCCGCGTTTCCCTTTACCGCACTGGTTGGCCAGGCGCCGCTCCAGCGCGCGCTGCTGCTCGCGGCGATCGACCCCGCGATTGGCGGCGTGCTCGTGAGCGGGCCGCGCGGCACCGCGAAATCCACGGCGGCGCGAGCGCTCGCGGCGCTCTTGCCCGAGGGCGCGTTCGTCACGCTGCCGCTCGGCGCGAGCGAGGACAAGCTGATCGGCACCCTCGACCTCGAGGCCGCGCTGCGCGAGAGCGCGGTGCGCTTCGCTCCCGGCTTGCTCGCGCGCGCACACGGCGGCGTGCTGTACGTGGACGAAGTGAACCTGCTGCCCGATGCACTCGTCGACGTGCTGCTCGATGCGGCGGCGAGCGGCGTGAACACGGTGGAGCGCGACGGCGTTTCGCATACGCACGACGCGCGTTTCGTGCTGGTCGGCACGATGAATCCCGAAG
>Ga0306920_100003987_pt1 | contig 18852 bp, 17 predicted proteins | sample flu12Cox44000170_FD_204666 | JGI IMG/M metagenome (GOLD analysis project Ga0306920, IMG submission 204666) | Lab enrichment of tropical soil microbial communities from Luquillo Experimental Forest, Puerto Rico - flux4day.12C.oxic.44.000.170 (v2)... | ecosystem: Environmental > Terrestrial >... | reverse complement strand
TGCTCAATCCAAAGGCTCACTCCCAGTTGGCGCCCTTAGGTCCAAGAATAGGTTTGGCATTTCTTCTATTAGCTCTGGCACTGGGAGCGACCGCTATCGGCTGGTTTCAGAAAAAGAGATGGGGATGGCGGCTTGCCGTCTGCGTCATTGGGATTCAGGTGTTGGGCGACCTTATGAACATGATGAAGGGGGACTTCATCAGAGGTGTACCAGGCTTTGTGATCGCGGGAGCGCTTTTGGCCTATCTTTGTCGTTCGACGGTAAAAGAGCTATTCCACTGAGCCCGAGGCCAGTCCAGATTTGAACTCGGCTTGCAAGCGGTCGTAGAGGCGGCGGCTGAATCCCGAAGGCAGTTCTAAAGTCTTCCCGTTTCCCAGCAACTGCACGACATTCTTCGACCCATCAAAGACTGCCCTGCAGTGCGCACACGCGCTCAAGTGTTCCGCGATCCGCTCCCGCATCTCTGCGGTCACGTCACCTTCCATGTAGTTGGTCAGCTCTCGCCATACTTCTTGGCAGGTGATGTCGAGGAGGCGTTCTTGTCGGTTCATGGCTTTTCCCGATTGTTGGATTCGACACTTGCGGAAAGGTGACAAAGGAAGCGGCTCGAAGCGATCGAAAGCACGTGTGAAACCTTCCTGCCACTCCCGAATCAGACGGGCGTGAACGGCTTCAAGCAGCAAATGAGCCTGATCTTACAGGCAACGAATCGTTATCGATTCATCGCTGCCGGTCGCTCACCAAATCTATAGCGAGGACAGACCCAATATGAGTAAGTCAGCCCGTTTTTCACTCCGCGCACTGGCCGTGATGACCTTGTTACTCGGCATCTCCGCCTTCGCGCAAGACATGCACACTTCAAGTCAGTTCCAGGGACCCAAAGCAAACAAGGGGACCGTCACTCACAGCGTCCGTAATGGGAAGAACGTGTTGACCCTTTCGGACGATTTCGTCGTACCTGACACTCCAGATCCGCATTGGCAGGTAGTGGACTCCGATGGCCAGGTCTACCTTCTCGACAAACTGAAGAAGAAGGCTCTCCTGGGCGACAAATACCAAAAAGAGATTGTTCTTCCGAGCTACGTAAAGAATGTCTCCAAAGTGATCATCTGGTGCGCGTGGGCCGAAGCCAATCTTGGCGAAGCTTCGTTCTCCAGCCCCGTCAGCAACTAGACCAGCGCGAAGGGGCGCCACTCCGACCGTGGATGCAGCGCCCGCTTCTATACATGAGGTGACTTATGAAATACGTTCGACGTTTAGCAGCACTCGCCATAGCGGTGACAGCTCTGGCAGCAATAACCGCAGCACAGACCGCCGACAAGAAGACGCTGACGCTCAAAGGAGCAGAAGCTGTCATAGCCGCCGCAAAGGCAGAGGCACAAAAGCTCAACGCTCCTGGCGGCGTAATAGCCGTCGTCGATGATGGCGGCAACCTGATGGCGCTTGAGAGGCTAGACGGCACATTCTCGGCCGGAGCGAATATCTCGATTGGGAAAGCTCGCACTGCCGTTATGTTCAAGAAGCCTACGCGTTTCTTCGAGGAACTGATCAATTCCAACGGAAAAGGGCGAACCGTGATGACAGCACTCGAGAATTTCACTCCGCTCATCGGCGGCATTCCGATCACGGTTGATAGCCAGATTGTTGGCGGAGTCGGTGTAAGTGGCGCAGCCACAGCCGATCAGGATGAGAAACTCGCGATTGCTGGAGCCAGCGCGTTCTCAGCCGGGAGTTCTGCTGCCAATGACCCAGCAGGTCCAGTGTCGTATTTCGAAAGGAGCAAGGTCGACGAGGCATTCTCGAAGGGCGCCATCCTTCTGGACGGAAGCGACGGCCGTAACTACATGGTCCACGCTAGTCGTCGCGAGAAGCCCGGGCAAGCCGAAATCCACACCAAAGATACGGACGTCATCTACGTTCTCGACGGGACCGCAACATTCATCACCGGCGGTGAAGCCGTCAATGCGAAGAACACGGCAACCGACGAACTCCGCGGAGAGAGCATTCGCAACGGTCAGACCCGCCAAATCGCGAAAGGCGACGTCATCGTGGTGCCAAACGGTGTTCCACACCAGTTCGCGCAAGTAACGGATCCATTCCTCTACTACGTCGTGAAGGTTCGTTAACGAGAGAAGATCCATGACCACCAAACCACACTGCTTGAAGTTGATCTTTGCCTGGATACTTTGTGCAGCCGCAGTGAGCGCTGCGCAAACTGTTCAAGACCCGCCGTTCGGCCGGCCCGATGCCATCGTCGACCTGGCTTCACGTGACGGAGTGCAGTTGGTCCAGGGTCAATGGCGTTATCACGACGTGAAAGTCATCGATTCGGATTCGCGTTCAGTGGGCCCGGACTTGAAGCCAACTGGTGCGCCGACGAAGACATACGACTATTCTCCCCACGCCGGAGTCGCCAACTTCGACGATTCCGCGTGGGAGACAATTGACGCGGTGACTCTCGACCAGCGGCGGTCAACCGCGAGAGTTTGCTTCAACTGGTACAGAATCAACATCACCATTCCAGCGAGAGTCGGGAGCTTCGACACTGCGGGCTCGACGATTGCATTTGAGATTGTGATCGATGATTACGCGGAAGTATGGGTGGATGGGAAATTGCCGCGCGTTCTCGGCCAGCCCGGCGGACCCGTCATCAAAGGCTTCAATGCACCGAACCGTGTCATCCTCACTCGAAACGCACAACCTGGTCAGCACATACAACTGGCTGTATTCGGAATCAATGGGCCTATTTCTTACAGCCCTCAGAATTTCATTTGGATAAAGTCTGCCACTCTGGATTTTTATCACTCACCCCGTGTAGCAGTGAGTGAAACACAGGCTCAAGTCATCCGCAAGGATGCGGCTCTCGATGAAATCGTCGCACCAGGAGCAAAGCTTGAGAAGCTGGCCGGTGGCTTCCTTTTCACCGAAGGGCCTGTTTGGGTTCCGCGCACGGATGAGACTGACGGATACCTGCTTTTCAGCGATCCAAACAACAACGTGATCTACCGCTGGACGCAGGACGGTCAGCTCTCGATCTTTATGACCAAGAGCGGTTACCGTGGCTTCGACATCGGCGAATATGGCCAACCTGGTTCTAATGGGCTCGCCCTCGACAAACAAGGACGACTCACCATCAATCAGCATGGCAACCGGCGTGTGGTTCGAATGGAGAAGAACGGTCAACTCACTGTATTGGCCGACCACTACGAAGGCAAGCGTTTGAACAGTCCCAATGATCTTGTTTATAAGTCCGACGGCGCACTCTACTTCACTGATCCGCCTTTCGGTCTTCCCAAGTTCTTTGATGATCCGCGCAAAGAACTGCCGTACAGCGGTGTCTTTCGCGTCTCGGCAGATGGAACACAAGTGCGCCTTCTCACCGCGGAGCTAAAGGGGCCCAATGGATTGGCGTTTTCGCCGGACGAAAAATATTTCTATGTCGACAATTGGGATCCTGAGCGAAAGATCATCATGCGCTATGAAGTTCTGCCTGATGGCGGCTTGGCAAACGGAACGGTCTTCTTCGACATGACCCCAGCCGAAGGAGAAGACGCTCTGGATGGAATGAAGGTGGATCAAAAAGGAAATCTTTACGTCTCCGGCCCGGGTGGTCTGTGGATCATTTCTCCGGAAGGCAAGCATCTCGGCACGATTGTCGGTCCAGAGCATCCGCATAACTTCGCATGGGGTGACGATGATGGAAAGACTCTTTACTTATGTGCGAAGACTGGACTATATCGAATTCGGCTGAACGTACCGGGAATTCGTCCTTGAGGGTTCAGAGATCAGCGTGTAACGGGCTCATCGGCTGCAGCATGTCCCTCGCCTGCTCCCAGCGCTTGAGTGATCTTCGCATTGTGGAAGTCGGGGACAGTTCCCAATCCGAACGCAACCGTATTGGCGAATTGTGCAAACCCGACAATCACCACGGCTTCCATGATTTGTTGCTCGCTGAAACCGTAGGTTCGGAGAGCATCCACATCGGAAGCCGCGATCTTTGGCGGATTTCCGTTTAATTTTGAGCAGAAGTTAAGGAGTGCCCTATCGGACATCGCAATCTTGGCGTGCACATGATCAATCGCAATCTGTTCGGGCTCGGGCCCGTCGAGCTTGAGCATGCGCACCATTTCACAATGGGCGGTGACGCAATACGTACTCAGGTTGGCCGCCGAGCAGACGAGGAAAATGTATTCCTTCTGCTTTCTGCTGAGCGCACCGTCCTTAAGCAGGATTGTGCCCATTAGGTTGACTTCACACTCGATCAAGTCCGGCCGCCTCACCTGGGCAGCATAAAAATTCGGCAGGAATCCGATCTGTTCCCGCATCGTGGCAAACGAAGGGAAATCCTTCTCGTCGTATGGTTCGTTGCGGATGTATGCCATGAAGTCCCCCAAGCGTTGCACTAGTCTACAACAAGCGTCTTGTCAGCTTGTTACGAACCTTGCGTCCCTTGTCAGCTATCAGACCCCGCACGCTATACTGCTGGCAATCTGGTGAAGGATACGGCTACAACTCGTGGTGAGGCAGAGACGTCCCACGACCTCTTTGTTCCTCTGTATAGCAAAGTGCCGAACCTGTTTCGACTGCAGAACGAACTGCCGAAGGTTGTTGAAGCTCAGGAACAGCTGATCCGCGTCATTTTCCTCCAAGATGGGTCGCTGCCAAGAGAGGTCAAGCGAGGCCTGCTCTCTACCGTCGCTCGCGCCCGCCAAAACAACTACTGCTGGGTTTTGCTGTCAAAGAATGCCGCCAACCAGAGCGATTGTTCATCAGAACTACAGTTGATGGCCGTGAAGCTTGCCAGTTCGGGATGTACCTTTTCGACCAAGGACTTGGACTCGCTTCGGCATGCCGGCTTTCAAGACGACGCATTGCTCGAAACCATTCTCACCATCGCCTTGGGACAACTGCTCTGTACCCTAGCCGAGGCGCTGAATCCTGAACTTGATTTCGAACCCTCGGCTGCGCTAGATCCTCTACCCCTACCCGATCTAGAACTTGAACCCAGGATTGACGAGGGGCCCCGTATCGCAGCGCCACCGCGGCGCAGTTTTGATTTCGCCCCCTATGTGACTCTGCGGGACAACCTCGGATTCGTCCCCAACTTGTTCCACGCGCAAGCTTCCCGGCCCGACGCCATCGAGGCTGAGGTCTATGCGTTCGAGCAAATCATTGTCCCGGATGGATATCTCAGCCGCACTCAGAAGGAAGGCATTTTTCTGGTTCTCGCAGCGGCTAACGCGAATACATATTGCGTGGCGCTTCAGAGCCAGATCCTTGCAGCCCTCGGAATTGAAGAAGATAGTATTCGCCAGGTTGCAATCGACTTCCGGCACGCGAGCCTTTCACCTTCCGATCTCGCCCTCTACGAAGAAACGCAAAAGTTGACTTGGCCGATGGCAGGCCACGAGTTCTCGGCCGAGCGACTCCGCAACGCAGGGTTCACCTCCGCACAAACTCTCGAAGCTTGCGCGACTGTTGCCCTGGCAAGTTTCTTTGCAACCGTGCAGTCTGGGGTAGGGTGCGTCCCTGATTTCAACCCAGACCGCATTCTTTCCGCAAAAGATTTGTATCGTTGTCGAACGATGGTCCGTCCTATATCCGATGTTGGTACGCCCGACGATCCCGACTCGGACCTTGTCTGCCAGGCGCAGTCCGGTAACAAAGATGCTTTCGAGGAGCTCGTCCGCCGACACAACCGACGTGTTTTCGGCACCTTGGCGGGAATTCTCGGTGACCTCGATGATGCCCGTGACGCCACACAGGAGGCGTTTTTGAAAGCCTACGAGCACATCGGGCGTTTTGAGCGCCGCTCAAAGTTTTCGACCTGGCTCACCAGCATTGCTATGAATGCTGCGACGGAAAATCTTCGTCGCCGGAGGCCCGCACAATCCTTGGAAGAAATCGAAATCGATGAAGACTTTCGTCCTAGGCAAGTGCAGCAGTGGGCAAACGATCCGGAAGAGATGCTTTCCGCGACGCAGCGGAATTCTCTTGTTCGTGAGGCGGTTCTTCGACTTCCATACAAATATCGTGTCGCCATACTCCTTCGCGATATAAGCCAGTTTTCGACCGAAGATGCTGCAGCAACCCTAGGTTTGAGTGTTCCCGCATTAAAGGCCCGAGTGTTACGCGGCAGGCTGATGTTGCGGGAGAGCCTTGCGGTCCACTTCACACGCCCGGAGAAGCCGAATGCTTAGCTGCGCAGAGTTTCTGGCTGAATTCGGCGACTACCTTGAGAATGCGGCAGAGCCTGGTCTCAAGGCCAGATTGGAAGAGCATCTCCACGAGTGCAAGACCTGCTGTGTGATCGTCGACAGCGCCCGGAAAACCGTTCAGATTGTGACAGATAGTTCCTGCTTTAGCCTTCCCGATCCGCTCGGGGAGTCAATTGTCACAGAAGTGATGGGTCGCGTCCGGCAAAAACCATGACGTATCTCAGCCCTTAAATTTTTTGTATCTCCGGAGCTCGGAACCCGTCTTACCTGCGACTGGGGAAGCACTTCGTGGCAACCGTTTCCGAAAACGAACAAATTACGATTCAGTCTCTTCAGGTGGAGTTGCGCCAGGCTCGCGCTGAACTCGATCAGCTGTCGCTCGAACGAACGCAGATGAGCGAAGCATTGCGTTCGAGCGAAGAGTTCAAGAGCCGCCTCATTGCGTGCAGTCGCGACTGCATCAAGGTACTCGATCTCGAAGGCCGGCTGCTGTTCATGAATCAGGGCGGAATGCAGGTCCTCGAGATCTGCGATCTTGCTCCGTTTCTAAACGGCTGCTGGACTGAATTCTGGGACGGCGCGGACCGCGAAAAAGCCGCAGCCGCCATCGAACAGGCACGGCAAGGCGGAGTGGGGCGGTTCACTGGCTATTTCGAGACGAGAATCCACCGCGAACCGCGGTGGTGGGATGTCGTCGTGAGTCCGATCCGCGACGCAGCCGGCACCCCTGTTCAGCTTCTAGCCGTTTCTCGAGACGTCACGGATCAGAAACTGAGCGATGACGCCTTGCGCGAAGCTCTACAAACGAATCGGGAAATCATTGACGGCGCGGCAGAAGGGATCATCCTTTACGATCAAGAGCTGCGTTATCTCGTATTCAATCCTTTCATGGAACGGCTCACGGGTGTGCCTGCCCAAGAGCTTCTAGGAAAGCGTGCAGTTGATGTTTTCCCCAGGCTCGGCCCCAGTGGAATTGAAGCCTCACTCAAGCGTGCGCTTGCGGGCGAGATTGTGCAGGTACCGGACATTCTGGTCCCGGCACATGGAGCTGATGGCCACGATGTCTGGGAGTCTTGCACCTTTGCTCCTCATCGCAATGCGAGCGGTGAAATCGTGGGAGTGATCGGACTGGTTCGCGATATCACGGACCGGCACATCGCGGAGGAAACACTTCGCACAATTGTTGAGGGCACTGCGTCAACTGTCGGCTCTGAATTCTTTCCCACTCTCGTCCGGAGCCTTGCCAGTGCTTTACGGGCGCATTACGCCTATGCCACGGCTTGCGAAGACGGATTGCATGCTAAGGGCTTGGCCGTTTGGGACGGCATCAACTTCGGACCTTACTGGGAATTCGATGTCACTGGAACACCCTGCATGAAGGTAGTCCGGGGAGAGGTTTGTCATTATCCCCGAGACCTGCAGGAATTGTTCCCTCATGAGCAGTTCCTGAAGGATATCAATGCCCACAGCTACCTTGGCGTCCCCATGCGTGATGCGAAGGGGCGCGTGGTTGGGCACGTCGCACTCTTCCATGATCAACCGATGAACCTGAGTCAGAAATCGATTGACCTTGTCAGGATTTTCGCTGCTCGTGCCGCAGCAGAAGTAAATCGGCAGCTAGCTGAAACCGAGCTGAAAGCAGCCCTGGAGCAAGTTCGTACACTTGAAGAGCAACTCGAAGCGGAAAACGTCTATCTGCAGGAAGAAATCAGTAAAGAGCACAACTTTGAAGAAATCGTTGGCAACAGCCAATCCATTCTCGAGGTCTTAGACCGGGTCGAAACAGTCGCTCCTACCGATTCCACGGTCCTCATCATGGGTGAAACGGGCTGCGGAAAAGAACTCATCGCGAGGGCCATTCACAGCCACAGCTCGCGCAAGCATCGGCCACTCGTTAAGGTGAACTGCGGCGCAATTCCGACAGGCTTGGTCGAAAGCGAGCTCTTCGGTCACATGAAGGGAGCGTTCACCGGTGCCCTCGAACGAAGAACAGGTCGTTTCGAGTTGGCAGACGGTGGAACTCTGTTCCTTGATGAAGTCAGCGAACTTCCGCTTGATACTCAGGTCAAATTGCTGCGTGTGTTACAGGAGCACGAATTCGAACCATTGGGCAGCAGCCGCACTCTCAAGGTGAACGTGCGAATCATCGCCGCCAGCAATCGTGACATGGAGAAAGCTGTCCATGAGGGTCGCTTCCGCGCAGATCTTTACTATCGTCTGAACGTGCTTCCAATTACGGTGCCTCCTTTACGCGAACGCCGCGCCGATATCTCGTTGCTGACTACATTTTTTGTTGAGCGCTTTTCCCGCCAGTTTGGAAAGCAGATTACGGGAGTGTCGCAAGATACAATGGACATTCTTTCTCGATACGATTGGCCCGGTAACATTCGCGAACTGCAAAATGTAATCGAACGAGCCGTAGTGTTGTCTCGTACTCCGGTACTCAGATTGGGAGCGGACTTGCTGCCTTCACGCAACACGCCAGCGTGTGATGAAGCGCCGAGTCTTGGCAGCGGCTCATCAGACAATTCGACCAACTCAACGCTAGAACAAGTGGAAAAACGCCATATTGTGCAAGTGCTCGAACAAGTCTCCTGGGTGATCGAAGGTGATCGCGGCGCAGCCAAGGTTCTCGATCTTCATCCCAACACCCTGCGCAGCCGTATGAAGAAACTCGGTATCGAACGCACCGCAATCAAAGCGAATATCCCGTCCTCGTTATCGAACGGCCGCGATCAAATGGCCGTCTAGTCCGCCTTTCTGAACGCACATTCCCAGCTGTAGCCCATCCTTTTCATCAATCACAAACTCTCCTGCGGCGCATACCTTCATTTGCCCTGCCAAGGCGATTCACTCCCACGAGATTTGGTGGCCACGAGCGCGTGATAGCGGATCTCCACGACTATCCGTGGCCGAGTGTGGCTTCTGTCCGGGTTTGAAATCCATAAATCCTTCTCCTTCAACGAATCACTCTTTTCTCTTGTTGTCATTTCGATTGGCACGACTCCTGCATTAGTCACGGTGTCAGTTGGAGGACAACACAGCAGTGCTCAAGATCTCAATCATCAGCGACTCCGATCAAGCGATCACATATCACGTCGAAGGGCGGTTAGTCGGTCCGTGGGTCGATGAACTGCGTCGACTCGGAGACGAAGCCTTCGCTCAGAAAAAATCTCTCACGTTGGATCTTGAAGGAGTTCGTTTCGCCGATCACAACGGAATCGCATTGTTGCAGGAACTGTCCCAGCGCCATGTATCCCAGTTGAACTGTTCACAATTTCTCATTCAGCAAATCAAGGAGCTCACGCGATGACAACCATGACTGCAGTTGGAGTGCTGCTCACTCAGAAGCAGTTGGATGTTGCCGAGCCCAATTCTGCCGCAACGGTCGGCAGCTTCGAACAAGATATCATCGCCCGTGTTCAGGCGGGCCAAGCCGATGCCTTTTACGAACTCGTGCGGCCCTATGAGCGGGCCGTGTTTGTTGCGGCCTTGGGTCTGGTCAAGAATGATGCCGACGCCGAGGACGTTGCGCAGGAGGCCGTGCTGAAGGCATTCAGGGGAATCGCGAATTTCCGTGGCGACGCGAAGTTCAGCACTTGGCTGATTCAGATCGCGATCAACGAAGCAAAGATGAAGTTACGGAAGGATCGCCGCCATCTCTACGAGTCGATTGAAGATGGACCCACTTCGGAAGACGGTGACTACGTGCCACGGGACTTTGCCGATTGGCGCGAGATACCGTCCGAAGCTCTCGAGCGCAAGGAAATTCGCGATGCACTGAATAAGGCTATGGCGTGCTTGGCCGAGAAATATCGCACCGTGCTAATGCTCCGCGACGTTCAGCAACTCAGCATTGCGGAAACGGCCCAGGTGCTGGGAATCAGCGAGGCCAACGTGAAGACGCGACTCTCGCGTGCGCGCTTACAACTGCGCGATGCTCTGGCTCCGGGCTTGGACGGACCCTGGGCATGTGACCGTACCTACACCGCGCCGAAAGCGCTCTAGATCGCTATCGGTGCCTGCAGATGAAGCAGTTGTCACTATCAAGCGAAATGAGCACTCGACAGGTCCCATTTCTGAGAACGGTGCGCCTCTGGCCAACACACCAGGAAACGAGGCGCGTCTCTTGGCTCGAACTCTTCTTTGACCTGATATTCGTAGCCGCGGTGTCGCAGGTCAGTCACCCACTCGGCGAGGACTATAGTCTTCATGGCCTCATTCGCTACTCGCTGATGTTCCTGCTCATATGGTGGGCCTGGTTCGGGCACACGATGCACGCGACACGCTTCGAGGCTGATGACATTGTGCACCGGATACTGACGTTGGTTCAGATCTTCGCGGCCGCCGCTATGGCGGCAAACGCGAAGCAGGGGCTTGCCGATTCGGACTCGGCCGGCTTCGGGGCTGCGTATGCAGTGCAGCGAGTCGTTCTGGTGATACAGTACCTGCGCGCTAGGGGCGAAGTTCGAACGCGCAGCTTAACCACCATTCGCGCCGTAGGATTTGGCCTGGCATCGATGCTCTGGATCGTGGCGGCGCTGATTGCCGCGCCGGGCCGGTTTTGGATTTGGTCAATAGCTGTGCTGATTGACCTCGCAACGCCATGGTTTGCAGCGAAGTACGCGCACGTCGCTCCTCCGCATCCTGAAGACCTTCCTGAGCGTCTCGGTTTATTTACAATTATTCTTCTCGGAGAGTCCGTCGCCGCTGTAATGCGTGGAATGGTGGTGGTACTTCGATGTGGCTCGCGGTACAGCAAAGCGTCCTCTGAGATCACCGCATGACATGCTTATGTTCAATGTCTGGAGCCACGCGCATTTCCCCATGTATCTTTCCATCGCGGTGTTGGGGGTCGGCATTGAACATGTCATCTCGCTGCCCAGCGGCGTGCGGATCTCGCAACTTCACGCCTCCATTCTGATTGGAGCGGCAACCGTGCTCATGTGGACACTTATCGTCATTGGCCTGACCTCGCCTCACTCTGGATCAAAGTTTCGCCTTTGGCCACAATTGTTGCTCCTGGCAGTTCTTTTGCCGTCTCCGTGGCTTGTCCGCCATGCGGCGTCGTGCGTCTTGATCGTCCAGATTTTGCTGGCCTGCATCGCCCAGATGTTGTTTCTGGCAAGAAAGCCAGGGCGTTCGTTCCTGCATGTCGCAGCCAGATTGAGCGGCGAGTCCTGAGTTTGCAGAACAACGCCAACTGCCGGTACCGTATCTGTCCGAGCGGCGTTGTGATCAGGCTCTAAAGACGGAACGAACGGATTGTTTTAAGAGATAACTGAGCAGGGCCCCTGCCACTGCGATTCCGATCAGGCCTTCCACTACCCGTCCGAGAAGAAGGTTAACGAAATCGCCTGCGATCTGAGTAGCGATGATTGCAACGGCTAACCACCACGCCCGGTAGCGTCGATTGAGCCATCCAACACCCGCTGTCGCCAGCGCACCTGCGACGATGAGCAGTGGGATGCCAGCTTTGCTTCCAAGCGGTGCGAGTTGTTTGTACGCGCGAGGATTGAGGGACCAGATGTGATCAAGCATCGTTCCTCGCCGCACCAGGGTCGTCCCCGCCAGCGCCGCCATCGTCGCGCCCCAGACTAAGAAGACGCCAAAAGCCGTGAGCCCGCACGGACAGCTTGTGCTCTGATCCCCGGACTTCATACATTAACTATAGACTTGCAAAGCAAACCCTTGCGCGACAAGCGATGAAACCCATTACGACAAACTCGGCAGTCGCATTTCTGGTGGCATTGCTGATCGCGGCTTCCATCATCGCGATCGTGGCAAAACGCCTACGATTTCCTTACACCGTCGCTTTGGTCGTGGGCGGACTGATACTGAGTCTGGTCCGGCTGCCGCATCTTTCCCCACTGCTGCCCGGACAGCGCCCAGACTGGTTGACTCCGGACGTGATCCTGTTTCTCTTCCTCCCAGCCCTGGTGTTTGAGGGAAGTCTGAAGTTGCAGCTTCGGGAACTGCAGCGTGATTCTGCATCTCTTCTGCTACTGGCAAACCTCGGTGTTCTGGTTGCCAGCTTCGTGACGGGCTATTTGGTGCATTGGTCCACTGGATTATCAATTTCAGTGGCCCTGTTGTTCGGAGCGATCATCTCGGCTACAGATCCGATCTCGGTGATCGCAATCTTCAAGGACCTCCGCATGGACAGGCGGCTGTCCGTCATCATCGAAGGCGAGAGCCTTCTCAACGACGGCACGGCCGTTGCTTTGTTCCAGATCCTGCTGGCGGGCATACTCGCTGGACACTTGGCTTTCACTAAGGGAATCGTTGAGTTTGTTTTTGCTGTCCTGGGCGGCGCAATTCTCGGGATGTTTCTCGGTTACATCGCCAGCCGCATCGCGGGAAGGATCGATGACGCTGACGTGGAAATCACGCTAACCACCGTCGTAGCCTACGGCAGCTACCTGCTCGCGTATCAGTTGCACTTGTCGGGCATCATTGCGACGGCGGCGGCAGGCTTGGTAGTAGGCAATCTAGGCGCAAAGAATTGTATGAGCCCGGAATCCAGGTCGGCGGTCGAGTCCTTTTGGGCTTATGTGGCATTTGCGATGAACTCGCTCGTGTTCCTTCTGATTGGACTGGAGGTTCATATCGAGGCGCTTGTTCATTCCTGGTTACCTGTGCTGATTGCGGTTGCAGCGGTACTGCTTGGTCGAGCTCTCTCGGTGTATCTGCTGGTTCCCGTTAGCAACCTTGTTGCGGAAAAGATCCCTGGACGCTGGCAGCACATCATTGTCTGGGGTGGTCTGCGCGGCGCCCTTGCTCTTGCGCTTGCGCTTAGTCTCGACAACAACTTCCCCGAACGTGGTCGCATACTCGACTTAACCTTCGGTGTGGTCATTTTCTCGATCCTCGTGCAGGGTCTCACAGTCAAGCCCCTCCTACGGCTTCTCAACTGGCCAATGGACCACGCTGAACAGGGTCTTAGTTTCCGGAAGGAAAGACATAACACGACAGCGGTCAAGACCTCATGAAAACAACGGTACTTTCTGGGATAGGAAGACCGAAACCAAGCCGCTTCGCCCTTCTAAGTGAGAGAACGCGCCGTGCGACACTCAGATCACGATCACGGCAACAAGCTGCCGCGGAATCTCCGCATTTTGTCAACGACATAAAGGATTGAAGAGTACGAGCTGACCAACCATGAATCCTGATGCATCAGCAGAAATTTCGCTTGTGAGGACTAGCGAATGACCAAGCAACTGTTAATCGAAGTTTGATCCCACGAGACCTAGCTATAACCGGTGGGAATAGTGCATCGACGAAAAGTTATTGGACAAGAATGCCAACGAGGACTCAAATGAGTTAACACTGCGCCACATGGAGACGCGATACGCGTTATGAGAAATCTGGTTAGTGTTCCTTCCTGGAAGGTTTAACATGGCGGAACTCGCTCGAAAATTGCCAGGGTCGGCTCATATCGGGTCGTTCTCTTCAGCACCGGCCGAATTAGCCAACGAGAAGCATTATTCCGTAATCGAAATCTCTAAGCTTTGGGCACTGAGCCAGAAAACAGTACGCAGGATCTTTGAAAGAGAACCCGGAGTTATTCAGTGGGGTTCAACGGAGACCCGCCACAAGCGTGGTTATCGGACTTTACGCGTGCCCGAGACAGTCTTGCTTCGAGTATATCGAAAGCTGCGACGAGCAAGTTGAAATCATCTGGGCCCATGCCTCTCAAGCAGTCTTCACGCGGTCGGGTTGTTTTCGGCGTGACTTCTTGGCACTGCTTTGAAGGCTAGTCCACGCCTTACGAACATTAGCAGCCAGCAGCTCTTGTCGAGCTTTAACCCAAGGTGCGTAATGCTTCTCCGTGATCTTCACACTCTTGTGACCAAGGAGAATTGAGACCTGTTCGAGAGGCACGCCTGCGAGCAGCATCTCGACTGCAAATGTGTCGCGGAACATATGTGGATGGCAGCGTTTTGGCGCTCCGTCTTCTCGCCGCAGGTCGGAGATCTTGAAGAGTCGGCGAAAGCTTCGTTGCCAGTTACCAACCACTGACTTTGGCGAACCATTGCCAGACCAGAAAAAATACCGCGGATTGGGACTCGGCCCTGGCGGAATCGTCCGCAGCAACTCCGCAACGTCGGGCGGAAGCGGCACATAAACAGGATTTCCGGTCTTTGCTCGGTATAAGAAGAGCTCGTCTTTGTCATTCAGGCGCCGCCTCTCGAGCGTTACAGCGTCGCGAATGGCGAGCCCACTCCAACGCATCAGAAGAGTCAGAATCCGCAGTCGCGTCGCTTGATTTCTGCACTCAACCCAGCCTTTGGGCTGATAGATGTAAGTGGCATCTATGATCTGTTCGAATTCATGCTTCGGGAAGTAGTCCGTCGGGGGGCCGTCCGCTCTGATACGCCCCAGTGGCACAGCGGGGTTCGATTTGATCCAACCCAATCGCAGGTAGTAGTAGAAGAAGCCGATCAACCTCTCCTGCTTTTTCTTCTTGGCGAGAGGCCCGTCCTCCCATGTGTCGCGAAATGCTTCCAAGTCCGCCGTTGTGATGTCTTCGAGATTTTTCAATCGCGATTCAGTTGCCCACGACAAAAACTGCTTTTCGAAAATCGTCTTCAATTTGTCGATGGTCGAATCCGCCAAGTTCTCGTTGCGCTTACTTTTCAGGAAGCGCATCACGGCGTCCTTCACGCTAACCTTTTCGGAGGTAACAGGCACCGCTTCGCGGTCCCCATTTTGCTTGGACTCGTACTCCGCTGCCAACTCTCGTTTGAAATCTTCTGCTTTTTCCCAGCTTCTGGTCTTCGCACTTCGGCGAATGAATGGACCGTCCGATCCCAAGATCCCGTTGATCCACTTTGGGCAGCGGCAACGCTTGTAATTGATGTCGTCCGAAGGGCAGGGAGGGTAGTGGCGGGAGTAAACGGAGAGCATGAATTCAGCACCTTTGCCGAATCCATCGTACGTTTATTGTACGATTTTTCCTATGTTTTTATAACCACTTTATTATCAATTGTTTATAGTGGTGGAGGCGGCGGGAGTCGAACCCGCGTCCGAAAATGTTACTGGTCAAGAGACTACATGCTTATTCGCGTTCATGCCCTGGGCATTACCCCAGGACGTTCGCGGCCCGCGCTCAGAACGGACAAGAAACGCGTTCCGCTAGCCTGTGATCTTAACCTCCCCACCCAGACGTAGAAGGGAAGAGCAGCCCCCAGTGTGACGCCCTTTCACAGCCCGAGGGCGAAGCTGTGGAGAGCGGCTGCCTAATTAATTAGGCTGCGTATGCCATTTGTTGATTGGCAATTATCGTTTTGCACTCGATTACGGGTGTGTGCACCCCGGCATGCCTCTTGGCCGCAAGCATCTCCGTCGAAGCCGTGACGCCCCCACTGGTGGGATGGCCGTTTGCGAAAGAGCTACATTTATTGTGGGGGTGTAGGGGCGGGAAGTCAAACCCCGGAAGTCACGGTATGCTGGAGGCTAACAGCGCGTAAAGGCGATTTGGCGAAGCCGGAAGTTGGCACCGCTAAAGCGATGCCCTGATACAACTACTCGGGCAGTGCCATGAAACAAAAGGCGCTTTCGATTTTGAGTGCTTTGCCCACGATTCACACTAACTTTGCATCCTGTCAGCGCGTCTAACATCTCAAGTACAGGCGAGTAGGGGTTTCAAGGCGAGCAGTCAAATCCTGGTCCGGGTGTACAAATTGTTCCTCACACGTGTGCGATGTCTGGAGAAATGCCGGTGAAAGCCCACTGTCTGCCGTTCGCGCAGATTCCTCACACCACACGGCTATTTATCGACTACCTGGCGTATGCACCGGGAGTGCGACCGTTTTATCCGAGGTCGGCGCAATTTGCGGAGTGGGTCGGCGAGGAAAAGCCCGAGGCGCGCTACGACGCCGGACGGAGAGCGCAAGTCGCAAATGCGCTCGAACGGCAGAACAGATTATGGGGTGCATCGAAGACGACGCTCGCGAATATTGAGCGTTTGCGGGCTGGCGCTTCAGCAGTGCTTACCGGGCAGCAGGTTGGACTCTTCGGTGGCCCGATGTTTGCCCTGTACAAGGCGCTCACAGCGGTAAAGCTCGCAGAGCAGGCGCGGGCTGCGGGCGTTGAAGCGATTCCCGTCTTCTGGTTGGCGACCAACGATCACGATTTGGCGGAAGTGAATCATCTCTTGCTGGCCGGCCTGGATGGGCAGCGGCGCGACTTTTCGACTTCCAGTCACGGAGTTGCTTCGGCGCCAGTTGGAACAGTTGCGCTTGGCGACGAGATTGATGCGGTCATGCGCGAGGCCTCGGAATTGCTCGGCGACTCCGAGGTGACGGCATTCTTACGCGACTCATACAAACCAGGCAAGACACTTGGAACTGCGTTCGCCGAGCTATACGCCAAGCTGTTTGCGCAGTGGGGCGTTGTGTTGCTCGATCCGTGCCAACCGGATGTGCAGAGCATTGCGCAGCCGATTTACAGGGCGGCGATCGAACGGGCGGAAGAGCTCGATTCGGACCTGCTGGCCCGCGGTAAGGATTTGGAAGCGGCCGGGTACCACCAGCAAGTCAAGGTCACTGCAGCGTCAACGCTGTTGTTCACGATGAAAGATGGGGCGCGGGTCGCGATTCACCGGCGTACGAACGGGAATGGTGCGGCGGAGTTCGTGATCGGCGAGGAGAAGGTCAGCAAGGACGAGTTGCTGCGCCGGATTCAGGATGCTCCGCAGGATTTCAGCCCGAACGTTTTGCTGCGGCCGATTGTGCAGGATTATCTTTTGCCGACATTGGCCTACACGGGCGGGTCGGCCGAGATCGCTTACTTTGCGCAAGTGGGCGTGGTGTACCAGACATTGCTTGGGCACGTGACTCCGGTTGTTCCGCGGTTTTCGGCGACGCTGATTGAGCCAAAAGAAGAACGTCTTTTGGAGAAATACAAGATCGGGTTTACAGACGTGCTGCGCGGGCCCGAGGAATTGCAGCAGAACCTGGCGCGCCGCACGCTGCCTGAGGACCTGGACGCGGCCTTCTCGCATGCGGCCGAAAAGCTGGAGAGTTCGGTTGCCACGTTGCGAAAAGCGCTAAGCGCGCTTGATCCAACGTTAGTCGAAGCACTGGCTGGGGCGCAGTCGAAGATGACCTTCCAGTTGAGCAAATTGCAAGGGCAAGCGGCGCGAGCGCAGCTGCAGAGGAGCGAAGTGCTCGCGCGTCACGCCAGCCAGCTGAGTGGCTCGCTATTCCCCGACAAGATTCTGCAGGAGCGTCAGATCGGCGGCCTGACATTCCTAACGCGGCACGGGTTGAGCTTGCTGCAGGATTTGTATGGCATGATCCACACCGACTGTCACGACCATCAGGTGGTCACGCTCTCCTAGCTTTCTTCCAGAAGATTCCCGCTCATTCCGATTTACTCAACGCCAGATAAGTCCCTAGGCCAATCATGATAGCTCCCGTGGCGGTGCGCTGGCTGCGGCGGAATCTGGCTGATGAACGGATGCGTTCGCCGAGCGGTCCTGCGAAGAAAGTGACCAGCAAGTCGGCGGAAGTGTTCAATCCCACTGAAATCGAACCGAGAATTACGAACTGCCAGAAGACATGACCGAGGTCGCGGTTCACGAATTGCGGGATAAACGAGAGGAAGAAGAGGGCGGTCTTGGGATTGAGAACCTCTGTGGCAATGCCTTGCCAGAAGGGGTTGCGAGCGGCAGTTGCTGCTTCGACGGGGACCGAGTCAGAGTCGCGGCGCGCGTCCAGGATCATCCGAACACCGAGAAAACATAAATAGGCTGCACCGGCATACTTGACCGCGGCAAAGGCCACAGCAGATCGAGCGAGGATCAGCGAAACCCCGGCGGCAGCGGCCAGCACGTGCACCATTCCACCCACAAATGTCCCCAGTGATGAAAGGATGCCTTCGCGGCGTCCGCCTGCCAGGCTGCGTGCGAGGACGTAGAGCATGCCCGGGCCGGGGGCGATCGCCAGGAGCAGAGCGGCAGCGAGGAAGAGTGGGAGTCTTGTTGTGTCTAGCATGGTTTGAAGATTCTATCGCGCCGGCCACGCTCGTGGCAGCCAGACGATCGTCGCCATGACGATCGACACTAAACAATCATGGGGATCAGTTCCTGGAGCGATTCAACCCGCGGCAATCCCTTGTCGCGGTAAGCGCCCGGCGCGTCGAAGAGCACGGCCTGCATGCCGGCACCTGTTGCGCCGCGATAGTCCACGGAGTAGACGTCCCCAACATAAAGGCTTTGCTGAGCGGTGGCACCCATGCTCTTCAACGCGGTCTCGAAGATGACGGGATGAGGCTTTTCGTGGCCGACGATGCCCGAGTCAGTGATAGTGCGAAAACAGTCGCCGATGCCGCAACGGTGGAGGAGGTCGGCGATCTTGCCGTCGGCATTGGAGATCACGGCCACAGGGTAGCGGCGGGCGATGGTATCGAGGGCCGCGCGCGTACCTGGGCGAAGTTGATCCCAGTTCGCTGACAGGCGCGTGTTCGCGATGACCTGTTCGCGTAGCGCTTCGTCGTCCAGATCGAGTTCCTCGAACAAGCGTTGGTAAAAGATATTCCAGAAGCCGAGGTCTGCCTTTCCGCCATGCTCCACGATGTCGTCGAACTCGTTCTTCGTGAGCCGTTCAATGGCCTGAAGTTGTCCCTC
>Ga0306920_100003986_pt1 | contig 18855 bp, 15 predicted proteins | sample flu12Cox44000170_FD_204666 | JGI IMG/M metagenome (GOLD analysis project Ga0306920, IMG submission 204666) | Lab enrichment of tropical soil microbial communities from Luquillo Experimental Forest, Puerto Rico - flux4day.12C.oxic.44.000.170 (v2)... | ecosystem: Environmental > Terrestrial >... | reverse complement strand
TGATCGATCCAATCGATCGGGCGCAAGTCGCGGCGATCGAGGCGGTGGGCATGAATGTAGTCATTCATCCTACGGTAATGCTCAGCATCGAAGACAAGGAACTTCTGGCGCGAAGGATCGTCGAGTTCTCCACGAGCCAGAAGGCGGGAGCCGCTGCGTGCAGGCCATCCTGATTCCGGTGAAGGAGTTTCACCAGGCGAAGAAACGACTAGCCCCGCATTTCTCCGCAACCGAACGGGCCGCGCTAGCGGAGGCGATGTGCGAAGATTTTTTCAGCGTCGTGGCTGCGACTGGTTACCGCGTTTTTGTGATCAGCAAGGAGCCCGCGGCACTTTCGCGCGCGAGACGATTCGGCTGGGAAACCATCGTGGAATCTGATCAGATCTCGGAAAGTTCCTCAGTGGACGCCGGGTCGCGTTACTGTGCCGAAAAGGGCGTTCAAGCTTTACTTCGACTGCCGGTAGATCTGCCGCTCGCCGAGCCAGGCGATATCGAAGCGGTCTTTGAGCATTTGCAACCAGCGCCGTCGGTGGTCATTGTTCCTTCCAGCGACGGCACGGGAACCAATGCACTTTTGCGGTCGCCCGCTGTCCTTTTCCCCTCGCACTTCGGCCCGAATAGCTTCCCGCGCCATTTGGCCGAGGCAAAGCAATCTGGGGCGCGTACCCGAATTGTTCGGAACCCCCGTTTGGGCACCGACATTGATGAACTGGATGACTTATGGAAAATTTCAAAGCAATTGCGGCCCACTTCCGCCACAGCACGATGGCTGACCGAGCGTGTTCTTGAACGGAAAGTTCCGCTGGCGAACCCGCGTAACATGGGCAGGACAATTCCCAACCTGTAGGAGGGTGTACCTTCCGATCAGATGACGTTATTTTGCCGGAGGGCGCTGATTTCGGCAGGGCTGTAGCCCAGTTCTCGGAGGATCGGTTCCGTGTCTTGCCCGAGGGCCGGAATCGGATCAAGCCGCGCAGAGCTGTCCGATAGCCGCAGAGGGCTGGCGATGACCGGAACGGGCCCCACCGGCGATTCCATTTCCCGAATCATTTTCCGCGCGATCGTCTGAGGATGAGCCATAACGTCGCCGATGCCGTTCAACTTTCCGTGCGGCAAGTCACTATCGCGCAAACGGCGCAGCCATTCCGTGTGTGGTTGTTCGAGGAAAAGCTTCTCAACCATCTGCTCGAGCAAAGCACGATTCCGGCGGCGATCCGGAGCGGTCCGGAAGCGGGGATCTTCGAGCAGCTCCGGGCGCTCGATTACCCTTCGACAGAATATCTCCCAATCTTGGGGCGTCGCTACGGCCAGGCTCACGTATTCACCGTCACTTGCCAAGTATGGGCCATAGGGAACAATGTAATGGTGGCGCATGCCCACACGCACAGGCTCTTCCCCGCCGTGCCAGTAGTGCTGAGGAAAGTATCCGAGCCAGGCCACGGCTGATTCGAACATGGAGATGTCGATCACTTGTCCGCGGCCCGTTCGTTCCCTCTGATAGAGGGCCACGAGAATTCCAATCGCCGAGTACATCGAAGAAGCCAGATCGGTGATGGGGACGCCCACCTTGGCTGGTTTATCGGGATAGCCCGTTGTGGCAATGATCCCGGCCTCGCCCTGAATGAGCAGATCGTACGCTTTTACGTCGCGATAGGGACCATCCTGGCCATAGCCGGACAACGAGCAGTAAATCAGGCGCGGATTGCGGGCGCAAACTTCCGCGGCTCCCAAACCCAACCGGTCCGCGGCTCCGGGCGCAAAATTCTCAAGGAGCACATCGACGCGCTCGGCCAAACGACGCACCGCCGCAAGTCCTGCGGGCTTCTTCATATCCACAGCAAAGCTTCGTTTGTTGCCGTTCAGCCACACGTAGCCGGAGGAGAGACCTTTGACCACAGAGTCCCAGCCACGAATCAGGTCGCCCGTCCCCGGCTTTTCAACCTTGATGACCTCGGCACCCATGTCCGCGAGAATTCGCGAGCAGTGGGGTCCGGAAACAGAGGCCTCCAGTGCTAACACGCGAACGCCCTGGAGCGCCCGACGCGATTTGTTGCCCGAAGCTTCAGCCATTACGAACGAATCTCAGGGAACAGATTCTGTTTTGGCGCGTGGGCACGCTTCCAGACCATGACGCTGCGGCTGTAATCGATCACCACCTTACCCTCCTGCTGGATACCCTTGGTGCGAACTTTGATGATCCCCCACTGCGGCTTCGATTTGGATTCGCGCTTCTCCAGCACCTCGGATTGAGAGTAGAGAGTGTCACCGGCGAAGAGCGGATTGGGCAGCTTAATTTCGTCCCATCCGAGAGCGAAACCGTTCTCGCTGACATCGGCGACGCCCATTCCGGCCACGATCGCGAGCGTAAGAGCGCTATTGATCAAGCAACGGCCGAACTCGGTGCGTTTGCCGTATTCATTGTTGAAGTGAATTTGGTTGGTGTTATTGGTCAGCAGGGTGAACCAGATATTGTCGTTCTCCGTTACCGTGCGGCCGAGACGGCACTGGTAAACGTCTCCGACCTGAAAATCTTCGAAGAATCTTCCTTCCCAGCCGGGCTTGACTGCCATTGCGAACCTCCTTGATCCATTTCTGAAACGAACCCGTGCGGCGTTTTGAAAGCGCGACCGTCCTCTATGCGATCAAGCGGAAGTTATCGAGGAGCGAATGCCCAATGACTCCGCCAAATCGAGAGTTTGTCGCGCCCTGTCCACAATGGGAAGATCCAGAAGTTGTCCGCCGAAAGCTACCGCGCCTTCCCCACGGGCCCTGGCCTCGTCGAAGGCCTCGAGCACTTGTCGCGCATAGTCGATTTCCTCCGCAGTGGGCGTAAAGGCAGCGTTCGCAATCTCGACCTGAGCGGGGTGAATTACCGAGATTCCTGAAAAGCCCAGCCGGCGCGACTGCAAGGCAAATACCTTCAGGCCTTCGGTATCTTGCAGGTCCGGCCACACGCCATCGACCGCCTGCACGTGCGCACACGCAGCGGCAGTCACCAGGCTCGAACGGGCGTAGATGAGGTCGCGAGCCTCGCCTTCACGCCGCAGAGGCAAATTCAACTCGCGAGAAAAGTCTTCCGCACCGAAAAGCAGTCCGATCACTCGAGGCGACGCCGTCGCGATCGAGAAGGCATTAAACAAGCCTTGGGGGCTCTCTAGGGCTGCTAGGATGCGGACCGTTCCTTGAGGCAAGCCTAATTTCAATTCACGATGATCGAGGATTTCGGAGACGCTCTTGATCTGATCGGCAGTTTCGACCTTGGGCACGACCAGGCCCTCGAGGCCCGGACGCACGACCGCCGCGAGATCGTCGCGACTGCGCTCGTGCCCGACTGCATTGATGCGCACGAACCGCGCCGGAGTAGTTACGGACTTACCGCTCTTGAGCTGTGCTGCAACTTGATCGAGGCAAGCCGCAATTTGCTGACGAGCTGTATCCTTTTCAGCAGGAGCGACACCATCTTCGATATCCATCATGACAGCGTCCACTCGAACGCCGAGTGATTTTTCGATCATGCGCTGGCGATTTCCCGGAACAAACATCCAGGAGCGTAGTAAGGCGTTCCGCTGATCCATTTCCGATTCTCCCCTCAGAACTGTCAATTCTAAGCCTGTCCGCTCGAGTGGCCCGCCCTAATAGGACTTCGGCATCTTCAGCACGTTCTGCCCCAAGAATGCCAGAATCAAATTGTTGCTGACCGGCGCGACGGTGAGGAGTCGCGTCTCGCGGAACTTTCTCTCGACGTCGTAGTCGCGTGCGAATCCGTATCCACCGTAGGTTGTCAAACAGACGTCCGCCGCCTCCCAGGCCGCCTCCGACGCCAGCAGCTTGGCCAGATTGGCTTCCGCTCCGCACTTTTCTTTGCGATCAAATTTGGCAGCCGCATCGAAGCGCATCAGATCGGCTGCCTCGATGTGCGCGTACGCTTTTGCGATGGGAAACTGAACGCCCTGATTGGCGCCAATGGGCCGGCCAAAAACGACCCGCTCGCGCGCGTAGGAGGAAGCCCGTTCGACGAACCAGCGGCCGTCGCCGATGGCCTCAGAGGCAACCAAAATCCTCTCGGCGTTCCATCCGTCGATGATGTAGCGAAATCCTTTTCCTTCTTCGCCGATCAGGCTGGAAATGGGAATCTCCACGTCCTCGAAGAAGATCGTGTTGGTATGGTGGTTCACCATTAGGTCGAGAGGACGGATCTGAATGCCTTTCACTTCACGCATGTCTATGATGAAAACGGATATCCCTTGGGTCTTATCCTGCACATCGCTATAAGGCGTGGTGCGCGCCAGCAGGAGCATCAAATCAGATTGCTGTGCGCGCGAGATGAAAATTTTCTGCCCATTGACCACGTAACTGTCCCCTTTGCGGACGGCTCGTGTCTCAATGCGAGTGGTCTCTGACCCCGCGTTCGGTTCCGTTACGGCGAACGCTTGCAACCGCAGCTCGCCTTTCGCGATGGCCGGCAGATAGCGCCGCTTTTGTTGGTCGCTTCCGTGGCGGAGCAACGTTCCCATGGTGTACATCTGTGCATGGCAAGCGCCGGAATTGCCTCCGGAGCGGTTGATCTCCTCGAGAATGACGCCGGCCTCCGTGATGCCCAGGCCCGAGCCGCCGTACTCTTCAGGAATCAGCACGGCCAAATATCCGCTCTCCGTGAGAGCCTTCACAAAATCGTGCGGGTAGGCCGCCTTGCCGTCAGTTTCCCGCCAATAGGTATCCGGAAAGTCCTTGCACAGTGCGCGCACGCTGTCGCGGATTGATTGAAGGTCTTCTGTGGTGGTAGGCATGGCTTATCTCCTTGGCCTCCCGATGTGCTCAGTCAAGCCACATCAGCTTGGCTGGATTGTCGTGGAGCATCAGACACGCGCCCCACGAAAGCTGTCGGGCAGCCTCTGCATCAGCAGCAAAATCGCACATGATTTTCTCCTTTTAAGGCTGGCGTGCTTATGAATCCCCCCAGGCCTCTACAAATTTGCGAGCGTCGTCGATAACGGGCTCCGTTACGGGAACGTAGGGCACAATCAGTCGTGTCACGCCCGCTTCCACGAACGGTTTCAGCCGTTCTTTGATCTCGTGGATCGAAGTCGCCGGGATCACCGGCAATTTATCCATGTAGGCATCGGTGATTTTTGTACTCGCGGCTTTGAATCCGCCCTGCTTGAATGCTTCCTGGACGGCGTTAACTTCCTCCTCAAATCCGGAGGCGCGCAGCATATCTTTGTAATGATCTGCGATGTTGTAAAAGGTCAGAACTTGACGAATACGTGAGCGAGCTAGCGCTCGATCGGCATGGAGCGAGACGCGAACCTTGGCGATGATTTCGATCTTCGTCGGATCTCGGCCTGCTTCGACTGCGCCTAGGCGAACGCGGTCCGCAATGTCTCGAATCTTGGCCGGAGTGGCCATGTTGATGAAGACCCCGTCAGAAATCTTTCCCACGAGGTTGGTCATCTGCGGCCCTAGACCGGCAAGATAGATCGGGAACGTGGGATAAGATGGCTTCCAGGAGAGCTGAAACCGCTGTCCGGTCGAATAGATTTCGCCCTGGTATTCCACGCGCTCGCCAGCCGCGGTCTTCCGAACGATTTCGATGTATTCCTTGGCCCGGCGCAAGGGACGGTCAAAAGTGCCGCCGTGCCAGGCGGCGATCGTTTTGTTGGCTACACCAAGACCCAAGAGTAGCCGGCCACCTGAAAGGTCTTGCAAGGTGGCCGACTGAACGCCAAGGGTTACCGCGCTGCGGCCGTAAATGTGATAAATCGCCGTCCCAACTTTCAGTTTGCTCGTGCGCGCCGCGATACCCGAAATGATGACCAGCGGATCGGTGCTATTGGATTCGCCCTTCCAAAAGGCCCCAAAACCAGCCTGCTCGATCAAAGGCGACAATTCCACAACGCCGGCGACGGGATAATGCGCAGCGGAGTTCAGCTCAATGTCGTAAATCAACGTTATTCCTCACTTTCCCCGCCGTCATAGTAGCAGCGCCCGTTCACTGCAGCTACACCCCGTTGGGTCAATTTCCTCGCAACGGGCCTAACTGTCGGGCCTTGGAGAGTGGCGTCGGGGGAATTTGCGCTCCTGCCGGCTATTAAAATCTTCCAGCCGAACTCCAGGATGCAGGAGAACGAATACGTTGTAGCGTCCAATCCGAGGACAGCCATGTCGGTAATCACACCGCTCGGCCCGCCAGCGCGTAAATTCAAGTCCCGTCGGCGGCGCCCGCCGAAGGGGCCTGGGCTCGCAAGGTGGGCTGCGGTCGGGGCAAGTTTACGTTTCTCGCATATTCGAGCTAGATTCTCATTCCGTGAGAGTTAATATTCTGTGATGCCCATCACAGGCGATAATATGATAAATCTTATAGAAAGTATCATGAACATTAGACGACAGCGAAGTAGGTCCGCGGCAACTGTCGGCGCCGGGGCAGGCTCAAAAGTAACGACTGCCAATCGGCTCCTTCGACTCCTCGGCCTCTTTACGATTGAAAAATCCGAGTGGACTGTGGAGGAAGCCGCGAAGCAGATGGGTATTCCGGTCAGCACCGCCTACAGATATTTCCGCGAATTGTCTAAATCAGGTTTTCTTGATCCGTTTTCAGGCGGCAAATATGTTCTGGGGCCCGCCATCATTGAGAATGACCGCACGATTCGCTTAACAGACCCCCTGATCAAAGTTGGCCGACCCGCCCTCGAGCGTCTGACCGCTCGCTCCGGCAGTGTGGGAGTCGCCCTTTTGTGCCGCATCTACCGGACTCGCGTAATGTGCGTGCACCAGGTAGGGCCGACTCTTGGCGAAAACGCTATCGGTTACGAGCGAGGCCGGCCGATGCCCATGTTCCGAGGAGCGTCTTCGAAGGTCATTTTCGCGAATCTTCCCTATAGGACCGCACGGTGGTTTTTCGAGAGACACCGGGAGGAAATCGCTAGAGCAGGTCTGGGTTCCGAGTGGGAAGCGATTAAGATGAACCTTCGCCGAATCCGCAAGGCTGGCATTCACATTACTCGCGGAGAAGTTGACGCTGGACGCGTGGGAATCGCGGCCCCTGTATTTAGCCGTGAGAAGGTCGTAATCGGCAGCGTGGCCATGGCCATTCCGGAGAACGAAGCTACGCCAGAATTCATTGCCAATATCTCGGCCCTGGTTCAGGCAGCCGCACGCGAGATCGATGCAGGCTTGCAGGTCCTCTCGCCAGGCAATGCGCTCGAGAAAGCTGAAAGTGCTCCCGTTTATGGGGAACTCCCCACGTCTCAAAATGCGGGAATTGGCCATGCCCAGAAGACGTCGTAGCGCCTCGACACCAACGGATGGCCGCAATGACTCAACGAAACAGATCTTTTTCCGTCGAGCGAATGAGCTCGCGTGCAGTTCCCACTCGGTCAGACGTCCGCACTCCTTGCACAACCACCGCAGGAATCTGGCTGACCTTACCCATGACTATTCCACTGGCAGCGGCGAGTTCATCGGCCAGCGCAATCACGGTCGCTTGAAGAATTTTCCCTTCAGGATCGCGCACTCCACGGTAATCGACCAATGGTGCAATCCCAGCGACACCGAGCGCGACATTCACCAAGCCTTCCCGCCAGGGTCGCCCAAATGTATCGGAAATGATCACGGCGACGTGAATGCCAAATGCTCGGCTGAGTTGTTCGTGAAGGGTGCGGGCGGAGCGATCGGGATCCTCAGGCAACAACGATGCCGTTCCGACTGGAACATTCGATACATCCACACCGGCATTCGCACAGACAAAGCCATGGTGCGTCCTTACAATGATCACGCCACGCTCCATTCGTACAATGCTGCTCGCTTCTCTCAACACAATTTCGATAACGCGCGGATCCTTGTGGTATTCACTAGCCCAGCGTTCCGCTCTCTCAGACGGTTGAATCGAATCGAGGGGCACCACCCGTCCTTCTGCCTTGGACACAATTTTCTGCGCAACCACGAAAACGTCTCCAGGCTCGAGAACAAGTCCTTGTCGTTGGACGGCTTCAATGAGCAGCCCGGCAAGGTCGTCGCCCCGGGCAACTTCGGGCAACCCCGTCAAGGGAACAATTTGGATTGGAGAAGAATTCGTTTTCCCGGGCACGTCAGGACTCGATCGATCGGCTTAGTTGGACGTCGCACAGACTAGCACTCGAGATAGGACGAGCCAACTCCCCACAGGACTTCAGGAGCCAAGACAATGGAGAACAAGATTGGGATCATCGGCGGGACGGGCGACCTAGGATTTGGCTTGGCTCTGCGATGGGCACGAACGGGTCTGCCAGTCATTATCGGCTCCCGCGACCAAAGCAAGGCTATCCAGGCGGCGCAACGCGTCGAGGAGATCTTGAAGCGGCACCCGTTAAATGAGCCGCAACAGATCTCGGTGCACGGGGCCGAGAACGCTCAGGCCGCCTCACAAGCATCCGTCCTGGTTCTGGCCGTTCCGATTTCTGCTCAGGCCGATATCTTGAAAAGCATTCGGGGTTCGCTGAAAGATGCAATTGTGGTGGACGCAACGGTTCCACTAGCCGCAGCCTTAGGCGGCAAACCAACGCGAGTGCTAAAGCTTTGGCAAGGTTCTGCCGCAGCACAGGCTCGCGAGCTCTTGCCAGCCTCGACTCCTCTGGTGGCAGCCTTCCACAATGTCTCTGCGGGTGTTTTACAAGATCTCTCGGCTACACCCGACTGCGACATTCTCGCATGCGGAGACGACGAGGCAGCTAAACAAGCTTTGTTCCCATTGATCAAATTGATCCCCGGCCTGCGGCCCATTGACGCGGGACCGCTCGAGATGTCCGGTATCATCGAGACCATTACAGCCCTATTGATATCTGTGAACCGGCGCTATCGCGTTCATCACAGTGGCATTCGCATTACCGGATTAGAACGGGGGTCCTAAGAAACCTGCGCGGTGTGGATGGCGAATTCTTCGTCCAGCTTAACGATCGCTTGCCTTCGCTAGCGCGCCACGAACGAATCTGCGTTTTGGCTGAGCGTTTGCTGCGTAACCTTCGGCTGGGCGCGCAGCACCAGCACCGGGCAGCCCGCCAGTCTCACCACCTTTTCAGCCACCGGTCGCTGTGGCCATCGCATGCCTCCCTGCAGAATTGCTCCTCAGCCTGGCGACCAGCTGCGCCCCGCCGCGGATTGCCGATCGGTGAAGGCGCGAAGCTATCTCTCAACTGTTAGAGGAATGTAACTCCCTGGTGAACCTTCTGCGCAGCGGCGCCGGTTGGCGGCGGGTTGAGTGGGGTTCGTTTCAATAGCGGCAGGACTTGGGTCAGCTGATCTAGCAATCTTGTGGTAGGAAGCACCTCAAACCGGTGACCATCCTATGGGGAGCGCCTCAGCGCAAGGCAACCAGCGTACGGAGCGCCCCGCACTGCTCGCTAAGCTTTCCGATTCTTCGGATATCGCCTCCGCCATTCGTCTTGAGCCTCGCAAAGCTGAATCGAGAAGGCCGAAATGGTTTGCTTGCTATAGATCCCGTGTGTGAACGGATACACCAACTTCGTCATCTCTTTCCCGAATTTCACGAGCTCGTCATCGCTCATCGATTTTAGGCGATCGCGCAGCGCGTCAAGATCAACAGAAAGTTCTAGCTCTCTCATGCGCCAACTCAGTCCGTTACCTCGTCCTTCTTATGTTGTCGGTCGATTGTTCGTCTAATGCCCAATGGTGCCCTCGGCAGTCTGCTGGATGCCAAACCGGAATTGTTCTCTCGCCTAGATGATTTCTCTCGAAGGAGACATTAACGACTGTCTTTTTGCAGAGAGGGCAAACAGCTGTGGCCATGAATTATCTCCACTCATCAGCGTAGTCCCCAGGCGAGCCGTGTCAACGGTTTCGACCTGTGGAAAAGAATAGAAGTGTGGAAAGTCTAAATGGCAGTCCCCATTTCTTTCCTTGATCCGGAGCAACCAGGGGTTCGGGGGAAGCCTGCTCGGGGACCTCTATTAGGCGGCTTTCGCCCGGCAATCCCTCTCCTGGACTGCTAGAATTGACAGGTGTCGAGAGCCATCGCGTTTGCAAGGATGTGTGGGCTAGGTTGCGTACGCCGCGCAACCTAGTGGGCGCCTCTCCGACTCAAGTCTTCACTTGAGAAGTGATCTAGGGAGAGGCGTCTTTCGGCAAAACCCAATGCTCACTTCACGCCTGATGGAACTAATAGAGTTTAATGCCGGATCGTTGGTCCGTGAGGCTATGCAAGACGTCGTGACGAATGAGCGCACCAGGTCTTTTCGTAGCGCTCCCGTCGCGGAACTTGAGCTGCGCATTACGGCGCTCTATCTGAATCTCAGCAAGTGGGTGGGTAACCCGCAGGAAGATGCGGTGCGCAAGGAATATGAGGAATGGGGAAGAAACCGTTTCCGCCAAGGAATTCCCTTGAGTGAGATTGTCTATTGTCTGATCCTCGCAAAGACCCATCTTCGCCGATTCGTCCGCGAGCACGGCTTAGTTTCTTTCTCCGGTGATCGCGTTACCCCAGACGAGTTGGTTCCCGTGCAACTTTACGGTATCCAGGAACTCAATTACATGGTTGGAGAATTCTTCGACCGCGCGTTGTATCACCTCACCCGGGGATACGAAGAGGCGGCAAAATTGCCCTCCAAGCCCAGGCACGCCTAGACAAGTGGCGAACTGGCGGCGATCAGCTCGATCCCCAACGTCATACACATGCGGCCAAAGTGCGTGATCGCGATTCGCCATGAGTCGGAAGCTTCCTTACACCGCTGTACGCGAGCCTACTTTGAAGGCTCGTCTACCTTTTCTCCTCCGCGTGAGATGCCTTTGTCGGCCCTGCTAGCCGACCGGCAATTTAGACGTTGCACTTGTGGGGTACGCGATTTCGTCAAGGCTGGCCCAGAGAACGACCACAGATCGAGGCCCCACTGGATAACTGTGATCAGGAATCGAAACTGCTTCTTGCCAGGGGACAATATCTTTGGGTGACTCGAGAGCAGTGTCGATCCATCGCCGCCAACGGTTTCGCCCGTCGTTGTCCATTTTCGGAAGCTCGAAGCCGAGAGGCTCCCAGTAGGCATTGAAAATCAAATAGAAGAGTAGACCCTCTTTTCCTACCTCGGCGCTGAGCGCCACGCTATGTGAATCATCGCTCCAGTCCGGCTCATAAGGCTTTACGCCGTGCCAGCTCTTGACCCCTTCCCGGATCATCTGGGTCAAGGTCATTTGCTGAGACGTAGTCTGGCGCAGCACCCTTCTGGCGATGAGAAGTTTGACAAACCGCCGCAGCTCGGCGTGCTTTTCGACTAATGACCAATCAAACCAACTCGTTTCGTTATCTTGACAATAAGCATTGTTGTTGCCCTGCTGAGTTCTCCGAACTTCGTCGCCCATTACAAACATGGGCAGGCCAAGAGAAAGCAGCGTAGCGGTCATGAAATTCTTTACCTGGCGGTTTCTTAGTCTCTCCACGCCGGGATCATCGCTAGGCCCCTCCACACCGCAATTCCAGCTTCGGTTATCGGTTGCTCCGTCCTGATTGCCTTCACCATTGGCCTCATTGTGCTTTTGACTGTAAGAAACGAGATCGTTGAGGGTGAATCCATCGTGGCATGTTACGAAATTGACGCTCTGTTCCGCCTCACGCTTTTCGTGACCATAGATGTCGTGGCTGCCGACGATCCGGTCCGCGAAACGGGGCAACGAACCATTCTCGCTCCTGAAGAAACTCCTCACATCGTCTCGAAAGCGTCCGTTCCATTCCCTCCAGCTGTCTCCGACAAAACTTCCGACCTGGTACAGTCCAGCTGCATCCCAAGCTTCCGCAATCATCTTTGTTCCGGCAAGATTCGGATCCGATTCAAGATCCAAAAGGACAGGCGGATTGGGCATGACCCGGCCGTTGGAATCGCGCGTTAGGATGGAAGCAAGATCGAAGCGGAAGCCATCCACATGCATCTCCTCCACCCAATAGCGGACGCTATCCACGATCATTCGGCGAACGATGGGATGATTGCTATTGAGCGTGTTCCCTGTGCCGCTGTAGTTTCGATAGCGCGAGCGGTCTTGCTCCAGAAGGTAGTAGGAAGTGTTGTCAAGTCCACGAAAACTAAGCGTTGGTCCGGAGTGATCGCCTTCGGCCGTGTGGTTGAAGACGACGTCAAGAATGACTTCGATGCCCGCCCGGTGCAAAGCCTTAACCATGTTGCGAAACTCATCGAGTGGTCCCAAAGGGTCCTGCCGGGAGCTGTATGCTTGGTGCGGCGCGAAGAAAGAGACCGGTGCATAACCCCAATAGTTAACGCGACCTGGCGGGCAATCGTACGGATCAAACTGGAAGACGGGAAGAAGTTCGACAGCGGTAATGCCCAAGTCTCGGAGATAGGGAATCTTTTCGATGAGTCCGCGAAAAGTTCCGCGTGCCTTTTCCGAGACACCCGAGTTGGGATGCCGGGTGAATCCTTTTACGTGCATTTCGTAGACGATCGAGTGGGCGGCTGGTCGGTTTAGCGGCGCGTCCCCTTCCCAGTCATACGACCCTGGATCTACGACGATGCTCTTCATCGCTGTTGCTGCGTTATCGCCTTTTTGTCGAGCGGCCTCACGGGAATAATTCCTGGGCACGACTACGGCGCGGCCGTAGGGATCGAGCAACACCTTGCCTGAATCAAACCTCCTTCCTTCGGAAGGATTGAATGGTCCATGAACCCGATATCCATAGATCTGTCCTGGCTCAATGCTAGGAACTAAGGCATGCCAGTAGTGGTAAGTGCGGTGGAGGGTCGAATCCAAAGGGATCACCCGAGCCGGCCTAGCGTCCTCGGCCCGGTTGAACAACAGAAGTTCGACTTTTGAAGCGTCACTCGAATATATGCTGAAATTCACGCCCCCGCGTTGGACTGTGGCTCCCAGCGGGGCGCTCCGCCCTATACTAGGATCGGCAGCAAGAAACGGTGTATGGGTTGGTTGCACTTGCCCTATCGGGGCAGTCGGTTCGAAAACGTTCTCTTGGCCAGGGCCGCGTTGCCCAGATTGTGAAGCAGTTGTGTCGCTTTCACTTTTCATTCCTTGTCGCATTTGCCGAAACCCTAGAGTGAAGCTCCTATGACATTTGTAATTCGCAGAGCGTGGTGTGTGCGATTGGAAGCCGTCGTCAGGTCCCCCAGCTGTTTGAATATTTGTGCACTCAGCATGTCCTCGGTCGTACGCCAACGCCAGTTTGCTAGAGTGGAGCCGGGCGTATTCATCCGCGCTTCGCTCCCGAGGTTGAGCAAGTCTTGCAGGGGAGCTATCGCAAGCGCAGCCCCCGACGACCACGCCAAGCGGACGAATTCCCTCGCTATTTCGCTGCTGTTTCCCTCGGTACGATTTAGGTAACTCCACACCCGTCTCTGTAAAGTTTCAGGCAGGCCTTCGAACCAGCCGCGGGTCGTGTCGTTATCATGGGTCCCTGTGTAAACGACTGTGTTCTCTCGGTAGTTCTCTGGAAGATGGGGATTGTTAGGACTTCCATCAAAGGCGAACTGAAGCACTCTTGTTCCGGGAATGTGGAATTCGTCACGCAGTCGCGAAACGTCCGGGGTTATCAACCCGAGGTCCTCGGCGATGAATGGCAACGATCCCAGTTCTTGTTGGACCTTATTAAAAAACTCGGCGCCCGGACCGGGCACCCAGCGCCCTCGTCGAGCTGTTTCCGCCTCGGCCGGTATGTGCCACGCCGCAACGAACGCGCGGAAGTGATCCAGGCGAATCACATCCACACAGGAAAGCAGTGCCCGCAAGCGGTCTATGTAGAATCGGAAGCCCGTGCGCCCGAGGGCATCCCAGTCATACACGGGGTTGCCCCAAAGCTGTCCGTCCGCACTGAAGTAATCGGGCGGAACGCCGGCGACGAAACGTGGACGGTACTCGTCGTCGAGATGGAACAGTTCTGGGTGGGCCCACAGATCGCTTGAATCCAGTGAAACATAAAACGGAAGGTCGCCAATCAGTCCGACTCCTTTGGAGTGGGCGTATTCTCTGAGGCATCGTGCCTGTCGGAATATCAAGAATTGGGCAAAGCAAATCTTTTCGATCTGTTCGGAGAGTTCCCTTCGAGCTTGAGTCATAGCCGCAAAAGTGCGCTTGACCAATTTTGCCGGCCAGTCGGGATAGGGGGCGCCTCGGTACTCTTGCTTGAGCGCACGGAACAGAGCATAGTCTTCGAGCCAGTGGGCCTGCTCGCGGCAAAACGCCTCGTAGGCCGAATGTAGCTCTTCCCTTTTACTCGCTCTGAAGGTGCTCCAGACACAATCGAGCAACTGGTGCTTGAACTGGATGACCGTGCCGTAATCGACATAAGCCGAGGAAAACGACGGGCCTGTGCATGCGCTCGCATCGAGCAATCCATCGCTAACCAAGAGTTCTGGACTAACTAGCAATCCGTTTCCGGCAAAAGACGAAAGGGCCTGATAAGGAGAGTCCCCGTACCCGGTTGGACCCAATGGCAGGGTTTGCCACCAATTCTGGCCGGCCTCCTGTAGTCGGTCGACCCACCGAAACGCTGCTGGCCCGAGATCGCCCACTCCATATGGCGAAGGCAAAGACGTGACATGCAAAAGAATGCCGGAAGCTCTATAACCGGGTTGAAAGGGCGGCAGAATTCCGTCCCGAGTTGGTTCGCTCATGCCCCTCTACTCGCGAAATAGCCAGAAAATGCGCTTAATTGAATGTGGCCTTCAGCGCAAGGGTTTTGCTCCTGTTGCCATGAAGCCCTTTGGAGCGATCCTTACGGCCGAGCGTGCGCCGCCACTTCGGGTTCGATCTCCACATGGCGAGTGTCATTCCAGAATCGAATCACCGGCCGTGAGAGATCATTTTCATAGCCCACGGCGCTGAGGCTCGCGGTGCTTAGCATGAAATACCTGCTGTTGGCTGTCGGTTCGAGTCCGAGCCACCGCGACGCCAAGACCCGCATGAAATGCCCGCTGGTGAAAATCAGGACGTCTCCCTGAATCGCGCGTACCCGACTAACCACCCTGTCCGCACGCGCACTAACTTGCTGAGGAGATTCACCCCCCGGGCAGCCATCGCGGAACAAATTCCAGTCCGGGCGCTCTGCCCGGATTTCAGAACCGCGACGGCCTTCGTATTGGCCATAGTTCCATTCGACAAGGTCCGCATCGACCTCCGACACGCCACCAAATCCTGCCAGTTCGCAGGTCCGTACTGCGCGTTTTAGTGGGCTAGTGAAAACCTTAGCAAAATTCAGCCCGCTGAGACGTTCGCCGAGCCGCCTAGCCGTCTGCTCGCCATGCTCGGTAAGCGGAAGGTCCGTGAGCCCAGTGTGCTGACCCGAAAGACTCCACGCAGTTTCGCCGTGCCGTGCCAGGTAGACGATGGGAAGCTCTTCTTTCATCGCGTTCTCTCCCGAGTCTCGATTTTCATAGCCACGCTATTGGCTTTCTGAGGACCATTAGAAAAGATCGCAAGAGTCGACACTCTCGAAAACATTGGTGTAATCAGCCCTCTTAAACCCGTAACGGCTCGCCCTTCGACGGCGGCTCGAAGTGCGAGGGCTGCGGCTCACCTAGGATGCTGCGAACCGTATCGAGCGCGATCAAGAGCTCCTCGTCGGTTGGGATTACGAACGCATGCAGACTGGAATCATCTGCACTGATTTGGCCTTGGCATCCAACCGCATGCTCGTTGCGCTCGTCGTCGAGTTTCAATCCCACCCACTCGAGACCTTGGCAAATTCGACGGCGGACCTCGGGGGAGTTCTCTCCGATTCCTCCCGTGAACACGATTGCATCCGCGCCACCCATACAAGCAAGAAACGCTCCGATGTACTTTCGCGCGCGATAACAAAAGACTTCGATTGCAAGTCCTGCGCGGCGATCGCCCAGATTCTGCTGCTCTTCTAACAATATGCGCATATCGTTTGTGAGGCCGGATATGCCCAACAATCCAGATTGCGTGTTGAGAAGATTCTCCACTTCGTTGGTGGATAGGCCTTCTTTGATGGCAATGCGGTTCACAATTGCAGGATCGATATCGCCCGACCGTGTTCCCATGACTAGGCCTTCCAAGGGTGTCATCCCCATCGAGGTATCGACTGAGCACCCCGCGCGTACAGCGGTAGCAGAGCAGCCGTTCCCGAGGTGGAGTGTTATGACGTGCGTCCGATCCTTGGTGAGGCCACGCAAGATCCGGTATCGCTCGGTCACAAATCGATGGGATGTACCATGAAATCCATAGCGACGAATGTTATGGCGCCGGTACAGGTGATACGGCACGGCGTAGAGGTATGCGTGCTCAGGGATGGACTGATGGAAGGAGGTGTCAAATACCGCCACTTGTGGCACGGTGGGCCCGAGGATTTTGCGCGATGCTTGAATTCCTTTGATGTTGTCCGGATTGTGCAAGGGCGCTAGATCGATACATTTTTCGATCCCGTTTAGCACTTCATCGGTGATCGCCACGGAATCTGGAAATAACTCCCCGCCATGAACCACGCGATGCCCAACGGCGTGAATGTCAGCCAGAGATCGAAGTTCTGACACTTCTGATCGATCGGAGACAATCCACCCTAAGAGGTATTCCAGCGATGCGGGAATGTCGGGAAGCGAAGCTGTGTACGTTTGCCTCACACCGTGACGCGTCTGGACAGTGATTGTCGCGTCCCCCCCAATCCGCTCGATCTGCCCGCGGCACAAACGGTCGCCGCTGTGCTGGGAAATCCGGGCAATGTCTGTAGCGATCACTTGGAACTTCAGACTAGAACTCCCGGAGTTAAGTACGAGGACGTTCATTGGTGTTCAAAGGCGTCGAGCATCGTCGATGCCCGTCATTTTGGGCTCGTCGCGGGATTCGGGACCACTTACCGCTAGTGCTTACTGTGGCCACTTCCAGTTAGCAGCATCGGGTTTATCAGTGCCGTGCTGGAACGCATAGTTCCGGCAGGCGATCTGTTCGTTCAGGAACTTTTCCCTCGCGTGTGCCCCGATTCGCTGGAGTTTCGGAACTCGTTTGATGGCATCCATGGCCAGACTGAAGCGATCGATTTCATTTTCGATGGCCAGCTCCAAAGGCGTGTTGATGTTGCCCTGTTCCTTGTAGCCGCGGACGTGCATGTTGCTGTGGTTCGTGCGGCTGTACGCCAGTCGGTGGATCAGCCAGGGATAGCCGTGAAAATTGAAGATGATCGGTTTGTCGACAGTAAACAGTGAATCAAAATCTCGATCGGACAAGCCGTGGGGGTGCTCTCGGTCCGGTTGCAGCTTAAAGAGATCGATGACATTGATGTAACGAATCTTCAGATCCGGGAATTCTTGCCTCAACAGAACAATCGCTGCTAGCGCTTCCTGTGTGGGTATGTCTCCGGCCGAGGCCATCACGAGGTCAGGCTCACTCCCTTGGTCGTTGCACGCCGGGCCCCACATGCCGATCCCCTTCGTGCAGTGGGTGATCGCTTCTTCCATATTGAGGTACTGAAGGTGCATCTGTTTGTCGCACACAATCACGTTCACGTAGTTCTCGCTCCTCAAACAGTGGTTCGCGACGGATAAGAGAGAGTTGATGTCGGGAGGCATGTAAATGCGTGTGACTGCAGAGCTCTTGTTGACGACGACGTCTAGGAACCCGGGGTCCTGGTGGGTGAAGCCATTGTGATCTTGGCGCCAGACGGTCGAGGTCACCAGTATATTTAGCGACGAAATCTTTGCACGCCAGGAAAGGTGATTACAGATCGCCAGCCACTTGGCATGCTGATTGAACATCGAATCGATTACGTGAATGAACGCCTCGTAGGAGGAAAAAAACCCGTGGCGCCCGGTGAGAAGATAGCCCTCGAGCATTCCTTCCATGGTGTGCTCGCTCAGCATTTCGATCACCCGCCCGTCTCGAGCGAGTTCTCCGCCGTCGTCGTCTTCCGGGAAGTACTCCGCGTTCCAGAACTTCTTGCTTACCGCGTAGATGTCATTCAACTTGTTTGATGTGTTTTCGTCCGGGCCAAATACACGGAAGTTGTTCATGTTCAGCTTCATCACGTCACGAAGGAAGGCCCCGAGAGGACGAGTATTCTCCGCCTCCATGGTTCCGGGCTTCTCAAATTTCAGGCCGTATTGCCTGAAATCCGGGAGGCGAAGGTCTTTCCTCAAATGCCCTCCGTTCGCGTGAGGATTGGAGCCCATCCTTCGCCGACCCTTGGGCGCCAGTTCCTTCAATTCTGGAATCAGCCTCCCATTTTGGTCGAAAAGCTCTTCCGCTTTATAGGAGCGCATCCACGCCTCTAGCTCGCTAAGGCGCTGCGGGCTTTTTTTGACGTCCGCCATCGGAACCTGGTGCGCGCGCCAGAAGCCCTCTAGATAGTGTCCGTCGACCTCTCTCGGAGCGGTCCACCCTTTGGGAGTCCGCAATACGATCATGGGCCAACGCGGACGATGAGCTTTCCCGGTCTGGCGGGCTTCCTGCTGGTGTTTCCTGATCTCGGAAATACAGTGTTCCGTGGTCGCCGCCATGGCTTGGTGCATGCTGTCCACGTCGGAGCCTTCAACAAAATAGGGTGTCCAACCGTAGCCCTGAAACAGCGATTCCACCTCTTCATGGCTGATGCGAGCTAGCAAAGTAGGATTGTTGATCTTGTAGCCATTCAAGTGCAGCACAGGTAGAACAGCGCCGTCGCGAATGGGGTTGAGGAATTTGCCGACGTGCCAGGAAGTTGCGAGCGGCCCCGTTTCGGCTTCGCCATCGCCAACCACCGCAGCCACGATGAGGTCCGGATTGTCAAAGGCCGCTCCGCAGGCATGCGAGAGAACATAGCCGAGCTCGCCGCCTTCGTGAATCGAACCCGGCGTTTCCGGGGTACAATGGCTGCCGATTCCTCCCGGGAAGGAGAATTGCTTGAAAAACGCCCGCAAGCCCTCTTCA
>Ga0306920_100003985_pt1 | contig 18856 bp, 13 predicted proteins | sample flu12Cox44000170_FD_204666 | JGI IMG/M metagenome (GOLD analysis project Ga0306920, IMG submission 204666) | Lab enrichment of tropical soil microbial communities from Luquillo Experimental Forest, Puerto Rico - flux4day.12C.oxic.44.000.170 (v2)... | ecosystem: Environmental > Terrestrial >... | reverse complement strand
ATTACGCCAGCGCTGGTCATGCTGACGATCTTCTTCACGCTTCTGAGCCTGTCCAGCGCCGGCATCGGCAATTTCGGCCTCGTTGCGCTGATGAGCGGTTATGGCGCGACCTTGTCGGCGGCCAACCTGGCGCTGACAGCCTATCTCGGCGCCAGCGCCATCGGCGTGCTGGCCGGCGGCTTTCTCGCCGACCACACAAGCCGGCACGGGCAAGTCGCCGCCGCCTGCTTTGCGATCAATGCTGCAATCGTGTTGATGATTGCAATACTCGACCTTCCGTCGCTTGTGCTGACGGGTGCGATGGCATCAGCCGGATTCCTCGGAGGCGTGATCGCGCCCTCCCGCGACATGCTGGTCCGCAATGCAGCGCCGCCAGGTGCCGCCGGTCGGGCATTCGGCATTGTCTCCACCGGATTCAATCTCGGCGGCATCGTCAGTCCGCTGCTGTTTGGCTGGATCATGGACCAGAACCAGCCGCACTGGGTTTTCGGCGCGTCGGTCGTGTTCATGGTGGTGACCGTCCTGCTCGCACTTGCGACCGAGCGAACTCCGCAAGACAGGCAAAAAGCTTCTGACGCGGGCCTCATGGATCCCTGAACCCGCGCCCCTCGTGCGAGACCTTATGCAAATTGCGGCCGCCGCGCCCCGCTCATCAAGCGCGCGCGTTCGGTATTGGGCCAAAGCAAGAGCAGGCCGAGCAACCCGGATGCGATCAGTACGGCGGCGTTGATGGTGAAACCCGTCATGTAGCCATCAAGCAGACCTGAAGCGCGCTGGATCATGCTGCCCATCACCGCCGGCGCCAAAATTCCGGCGAGCGTATAGATCGCCCCGTAGATCGAGATCACGGCGCCGCGCTGGGACACCGGCGTGAACTCGCTGATCATCGGCGCGCAAACGACATAGATCGAGCCACTCAGTCCCGATCCCGCGACCAGCAGCGCGATCTGCATCGCGCCGGTCTCGACATAGGGGATGGTGGCAAGGATCGAGCCACCAATGATCAGCGGGAGCGCGCCAAGCACGCCGCGCGAGCTGCGGGTCGAAAATCCGCTTGCCATCATCACCTGCGAAACCCACCCCGTCAGGAGCACCACGGCGGCGCCGAACACCCAGGGCAGGATCGAAATCCAGCCCGCCTCCTTCTGCGAAAAGCCAAGCCCCTTGACGATGAAAGGCGTGAACCAGGTCAAGCCGATCGACAGCGCCCAATAGGCGCCGAAGGTCGCAACGACACAACCGACGAAGGTCCGTGAGGTCAGAAGCTGGAGATAGGGAATGCGCGGTTCGCTCTCCATCAGCGACACTGGAGCCAACGGCCCTTCTGCGCCCAGCACCAGCCACACCACAACCCAGATCAGACCGATGAAGCCAAGCGCACCGAATGCATAATGCCAGTTGTAATTGACGATGACCCAGTTCAGCGCCGGCACGGCGAGAATGACGCCAAAGGCCGATCCTTGCGACAGCACCGCGGTGGGCAGGGTTCGCTTCTCGTCGGGAAACCATTTGTAGATGGCATGCACGGCCACCGAAGCCGCCGGTCCTTCACCGGCGCCCAGGATGATACGGCAGATCAAGAGCGTCGAAAAACCAACGGCGCCGACCATCGGAAATTGCGACAGCGCCCAGATCAGCGCCAGCGCCAACAGCACCCAGCGCGTGGCGATGCGATTGACCAGAAATCCGATCGATATCGCCGAGATCGAATACAGGAAGAAGAATGCCGAGCCGAGCAGGCCGAATTGCTCCGGCTCAAGCTTCATCTCGGTCATGATCGGCACCCCGGCGAGGCCGACCACGATCTTGTCCGCGAAATTGACCAGCATGAACAGAAACAGGAGAAACGTGATCTTCCAGGCACCCTTGGGTGTCGGCTGCGCGGTCATGGTCGTCACCTCGCGATTCGGCCTGCTGGTGGAGTGGATTTGACCGGAAGGCCTTTGAGGGGATGCTACCCAAGGCGGATCAGCCAGCGCAATCGGATAAATGGCCGGATCGCGCCCACCTAGTAGAGTGGATTTGATATTCGCTGCAACCCAGCCGCGGGCTCGAAAGCGAATGTCAAATCCCAAACTCCACCAGAATCCTATATTTACTGGTGGTCTTTTGACTCTAACATTCGCAGAAATGCCCGCCACAATGGGTAGCGAATGTTGGAATCAGACCACTAGCGGCTTTGCCGAATCGTTTTGAGCTGGCCGGCGATCACGATCGCGTCGCCGTCGGCTTTGATCCCGTGATCTCCGGTCACGGTCTTGGTAAGGTGAGCACAGACCAGAGCTCTTGACGGTGACACGCTTCGTATGACCAACGGCAACCAGATCGTGCTGAGCGTTCGCAACCTGACCAAGGCCTATCGTTCCGCCGGAGAAGAGATCGCGGTATTGCGCGGCGTGAACTTGAGCGTCGCAGGCGGCGAGCGCGTCGCGCTCACCGGCGAATCCGGCAGCGGCAAGAGCACGCTGTTGCATCTGATCGCGGGCCTCGATCGTGCGGACAGCGGCGAGATCAGAATAGCCGACACCTCGATTTCGGATCTCGGCGATAGCGGACTGGCTGCGCTGCGGCGCAATCGGCTCGGCCTGGTATTTCAGCAATTCAACCTCATCCCCAGTCTCAATGTGCGGGACAACCTCGCCTTTCAATCCCGCATTGCCGGCTGTCACGATGCGGCCTGGCAAATCGAGCTCGCCGAGCGATTGGGGCTTGGCGGGCTTCTTCACCGCTATCCCGAGCAATTGTCAGGCGGCCAGCAGCAGCGGGTCGCGATCGGGCGCGCGCTGGCCGTGAGGCCACTGCTCCTGCTTGCGGACGAACCCACCGGCAATCTGGATGAAGCGACGGCGGACGACGTGCTCGCGCTCACTCGCGATCTGGTCGCGCGAACCGGCTGCAGTCTGTTGATGGTCACCCACTCGCTGCGGCTGGCCGGGACGCTCGACCGCCATATCAACCTCACCGCGGGGCTGATCGCGTGACCCGCCGCGCTGTGTGGATCGTCGCGGTTCTCCTGAGTCACTGGCGGCGGCATCCGATGCAGCTCGCCACGCTGTTGATCGGATTGATTTCGGCGACGGCGCTATGGAGCGGCGTGCAGGCGTTGAACCAGCAGGCACGCAACAGCTATGATCGCGCCGCTGCGGCGTTCGGCGGTGTGAGAACCGCAACGCTGGTCGCGCGCAATGGTGCGACATTCCCACAACAGCTCTTTGTCGATCTGCGCCGCGCCGGCTGGCGCGTATCACCCGTGCTGGAGGGGCGCATTCAGATCGGCGGCCGGGCGTACCGGCTGCTCGGCATCGAACCGGTCACGCTGCCGGCCGAAGTCGGAAACGCGCCGGCGATCGGCAGAGCCGGCCTGCAATCCTTCGTAACGCCTCCCGGAGAGACGCACACTGCGCCCGAGACGCTTTCCGAACTTGGCCTCGCCGAAGGCGCCTCGCCGCTGGCGAACACGGGCGTCTCCCTGCCTCCACTTCGCATCGCATCGCAACTGGCACCAGGTGTCGTGGTGGTCGATATCGGCATCGCGCAGTCGCTGCTCAAAATGCCTGGCCAGATCTCACGTCTTCTGGTCGGCAAGGCCAGAGGTCCGCAAACGCCGCTGGAAAATGTCGCCGGTGACAAGCTCCGCCTGATTGAGGCCGACGCCGAGACCGATCTCGAACGCCTGACCGACAGTTTTCACTTGAACCTCACGGCATTCGGCCTGCTCTCGTTCTTTGTCGGTCTATTCATCGTCAATTCCGCGATCGGTCTTGCTTTCGAGCAGCGCCTGCCGATGCTGCGAACTTTGCGTGCCTGCGGCGTCTCCGCCACCACCCTGAATGGGGCGCTGGTATTCGAGCTGATCTCACTGGCGCTGCTTGCGGGTCTGGCAGGCATGGTCTGCGGCTATCTCATCGCTGCATTACTGCTTCCCGACGTTGCGGCTTCGCTGCGCGGTCTTTACGGCGCGCAAATTCCCGGACAGCTTTCGCTCAAACCGCAATGGTGGGTCGCAGGCCTCGCCATCAGCGTGATCGGTGCGCTGCTGGCCGCGGCTGCGAGCATGCTGAAAGCGATCCGCCTTCCCGTGCTCGTTCCAGCCCAACCTCATGCGTGGCACCAGGCGCAGCGCAAATGGCTTGTCCTGCAAAGCGCGATCGCCGTCATCGTGTTCGTGGCTGCGGCCGGTTTCCTGTGGTTCGGCAACTCCCTGGTCGCCGGCTTTGCGGTGCTTGCCTTGCTGCTGCTAGGCGCAGCGCTGATATTGCCCGGGATACTCGAACTCGTGCTCGCGCAGGGCCAGCAACGCGCACGCGAGGCACTTGCGGTCTGGTTCTGGGCCGACAGCCGCCAGCAGCTTTCCGGGTTGTCGCTCGCCTTGATGGCATTGTTGCTCGCGCTCTCGGTGAACGTCGGCGTTGGCACCATGGTCGAGACCTTCAGCCGCACCTTCATCACCTGGCTCGACGGACGTTTGGCTGCCGACGTCTACATCAACGCAACGGACGACGCGCAGGCTTCGGCGATTGCGGCATGGCTGCGCGATCGCCCCGAGGTCGCTGCGATCTTGCCGGGCGGTCGGGCCGATACGCAAATCGGCGGCCAGCCGGTCGAAATTCTCGGCCTTCCCGACCATGCCACCTATCGCGATCACTGGCCGTTACTGGAGTCGGTCGCCGACGCCTGGACCAGACTTCGGCCTGGCACGGCGGCTTTCGTCAGCGAGCAACTGGCGCGCCGAATGAAACTTACGATCGGCGACGAAATCGAGGTGCCCGCGCCGGGAGGCAACTGGCCGCTCGAGGTGATCGGCATCTATGCGGATTACGGCAATCCGAAGGGCCAGATTGCCGTCAATTTTGCCGCCCTCACCCGGCGTTTCCCGAATATTTCGCGGACGCGACTGGGCCTGCGCGCCGATCCCGGAGCTGTTCCCGCGCTGATGTCCGCGTTGCAGGACAAGTTCGGGTTGGACGGCCGCAACCTCGTCGATCAGGCAACCTTGAAGGCGGAATCGACACGTATCTTCAACCGGACCTTTGCGGTGACGGCGGCGCTCAACGCTTTCACGCTCGGCGTCGCCGGCATCGCCTTGCTGACCAGCCTGCTCACTCTCGGAAATTCGCGTCTACCGCAACTCGCGCCACTTTGGGCAATCGGAATTACGCGAAGCCAGCTTGCAGCAATCGAACTTTTGAAGACCGTGTCGCTCGCCTTCATCACGGCGCTGCTCGCATTGCCGCTGGGTCTGTCGGTTGCCTGGTGCCTGATCGCGGTGGTGAACGTGAAAGCGTTCGGTTGGCGGCTGCCGTTTCACGTCTTTCCCCTGCAACTCATCGAGCTTCTCGGCGTCGCCATGGCGGCCTCCGTCGTCGCCGCCGCAATTCCGGTTCTGAAGCTGACGCGAATCAGGCCAGCAACCCTCGTCAAGGTTTTTGCCGATGAGCGATAGCCGTCGAATTTCACGTCGTGCGTTTGCGAGCGGCGCGCTTTTTCTCCCGCTCGTCCACACAGGCGGCCTTGCGCAGGGCTTTGCCGGACTTGGCATGAGCGGCGACGGATTCGCAGCCGTCGTGCCCGGTATGAAGCTCGCATTCCCGGCCGATCATGGACCGCATCCGGATTTTCGCATCGAGTGGTGGTATGTCACCGCGAACCTCCGGGACTCGAGCGGCACGGCCTATGGCGCGCAATGGACGTTATTCCGCCAGGCGATGCACCCGGGCGCGCAGCAGGAGGGATGGGCCAATCAGCAGATCTGGATGGGCCACACCGCCGTCACGCGCGCCGATGTCCACCGCTTCAGCGAGACCTTCGCGCGTGGCGGCGTCGGCCAGGCCGGCGTCGAGACGACGCCGTTTCGTGCCTTTATCGATGCGTGGCAGATGCGCGGCCTTGAGGCAATGCGTGACGACACGATCGCGCCGCTCGAACTGACCGCTTCGGGTGGCGATTTTTCCTACGCGCTTCGGCTCGATGCCGATCAAGCGTTGGTCCTGCAAGGCGAAGACGGCTACAGCAGGAAATCCGACCGGGGGCAGGCCTCCTATTACTACAGCCAGCCTTATTTCAAGGCGACCGGCAGCCTCGCGATCGATAAGCAGCAGGTTCAGGTGAGCGGGCTTGCCTGGATGGATCGGGAATGGAGCAGCCAGCCGCTTGCCTCCGATCAGAAGGGCTGGGACTGGCTGGCGCTGCATTTCGATTCCGGCGAGAAGCTCATGCTGTTTCGGCTGCGGCAGACGGACGGCAACAGCTTCGTATCCGGCAAATGGTTTTCTCCGGGTGGCAATTCCCGACAGATCGCATCGACCGACCTCACCATGACGCCGAGGGAATTTACCGCAGTCGAGGGGCGCAGGATCCCAACCGGCTGGGATATTGCGATACCAGCCCTGGCGCTGGCGATCTCCTGCGCACCGCTGAATGCGAAGAGCTGGATGGGGACGAGCTTTCCCTATTGGGAGGGACCGATCAGTTTTGGCGGCAGCCGCAGCGGTATTGGATATCTCGAGATGACCGGCTATTGAGGCTGCGCTTTCATCGGAATGAGGAATGTCCGCATGTATCATCTGACGGCGCTCGTAACCTGCCTTGCACTCCTGTTCTATTTCGCGACCAGCGTGCGGGTCGCGAGAGCGCGCGGCACGTTCGGCATCAAGGCGCCGGCGATATCCGGCGATCCCGATTTCGAGCGGATTTTCCGGGTGCAGATGAACACGCTGGAATGGTTGCCGATCTTCCTGCCCTCGCTCTGGCTGTTCGCGATCTACATCAGCGATTGGGTCGCCGCGGCGCTCGGCCTGGTCTGGATCGCCGGCCGCATTGCTTACCTGATCGGCTACTCGAATGCGGCAAACGAGCGCCGCAGGGGCTTTGGGATTCAGGCTGGCGCCACCATCGTTCTCTGGGTTGGCGCAGCCGGAGCCATCCTGTGGCGCATTGTGCATGCGTGAGGCGGCGGACCTGCATTCGAGGACAGGATTTACGCGGTGCAGAAAACGAGAAAAAGGGCGACATACCGTCGCCGCCGCCATTAATTGACTTCGGGATGATCCCAAGTTTAAGTACCGGGCAACGCGGTAAGACAGCACTGTCCGATTTCAAAACATCAGCTCTTTGCAGTGTTTCGAGCGCACAAAGGTTGAAGTGAGCCCATTAACATGAATGCCTTTTTCAAACGTCAGCTAGCGGATTACGTGGAATATCATCGCGATCCCCGGAACTGCGCGATGCATGTATTTGGCATTCTGTGCCTGTTCACCGCGGCTGTTCTTCCGCTGAGCATGTGGCACATTTACGCGCTCGGCGCTTTCGCCACCATGGCGCCGATCATGGTGCTGCCGGTCCTGATCTACTGGCTGCTGCTCGATTCGGCTTTGGGAGCGGCGATCCTCGCTGTTGCCGTCGTCCTGCTTTCGGCAGCCGCGTTTATTGTCGGTCATGCCGCTCCGATGACGGTGTGGGCGGTCACCGCGATTTTGATCGCCATCGGCGTCGGCTTCCAGGTTGTGGGTCATCGCGTCTTCGAACGCCGTCAGCCGGCGCTGGTCGATAATCCGACGCATCTGTTGCTCGGCCCGATGTTCGTGATGGCCAAGCTGTTCATTGCGTTTGGCCTCCGGCATGATCTGGCGATCATCCTCGCTCAAGCTCCAGCGCAGGAGCCTCGCGGTTCTTCATCTTATGCCGAGGATCATCAGGTCGAGCCGCTGCCACATTCATGACCAGGGTACTTGTCACGGGCGGCACCGGCTTCATCGGGCAGCACCTGGTTTCGACGCTCGCGACCCGCGGTCGGCAGGTGCGGGTGCTCGATCTTCGTCCTCCGATCTGCGCGCTCCCTGAAGTCGAGTATGTCCAGGGCTCGGTGCTTGATGCCACCGTGGTGAATGAGGCGCTTGCCGGCGTCGACGAGGTGTACCACTTGGCCGGGCTTCCCGGTATGTGGTTACCTCAAAAGGCCGACTTCGATACGGTGAACCGACACGGCACCGAAGTCGTGATCACGGCGGCGCGCAAGAAAGGTACCAATCGATTCCTGCACTGCTCGACCGAGTCCATCCTTTTCCGCCGTTCGCCATCGCCCGGCGGAGCCAACGACCACGGTCTGTTGCCAGCAGAGGAAATGCCTGGCCTCTATACACGCTCGAAAATGCTCGCCGAGCGATTTGCGACGCAAGCTGCGGCGTCCGGGTTTCCGCTGGTGATCGGCACGCCGACCATGCCGATCGGGCCGCACGATCACAACCTCACTCCCCCGACCGCGATGCTGCAGCATTTTCTGCATGCGCGCGTGCAACTGTATCTCGACTTCATCGTCAATTTGGTCGACGTGCGAGACGTTGCCTCCGGACTGATCCTGGCAATGGAACGCGGACAAATCGGGCAGCGCTACATTCTCGGCGGCGAAAGCATTCCGCTGAAAAAAATTCTGCAGCTGATGGCGACGATCAGCGGTCGCCGCTCCCTCTCGATCGCGGTTCCCGGCCGGTTGGCCGAGATCTCCGCCAAAATGCTGGAGCTCATATCCGACCATGTCACTCGCCGTCCGCCGACCGGCACGGCCGAGGGTGTCCGGATAGCGATGCGGGCAACCGATCTGTCGATCGACAAAGCGCGCCGCGAACTTGGCTATGCGCCCCGCCCTGTCGAACCCGCGTTGCGCGATACCATCGCCTATCTGCTCGGCACCCGCGAGCATCGTAAATCCCGCTCGTAACTCGATTTTCCCGGCATTTGCCAGCGCCCTCCAATGAGGAATATAATTTGGCCATGACGCATGATCCGAATCCGCTGTTAGCTTTCGTCTGGAGCGGCTGGACCGCCACCTGGCCCACGCAATTGCTGGCGCTTATCTGGGTAGCCTGGCTCATCAGCTGGGGTGTGGGTTCGTTCTTTTCGGGCCGGACCGAGAAACACGTGAGGACCTGGGACTCGCGCGCCTACCGCATTCCCATTCTCATCGGCGCCGTTCTGCTCACGCCCTGGACTTCACAAATGCTCGGAGAGAAGCCGCTTTGGCACTTCGGCAATGCCGGCATTTACGTGCTCGCAGCGCTGACCCTGGCGGGATGCCTGTTCACGTGGTGGGCGCGAATTCATCTCGGACGTTTCTGGTCGAACGCGATCACCCGCAAGGAAGGCCATCGCGTCATCGATACCGGCCCCTACGGGCTGGTTCGTCATCCCATCTATACCGGTCTCATCGGCGCGATGATTGCGACGGGCATCGCGGTTGGAACCGCGACAGCGTTACTTGGCGCGGCATTGATCGCCGTCGGGCTCTGGCAGAAGGCCCGCATGGAGGAAGGTTTTCTCACCACCGAACTCGGTGCGGACGCCTATGGTCCCTATTGCCGCCGCGTCCCCATGCTGGTTCCGTTCCTGCCGCAACGTTGAGCCTTTACGGCCATTGCGAGCACGCGGCGGTGCAACGCTGAATGCGATCATTCGATGCTGATCGCCATCGCGTTTATGGATTATCGTTGAAGCATGATCTCCGCGCCAACGCTCCTTCGCCTTCGCCACGGGGAAAACCGTTTACGGGCTTTGCGTCAACGCGGCTCTTCGGATCTGCGTCACGCTTTAGCGCGGCGATGGCGCCTGCGCAGGTCCTGAGATCTCAACGAGCGGCATCAAACGGCGTGGAACGACGATGCGCTCGCCCGGCACCAGCGGCGTGCGGTCCGGGCCCTTGTTGATCTGGGTGACCGACCAGAGCGGCACGTGGTAAGCCGTCGCGATCGACTGCAAACTATCGCCGGGGCGGGCAAATACCGGCATGCCGCTATCCCAAAGCTCGATCGGCGTGTCGGGCGGAACGACGTAGCGAATCGGCACCGGATCGCCGTCGCCTTTTGCGGTCGCAAGCTGAAGGACCTTGGTCACCAACTGTTCCTGGATGGTGTCGTTCTTTTCGATGTTGATGTGCAAAACCTCCTTGCGCCGGGAGAGATCAAAGCTCGCATAATGACCACGGTAGCCCGGTTTCGGTTTGACGTCGCCGCCGCCCAGAACATCCTTCGACAGGAAGATGTTGATGAAGCGATCGACATTGAGTGGAACCTCGGGCGTTACGTGGGCCGGATCGATCGCGACGGCGAGACTGACCCGGATGCCTTCACCCTCGAGAATTTCGGCAAACTTCACCGCACAAAGACCGCCCATCGAATGCCCAATGAGGATGATTGGAGCTGGATCCGCGCGATACTCGCGGATGGCACGCGCGGCAATCAGCTGGCAAATAGTGAATTCGTAGACACTCGCTGTAACCCCCACATCTTCAAGCTTCTCGGTGAGCCGATCCATCCCGCGCGAAAAAATCGGCCCCAGAGCGCCGCGGAACAAATAGGCGCGTCCATGAAATTCGCTCGCCGACTGGCTGGGCTCCGCCGCTGGCGTTGCGGTAGCCTCGCTCGTTCTTGTGACCGGGCCGGCCACGGCCAGATCAACGCTGCCGTGAGCGAGCGCGGCAAAAAGAATCAGCCCACAAACGACCGTCGCCACTCGCGTCGGATTGAACATGCGTTCCCCGAACCGTCCCAAATACGGACGCCCCATCCGATACCGCCCGCATCGGCGCGTCAGGAGCAGGTAATACGCCATTCGAGGCGCGCGGAGCACTTTAACGCAGGCGAATAGGTGGAATTGTGGCGCGTCTCGGGGAGCAGGGAAATGGCAGGCGACCCCATCAGATCATGGTATTGCCGTAACCTCATCCCCTTGATCGAGCACGGTTTCCGAATCGCGCAGGCCTTACCTCGGCCCGGCCTCGGGCTTGGCCGATGCCTCCCTCGGCCGGCTTCCGAAAACAACGGAGTCGATCTCGGCAATGACCTTCCGCTGCATGATTTCGCTCTTGTCGATGGTGATGTGCCCGACACCCGGTACGTTCTGCACATTCACGTTTTCAAGCGAGCCGCGCAGCTGTCTGGTCGGTGCGACTGGCTCGCCATTGCCATTGGCGATGTAGAAATTGATGTATTTGCCGACGCGGCCGGAAAGGCTCGTGCGAAACACCGAATCCAGGCCGATGGCCAGTTTGACGGGGGCGCCGAGCTGGTCGAGGCGCGCCACCATGTCGGGAAGGACCGTCGCGCCCGAGGAGTGTCCGACCAGGATGATCGTCTTCACCCGCCCGCTACGGTAATCGGCTGCGGCTTCGTCTGCGAGCGACGCCCAGCCCAGATAATTCACCACCGTGACCGGGATGCCTTGCGCCTGCAGCTTGGCGGCGATTTCATCAAGACCCAGCGAGAAGACGTTGAGCACGCCGCGCAGCAGATAGACATGGGCTCCCGTTCCTGCCTGTGCGGGCACTGCATTCGCTGGGGTGCCGATCGGAAGCGCAAGCAGCAGCAAGGCAATTGCCGTGGCTTGCAGCGACCGCAACCACAATCGGGCAGGCGAGCGAAGCCTGCCGACAAATTCCGTGTAGCCGCGATGTGACTTCATTGGTTTGCCCCGGAGAAAACAAAATTTGTTCGCCGGAACGTAGCCCCGGCATGCTCGCATCTGCAACAATGGGTTGCGCGGCGAATCACTTTAATCCCCACGCCGTGTCCCTATTGCAACACTCTGATTTTACAAATTGATAACGGTTCAAGCCTTTGAGCAGCGACGCAGCGTACAATGACACTGCGTCGCGTTCTCGACGCCATGCGATCACTTTGTCAGCGGACAGCCGCTGTCCTTGGCGGAGGGGAAAGCCTTGTCGCCGGGCACGACGGCGATCTGCTTGTAATAGTCCCAGGGCTTCTTGGACTCAGAGGGCTTCTTGACCTCGAACAGATAGAGGTCGTGCACCATGCGGCCGTTTTCGAGCACCTTGCCGCCGCCCTGGGCGAAGACGTCCTCGACCGGCAGTTCCTTCAGCTTCTTGGCGACAGCATCGGAGTCCCTGGTGCCGGCCGCCTTGACGGCCTTCAGATATTGCAGCGCGGCCGAATAGGTGCCGGCGTGGATCATGCTGGGCATATGGCCGGTTCGCTTGATGAAGCGTTGCGAGAACTCGCGGGTCTTGTCGTTCTGATCCCAGTAAAAGCCTTCCGTGAGCACAAGTCCCTGGGCTGCCTGCAGTCCCAGGCCATGCACTTCGGAGATTGTGAGCAGAAGGCCGGCCAGCTTCTGGCCGCCGGAAACGATGCCGAATTCCGCCGCCTGCTTGATAGAGTTGGTCGTGTCCAGGCCAGCGTTGGCAAGTCCGATGATCTTCGCCTTCGAGCTTTGTGCCTGAAGCAGGAAGGAAGAGAAGTCCGACGAGTTCAAGGGAATGCGGACCGAGCCGAGAACCTTGCCGCCCTTGGCCTTCACGAGGTCGCCGGTGTCCTTTTCCAGCGCATAGCCGAAGGCGTAATCGGCGGTCATGAAGAACCAGGTGTCGCCACCGGCCTCGACCAGCGCGCCGCCGGTGCCCACCGCGAGCGCGTGGGTGTCGTAGGCCCAGTGGAAGCCGTAAGGCGTGCAGGCGTCGCCGGTGATGCGCGAGGTCGCGGCGCCAACGACGATGTCGATCTTCTTCTTTTCCTTTGACAGTTCCTGGATGGCAAGCGCGACCGATGAAGTCGTCAGCTCGGTAATCATGTCGACGCCTTCGACCTCATACCATCGCCGCGCGATGCTGGCGGCGAGATCGGGCTTGTTCTGATGGTCCGCGGAAACGATTTCGATCTTTTCGCCGAGCACGGTACCGCCAAAATCCTCGACCGCCATCCTGGCCGCCTCGAGGGAATATTTGCCGCCATAGTCCGCATAGACCCCCGACTGATCGTTCAAAACGCCGATCTTGACGCCTTCGGCCGAGGCCGGAGCCGCGAGCAAGATTCCGCTTGCCGCGATGGCCGCCGACAAAACTCCCAATCTCATGACGTTTCACTCCCGAAATTTATGATGCCGGGCATGATATTTTATAACCTTTCGGCTGCCCACCCATCTGGAATGCGCCGATAGTAGGGTCGCGAAGCCCTGTCAAATATGGAATCCGCCAGGCGGATCCGGCTTTTTCCTGGATGGCCGATCCGCAAGGTTGCGGACCAGCACGTAAAAGATCGGCGTGAAAACCAGCCCGAACATGGTCACGCCGAGCATGCCGAAGAACACGGCGACGCCTACCGCCTGACGCATTTCCGATCCCGAGCCGGTCGAGACGACGAGCGGCAGGACGCCCAGAATGAAGGCGAACGACGTCATCAATATAGGTCGCAGCCGAAGCCGGCAGGCTTCAATGACGGCCTGCAGCCGGGGATGGCCCTCGAGCTCGATATCGCGGGCAAACTCGACGATCAAAATCGCGTTCTTTGCCGCCAATCCGACCAGAACCACGAAGCCGATCTGGGTCAGGATGTTGACGTCCTGACCCATGATCCGCACGCCGATCGTTGCCGCGAACAGGCACATCGGCACGATCAGGATCACGGCGAACGGCAGGCTCCAGCTTCCATATTGCGCGGCGAGCACCAGGTACACGAACAGTACGCAAATCGGGAAAACGTAAAGACCCGAATTGGCGCCATGGACCTGCTGATAGGAAAGATCGGTCCAGTCATAGGAAAAGCCGCTGGGCAGGATCTGGTCCGCCAGATGCCTCATGATGTCGATGGCGGTCGACGAACTGGTTCCCGGCGTCGCTTCGCCCTGAAGCTCGGATGCCGTATAGAGATTGTAGCGCGCGACGCGATCGGGGCCTGCGATGTTGCGGAAATCAACGACGCTTCCCAGCAACACCATGTCGCCGGCGACATTGCGGGTACGCAGGCGAGCGAGATCGGCGGTTTCCTTTCGGAACGGCAGATCCGCCTGTGCGGTGACATGATAGGTGCGGCCGAGGATGTTGAAGTCGTTGACGTAGGCGGAACCGAAATAGGTCTCGATCGCATCCGTCACGTTCTGGATCGGCACCCGCAGCTTCTGCGCCTTGACACGGTCGATGTCGACGAAAACCTGCGGCGTATTGGCGGTGAAGGGCGAGAACACCGAGGTCAGTCCGGGCGTTCTGCGAGCTGCGGCGACGAGTTCGTCGGTCGCCGCGGCCAGCAATTGGGGACCGCGACCCTGCCGGTCCTGGATACGCATGGTAAATCCACCGCCAGTGCCGATGCCCGGAATCGAAGGCGGCGGGATGACGATAATGAACGCGCCTTCGATCGCGGAAAGCCGCCGGCGCAGATCGCCCGTGATCTTCGCGGCCGACAAGCCCTTCTTCAGGCGCAGCTCCGGCTCGTCGAACACCGGAAACAGCGCGGCCGCATTGCTGGCCTGGGTTCGCGTGGCGCCGGACAGGCCGGCGAATGCCGCCACCCGGATGATGCCCGGCGTATCGAGCGCGATGCGCTCGACCTCGCGAACAACCTCGGTGGTTCGCGCCAGCGAGGCCGCCCCCGGCAATTGCACGGAGACGATGACATAGCCGCGATCCTGGGCCGGAATGAAGCCTTGCGGCGTGGTGACCAAAAGCCAGCCGGCGCTGCCGATCAGGCCGACATAGATCAAAAGCATCAGCGCCGAATGACGGATGACGAACGCCGCCGCGCCGGCGTATCGGTTGGAGAGCCAGTCGAAACCGCGATTGAAAAAGCCGGCAAAACTTTCCCAACCGCGCGCAATCAGGTTCCAACGCGCCGGCGGCTGTTTTTCCTCATGTGCGACCAGTATTTGCGAGGCAAGCGCCGGCGAAAGCGTCAACGAGCAAAAACAGGAGATCGCGGTTGCCACCGCAATGGTGACGGCAAATTGCTGGAAAAATTGCCCGGAAATTCCGCCGAGGAACGCGGTCGGCACGAAAACGGCACACAGCACCAGCGCGATCGAGACCAGCGCGCCGCCCACTTCCTCCATGGTGCGCAGCGCCGCGTCGCGCCGGCTCATGCCGTCGCGCAGATGCCGCTCGACATTTTCGACCACCACAATGGCGTCGTCGACCACAATCCCGACCGCGAGCACGAGGCCGAACAGGGTCAGATTGTTGATCGCATAGCCGAGCGCGGCCATGATGGAAAAAGTGCCGACCAGCGAAACCGGGATCGCCACGATCGGGATGATCGCAGGCCGCCACCCTTGCAGGAATACGAGTACCACGATCACAACGAGGATCATCGCCTCGTAGATCGTCTTGATCAGTTCGCTGACAGATTGCGCAATAAACTCGGTCGGGTTGTAGCCGATATTGTAATCGAGGCCTTTTGGGAAACTGGCCTTGAGCGCGGTCATGGTGTCGGTGATATTTTTTGCCGTGGCGAGCGCATTCGAGCCGGGGCGTTGCGTGACCAGCATCGCCACCGCGGTCTTGCGGAGCAGGAAGCTGTTGGTGGTGTAATCCAGCGCACCCAGTTCGATCCGTGCGACATCGCGGAGCCGCACCGTGCGTCCCTCCTCGCCAGCCTTGACCAGGATGTCTTCGAATTGCTGAACGTCTTTCAGACGCCCGGTGAAGGAGAGGTTCGGCTGAAAGGCGCGGTCTGCGATCGGGGGGGCCGCGAGCTGGCCGCCGGCGATCTGCAGGTTCTGCGCGCGGATCGCGGCGAGCACGTCGCCGGCCGTCAGCCCGAGATTGGCGATCTTGTCGGGATCAAGCCACAGCCGCATCGAGTAGTCGCGCGCGCCGAAAATCTGGATGTCGCCAATGCCGTCGAGCCGAAGTAGCTGGTCGCGAACCTGAAGCAGCGCATAGTTGCTGATATAAAGCTGGTCGAAGGTGTCGTCGGGCGACAGCATGAACACGACCATCAGGATGTCCGGACTGTTCTTGCGCGTGACGACGCCGTTGCGCTGAACCTCCTCGGGCAATTGCGGGATCGCGATGGCGACCCGATTCTGGACCAGCACCTGGGCCTTGTCGAGATCGGTACCGAGCTTGAATGTCACCGTAATCGTGAGCTGGCCGTTCGAAGTAGCCTGGCTGTAGAGATAGAGCATGTCCTCGACGCCGTTGATCTGCTGCTCGATCGGAGCTGCGACGGTATCGGAAACGGTCTGTGCGGACGCTCCGGGATATTGGGTGGTGACGACCACGGTGGGCGGCACCACCTGCGGATATTCGGCGACCGGCAGCGTGGTGTAGGCGATGGCGCCGACGATCAGAAGCACGATGGACATCACCATCGCCAGAATCGGCCTGTTGACGGAAAGTGCGCCAAGATTCATGTCTTGCCACCGCCGGAACCAGCCTTGGCCGCATGCGGCGCGACCTTCGCTCCGACACGCACGCGCTGCAGCCCGTCGACCACCACGCGGTCTTCCGCCTTGAGACCGTCGCGGACCACGCGCAGGCCCTCGTCGATCGGGCCCAGCGTAACGACCCTGGCCTCGACCGTGTCATCGTCCTTCACCACGAACACGATCTTGCGCGACTGGTCGGTAGCAACCGCCGTGTCCGGAACGAGCAGGGCGTCGTAGGGTGCGCTCGCGATCAGGCGAACCCGGCCGAACTGTCCGGGCAGGATCGAAAGATCCTTGTTGGGGATCACCGCCCGTCCGCGCAGCGTTCCGGTCGAGGCATCCAGGCGATTGTCGAGGAAATCCACCTTGCCCTCGTGAGACGGCCTGGTTTCGCCGCTCAAGGCGACCTGCACCGGATTGGGATTTTCGCGCGAACTCGGACGCTTACCCTCGAACCAGAGGCGGTTGTATTTGAGATAGGTCGCCTCATCCATGTCGAAGTAAATGTAGATAGGGTCGAGCGAGACGATCGACGTCAAGAGCGTCGCGCCGCCTTCGCTGCCCTGCACGAGATTGCCGACACTGACGAGATGCCTGGAGACCCTGCCCGAGATCGGGGCCAGCACATGGGTGAATTCGATGTTGAGCTGCGCCGCCTTCAGCAGGCCCTCGGCCTGCATCTGCGCCGCTTTCGCCGCCTGAAGCGATTGCCGGCGCTGGTCGACGGTAGATTCCGCCACATTCTGCGACTGCACCAGCGTCAGCGCACGGTCGAGTTCCCGCTTGGCAAGTTCGGCCTTGGCGCGCGCATCCGAAAGCTGGCCGTCGGCCTGCTCGGCAACGGCTTCGAATGGACGGGAGTCGATGAGATACAAAAGATCGCCGGCATTGACGATCGCGCCGTCGCGGAATTCGACGCCGGTGACGAAGCCGCCGACGCGGGCGCGAACCTGAACCTCTTCGACCGCGTCGAACCGTCCGGTGAATTCGTCCCAATCGGTGACGGTGCGCTTGACAGGCTGAGCGATCGTGACCGGCGGCGGGGCGGCCGCCGCTTGCGCCGCCGGCTTGTTGTCGCAGCCGGTCAAGCCGAGCGCGAGCAGTGCGACCAACGGGATGAGATCGCGGAGCGAGCGGATCTCGACCATTCGAGCTTGACGCTTCGATTTCTCAGTCGCGCTCAAGGTCCCCTCCTCTGAACTATTGTGGCGAGCGATCGAGGCGGCTTTCGATCAGCGACCGGACCAAGATGAGATCGGCCGCCAGTCTCTGCAAGGGGCCGCCGGGATCAAGTGGAATCTGCCTCGCACCCCACCGGGCGTGTAGAATAAAGCGATTGCACGGCTCGATAGCGCCGGAATGATCGGTCGGCGGCGACAGGGTGCGCTCCCCCCGTCGGAATCGAATGAACATCAAATGTCTGCGGCTCGCACGCGAATTGACGCGGCGGCGCGACAACGGCTTTTCTTGCCCGAGCGCCAATGGGGAAGGCGATTTGACGGGTTCCCCTTCTTGCAAAGCTGTCCGCTGCAATCGTGGGCGAATGTGAGACCGGGACCACTGATGCGACATTCGTAAACGAAGCCTCGCGATATGATACGAATGTCAGAACCGCGACACTAGCCAATTGTCCGGGGAGGACCACCATCTAGCGCGGAAGGGTTGAAGCTATCGGGACGCGGCATCGATGACTCCCGAAGCGAGAGCCGATATTCTTGCATAACGGAATTCATCGGGAGGAATAATGTATACCGGCAAGCACGCTCACCTCCGTCCGCTTCAGCCTGCCTTCATCATGGCAAACTCCGGCGAGCCCGTAACCTATGCCGAGCTGGAGGCGCGCACGAACCGCCTGGCACATCTGTTCCGGACCCGCGGCCTGAAGCGCATGGACCACTATGCGATCTTTATGGAGAACAACAGTCGCTACCTCGAAACCTGCGGCGCGGGCGAGCGAGCCGGACTTTATTACACCTGCGTGAATTCCTACCTGACGGCCGGCGAACTGGCCTACATTGTCAACAACAGCCGGTCGCGAATCCTCATAACGTCAGTCGCCAAGCTCGATATTGTCCGCGAGGCGCTGCAGCAGTGCCCGAAGGTGGAGCTCTGCATCGTGGCCGATGGATCGAGCGAAGGCGATCGCATCGTCGGCCTGCGCGATGCAACCAGCAGATTGCCCAAAACCCCGATCGAGGATGAGTGCATCGGAACCGCGATGCTTTACTCGTCGGGAACGACGGGGCGGCCAAAGGGAATCCTGCGCCCGTTGGCCGAGCAACAGCCGGCGCAGCAATTGCCCCTCTTCGATTTCCTGCAAAAGCTTTGGCAGTATCGCGAGGGCATGATCTACCTGTCGCCCGCGCCGCTCTATCACGCGGCACCGCAGGCCGCGGTCAATCTCACGATCCGGATGGGCGGCACCGTCGTCATCATGGAGAGCTTCGATCCCGAGCGCTATCTCGAGCTGGTCGAGAAATGGGGCGTCACCCACAGCCAACTGGTACCAACCATGTTCTCGCGCATGCTCAAGCTGCCGGAAGCGGTGCGCTCGCGCTATGACCTGTCCTCCCTCGAAATTGCCATTCACGCCGCGGCGCCCTGTCCGGCCGCGGTGAAGGACGACATGATCAAATGGTGGGGGCCGATCATCCACGAATATTATGGCGCCACTGAAGGCCTTGGCTTCACCGCTTGCAACAGCGCGGAG
>Ga0306920_100003984_pt1 | contig 18858 bp, 9 predicted proteins | sample flu12Cox44000170_FD_204666 | JGI IMG/M metagenome (GOLD analysis project Ga0306920, IMG submission 204666) | Lab enrichment of tropical soil microbial communities from Luquillo Experimental Forest, Puerto Rico - flux4day.12C.oxic.44.000.170 (v2)... | ecosystem: Environmental > Terrestrial >... | reverse complement strand
TGACGGTGGGTGAAGCGGTAAAAGCCGACAAGTTTAGTTCGTAAGGGTTTGGGGCTAAGCGGGCCCCGCCCGCGCGGTTCCGAAAATTTTGAAACAGAAATTTGAGAGGAGAAATAGCAGTCATGTCGAAAGTCGAAACGATCCTGGAAGAAATCAAGGGGCTGACGCTGCTCGAAGCGTCCGACCTGGTCAAGAAGATGGAAGAGACGTTCGGCGTGTCCGCGGCCGCAGCCACGGTTGTGGCGGCGGGTGGCGGCGCGGCGGGTGGCGGCGCGGCGGCGGCCCCGGCGGAAGAGAAGACGGAATTCACCGTGGTTCTCACCGATGTGGGCGGTAACAAGATCAACGTCATTAAGGCCGTTCGCGAAGTCACTAGCCTGGGCTTGAAGGAAGCCAAGGACCTGGTCGATGGCGCGCCCAAGACCGTGAAGGAAGGCGTCAGCAAGGATGAAGCTGCTGCCATCAAGAAGAAGTTCGAAGAGGCGGGCGCCAAGGTCGAAGTGAAGTAATGGTTTGCCGGCCGCATCCAGGCCGGCAAACCTTCGCACGGGCTTCCGGGCCGGCGCGGCAGGGCTTACCTGGCTGCGCAAAAGGAATTTGGGTACGAACGCTGCGGGCGGATTTACATACAAGCAATGGGGTCCTCAAAGGACCTTCACTGACCGTGTGCAGGGCGGCTGTGGGCAAGCCGCGCGGCTTCACGGTTAAGTGTCTTTCTAGGGATTTTTTGTACCCTGCCCCAAAGGGAATGAGGTAAATCAGGCATGTCCAACAACCAGCACGTCCGGGAACGTCAGCGACTGGATTTTGCGAAAATCCAGGGGTCCATCCAAATCCCAAACCTGATTGAAGTCCAGAAGAAGTCCTATCAGCGCTTCTTGCAGATGGATCTTCTGCCAAGCGAACGCGAGGATGCCGGACTTCAGTCAGTGTTCACTTCGGTTTTTCCGATTCGGGATTTCCGCGAAATGTCGCAACTGGAGTTCGTGGACTATTCCATCGGCAACTGGGAGTGCAAGTGCGGCAACCTCAAGGGGCTGCACCACCTGCGCGCCACGTGCCGGAACTGCGGCGCTTCGGTTGTTACCAATCCTTACCAGACCGGGGATGTGGTCTGCCAGAAGTGCGGCACCTTCAACAAGAACACGCCGACCTTCTGTAACAAGTGCGGCGACCCGGTCGCCATGCAATTGAAGTATGACGTGAATGAGTGCCAGGAACGCGGCATGACCTATTCCGCTCCGCTCAAGGTCACCATCCGTCTGACCATTTACGACAAAGATCCGGATACCGGCGCCAAGACCATTCGCGACATCAAGGAGCAGGAGGTTTTCTACGGCGATATTCCGCTGATGACCGACAACGGCACGTTCATCATTAACGGCACGGAACGCGTTATTGTCAGCCAGCTGCACCGTTCGCCGGGCGTCTTCTTCGAAAGCGCCAACAACCGCACCTATTTTCTCGGCAAGATCATTCCATATCGTGGTTCGTGGGTCGAATTCGAATACGACACCAAGAATATTCTGTACGTGCGCATCGACCGCAAGCGCAAGTTCCTCGGGTCCATCTTCCTGCGCGCGCTGGGCATGAAGTCCAACGAGGAGATCCTGCGCACCTTCTATCAGGTGGAACGCATTTCTTTGCGCGATAAGGAACTCTTCTGGAACGTTTCGCCGGGCATCGTTGATCGCAAGCTGACGCACGAAATCCGTAATCCGAAGTCCGAAGAAGTGATTGTCGGTGCGCACAAGCGCATCACCGAAACGCTTTTCAAGGAACTCATCAAGGCCAAGATCACGCAGGTACGTGCGGCGCTCGCCGATCTCGAAGGTGCCTACAGCGTCGCCGACGTGGTGAACCGGCAAACCGGCGAAGTCCTGCTCGAAGCCAACAAGCCGCTCACGGCGGACCTATGGCAGGCGTTTGCCGAAGCGGGCATTACCGAAATCGACGTCTTCTTCCCGGAGCGCGACGACATCGGTATGGTGCTCTCGCGCACTCTCGATAAGGACTCCATTCGCTCGGCGAAGGAAGCCCTCATCGAAATCTACCGCAAGTTGCGCCCCGGCGATCCTCCGACGCTCGAAACCGCCACCAACCTGTTCCGCGGCATGTTCTTCGATCCGCGCAAGTACGATTTCAGCCGTGTCGGCCGCCTCAAGTTCAATATCAAGATGGGGCTGGACACGCCGCTCGATAATCGCACGCTCGACACCACCGACTTCGTCGCGGCGATCAAGTACCTGTTCAAGCTGCGCAAGAACATCGGCGTCGTGGATGATATCGATCACCTCGGCAACCGCCGCGTTCGCGCTGTCGGCGAGCTGCTCGAGAACCAGTTCCGCATCGGCCTGGTCCGCATGGAGCGCGCCATCAAGGAAAAGATGAGCGTGTACCAGGAAATGTCCACGGCCATGCCGCATGACCTCGTCAACGCCAAGCCGGTTATGGCGGCCATCCGCGAGTTCTTCGGAAGCTCGCAGTTGAGCCAGTTCATGGATCAGACCAACCCGCTCAGCGAAATTACGCACAAGCGGCGCCTTTCGGCCCTGGGGCCCGGCGGTTTGTCGCGTGAGCGCGCGGGATTCGAAGTGCGCGACGTGCACCCGACGCATTACGGCCGCATCTGCCCGATTGAAACGCCGGAAGGGCCGAACATCGGCTTGATCAGTTCGCTGAGTTGCTTCGCGCGCATCAACGACTACGGCTTCATCGAGTCGCCGTACCGCCGCGTGAAGGGCGGTCGCATCATCGACTACGTGCAGATCGTCAACGCCGGTGACAGCGAATTCAAGGCCGGCGATATCGTCGAACGCGATCGCGTGGAAGAGCTCAACGAAGAGTTGAAGCGGCGCAAGGTCGTCTACGAACCGTACTGCTTCTATCTTTCCGCTTGGGAGGAGGACAAGTACGTCGTCGCTCAGGCCAACGTTTCCCTCGACGACAAGCTGCGAATCACGACCGAACTCGTGAACTGCCGCCAGGCCGGCAACTTTGTTCTCAAACACCGCGATGAAGTCGACTACGTCGACGTTTCGCCGAAGCAGCTCGTTTCCGTGGCTGCCAGCTTGATTCCGTTCCTCGAGAACGACGACGCCAACCGCGCGCTCATGGGTTCGAACATGCAGCGCCAGGCCGTGCCTTTGATCCGCGGCGAAGCTCCGTTGGTCGGCACCGGCATGGAGCGCGTTACCGCCCGCGACTCCGGCGCGGTCGTGCTCTGCAAGCGCGACGGCATCGTCGACCAGGTCGACTCCGAGCGCATCATCGTGCGCGTCGAAAGCGACCATTCCGGCGTGCTCAGCCGCGAAGTGGGTGCGGACATCTACTCCCTGACCAAGTTCAAGCGCTCCAACCAGAACACCTGCATCAACCAGAAGCCGCTGGTTCGCGTGGGCGACCGCGTGAAGACCAGCCAGGTGCTCGCCGATGGTCCGTGCACCGACCGCGGCGAACTCGGCCTTGGCCGCAACGTGCTGGTGGCCTTCGTGCCCTGGCGCGGGTACAACTTCGAAGATGCCATCCTGGTCAGCGAAAAGCTGGTCAAGGACGACTACTACACTTCGATTCACATCGAGGAATACGAAATCGAAGCCCGCGACACCAAGCTGGGTCCGGAAGAAGTCACCCGCGACATTCCCAACATCAGCGAGTCGTTCTTGCGCAACTTGGACGAGAGCGGCGTGATTCGGATCGGCGCCGTCGTGAAGCCGGGCGACATCCTGGTCGGTAAGGTCACTCCCAAGGGCGAAACCACGCTGACTCCGGAAGAGAAGCTGCTTCGCGCCATCTTCGGCGAAAAGGCTGGAGACGTTCGCGACGCTTCCCTGTACTGCCCGCCGGGCATCGAAGGCACCATCGTGGACGTCAAGATCTTCACCCGCAAGGGTGGAGAAAAAGACGAGCGCCATAAGGCCATTGAAGCCTCGCAGGTCTTCAAGCTGGAGAAGAACCTTGCCGACGAAATCCGCATCCTTACGGATGAGCGCCTCAAGCGCCTTGAGGATTTGCTCGGCGGCAAAGTGCTACAGGCCGATTTGCACGATGAAAAGACCAACAAGCGCCTGTTAAACAAGGGCGTCGAGCTCAACCGCGACCTGATCGAGAAAATCTCCACGCGCAACCTCAAGCGCCTGAAGCTCAACGAGCGCGATCCGCTGCTCATCGAGAAGATTGAAGAAATCGAAGAGATGACTTCCCGTCAGATCGATGTGCTGCGCAAGATCACCGAGGAGCGAAAGGAAAAGCTCAAGAAGGGCGATGAGCTTCCTCCCGGCGTCATCAAACTCGTCAAGGTCTACATCGCCATGAAGCGCAAGCTCTCGATTGGCGACAAGATGGCCGGACGTCACGGTAACAAGGGTGTGATCGCACGGGTTGTCCCGGAAGAGGATATGCCGTATCTTCCGGATGGCACCCCGGTCGAAATCGTTTTGAACCCGCTCGGCGTTCCTTCCCGTATGAACGTCGGACAGATTCTCGAAACCCACCTGGGTTGGGCGTCCAAGGAGCTCGGGAACAGTCTCAAGCGCCTGCTGAGCAAGGAAGCGAAGGCCGAAGCGCTTCGCCGGTGGTACCGTGAAGTCTTTAGCGAGACGGCAATCTGGAAGTCGCTCCAGAAAATGAGCGATGAAGAGTTGCTGGAGTTCGCCGAGGGCTTCCGCGAGGGTATTCCGTTCGCAACGCCGGTATTCGACGGCGCACGCGAAGCGGAAATCCGCCACCTGCTGGAAGTCGCGGGTTTGCCGCACGCCGGCAAGATCAACCTGTATGACGGCATGACGGGTGACATGTTCGATCAGCCCATCACGGTCGGCTACATCTATATGCTCAAGCTCTCGCACCTGGTCGACGACAAGATCCACGCTCGCTCCATCGGGCCCTACTCGCTTATCACCCAGCAGCCCCTCGGTGGCAAGGCCCAGTTCGGTGGACAGCGCTTCGGCGAAATGGAAGTGTGGGCCCTCGAAGCTTACGGTGCCGCGCACATCCTGCAGGAACTGCTCACCGCGAAGTCGGACGACGTCTATGGCCGAGCCAAGATTTACGAGGCCATCGTCAAGGGCGAGCCGGGCATCGAGCCGGGCGTTCCTGAATCGTTCAACGTGCTCGTGCGCGAGTTGCAGTCGCTCTGCCTCGACGTCGAGTTGATGAAGCGCCAGAAGCCGCCGGTGGAAAAGGCCGCCGACTAAACTGAAGGTTGCGGGCGCAGTCCGCTGCGCCCCAGCTGGACCGAGTTTTTGCAGTATTCCTTACGGGTTCTCAGCCGCTCCCAGCAGCGCAAATTCGCTGCAGGGGGCGCGGCCCCGGCGAAAGCCGGGGAGGGAGGAAATCACCTTGTATCGCAGCAGCCCTTATGATCGCGCCAGTTTGATCGCGGATTTCGATTCCATCCGCATTAGTTTGGCGAGTCCCGAAAAAATCCGCTCTTGGTCCCACGGAGAGGTCACCAAGCCGGAAACCATCAACTACCGCACGTTCAAGCCGGAACGTGACGGTTTGTTCTGCGCCAAGATTTTCGGTCCGGTGACGGACTGGGAGTGCTTGTGCGGAAAGTACAAGCGCATGAAGCATCGCGGAGTCATCTGCGATAAATGCGGCGTCGAAGTCACGCTCAGCAAAGTTCGCCGTGAGCGCCTTGGCCACATTGAACTCGCGTCCCCTTGCTCGCACGTGTGGTTCTTCAAGGGCCTGCCCAGCCGCATTGGCTACTTGCTGGACATCTCCATGCGCGATCTCGAGCGCATTTTATATTTCGAAGCCTTCGTGGTCGTCGAGCCCGGTGAAGTCGCAATCCTGAAAGAGCGGCAGGTTTTGCCGGAGGAGGAGTTCCGCAAGCTTTCGTCTGAATATCCTGGCCAATTCCAGGCCAAGATGGGCGCCGAAGCCATCAAGGAACTGCTCCGCCGCGTCGATGTCGACAAACTCGCCGACGATCTGCGCGAAAAGATGAAAGCCGATCCTTCGCTGCAAAAGCGCATCAAGTACGCGAAGCGCCTGAAGGTTCTCGAAGCCTTCCGCAAGAGCGGCAACAAGCCCGAGTGGATGATCCTGGACGTGATTCCGGTTCTCCCGCCCGAGTTGCGCCCGCTCGTACCTCTCGACGGCGGCCGTTTCGCCACTTCGGACCTGAACGACCTGTATCGCCGCGTCATCAACCGCAACAACCGGCTGAAGAAGCTCATGGAACTGCGCGCTCCGGATGTCATCGTGCGCAACGAAAAGCGCATGCTCCAGGAGGCCGTGGACGCGTTGTTTGATAATGGCCGCCGTGGCCGTGTCCTCCGCGGAACCAACAACCGCCCGCTCAAGTCCCTCAGTGATACGCTCAAGGGCAAGCAGGGCCGTTTCCGCCAGAACCTGCTCGGCAAGCGCGTCGACTACTCCGGGCGTTCCGTGATCGTGGTCGGTCCGGAACTCAAGCTCAACCAGTGCGGCCTTCCGAAAAAGATGGCCCTCGAGCTCTTCAAGCCGTTCATCTATCACAAACTCGAAGCCCAAGGGCACTGCACCACCATCAAGCAGGCCAAGGAAATGGTGGAACAGCAGGAGCCGGTCGTGTGGGACATCCTTGAGGATGTCATCCGCGAACATCCGGTACTGCTGAACCGCGCTCCTACGCTGCACCGCCTCGGCATTCAGGCATTCGAACCGACCCTCGTCGAGGGTAAAGCCATCCGTATTCACCCGCTGGTCTGCACGGCCTTCAACGCGGACTTCGACGGCGACCAGATGGCCGTGCACATCCCGCTCTCGCCGGAGTCCCAGGTGGAAGCGTCGGTGCTCATGCTAAGCTCACGCAACATTCTTTCTCCGGCTCACGGTCTACCTCTCGCCGTTCCCTCGCAGGACATGGTTCTCGGTATCTACTACCTGACCAAGTCCAAGCCCGGCGCCAAGGGTGAGGGCCGCGTGTTCGGCTCGGCCGAAGACGTCATCCTCGCGCTCGAAGGTGGCGAAGTGGAATTGCTTACGCCGATTCGCCTGCGCTACACGGGCGAGGTTATCGACCTGACCACCGCCTTTGATACCCAGGACGTTACCCACACGGAACCTGTGAAGATGGAGCGCCAGTTCATCCAGACGACCGTTGGCCGCGTGATTTTCAATGCGCACCTGCCGAAGCAGATGCCTTACATCAATGGCTTGCTCAAGAAAAAGGGTATTCAGCAGCTGGTGTACTACGCCTACTTGCGCTTTGGTCTGGAAGCCACGGTGCTTCTGCTCGACCACTTGAAGGCTCTCGGCTTTACCTACGCCACCAAGTCCGGCATCTCTATCGGTATCGATGACATGCTCATCCCGAGCGACAAGTACAAGCTCGTGGAGGCCGCCGAAAAGGAAGTCGTCAAGGTACAGCAGCAGTACCTCGACGGAGCCATCACCAACGGCGAACGCTACAACAAGGTCATCGCTATCTGGGGCGATGTCACCGAAAAAGTTGCCGACGAAATGTTCAAGGCCCTCGAAGGCCAGGACCGCGAAGGCAACATCAATCCCGTTTACATCATGGCCGACTCTGGCGCCCGCGGATCGAAACAGCAGATTCGCCAGCTCTCCGGCATGCGCGGTCTGATGGCCAAGCCTTCGGGCGAAGTTATCGAGACCCCGATTACTTCCAACTTCCGCGAAGGCCTCACCGTGCTGCAGTACTTCATCTCGACGCACGGTGCGCGTAAAGGTCTCGCGGACACCGCGTTGAAGACGGCGGACTCCGGCTACCTGACCCGCCGCCTCGTCGATGTCGCACAGGACGTGATCATCAACGAGAACGACTGCGGCACAGCGGACGGCATCTTCGTCGAGCCAATTATCGAAGCCGGCGTCGAAGTCGAGCCCTTGCGCGATCGCGTCGTGGGCCGCGTTTCCCTCGAACGAATCAAGGACTTCGAAGGCAACGTGATCGTTGAGATCAACCAGGAAATCACCGAAGAACTGGCCAACGCAATTCAGGCCGCAGGTATCGAGCGCGTGCGCATCCGTTCCGTGCTCACTTGCGAGTCTCGGCGCGGCGTGTGCGCGCTTTGTTACGGCCGCAACCTGGCCACCGGCCGCATGGTCGAACTCGGCGAAGCCGTTGGCGTCATCGCGGCGCAATCCATCGGCGAACCCGGCACGCAGCTCACCATGCGTACGTTCCACATCGGTGGTGCGGCGACCCGTGTTAGCGAGCGTTCCACCCTCGAAGCCAAGAACAACGGCGTGGTCAAGTTCGTCGACCTCCGCCATGTTCAGGGCCGCGGCGGCGCGCTCATCGCCATGAACCGTTCCGGCCTGATCGCCATTCTCGATGAAAAGGGCCGCGAAAAGGAGCGCTACCACGTTGTGTACGGCGCGCGTTTGCGCGTGATCGACGGCGCTTCCGTCAACCAGGGACAGATCCTTGCCGAATGGGATCCCTTCACCTTCTCGATCCTGACCGAGACCGCGGGCTCCGTGAAGTTCGACGACCTGCGTCCCGGCCTCACGATCGAAGAGCAAGTGGACGAAGTCACCGGCTTGTCTCAGTTGGTCGTAACGTTGCCGCCGGGCGACGAAAAGCACCAGCCGGCGATCCTGATCCGCGATGCTTCCGGCAAGGTTCGCAAGAAGTACCTCATGCCTTCCCGCGCGCACTTGATGGTGCAGGACGGTGATGAAGTGCAAGCGGGTGACGTGCTTGCCAAGATCCCGCGTGAAACCACCAAGACCAAGGACATCACCGGCGGTCTGCCGCGCGTCGTGGAGCTCTTCGAAACCCGCAAGCCCAAGGATCCCGCGGTCATCAGCGAAATCGACGGCGTCGTCCGTTACGGCGAAATCTCCAAGGGCATGCGCAAGATCTACGTCGAGAGCGAAGATGGCAAGACCTCCAAAGAATATGCCATCCCGCGCGGCGTGCACATCAACGTTCAGGAAGGCGAGCATGTCCGCGCCGGTGAAGCGCTCATCGACGGGCCGCTCAACCTCCATGACCTGCTCGCGGTTCTGGGCGAAAAGTACACCCAGGCTTACCTGGTCAACGCCATTCAGGAGGTCTACCGCCTGCAGGGCGTCAACATCAACGACAAACACATCGAAGTGATCGCGCGCCAGATGATGCGTTGGGTCAAAGTGGAAGACGTTGGCGACACCACGTTCCTCCTCGAGGAACAGATCGACAAATTCCGCTTCCGCGAAGAGAACGATCGCGTGATCGCCCAAGGCGGCCGTCCGGCTACCGGCCGTCCGCTGCTTCTCGGTATCACCAAGGCGTCCCTCTCGACCGACTCCTTCATTTCCGCCGCAAGCTTCCAGGAGACCACGCGGGTCCTCACGGAAGCCGCGGTTGCCGGCAAGGTCGACTACCTGCGCGGCTTGAAGGAAAACGTCATCATGGGTCGCCTCATTCCCGCCGGTACCGGTCTCGAGCACTATCGTAGTATTCAGTTGCTGACCGAAGTGCCGGCTCCGGCTCCGATCGAAGAGCTGCCCGAGGCCGCTGAATTTGCGGCCGAAGACGCCGCCAGTTTGGAGTTTCTCGGTGGCAAGGACGAGGAAGCCGAAGCCGACGCTGCCACGGAGGGCCAGGACTAGCCTCCCGGTTCTTTCGCCCAGCACCTTAGCCTTTTCACCACGCCTCGGGGGCGACTCCGGGGCGTTTGTCTTTTTCATACCGCCCCTTGGGACAGGTAAGCGTAACGTAGCAAAAGGGCCCGAGTGGGTTGCGCCCAGGTAGGGTCACATTTTTAATATGGTAATTAGTGGTTTTCGCTGAACGCCGTCATTGGCTGACGATCGAATGCACGCCGAAACCAATCCTGGCGCTTCCCCGGGGTTTCCCCCCGGTCCGGACGCACCGGAATCCCATGCCGACCGCATGGAGCGCTTTGAAAAGCGCCAGGCGGAGCTGTGGCGGCTCACATTTTTCTTGCTGAGCGCCGTTTCGGTGGTCCTGGCGTGGCTCTCCTGGCCCACCCTGCGCTCGTACAGATTCCGCCTCGAAGCGGCTCCGATCGGCCTGCTGGTGTTGGTGGCACTTCTCGGCGCCTACCTCTGGCGCAAATCGCGGGAAATGGCCGAGCTGCGGGGCCTGGTGCGTGGGTTGGACCAGAAGGACTCTTTGCCGCCCAGCGAACGCCAGCTGGAGCATCTGTTCCAGATGATTTCGAAATCCCAGCAGGGATTTCGCGACCTGATCGACTCCTTCGACGATATTCTGTTGGCCCTGAGCCTCGATGGGGAAATTCGCGCCGCCAATCGCAGCTTTTCTGAATTCGTCGGCCAACCTTTCCAGGAAATCATCGGCCTCCCGCTTGCTCGGTTCGTCTCCGACGAGAGCGCCATGTCCGACGAAGAGCTGCGCAAGGGCATGAACCGTTTCCTGGAGCGACGGATTTGGTCCGGGGTGGTGCAGGTTCGGCTGAAAAAAACCGGTGCGGTCTTTTTCTTCGAGAGCGTGGCTCACGCCATGCTCCGCGAGGACAAAGTCCACGGCCTTACTATTCTCGCTCGCGACATTACGGCCCAGCGTCGCAGCGAAGCGCGCTTCACCGAGCTCTTCGAGACTCTTCAGGAAGGCATTTACATCGTTACTCCCGACGATAAAATCGTCGAGGTCAACCCGGCTCTGGTGCAAATGCTGGGCTACTCGTCGAAAGAGGAGCTTCTGGCCCTGAAGGTCAGCGATGTCTTCGTCGATGCGGATCAGCGCTCGGTGCTCGTCCGCGAGGTCAATAGCCAGCCTTCCCCCGAAAGTAGAGAAATCACTTTACGTCGTAAGGATGGGCAGTCCATCACCTGCCTTAACACCGCCACCGCCGTCCGCGATACTGGCGGGAAAGTCGTCCGCTATCAGGGTGCTCTTGCCGACGTCACCGAGCGTCGTGCGATCGAAAAGCGTCTTTACCAACAACAGGAGTTTGCCCGCCGCCTTGTGGATAGCTTCCCCGACCTCATTTTTGTAGTCGACCCGCAGAAGCGTTATACCTTTGTCAGTCCCAAGGTGACGGAAATCCTCGGCTATGAGCCTCAGGAAGGGGTCGGCACGCTGTTTGGGGAAAACGCCCATCCGGAAGAGCGCAGCACTCTGGTAACCGTGTTCGACGATTTGATTCAGGGCAAGCGTAACTTCGCCTCGATTGAAGTTCGTGTACGCCACAAGTTGGGCGAATGGCGCCGCCTTCGTTGCCACTTCAGCCCGCTTTTCGATGTCAACGGCGCGATCGAGGGCGTGGTCATTTCTGGCCGCGATATTACCGAGGTCAAGCGTCTCGAGGAACAGCTCATTCAGGCGGAAAAGCTTGCCGCCATGGGCCAGATGCTCGCGGGCGTCGCCCACGAACTCAACAATCCTCTCACCGCCATTCTCGGCGCCAGTGAACTGCTCCGCGACCGCATCGGTGTCGACGAGAACGTTCGCCGTCAACTCGATATGACTCATCGCCAGGCGCGCCGCGCGGCCAGAATTGTCCAGAATCTTTTGGAATTTTCGCGGCCGGCTCTCCCGCAGAAGAAGGCCCTCGATCTCAACGCCGTCGTGGATCGTACTCTGCAACTCCATGAGCACTCCTTGCGCCGCAATGCCATCGAAGTAGACTTCAGCACTTCGCCCGGTTTGCCTCCCACCATCGGCGATGCCAACCAGCTGATTCAGGTGTTTCTCAACCTCATCGGCAACGCCGAACAGGCCATTCGTGAAATCCGCCCGTCCGGTCGTATCCAGATCCGGCTGGGCCGAGCCGCTGATCGCATCTTTGCCACGGTTCAGGACGACGGCGTCGGAATCAAGCCAGAAGTCCTGGCCAAGATCTTCGATCCATTTTTCACCACCAAAAGGCCGGGCGGTGGCACTGGACTTGGTCTCAGTATCTGCCTCTCCATCATTCGCGAGCACGGCGGCGACATCGAAGCCGAGGCGCTGCCCGCCGGCGGCGCAGCCTTCACCGTGTTTCTGCCCGTGGCAAATGTCACGCGCCCCAAGGCGCTGCCGCGGGAAGGCGATTCGTCATCCGGTACGGGTGAAATGATGGCGCCCACGCCCGACCTCCTCAAGAATCGCAAAATTATGGTCGTTGACGACGAGGAGAGCATTCGCATGCTGATTGCGGAAGGGCTCTCGGCCAATGGTTTGGAAGTGGACTGCGCAGCGACGGCCGAAGAGGCGCTGGGCTTGGTTTTGCGCAAGAAATACGACGCCGTCCTCTGCGACCTGCATCTCTCCGGCAGCGGGCCGAACTCCGATGGCTATAGTGTGGCGCAGCGCCTCAAAATTGCTTCGGGTGTCCACCGCCCGGAGCTCATTTACATGTCCGGCGAAGTAGTCGAAGAGGGCCAAGGCTCCAGTGCCTCTGCCAGCTTCCGCCGCCTGCAGAAACCGTTCCGGATTTCGGATGTTCTCAATACCCTGATGTATGTTTTCAGCCGCATTCCCGCCGGGCCGAGCGGCCGCTGAACACGGCTTCGTCCCTCGTGGTTATCGCCGGAGGATCACTTGCCTTTGGTCTGGTTCGGGCTCCCATCCAACCCAAAATCCCAGACGTAATAATTCAGCCCTCCATCGAGCACCTCGGCCAACACGTACTCCCCTGGCGTGAGCGCCTCACTTAACGTGAATCGGTACACCGATGGAGCCACTTCCCAGCGTTGCACGGAGATCTCGTCGCGTGTTTTGGAAACCTCCATGCCTTGCCACACATTGGTGGCTTCCAGCTGGCGTCCGTTATGAAGAACTTTCACCCGAATGAGCACCACATCCGGCCCGCTTTCCCCCGGCCGGCTGCTTTTCAGGATCGGTGATATGCGGTCAGGATCCGGAGCGGCTTCACGCAGGTAGAATTCCGGTACGCTGGTGTGCAAACGGAGGGTGGCATGCGCTCCTTCGATCATCACTCGTTGCTTTCCCGGGACCACCGGCACCGGACTTACGATCTGCCCGATGGTTCGTAGCGTATCGGCCTTATTGCGCGACCCGGCCTGCTGCAGCAAGCGTACCGATTTGCCTTCGACTACGAACAAACCCTCACCAGGCGGTAAAAATGCGCCGTCGCCGACCATCAGGCTCGCGTCGATGTCGGCTACGTTATCCATGCGTTTCGCTTCTTCTTGCTTGTGCAGTTTGTCGTACGTGGCTGCCGAGGTTTTCTCCGCTGTTTCGGCATCCTTGGCGGTGGCATCCCAGTCGATCATCGACGCGGGAATCTCTTCCCACTCCCCACGTTCCTCACTGAAATAACGCACCCGCTCGCCATTTCGCACATACTCACGCACCATCTGATAGGTGCCGTCCTTCAGAATTAGCTTTTTGCCGTGCGGAACTTCACTGGGAGCCGCGCTCTTAGCCGGAGGGGCGGCCGGCGAAGAAGAGGAAGAGGGCGAATTCTGGGCTTCCAGAGGGATTGTAGCGAGAGGCAGCGCCCACAAGAATAGCGCAAACTTCGCGAATGGTGGCGACGTGACAGGCTTGCTTCGGATGGAACCAGCCATGGAACCCTTGGCAGCGCCTTGCGATTTCGTTTTGCGCCGCCGAAATCAAGCATAGCTCCGCGTCCTAACGCTCGCAACTGGCGGCCGGATGCGTTCGGATGCGTTCTTTCTTCAATTCCAAAGCTGGGGGGGCAATCAGGGGGTAGCGACTCGCAGCTGATTCAAACGAAAACGAACAGGTTAGTGTGTACAACGGGGGAACAGCGTCGCCAACACCATCAGGTCCGACAGCGTAAACAGCCATTGCTCCGCCTGGGTTCCGGCCGCTTCCGCTGCCCGTGCAATAATACCCAGGTGGCGGGTCCGCGCGAAATTATGAACGTGCTCCACACAGATACCCGTCAGGCTGGCTACCTCCGCATCCGTAAATATTTTCTGGCTCGACTTTACAGTAACCAAAGGGGCCTCACTTTTGCTCCGCCGAATCTTTCTACCAGTGTGATGTTCCACGCAGGTTAAAAGACACCGAATTCTCCTGCAATAGTCGTTCCGTTTGCTTTTGGACAAAACCGATTCTCTAGTACTTTTGGGGAGGCCTTATTTTTGCCCTGTTTTGCAGTGTTTTCGCTGTATCCGGTTGCGCGAGACCTGTTAATCCTGACAGGTGGGCGTGTGAAAATAATTACCAATTTTCAGCACTTGTTACAAGTTTCAGTAGCTCTGCAGCGATCTCTTCGCTTTCCGGAATGTGATGCGCGTCCATCGCGCAAACCTTTCCTACACAATTTGCATCGAACCAAATAGCGCCATGAGCCGCGTGCGTTGCGGCGTTTCTGATTCGCTGGTGAATGGAAACCACCGCGTGCTTTTCCTCCCACAAATCGGTTTGCGATATTTCTTCCTTAGCAGCGACACTCTCGGGAGCAGTGGTTTGCGCTAGCGCAAGTTCCACGACGGCCGTTGCGAATCACTAGACCGCGGCACCGCCGGCTTGTTCAAAGGCGTGCGCAAGGCGAAGGACTTTGGCTTCGCCGAACGCGGGTCCGACGATCTGCAGACCCACGGGCCACTTGCCGTCGATGCGGCCGCAGGGAACGGAGATGCCGGGCAGGCCTGCCAGTGAGGCCGTAACTGTATAAATATCAGCAAGATACATCTGCAAAGGGTCGTTCACGCGCTCGCCTAATTTGAAGGGAGGAACGGGCGAGACGGGCGCGACCACCACATCGACCTCGGCGAAAGCGTTTTGGAAATCCTGAGCGATCAAGGCACGGACTTTTTGTCCTTTGAGGTAGTAGGCGTCATAGTAGCCGGCGGAAAGGACATACGTGCCCAGCACGATGCGGCGCTTCACTTCAGCTCCGAATCCCGCACCGCGCGTTTTGCGGTACATGGAAAGGAGCGAGTCTCCATCGACGCGAGGACCGAAACGCACGCCGTCGTAACGCGCCAGATTGGAGCTCGCTTCGGCGGTAGCGATGATGTAGTACGTCGCGATGGCGTAATCGGCATGCGGCAGTTGGATGTCGCGCACATCGCAGCCGAGTTTCCGCAGCAACTCGATACCAGCGCTGATTTTTTCGTGAACCCTGGGGTCCATTCCGGCACCGAAATACTCTTTCGGGATACCGACCTTCATCCCTTTTATTGGCTTTTCGAGCGAGGCGCTGTAATCCTCCACAGGAGCGGTGGTCGAAGTGGAATCGTTGGGGTCGCGCCCGGCCATGGTTTTCAAAAGCGTGGCCACGTCGGCAACCGTGTGTGCGAATGGCCCAATGCGGTCGAGCGAAGACGCAAACGCAATCAGCCCGTAGCGCGATACGCGGCCGTAACTGCCCATCATCGCAGGGATGCCGCAGAAAGAACCGGGCTGGCGAATCGAGCCGCCCGTGTCGGTGCCGAGCGATCCGACGGCGAGGTTGGCGGCGACGGCCGCCGCTGAGCCCCCACTCGATCCACCGGGAACGCAACCGGGAGCCGCAGGATTCTGCACATTGCCGTAGGCGGAATTCTCATTGGAGCTGCCCATGGCGAACTCGTCGCAGTTGGTTTTGCCGAGCACGACGGCGCCCGCGCCTTCAAGACGGCTCACCGCCGTCGCGTCAAAGGGCGGAATATAGTTCGACAGAATCTTGGAGCTGCAAGTGGTGCGAACGCCGCGCGTGCTGATGACGTCTTTCACGGCGATGGGCACGCCCGCTAAAGTTGGCAGAGATTTGCCCGCCGCGACCATGGCGTCCACGCGGTCGGCTTGCCTGTAGGCGCGCTCTTCGCAAAGGGTCAGGAAGGCGTTGAGCTGGCGATTTTGGGCGGCAATCCGTTTGTAATAGTCGGCGGTAATTTCACGTGCGGAAGCTTTTTTGTTGGCGATCGTCTCGCGGATGGTGGCGATGGTGGAAGGAGCGCTCATCGTTCGATCACCTTGGGAACGCGGAAGTAGGGCGGCTCAGGATCGGGCGCGTGCGCCAAAACCTCGTCCGCTACGGCGCAAGGCACAACCAGGTCTTCGCGCAGGGTAGCGTCGGCGGTCTGATCGTCGGTTAGGACTTGGGCCATGGGTTCGACCTTCGAGGTGTCCAGCTCGTTGAGCTTGCCGATGTATTCCAGAATTTCGTCAAGTTGCGCCCGATAAGTTTCCAGTTCGGCTTCGCTAAGGTCCAAGTACGCCAGCTCGGCTACCCGCAACACATCTTCCCGTGAGATTTTCATTTGCGATTCCTTACCGGCTTACGGCTTCGGCCGTTTTTTTCAGGTACTTGGTGGAAACGTAGTCATCGACGAGCTTCTGGAAGGCCGCGGCCAGTTCGTCGTAGGTGCCTTCGAGAGTGACCGATTTCTGGCCGTCGATGTAGACGGGACACCGCGGGGCTTCGCCGGTTCCCGGGAGGCTGATGCCGATGTTGGCGGCTTTGGACTCCCCCGGGCCGTTGACGATGCAGCCCATGACGGCGAGGGTCATACTCTCGACGCCTTCGTATTGTGTCTTCCACGTCGGCATCATGTCGCGAATGTAGCCTTGGATGCGCTCGGCCAGTTCCTGGAAGGTGGTACTGGTGGTGCGGCCACAGCCGGGACAGGCGGTGACGCTGGGGGAAAAGGACCGCAGCCCGAGGGACTGCAGGAGTTCGCAGCAGGCGTACACTTCTTCGCGCCGGTCGCCGCCGGGACGCGGTGTGAGCGAGATGCGAATCGTGTCGCCGATGCCCTGGTGCAGAAGGATGCCCAGCGAGGCTGCCGACCACACCATACCTTTCATGCCCATGCCCGCTTCGGTCAAGCCGAGGTGCAGGGGTTGGCGGGTTTTGCTCGACAGATCGCGATAGACGGTAATCAGGTCGCGCGGGCGCGAGGTTTTGCAGGAGATGATGATCTGGTCTCTGCGCAAACCCGATTCGAGGGCAAGTTCGGTGGATTCGAGCGCAGAAAGCACCATACATTCGTTAATGATTTCTTCAGACTCTTTGCCAAGATCCTTGTCGGTATTCTCCTGCATTTTGCGCATCACCAGCTCTTGATTGAGGGAACCGCCATTCACACCGATGCGCACGGGTTTGCCATTATCGACGGCCACTTTGCAGATGGTGGAGAACTGCTCGTCACGACGCTGTCCGGCGCCCACATTTCCGGGATTGATGCGGTACTTGTCGAGCGCTTGGGCGCATGCGGGGTATTTGGTCAGCAGGACGTGGCCGTTGTAATGGAAGTCGCCGATGATGGGCACGTTGCAACCGGCGTCGAGCAGCCGCTTCTTGATGAGCGGCACCGCTTCGGCGGCTTCCGGAACGTTGACGGTCCAGCGGACGATTTCCGAGCCGGCTTCGGCGAGTTCGACGCTTTGCCGGAAGGTAGCATCGACGTCGGCCGTGTCGGTATTGGTCATGGACTGGACGACAATGGGAGCGCCGCCGCCGACCTGAACGTGGCCGACTTTTACGCCGTAGGTCTTCTTGCGCGGGTGGCGCAGAGCGGCCGCGTCAGTTCCGGAAATTTGGTTCAGCATATCGTCATATTTTAGCATTTTCGCCGCATTGGCCGGGGGTTTCGAGTCCACACGGAGGCGTTCCAATTTGGGAATGACGCCACCCCGCCGGTGCATTTCGGTACGCAGAAAGCAAGCAGCAGAAAAGCAAGGGGATAGGCTTCGGGTGCACGGTACGGGATCCCTCGCGGAGCGCGGAATCAGCAGATCGCTTGGTTTTCGAGACCTACGTGCTGCCCACTCAGCTGAAACCGAGTCGGCTCCCCCGACTCGAGTGAGCTTTGATTGACGACCAAGCGCTCGTCGCGGAAGGAGCCGAGCAGGATGATTCCAGGAGTAGCGTGCCGATTCGACGAAAACTCTTCAGAGCGCGGCTAGCTAACGGTGATTCGCTCGTTTCCCATATTCCGTCGTGTAGTGCAACTTGATCTTGCCGCAGGTGCCTTGCTCCGGCGAATAGACCATGCAGGAGTCAATCGGCCGCGAATAAACATGCAAGGTTACCGCTCGGTGGTTGAACTCGCGAGGATTAAGCACGCGGTGAACGGGTTCCCGGGGATCCACCCGGCACGGATGCGCAAGATCCATCTCCACGGTATCGGTCGGCTCCAGCTGGCATCTACGCTTTAACACATCCTGCGAAAGGGTGCGATAGTTTTGGACGAGCAGCCTGCCAATCGGCGCAGCCATCCAGCAATTCTGGTCCTCATGATTATGTACCGAACTGATCTGTCCGATTTCCCAGCAAATTGCAATCAGCTCATAGACGGGAGTCTTGTCTATGAGATTGCGTGTGTAGTGCTGGCGGTCCCAGTGCAGAAAGGGAGAAAGCGTGTCCGGGTCGACGGGCGCCGACCGGAGAAAGTCAATGATCTGATCGCTAGAATCGAACGCGGACTCGGAGAACTTTCGCAAGCCAGCAACAAAATCCTGAATGGAAATTCGTTTGGCGTTGACGCGTGTATTCATCTCTACCCTCAACCGTTTCATTCGGAGCAGCTACTCAGGACGGGGGCTGCGGGCACGGCACATGAAAGCGCCAAGCTCCATGGTACACACCGGAGTGAAGTCCTTGGGTGCGAAAACAGGATTGCCCAGCCATTCCCAATCCATTCGTGGAAGCTGACCGCCCCCTGAGACGTCTCGGCGGTGAAATCGGGGGCTACGTCGTTTATGCGCAACATACTCTTTCTCCTGGCCGTGGAGGTTGGTAATCGGGGACAAAGTTTCGATTGACCCTGAGTCTGTGCAGGATACTCTTCTGCTGCGATGGATACAATCAAGTTGCCGGCAGAACCGACGGACGCTCCTTTGGTGACAAACCGCGGATGTAAAAATCACCAGACGATCATGGAGCTCCACAACTTCGCGGCTGGTTAACGGTAAAGCAGGTACCTCGAACGCCCCTTGGCAGAAACTGTTAACGCCAACGCACGCCCCGGATCCGTTCATTTCTCCGACGGCGGAATCTTTTGTGTACGATGGCATCGCCG